>Ga0123337_10001940_pt1 | contig 24823 bp, 21 predicted proteins | sample frozenSSSSmetaG_FD_89792 | JGI IMG/M metagenome (GOLD analysis project Ga0123337, IMG submission 89792) | Glacier valley bacterial and archeal communities from Borup Fiord, Nunavut, Canada, to study Microbial Dark Matter (Phase II) -... | ecosystem: Environmental > Aquatic > Freshwater > Ice >...
GGCGGTCGGACGGGCCAGGGCGGTTTCACCCTTGCCGTCGAGCGCGATGACGCCGCCGTTGACGCCTTGAGCGACCAGGGCATCAGCCACGGTGCGCGCACGGCGGTTCGACAGGCCCACATTGTAGGCAGCCGAGCCGGAGGTGTCGGCGTGGCCGACAACCAGAACGCGGGTCGGACGACCCGACTTGGCGTAGTTGGCGGCCTGGGTGATCACGGCACCAGCTTCGCTGGTCAGGTCCGAGCGATCCCAGTCGAAATACACCACGAACTGCCGGGCAGCCGGAGTCGCCGGAGGCGGCGGGGGCGGCGGGGGCGGCGGGGGCGGGGGAGGCGGCGGGGGAGGCGGCGGCGGGGGAGGCGGCGGCGGGGGTGCAGCCACGTCACCGAACGCATAACGCAGACCCAGGGTCACCGAATGGTCGGTGTAACGGCCCTTGAACTCGCCCAGTTGCGGGGCGATCGAGGTCGTCGTGTCGAACGCCATGTTCGAGACCAGGTAGCGATAGGTCAGGTCCAGGTGACCGCGGTCACCGAAGGCCAGAGCCACGCCGGCCAGAGCCTGGGCGGCCAGTTCGTTGGACGAATCGTCCGCCGTGAAGCCGCGGGCACGGTTGCTGGCGAAGGTACTCACGAACGACGTGTCGACGCGATTGACGCCGGCACCCAGACCGATGAACGGCCGGAAGGCCGAGTCGGCGGAACCGAAATCATAGATGGTGTTGACCATCAGGGTGGCGGAATCGATGTCACCGTCCGGCGCATTGCACGAACCGGTTGCCGGAGTCAGGTTACAGAATACAGCGGCACCCGTATTGGCGTTGGTCACATCGCCCATCGGGCCGGCACGATAGCCGCCTTCAAGCTCGACGCGCCAGTTCTGGTCGAACCGGTAGCCCAGGCGAGCAAAACCGGCCCAGTCACTGTCGACGTCGAAATCGACGTCGTAGGCGGTTTCGACATTTGCGGAATGCCAGCCGGCGTCAATCGCGCCATACCAGCCGTTCGGCTCGGCGGCTGCAGCACCGGCGGCCAGGAGCCCCGCTACTGCAACACTTGCCAGAAGTTTCAGCTTCATTGTGTCCCTCACAAAAATAATTTCTCGAACGCCTACGCTTACTACGTGGCGATCCCATCACCGAACGGCATTATACCCTAGCGGTTCCCCATTGCGACCAACAATGTGGCGACTGTGGCGCCATTTCAACACAAACCCCGGCCTTCAGGCTGGAACCCCCGCCTGGAACCGTCGGGCGAACTGCGGAGAAAACCAATGACGATGCGTTTCGAAGGCCGGGTGGCGATCATAACCGGTGCGGGCGGCGGTCTGGGCCGATCACATGCCCTCGCCCTCGCGGCCCGGGGGGCGCGGGTCGTCGTCAACGATCTTGGCGGTGCCCGCGACGGGTCCGGCGGGTCCAGCAGTGCCGCCGACGCCGTGGTGGCTGAAATTACGGCGCTCGGCGGCGAGGCCATGGCCAATGCCGCCTCGGTGACGGACGCCGTCGCCGTCCAGGCCATGGTCGACGCGACAATGGCGCGCTGGGGTCGGGTCGACATCCTCGTCAACAATGCCGGGGTGCTGCGCGACAAGACCTTCGCCAAGATGGAACTCGAGGATTTCCGCTTCGTCGTCGACGTCCACCTGATGGGGGCGGTGAACTGTACCAAGGCGGTCTGGGAGATCATGCGCCAGCAGGGCTATGGCCGTGTCGTCATGACCACCTCCTCGTCCGGCCTCTACGGCAATTTCGGCCAGTCCAACTATGGCGCAGCCAAGATGGCCCTCGTCGGTCTGATGCAGACCCTGTCGATCGAGGGGGCCAAGAACGACATTCGCGTCAACTGCCTCGCTCCGACGGCCCACACCCGGATGACCGAGGATCTGGGAGCCAGCCTGCCGCTGGAGTTGCTGGAACCGGAACGGGTGACCCCGGGCCTGCTGTATCTGGTCAGCGAGGCGGCCCCGAGCCGCTGTATCCTCGCCGCCGGGGCCGGCGGCTTCGAACGCGCCTATGTCACCCTGACCCAGGGCATCTATGCCACCGGCGACGATGCAGCCGAGCGGATCGCCCAACAATTCGAGGCCGTGTCCGACCGGACCGGCGAGATCGTGCCGGAAATGGGGGCCGCCCAGGGCATGATTGAACTGTCGAAGGCCCAGGCCCATCACAAGACGTGAGCTTGCCTTGACCCTGCGGCAGGGGCGTAAGCCGATCCATCAACCCGCGCCGGCCTCCCCCGGCACGACCACACCAGCAAGGAGCCTCCCAGATGCGTGAAGCTGTCATCGTCTCCACCGCCCGTACCCCGATCGGCCGCGCCTATCGCGGATCCTTCAACGACACCCAGGCCCAGAGTCTGGGTGGCCACGCCGTCGCCCACGCCGTCAAACGCGCCGGAATTGACCCGGCGGAGGTCGAGGACGTGATCATGGGGGCCGCCCTGCAGCAGGGCTCGACCGGAACCAATGTGGCCCGCCAGATCGCCCTGCGCGCAGGCCTGCCCGTCACCACGGCGGGCATGTCGGTAGATCGGCAGTGCGCCTCGGGCCTGATGGCCATCGCCACCGCCGCCAAACAGGTGATCCACGACGGCCAGATCATCGCCGTCGGCGGCGGGGTGGAGTCAGTCTCCCTGGTCCAGAACCAGCATATGAACCTGTACCGCATGCAGGATCCGGCCCTGCTGAAGCTGGCCCCCCACATCTATATGTCGATGCTGGAGACCGCCGAGGTGGTCGCCGCCCGCTACGGCATCAGCCGCGAGGCCCAGGACGAATATGCCCTGCAGTCCCAGCAGCGGACCGCCGCGGCCCAGGCCGCCGGCTACCTGAATGCCGAAATCGCGCCGATGACCACGACCATGCAGGTCATGGACAAGGCCACCGGCCAGACCTCGGCCAAAGAGGTCACCATCGCCATGGACGAGGGCAACCGGCCCGAGACGACGCTGGAAGGCCTGGCATCGCTGAAGCCGGTGTTCGGCGGCGGCGAGGAGATCAAACAGGGGCTGTACATCACCGCCGGCAATGCCTCGCAGTTGTCAGACGGCGCCGCAGCCTCGGTGCTGATGGAGGCGAAGGAGGCCGAACGTCGCGGCCTGACCCCGCTGGGGGCCTATCGCGGCATGGCCGTGGCCGGCTGCGAGCCGGACGAGATGGGCATCGGCCCGGTGTTCGCCATCCCGCGGCTGCTGGAGCGTCACGGCCTGACCATCGATGACATCGGCATCTGGGAACTGAACGAGGCCTTCGCGAGCCAGACCCTCTATTGCCGCGACCGACTTGGTATTCCCAATGACCGGCTCAACGTCTCCGGCGGCGCGATTTCGATCGGCCACCCCTACGGCATGTCCGGTGCCCGCATGACAGGCCACGTCCTGATCGAGGGCAAGCGGCGCGGGGCCAGATACGGCGTCGTCACCATGTGCATCGGTGGCGGCATGGGCGCAGCGGGCCTGTTCGAGATCTATTGACGGCCAAGCCGCTCAGGCGGTGAGCCTGTCGGGACGGGAGCCGTCGGCGGCTCCCGTCCCCGACCGGTCAATCTCGACACTGCGCAGGGCGTCGACATAGTCATCCCGCCAGATCGAGACATCGGTGTCGCGCACTACCTGCATCAGGGCTGACCAGCGCTGCCGGCGTTCCTCCAGCGGCATGGTCAGGGCCCGCTGGATGGCGTCGGACAGTTCCTCGCGGCTGAACGGATTAACGATCAGGGCCTCGGTCATCTGCGCCGCAGCCCCGGCGAAGCGGGACAGGATCAGAACGCCCGGATCCTCGGGATCCTGGGCGCAGACATATTCCTTGGCCACCAAATTCATGCCGTCGCGCAGCGGGGTGACCAGGCCGACGCGGGCGGCTCGATAGATTCCGGCCAGCTGGTCGCGGCGATAGGTGCGGTTCAGATAGCGGATCGGCTGCCAGTCCATCTCGGCATAGGCCCCGTTGATCCGGCCCGCGAGGGAATCGAGACGCCCGCGCATGTCCTGATAGGTTTCGACCTCGTCACGGGAAATCGGCGTGACCTGCAGCAGCAGGACCTCGGACCGCATCCCGGGATTGTCCTTGAGGAACTGCTCATAGCCCAGCAGCCGCTGCTCAAGCCCCTTGGAATAGTCAAGCCGGTCAACCCCGACGATCAGGGAGCGGAAGGCCGTCGAGGCGATCATCCGGTCATAGGTCCGCACCCCCCGCGGTGAGCTTCCGGCCTGCTGGAAGCCGTCCACATCGATGCCGATCGGGAAGACCCCGCCCTGAACCCGGCGACCGAAGGCCTCCATTCCGTCATTGCCGATCAGCGTACCGCCCGCTTCCGACGCCACATAGTCCCGGAACAGGTCCAGCCATTCGCGGGTGTGAAAGCCGATCAGGTCGAAGTCGAACATCGACTCCACCAGCCGCCGATGATGCGGCAGGGTCACCAGCAGTTGCCGCACCGGCCACGGGGTATGCAGGAAGAAGCCGATCCGGTTCTTCACGCCCAGCCGGCGCAGGTCCCGGGCCAGCGGGATCAGATGGTAGTCATGCACCCAGATGATGTCGTCGGGTTCGATCAGCGGGGCCAGAACCTCGGCGAACCGTCGATTCACCCGCTCATAGCCCTCACCATAGCTGCGCTCATAGGCGGTCAGGTCGACCCGGTGATGGAACAGGGGCCAGAGCGTCTTGTTGGCATAGCCGTTGTAATATTCCTCGACGTCCTGCGCCTCGAGGTCGACCAGGCCGACGCTAACCCCTGCCCGATCCTCGACCTTCAGCTCGCCGGTGAAGGTCTCGACCGTGTTGCCGGACCAGCCGAACCACAGGCCGTGGTATTTTCTCAGGGCGGCGGCCAGGGCCATGGCCAGCCCGCCGACGGACCCGGCGGCGGCGTCGGTCGGGGCCGATACCCGGTTGGAGACGACGATCAGCCGGCTCATCGCACGTCCGTCCACGAGCGACTGAGCAGCACCGCGCAATTGATGATGCCGACGAGGGAATAGGTCTGGGGGTAGTTGCCCCACAGCTCGTCACTGCCCAGGGCAATATCCTCGGACAGCAGGCCGGCGTGGGTGCGCCGGCTCAGCATCTGTTCGAAAATCGCGCGCGCCTCCGCCGTGCGGCCATTCAGGTGCAGGGCCTCGATGAACCAGAAGGTGCAGAAGTTGAACGCCGTCTCCGGCTCACCGAAATCGTCGGGCTCGACGTAGCGGAACAGGTAGGGCCCCTTCTTCAGATCCCGTTCAATGGCGTTGAACGTCGCCACCTGACGCGGATCCATCGGGTCGAGGAAGCCGAGATCCACCAGTTGAAGCAGACTGGCGTCCAGTTCCTTGCCGCCGAAACTGGCCCCGAAACGCCCCTCCTCCGGGATGTAGGCCTCGGCCTCGATGCGCGCGCGGATCGTATCGGCCCGCTGGACCCAGACCTCGGCCCGGTCTTCAAGCTTCAGGACACGCGCCGCCTTGGCCAGCCGGTCGCAGGCCGCCCAGCACATGACCGACGAATAGGTATGCACCCGGGCGATGGTGCGGAACTCCCACAAACCGGCATCCGGCTGGTCATGCAGGGCGAAGGCGCGATCGCCGACCGCTTCCAGCGCGTAAAAATCGTCGACCGATCCCGGCCGGATGAGGCGCTGGTCATAGAAGGACTGGACCAGCGGCAGGACGATCTGGCCGTAGACATCGTGCTGCAGATGCTCGTGTGCCTGGTTGCCGACCCGGACCGGCTTCATGCCCTGGTAGCCGTCGACACTGTCGATGATCCGCTCGCCCAGACCGGCTTCCAGACCGACGCCATAGACCGGCTGGACGTGACCGCCAGCCGAATTGTCGACGAGGTTGCGCAGATAGACGAGGTAGTTCTCGAGGATGTCGACGGCACCGAGCCGGTTCAGGGCACGGACCGTGTAATAGGCATCGCGAATCCAGCAGTAGCGATAGTCCCAGTTGCGCTCGCTCTCGGGGAATTCCGGCACCGAGGTGGTCATGGCCGCCACAATGGCCCCCGTCTCCTCGTAGGCGCAGAGCTTGAGGGTGATGGCCGAACGGATCACCGCGTCCTGATAGTCGAGCGGGATATAGAGGGTGCGGACCCAGTCCTTCCAGTAGGCGACCGTGCGATCCAGGGTGGCCGCCACGCCGGGCCCGACCTCCTGATCATAGCCTTCGTCCGGGCCGAGGAAGAAGGCCAGCGGGGTCTCGAGGCGGAAGGTGCGCTCGTCCAGAATGTGCGAGACCGGACAGTCGGTCGTCAGACGCAGGGTCACGTCGGTGCAGCGGTAGCGGATATGGTTCGAGCCCGAGGTGGCTTCGGCCCGGCGTGCGCCCCACTCGGCGGACGGGCGCAGCCGCACCGTGATCCGCGGTACCCCGGCGATCGGCCGGATGATCCGCCCGAAGGCCAGCGGCCGGTAGGTGCGGTGATGTTTATGGTGGCGGGGCGCAAAATCGATGATCTCGACCGCCGCACCGTCCGCAGCGGTCAGCACGGTCCGCAACACCGGCGTGTTCTTGATATAGGCCTGCTCGACGTCTTTCAGATCAGCGAGGCAGACGTCCCAGAAACCGTGTTCGGGATCGTCGCCGTCCATCAGGGCCGAAAAGACCGGATCGCCATCCACCCGGGGGGCGCACGCCCAGACATAGCGACCGCGCCTGTTGATCAGGGCGCTGACGGAGCAGTTGCCGATCGGGGCCAGATCCAGGGTTTGTTTCATTCAGGAGCCTCGGTCAGGGAATCCAGCCAGTCGAGCACCGCCGCCACGTCCGTGAGGCCATACCGGGCGGTAGTCGGTCGTGGCGGCCCGACCAGGATGCCGAAGCCGCCTCGTGCCGCCGCAGCCTTAAAGCCATGCTCGTCCGTCAGGTCGTCGCCGACCATGACCGGTGTCGCGCCATGGAAAGGGGCCTCGTTCATGAAGGCGGTCAGGGCCGTGCCCTTGTCGGTGCCCGGGGTCTTCAGCTCCACCACCAGATTTCCGGACTGCATCGAGAGGCCGGTGTCCTTGGCCAGACGTCCGGCCAGGGACAGGGCGTCGACGGCCTGGTCCTGCGCGCCGCGGAAATGCAGTCCGGCGGACACGCCCTTGTCCTCGACGATGATGCCGGGACGGTCGGCGGCGAATTGGTCAAAGGCGGCGACCGCGGTGCGAACCGCCGGCGCGGGGGCCCCCACCACCAGGGTCCCATCGTCCCTGCGCCGCTCCAGGCCATGCACGCCGGACGCTGATCGCATCGCGCCCTCGCTGATCCGGTCGACCTCGGCCAGGGTTCGCCCGCTGATGATGGCCACCCGCCCGCCGAGCCGGTCGATCAGGGCCCGAAGGACGGCGGTGCGGCGCGCATCCGGAACAACGGCCTCGGGCGTCGCAGCAAGCGGGGCGAGTACGCCGTCAAGATCCAGAAACAGGGCGGGACGCGGCAGGCATGAAGGCGGCGGCGGCAAGGGCCGCGCCAGCGTGGTTCGGTCAGGCGGCGGCACCGCCTGAGGGTCATGTGCGGACATCCCCATAGGCCGAGGGTAACGCCATAAATGGCGAAAGGTTGAGACCGTTTGCGAATTTCGTTGGGTTGCCCCACCGGCTGACTGACCGCATGGCATTGTGAAAGGCGGCCGGATGCGGCAATTCCGGGCCATGACTTCCGCCATCTCCCCCTCCTCTCCCGCCGAGGCCGCCGCCATGCTGGCCCGGGCCCGCGAGGTCATCCGGCTCAACATCGCGGCCCTCGAGGCCCTCGACGGCACCATCGACGAGAGTCTGGGCCGCGCCTGCGACATCATCCTGGGCCGACCGGGCTATCTGGTGGTCACCGGCATGGGCAAGTCGGGGCATATCGGCGGGAAGATCGCCGCGACCCTGGCCTCCACAGGCACCAATGCCTTCTTCGTCCACCCGGCCGAGATGAGCCACGGCGACCTGGGCATGTTGCGCAAGGACACGACCCTGCTGGCCATCTCCAACTCGGGCGAGAGCCGCGAACTGCGCGACCCGCTGATCTTCTGCCAGCGCGAGGGCATTCCGGTGATCGGCATGACCCAAAGGCCGACCAGTTTCCTCGGACGCAACTCGGCCGTCTGCCTGACCATGCCGCAGGTGGCCGAGGCCTGCCCCAACAACCTGGCTCCGACGACCTCGACCCTGATGACCCTGGCCCTGGGCGACGCCCTGGCCATGGTGCTGATGGACCGGCGCGGCTTCAGTGCCGAGGCCTTCGGCCTGCATCATCCCGGCGGCAAGCTGGGCATGAGCCTGCAGAGCGTCGGGGACTGGATGGGCGACCGCCCGGCTCCGCCCGCCACGGTCCCGCTGGACGCCCGCTTCAGCGAGGTGGTCTCGGCCATTACCGAGGGCCGCAAGGGGGCTGTGGCCGTGGTCGGTGCTGACGGCATTCTGGCCGGTATCATCACCGATGGCGACGTGCGCCGGGCCTTTACCCGGGACATCGCCGCCCTGGTCGCGGCCGATATCATGAGCCCTAACCCCAAGGTAGTCGGCCCCGCGGCGCGCATGAGTGACGTGGTCGACCTCATCGTTCAGAACAAGATTTCCAACCTGTTCGTGACGGTGGACGACCGGCCGATCGCCATCGTCCATATCGCCGAACTCATGCAGGCCGGTTACGTCTCCTGAGGGGACACGGCCCGCGACGGACGTTCAACCCATGCCCACGGTCTGTATCGACGGTTTCAACATCGCCCTGCGCAAGGGGTCCGGCATCGCCACCTACGGGCACAACCTTCTGTCGAACCTGACCGCGGTCGGCATGGAGACCCAGGTCCTCTACGGCCCCCATGCCAACATCAGCAAACAGGCGGTTCTGAACCAGGTCGCCCTGACCGATGCCCATACGCCGGGCCGGAGCCGGGTGCGGCAGACCGTCGAAGCCGCGACGGCCCGGTTCGGCCGCACCGCCCACGCCGTGCCCCTGACCGATCAGGTCATCTGGCCCGCCCGCGGTGGCGGTCGTCCCGCCGCAAAGGCCTGCTGGAGTGCGCCACGGCTGTTCACGACAGCCAATCGGGCCTTCCGTGACTACAGGACCTTTACCCCGGTCCGCTTTGCGGGCCATGGCGACGTTCCGCGACCCGACGTGGCGCACTGGACCACGGCCCTGCCGTTGCACGCTCCAGGCGCAGCCAATGTCTACACGATCCACGACATGATCCCGCTGCGGCTGCCGCACACCACCCTCGACAACAAGCGCCAGTTCCTGGCGGTTTGCCGCAGCATCGCCCGCAAGGCCGACCATATCGCCGTGGTGTCCGAATCCACCCGGCGCGATGTGATCCGGTTCCTCGGCGTGGCCGAGGATCGGGTCACGACCACCTGGCAATCGGTCTCCATTCCCGAACGCCTCCGCGCCGCGCCCGATGACGCCATGGCGACCGAGATCGAGGGCGTCTTCAACCTGGGCTGGAAGGGCTATTTCCTCTATTTCGGAGCGATCGAGCCCAAGAAAAACCTGGCCCGGATCGTCGAGGCCTATCTGGCCTCGGGATCGAGACTGCCGCTGGTGGTGGTCGGCGGCCGGGCCTGGCTGGACGAGGACGAAACGGCGCTGATGCATCAGGCACGCAAGGACCAGGGCGGTGCCGAACGGATCCGGCTTTACGACTTCCTGCCCTTTTCCATGCTGGTCAGCCTGATCCGCGGGGCCCGGGCGACGGTGTTCCCCTCGCTCTATGAGGGTTTCGGCCTGCCGGTGCTGGAGTCGATGCTGCTGGGCACGCCGGTGATCACCTCGACGGTCGCCTCCCTGCCGGAGGTTGCCGGCGACGCCGCCATCCTGGTCGATCCCTATGACGTCGCTGCCCTGGCCCGGGAGATCCGTCGCCTGGGATCCGACGATGACCTGGCCGCCGATCTGTCGCGCCGGGGCCCGGCCCAGGCAGCAAAATTCAGTCCCGAGGTCTGCCAGGCCCGCCTGGCCGACCTGTACGGCCGGCTCGGGGTGCGATGAAGCCCCTCATCCTTTTTGACGCCGGTCGTTTGCTGGACCGGACCGCGCGGGAAGCCCCGACCGGCGTGGACCGGGTCTGCCTGGCCTATGCGGAATGGCTGGCCGGTCGGCGGGACATCCGGATGGTCCCGGTCGCCACCGTGCGCAACCGTCTGCGCACTGTCGAGTCCGCCCGCTTCCGGCAGGCGATCCGCGCCCTGCGCAAACGCTGGTCCGGCGACGATCAGACGACCGCGGCCGAACAGGCCCTGACGGAGGCCCTGGCGCGCCGAACGGGGCCTTCCATCATTGATGCCGAGCCCCATGCCATCCCCCTGTCGCTGCGCCGCGTCCGGGCCGTCGGCCAGGCGCTGACCTCGCGCCCTCTGCCGCCGCCGTCAGCCGCCCAGGCCTATATCAGCGTCGGCCACACCGCCCTGAACACTCCGACCATCCTCGCCGACCTGGCGCGGCGGGGCGTGTCATCGACGGTCATGATCCATGACCTGATCCCCATCACCCACCCTGAATTCTGCCGGCCCGGCGACAGCGCCCGCCATCATCGCCGGGTTTGCAGCGCCCTGCGTCATGCCGACCGGATCATCGTCAACTCCAGCTATACGGGCGATCAGCTTCAGGCCTTCGCCACGGCCGAAGGCCTGCGCACCCCGCCGGTGAGCGCCATCCCCCTGGGCCTGGAAACGGTCTTTCTGACCCGGGGAACGACGCCCGCCCCGACCCCCTATTTCGTCCACGTCGGCACGATCGAGGCCCGCAAGAACCTGGCCTTTCTGCTCACCCTGTGGCGTCGCCTGCAGGAACGGATGGGGCCGGCGACACCCGGACTGCTCCTTGTCGGCCGCTACGGCTGGGAGAATGAGGCCGTGCTGGATCACCTGCAGCGCTCGCCCAACCTGCAGGGCCTGGTGCACCAGTCCGCAGGCCTGTCCGACGCCGCCCTGGCCCGGCTGATGCGGGGTGCGCGGGGCGTGGTGGCCCCGTCGTCGGTCGAAGGTTTCGACCTGCCGGCGGTCGAGGCGATGGCCATGGGCGTGCCGCTGATCGCCTCGGACATTCCGGTACACAGGGAACGGGTTTCGGAGGCCCGGCTGATCGACCCGCTGGACGGTCTCGGCTGGCTGTCGGCACTGCAGGCGGCGACCGGGACCCGCCCCGTGGCCCCGGCCTATACCGCCCCGACCTGGACTGCGCATTTCGATCAGGCCGCCGCTTTCATCGGCCTCAAACCCTGAGCCGACTGGCTCCCGGCTACAAACCCCGGTAATCAGAAGCAGACCGCCGAGGTCCCGAGGCACCATGACGCGATTCCTGTTCACGCTGCTGACCCTTGTCGCCCTGGCAGGCTGCTCGACCCTGCCGTCGGACGGCCCCACCGCGCGGGCGCTGAATGCCGGCTCGACCGGTCAGGATTTTGCCGGAGCCTATGCCGTGGTCGATCTCGACTATGCCACCGTCGAGCGGATCAAGGCCGCCACACCCGCCCGCGACGGATCGCTGGCCGCAGCCGGCGGAACCGCCCCGTCCGATGTCATTGCGATCGGCGATACCCTGGCGATCGCCGTCTTCGAACCGGGCGGAACCCTGTTTGGCGGGCAATCGGCGTCCGGCAGGACATCGTCCGGCGGGGCGTCCCTGCCACCAGTTGTAGTCGATCGCAACGGCGCGGCGGGCGTACCCTTTGCCGGAGCTGTGCCCGTTGCCGGCCTGACCGGTCCCCAGGCCGCGGAAGCCGTGCGCCGGGCCCTGATCGGCAAGGTCGGTGCCCCCCAGGTAGTGGTCTCGATCGCCGCCAGCCCGTCCAACGCCGTGACGGTTCTGGGTGAGGTTCGCAATCCGGGGCGGGCCCCCCTCTCGGTCGGGGCCGACCGGATACTGGACGTGATCGCCGCCGCCGGTGGCACAGCCCGTCCGGTCGAGGACATCGAGGTCGCCGTCCAGCGTGACGGACAGACCTTTACCGCCCCCCTGTCCATCGTGACCTCGACCTTCGGTGAGAACATTCGCCTGACCCGTGGAGACCAGGTCAATCTCCGCCTGCAGCCGCGCCGTTATTCGACCTTCGGGGCCCTGGGCGCGGTCAGCCAGATCGACATGGGGGCCGGCCCCCTGCCCTTGGGCGCGGCCCTCAGCCGGGCCGGCGGACTGGACACCAATACCGCCGACGCGCGCTCCGTCCTGGTGTTCCGCTTCGAACGGCCGGAGGTCGCGACGGCTCTCGGCCTGACCCAGCCGGCCACCGTCCGCGGCGTGCCCGTGGTCTACCGCCTGAACCTGGCTGATCCGGCGGGTGTCTTCACCGCCGGGAATTTCCCCGTTCAGCCCGACGACGTCCTGTACGTGCCGCGCTCGGGTGCCGCGGAGGCCCGGAAATTCTTCGACTTCGTGCAGAGCATCACCCGCGTCATCTACGACATCTCCGTCACCAGTGCCCTGTCGGTGAATTGAGATGCTGCGGAACCTCGGAAATCGCCTGAGCCGGACATGGACCCAGGTCCGGCGCTCGGGCTGGCGCGGACTGATGGCGGCGTTCGATGCCCCGGCCGTTGCGGATCAGGATGACAGCCCGGCGGATGGCGGGCCGCGTCGACCGCAGCGCCCGCCGATCGATGCCCGCCTCGACGACCGGCTGTCGGGGATCGAGCAGGCGGCCCTCGCCGTCTATCACAAACACGGCCTGCCGGTTCAGGCCGGAGACTACCGGCGCGGCCCGCGCGCCAAAAGCTGGACCTTTATCGGCGATACCCTGACCCCCGAGCAGCGCTGGGCGGAAATCGTCGAACGACCGCCCGAAAAGGGCTGGCGGCACGCCCGGCTGGAAGACATCGGCGGCTTTGAGACGACCCCGGCCGTGGTCGAGGCCTCACGGCTGCTGGTGCGGTGCCGCTATCTGCGGGGCCGGCTGTACGGCCTGCTGCCGGGCGACCCGGCCCAGGACCTGCTGGCCGCCATCGATCTGGGCGCGGCCTGGAAGACTGCGATCCCCGACCCGGTCGCCGTCAAGCCGAAGCGGGCAGCGCCCAGGCCTCAGCCAGCAAAGCCAGCGACCGCCGCCGCGCGTCGTGGTCCCAGATCTGACTCGTGACCATCAGTTCGTCCGCCCCGGTCCGGGCGACGAATTCCTCGATCCGCGCCCGCACCGTGGCCGGTGAACCGACAGCCGAACAGGCCAGGGCCTGAGCGATCATGGCCCGCTCTGACGCCGACAGGCTCTCGCCATAACCCTCGACCGGCGGCGGCAATTTGCCGGGGCGACCGCTGCGCAGATTGACGAAAGCCTGCTGCAGAGAGGTGAACAGATGCGCCGCCCCTTCGTCAGTGTCGGCGGCGAAGACATTGTAGCCCAGCATCACATAGGGCGCGGCCAGCCGCTCTGACGGCCGGAAGCCCTCGCGATAGACCTGCAGGGCGCGCATCATCTCGCCCGGGGCGAAATGGCTGGCGAAGGCGTAGGGCAGGCCCAGATGGGCCGCCAGCTGCGCCCCGTAGGTCGAGGACCCCAGGATCCAGATCGGCACGTTCTGGCCCTCGCCCGGATTGGCAAGGATGCGCTGGCCCGGCTCGGCCGGGGCGAACCAGTGCATCAGCTCCATCACATCCTGGGGAAAGGCATCGACGTCGCCGGACAGGGTGCGGCGCAGGGCCTGGGCCGTGGCCTGGTCGGAGCCGGGCGCACGCCCAAGGCCCAGATCGATACGGCCGGGGTAAAGGGCGGCCAGGGTGCCGAACTGTTCGGCGATGACCAGAGGGGCGTGGTTGGGCAGCATGATGCCGCCGGCCCCGACCCGGATGGTGCGGGTCGCCGCCGCCACCGCCCCGATCAGGACAGAGGTCGCGGCGCTGGCGATGCCGCGCATGTTGTGGTGCTCGGCCAGCCAGTAGCGCCGGTAGCCCAGCGCCTCGGCGTGGCGGGCCAGATCAAGCGTATTGGCAAGGGCTTTGGAGACGTCCGCGCCCTGGGGCACCGGAGCGAGGTCGAGAATGGAAAGGGGGATCATACCGCCCATATGGGAGGCCCGACCGCCCGCACCAATGGTCAGGGGGCGATGCCGGTGGTGCGCATGATCTCGGCGCGCAGTTCGGCCATGCCGTCACCCTTTTCCGCCGAGGTGATGATCACGGCCGGGAAGGCCGCCGGACGTTTGGAGATGGCCTTCAGCGTCGCCGCCTGCACGACCTCGGCCTCGCCCTTCTTCAGCTTGTCGGCCTTGGTCAGGATGATCTGGTAGCTGACCGCCGCCAGATCGAGCGCCTCCAGGGCCTCGTCATCCACTTTTTTCAGGCCGTGACGGCTGTCGATCAGCAGATAGACCCGCTTCAGGGTGACACGACCGCGCAGATAGTCGCGCCCCAGATCCTGGAATTTCCGCACCGTCGTCTTCGAGGCCTTGGCCCAGCCGTAACCCGGCAGGTCGACCAGCCGGGTCTTGCCGTCGAGGTCGAAGAAATTGACCTCGCGCGTGCGCCCCGGCTCGTTCGAGGCCCGGGCCAGTTTGTGCATACCGACCAGCCCGTTGATCAGGCTGGACTTGCCCACGTTGGAGCGCCCGGCAAAGGCGACCTCGGGCAGGTCCGGCTCGGGCAGCTGCTCGATCTTGGCCGCCCCCATGACGAAGGTCGCGGGACGCGCGAACAGGACCCGCGCGTCCTCCAGCTCCTCGGGCGTGAAATCGGTCACGCCGTCTTCTTGAAGCGGGCGATGAAGGTGTCGATCGGGTTCTCGGCCTTGAAGCGGTGCATGATGAACCACTGCTGGATGATCGAGAGGATGTTGTTCCAGGCCCAGTAGACCAGCAGGCCGGCCGGGAAGGTGGCCATGATGAAGGTGAACACCAGCGGCATGAAGGCGAATATCTTGCGCTGGACCGGATCGGGTGCCGGCGGGTTCATCGCCATCTGCAGCCACATGGTAAGGCCGTAGAAGATGGGCAGGATACCGAGAGCGAAATTGGTGCCCAGGATGGCGCCGATCACCGGCAGCGAGGTCGGATCCCACGGGATCAGGCCGTACAGGGTCCACAGGGTCGAGGGGTCCGGTGCCGACAGGTCGCGCAGCCAGCCGAAGAACGGTGCCTGACGCATCTCAATGGTGACGTAGAGCACCTTGTACAGGGCGTAGAAGACCGGAATCTGGACCACGATCGGCAGGCAGCCGGCCAGCGGATTGATCTTCTCACGCTGATAGAGGGCCATCGTCTCCTTCTGCTGCGCAGCCGGATCGTCGGGGTTCTTCTTCTTGATCTCCTCCATCAGCGGCTGGAGTTTCCGCATCTTGGAGAGGCTCTCGTAGGACTTGTTGGCCAACGGGAACATGATCAGCTTGACGACGAAGGTCAGGGCCAGGATGGCCAGGCCGAAATTGCCCAGCACGCCGAAGAAGAACTCGACGACCATGAAGATCGGCCGCGTCAGGAACCAGAACATCCCCCAGTCGATCGCATAGACGAACCGCGGCAGGTTCAACTCGTCCTGATAGCCCTGCAGGATCTCGTTGCGCTTGACCCCGGCGAACAGCTTCTGGGTCTCGGTGATCTGACGGCCGGGCGCGATGGTGCGCGCCGCCCCCATCATATTGACCTCATGGATGTCGGCCCCGGCCCCGTCGCGCACGCGGAACTCGGCCTCGATCTTCTCGGCCGGGTCGGGGATCATCGCCGCCAGCCAGTATTTGTCGGTGATGCCGAGCCAGCCGCCGGTCGAGCTGTACTGGACCCGCTCCTTCTTGGCCCAATCCTTGTACTTCAGCTGCTGGGTCGAGAATTTACCGCCTTCACCGAAGGTGCCGATCGCCCCTTCATGCAGGATGGCCGTGCGTCCGAGATGCGTCGGAATACCCTGGCGCTCGACGCGGCCGAACGGCGCGATGGTGATGGCCTGGGTGCCGAAATTGGCGACCGTGTCGGTGACGGTAAACAGATATTGCGGATCGATGGCGATCACGCGGGTGAATCGCAGGCCCTGGCCGTTGTCCCAGGTCAGGGTGACCGGGGTCGTCGGCGTCAGCACCGAGCCGGCGGTCAGCCGCCACGGCGTCCGCGGACCGGGGACGCCACCGGGGACGTTGGGGCCGTTCCAGGCGAACAGGGCCGAATAGCTGTGCTCCATGCCCTGCGGGCGGAACAGTTCAACCGGCGGCGAGTCGGCTGCCAGGGTCTCGCGATAGTCAGTCAGGAACAGGTCATCGATACGCCCGCCCTCGAGCGACAGCGATCCCTTCAGCGTCGGCGTCTGGATCGGCACCCGCGCGCCGGCCCCGAGGGCGGCGCTGCGATCGGTCACGAACACTGTCGAGGTCGGGCTCGCGGCCATTGCCGCGCTGTCGGCAGAGGTGCCGGTGGTCTGTTCCGTCGCCTGCTGCTGGGCCGCCTGACGGCGCTCCGCCTGCGGCTTCATTATGAATTCGCTGTAGCCGAGCAGAAAGATCATCGCGATCACGACAAAGATGATCGTGTTCCTGCTGTTGTCATTCTGCATGGAGTTCAGCGGTCCTGGCCGGAAGGGTCGCGGGCGGGTGGTATGGCGCCAGGCGCCGGCCGCGGGGTCGCGAGCCTTGTAAGCGCCGATTTCACATCGTCAAGCAAACGGTCCCATGAACGGCCTGCCGTGCCCATGCGGGCGATGAAGACATAGTCGCTTCCGGGACGCCCGATAAGGGGCACCGTGGCCCGGGCGGCTTCGCGCAGGCGGCGTTTGGCGCGGTTGCGCACAACGGCGCCGCCGACCTTGCGCGTGGCGGTAAAGCCGACACGCACCACGGCGTCACCGTCATGACGGTCAAGTCGCTGGATAACCACCGCGCCACGGGCTTCCGAAACGCCTCTCGCGGCCGCCAGAAACTGGGGCCGCGAGGTCAGGCGCTCGATCTTGAGATCATCTGTCATGCGTCCACCGGACGCGAGGCACAAAAGCCCGACGACTTAGGCCGTCAGGCGCTTGCGGCCCTTGGCGCGACGCCGCGCAACAATCTTCTGTCCGTTCTTGGTGGCCATCCGCGAACGGAAGCCGTGACGGCGCTTGCGCACGAGTCGCGACGGCTGATAGGTCCGCTTCACGGTCGGCTCCGGGGTCTAAAGGTTTGCACGGCTGACGAAAAGGAACGTCACCGCAGGAGGGCGGGCGTATAAGGCGCATGTCGGTGGGAGTCAACGCGGCCCCGTCGCAGGAAGGCATTCTGAAGCATGGCGAAACGATCAGCTAGAGAGTGGGTCATCCGCCTTCTGCCGCTGCTGGCCATCGCCGGCCTGGCGATCGCCTTCTTCAGCATGGGCTGGAACCGGTATCTGTCGATGGAGATGATCCGCGAACACGGTCTGGGGCTGCAGGCCTATGCCGAGGCGCATTTCTGGATCGCCCTGGTCGTCTTCATCGCCGTCTATGCGACAGCGACGGCATCCACCATCCCCGGGCCGGTGTTCCTGACCCTGCTGGGCGGCATGATGTTCGGCCCCTGGGTCGGGGCCCTGGCCCAGGCCACGGGTGCCACGATCGGCTCGGTCATTATATATATGGTCTATCGCACCGCCATCGGCACCTGGCTCAGGGAGAGGTTCGCCGCCGATGCCGGCTTCATGGATCGTCTGGCCCGGGGGGTCGACCGCAATGCCTTCGTCACCCTGTTCACCCTGCGCGTCATCCCCAGCGTGCCCTTCGTGCTGATCAACGCCACTGCCGGCATGATCGCCGCTCCGCTGCGTCCCTATATCCTCGCCACCTTCATCGGCCTGCTGCCCTCGACCTTTATCTACACCTCGATCGGCTCCGGCCTGGGCGACATGATCCGGGCCGGCGAACATGTCGATCTGCCGCTGCTGGTATCGCGCTTCTTCTGGCCGCTGATGGGGGTGGTCTTCCTGTCGCTGCTGCTGCCGCTGGGCCTGAAGCTGGGACAGGTCTGGCGGGCTCGACGACTGGCGAGCGCGGCATGACCCTCTCGGGCCCGGCCGGACCTGGCGCGGCATCTGCTATGGGGCCGTCATGAGCGCCCTGCCGTCCCTGCCCGTCCCCCCGCGCCTGCCCGATGGCTGGCGGACGCGGCTGCGCGAGCGGCTGCATTTCCCGGCCCCCGACGGCCTGTCCTGGCGCCTGCTGCTGCTGACCGTCGGCTTCACCTTCGCAGTGGAGGCCCTGATCATCGCCCCCAGCGCCGCCTCATTCCATGAACGCTGGCTTCTGGACCGGCTGCAGTCGGCGGAACTGGCCTCGGTCGGGGTCGAGGCCCTGCCCTATTCGGCGGTCGAGGACGCCACGGCGGAACAGCTGCTGACCATCGGCGGCGTGCAGGCGGTCGTGGTGGGAGATCAGGGCGTACGCCGCCTGCTGCTTCAGGCCCCCAACCTGCCCCGTACCCCGGACGTCATCGATCTGCGGCAGCACAATATGGGGTCCCGGCTGCTGGATCCGTGGCGGACCCTGTTTGGTCACCCCGACCGGTCGATCCGGGTGCAGGCGCGGCCGCGCTACCGTTCCGGCGACTTCATCGAGGTGCTGGCCCCGGCCCAGCCGCTGAAGCTGGAACTGCGGGCCTTCCTGCTCAACAGCCTGCTGGTGTCGCTGCTGATCTCGGCCGTGGCCGGCGGTCTTCTGTATGCGGCCCTGGCCTTCCTGGTCCTGCAGCCGCTGCGGCGGGTCACCCGGTCGATCGAGCATTTCGCCACCAATCCCGAGACCGAGGGCGAGCCGCCCAGCACCCGCCACGACGAGATCGGCCGGGTCGAACGCGAGCTGGCGCGAATGCAGGAAGAGGTGCGGCTGTCGCTGCGCTCACGTGCCCGGCTGGTCGCCCTCGGCCAGGCGGTGGCCAAGATCAATCACGATCTGCGCAATATGCTGACCTCGGCCCAGATCGCTTCGGAGCGACTGGCCGCCTCGCCCGACCCCCAGGTCGCCCGGGTCCTGCCGCGGCTGGAACGCGCCCTGGGACGGGCCGCGGCCCTGGCCAGCAATGTGCTGGAATACGGTCGCAGCGAGGAGCCCGCCCCCCAGCGCACCCGCATCGCCCTTGCGGCGGCGGTCAAGGCCGCGGCCGAGGACGCGGGGCTCGAGGCCGACGGGGTGCGGCTGGCGCGCACCATCCCGGCCCGTTTCGGCGTCAACGCCGACGCCGACCAGTTGCATCGCATCCTCGTCAATCTGATGCGCAACGCCCGCCAGGCCATCGAGGCCTCGGGGCGTCACAAGGGTGTGGTTCGCGTCTCGGCCATCCACGACGGCGACACCTGCGTCGTTCGGGTCAGCGACGACGGGCCGGGCATCACCGCCCGGATGTCCGAGCGACTGTTCGAACCCTTCGTCAGCGGCGGTGGTCCTGACGGTACGGGTCTGGGCCTGACCATTTCCCGTGAACTGGCCGCCAACCACGGCGGTGACCTGCGTCTGGTCGATACCGGCGCCGGCGGCACCACCTTCGAATTGCGGCTGCCGGATTGAGGGGGGTCAGGTCGCCGGTCGGGCGTTGTTCCCGCGACCCGCCGCGAAACGGCCCCGCTTGGCCGTCATGATCGCCGTCACTCGCCCAGGAGAACAGACCGATGATCCGACCGACCCTGAGAACCGCGGCCGCCGTCACGGCCGGCCTGATCCTGATCACCGGCGCTGCACGAGCTCTGGCCCAGACCGGACCGACGCCGCCGGAGTCCACGACCGAGGCCGCCCGGCTGCTGGCCCTTGGTGAAACCTATCACCGGGCCCCGGACACCGCGCAGGACCCGGAAGAGCTGGCGGCAACCGCCAAGCTGAACGCCATGATCGCCGCCCACAACGAAGCGGCCGAGCGGCAGGAGGCCAACGATACCGCCGCCTATGCCGAGGCCGAGGCCCGCTACCGCGCCGAGGCGGCAGCCGCCGCGACGCTGCAGGCCAATTATGAGGCGGACCAGCGGACCGCCGCCGCCGCCCGCGCCGAATACGACCGGGCCCGCGCGACCTGGGAGGCGATGATCCGCGCCTGCGAGGCCAGCGGCCGACGCGACTGTCGCGCCAACGCCCCGGACTGAGAGGGCCTCGCGGCTTGCGCGCGGGAGTCCCTCATGGGAGCGTGGCCGCCGTAACGGGGATTTGGCCATGATCTGCATCTTGATCGGCGACGATCCGGCGACACGGTCGTGAGCCGGGCCCGGTCTGATCGACCCCTGGCCGGCGGTCGCGTCGCCGTCTGGCGCCATCCCGTCGCGGTCCGGATCAGCCACTGGATCAATGTCGCCGCCGTCGTGGTGCTGATCATGAGCGGACTCAACATCCTCGCCGCCCATCCGCATCTGTACTGGGGCCTGCGCTCGACCTTCGCCGATCCGTGGCTCAGCACCCCCGTCGTGCCGAACTGGCTGCTGCTGCCGCAGGGCCGCGACCTGGCCGGGGCCCGGCACTGGCATTTCCTGTTCGCCTGGGTCTTCGTGCTGAACGGTCTGGTCTATCTGATCTACGGACTGCTCAGCGGCCGCTTCAGACGCCGCCTGTGGCCCAGCCGGGGTGATCTGAGCGGCCTGTGGACCTCGGTGAAGGCCCACGCCCGGTTTCGCTTCCCGAAGGATGAGGAGGCCCGCGCCTATAATGTGCTGCAGAAGCTGACCTATCTGGCCATGGTTCTGATCGTCCTGCCGATGATGCTGGTCACGGGGCTGAGCATGTCGCCGGGCTTCAATGCGATCGGCGGCGTCCTGCTGGACCTGATGGGCGGGCGGCAATCGGCCCGGACCCTGCATTTCCTCTCGGCCGGGATGATCGTCGGCTTCATCGTCATCCATGTCGGTCTGGTGATCTGGACCGGCCTGTTCAACAATATGCGGGCCATGGTCACCGGCTGGTTCGTGCTTGAGCCCAACGGGGTCGAGACCCCGCCGACCGACCGGGACGGAGACGCGTCATGAACCGCCGTCACTGGCTGCTGGGACTGCTGGCCACGGCGGCGGCCGGTCTGACCGCCTGTGGCGAGGCGGGCAGCCGGCTCGCGGGCCAGGCCGGGCGCATGGCCGAGGGCCTGACCCGCCGGGCCCAGCGGCTGCTGATCCCGGCCGATGCCCCGGCCCCGACCTATGACCGATCCGAAATCTCGCCCGACTTCCGGCCCAACGGCTCGATCAGCCCCGCCGCCAGCGACTATGTGGCCCTGCGCGAGGGCGGATTCGCCGCCTACCGGCTGGAGATCGACGGCCTGGTCGAGCGGCCGTTAAACCTGTCGCTGGTGGAACTTCGGACCCGCCCGAACCAGACCCAGATTACCAAACACGACTGCGTCGAGGGCTGGACCGCGATCGGCGAATGGACCGGGGTGCGGCTGGAAACCCTGCTGGACGAGGCCGGGCTGAAGCCCGAGGCCCGCTACATCGTCTTCCACTGTTTCGACGCCCTGACCCAGACCGAGGACGGGGACCGCTACTATGAGAGCATCGACCTGGTCGACGCCCGGCACCCGCAGACCATCCTGGCCTGGGCCATGAACGGCGAGACCCTGCCGGTGCCTCACGGCGCGCCGCTGCGGCTGCGGGTCGAGCGGCAGCTGGGCTACAAGCACGCCAAATACATCAAGCGGATCGAGGTCGTCGAAAGCTTCGCCCATATCGGCGGCGGCAGGGGCGGCTATTGGGAAGACCGGGGCTACGAATGGTACGCGGGCATCTGACACGGCGCGGCCTGGGTCTGGCGGCGGGGTCCGTCATGCTGGCCGGAGCAACCGCCGCCTGGGCCAGGGCACGGGACACCGACCTTGTCGCCTGGCCCACCAGCGGCCCTGTTCAAGGCCATGTCGATAGCGGGGTGTATGCCTTCAAGGGTTTGCCATACGGGGCGGCCGATCGGTTCGCGCGGCCGAGGCCCCTTCCTCCCCGGACCCGCCCCTTCGTCGCCCGCGCGTACAGGCCTGCCTCGCCGCAGCGCGGGACCGAGCCCAACCAGTCCGAGGACTGTCTGCGCCTGAACGTCTGGACGTCCGCACCCGACGCGGGCCGTCGCCCCGTCATCGTCTATATCCACGGCGGGGCCTATGCGACCGGGTCCGGGTCGAGCCCGCTGACCGACGGGGCCCGGCTGGCGGCACGCGGCGATGCGGTGGTGGTGACGGTGAACCACCGGCTGGGCCCGCTGGGCTATGCCTCGCTGGCGCGGCTGGCACCGGGATTCGAGGACAGCGGCAATCTGGGCCAGCTGGATCTGGTGCTGGCATTGCAATGGGTGCGGGACAATATCGCGGCCTTCGGCGGCGATCCCGGCTGTGTGACCGTGGTCGGTCAATCGGGCGGCGGGGCCAAGATCGCCACCCTGATGGCCATGCCCGCCGCCGCCGGCCTGTTCCACCGGGCGGTGACCATGAGCGGCCAGCAGGTCACAGCCTCGGGCCCGCTGAACGCCACGCGCCGGGCCGAGGTCTGGCTGGAGGCGCTGGGCCTGACCCCGGACCGCATCGACGACGTCCGTACCCTTCCGGTCGAACGGCTGATCGAGGCGGCAGGGGCGACCGACCCCATCCTCGGCGGGGCGTTGTATTTCGGGCCGGTGCTGGACGGGCGCAGCCTGACCCGGCACCCGTTCTGGCCCGACGCGCCGGCGCAGTCAGCGTCCATACCGATGATGATCGGCAATACCCGCGAGGAGACCCTGGCCTTTCTCGGCCCCGACGCGGCCAGTTCCGGCCTGACCTGGGACACCCTGGCCGCGCGCCTGACCCCCTCGCAGATGCGGATCGACGTGGCCCCGGAAGAGGTCGTCGCCTGGTACCGGCGCGAGCATCCGGAACTGGGGCCTGATCAGGTGCTGATCCGGGCCACGACGGCGGCGCGGAGCTGGCGGGCGGCGGTGATCGAGGCCGAAGCCCGGGCCGGACAGGGTACCCCCGCCTTCGTCTACCAGCTGGACTGGGCCAGCCGGTTGTCGAACGGGCGCACGGGTGCCTATCACACCTCGGACATTCCGCTGATGCTGGATAATGTCGCCGCCGAGGGGTCGGGCGCGATTGGACCGGAGGCCCGGACCATGGCCGGCCACATGGCCAATGCCCTCATCGCCTTCGCCCGAACCGGTGACCCGAACCATGCCGGGCTTCCGCGCTGGACGCCCTATTCGCTGGCGCGGCGCGAGACGATGATCATGGACCTCACCCCGCGCCTCGAGGACGACCCCAGGGGCGACGAGCGACGGTTCTTTGGGCGGATCCCCTACACCCAGCCGGGAAGCTGAGCGCCGCCCCTAGCCTTCGACCGATTCCGTCCGGCGCTGCATCATCGCGTCGAAACTGCCCCAGACGCCGTCGGCCCCGTGCCAGGCCCCGGTGGTCGCGGCCTTGGAATATTCGGTGGCGCGGGCCTCAAAGAAGTTCGCGTGTTCGACGCCGCTGAGCAGGGACTGCAGCCACGGCAGCGGGTTTTCCTTCACGCCGTAGATCTCGGGCAGGTGCAGCTGGCGCAGGCGCCAGTCGGCGATGAAGCGGATATATTGTTTGATGTCCTCGGGGGTCATGCCGTTGACCGGGCCCATCTCGAAGGCCAGGTCGATGAAGCGGTCCTCCATCTCCACCACCGTCTTGCAACAATCGACGATATCGGCGGCGACCTCCGGAGTGACCGCGCCCGTCTCCTTGTTGAAGGCGTGGTAGAGTTTGATGATACCCTCGCAGTGCAGGCTCTCATCGCGGACCGACCAGGAAATGATCTGGCCCATGCCCTTCATCTTGTTCTGACGGGGGAAATTCATCAGCATGGCGAAGCTGGCGAACAGCTGCAGCCCTTCGGAAAAGCCGCCGAACATGGCCAGCGTCCGGGCGATGTCGCCGTTGGTCTCGACCCCGAACTTGCCCATGAAGTCATGCTTGTCGCGCATGGCCTCGTATTCCATGAAGGCCCCGAACTCGCTCTCGGGCATGCCGATGGTTTCCAGCAGCAGGGCATAGGCCGCGATATGGATGGTCTCCATATTGGCGAAGGACGCCAACATCATCTTGACCTCGGTCGGTTTGAACACCCGGCCGTATTTTTCCATGTAGTTGTCGGCGACCTCGATGTCCGCCTGGGTGAAGAAGCGGAAGATCTGCGTCAGCAGGTTGCGCTCGGACGGCGTCAGATTGGCCGCCCAGTCCTTGCAGTCCTCGCCCAGCGGCACCTCTTCGGGCATCCAGTGGACCTGCTGCTGCTTCTTCCACATGTCGAAGGCCCACGGATAACGGAACGGCTTGTAGGCAGCCGAACGGGTCAGAAGACCGGGCGTGGTGGGCTTGACGATGGCGTGGGCGTTCATCGGTAAAGGCTCTGACAGGGGAATCCGAAATCAGTCCCTAGCATGCGGGCGCACGGCGGCGGTGCCAAGGGTAAATACGGCTATGTTGCGATCACTTTTTGCATGACCGCTAGATATGGTAGGCAAATGCAAGACTTCCGGGGATAAGCCCGGGACGAAAGCGGCGGCCGTCGCGGCCGTCGCGGCCCCCCGGCGCGCCCCAGCGCTGCCCTGCTGTCGTCATCCCGGGGCGCGCAGCGAACCCCGGGACCCAACGGCGCGCGACAGCGCGATCTGTTCAGGCAGGGTCGGTGCGGCTTCGAGCCCCTCTCCCATGGGGAGAGGGGTTGGGGAGAGGGGGTACGGTGTCCCCCGTTCGCACCGTAACCCCACACCCTTTTGCGCCAGGACACTCGCTGACGCTCGTGTGCGCTCAAGCCCTCTCCCGCCGGGAGAGGGAAGGCGTGCGAGGTGTTTGCCAACAATCCCCCTATGGACGCTGCCCAAAGCCCCACCTGATCAACACCTTCCCCTTTTGCGCACCCCAATTTCCCGCCCCGCCTCAAACACCGCCGATAATACCCCGGTCCCGTCGCGTGGAAGGGCGCACAGGCCTTGCGACCTCGTGGGCGGCGGGAGTGGATGGAGCGGGCCGCGACCGGGCTAAACCGGGATGCGGAGCC
>Ga0123337_10001945_pt1 | contig 24739 bp, 20 predicted proteins | sample frozenSSSSmetaG_FD_89792 | JGI IMG/M metagenome (GOLD analysis project Ga0123337, IMG submission 89792) | Glacier valley bacterial and archeal communities from Borup Fiord, Nunavut, Canada, to study Microbial Dark Matter (Phase II) -... | ecosystem: Environmental > Aquatic > Freshwater > Ice >...
AGCACCGCAAAAAATCCGAAAGCAGCCATCAGCGTCCACTTCAGGATGGTCAGCCCATGACGACGAAACCTTGCTTGCGATGTAATGGCATACAAAACAAAGGACAGGGCCGAAGCCAGCAGCGCCAGCAAAATCATCAGGCGAAATACCACCATGGTCAGAACTCCTGCTGTGTCTGTGACACGGTCTTACCAGGCGCGTGACAAAGTGGCAAACCCTTTTGGCGCATTTTTTTCATCGTCGAAGGTGACGACTTCATAGGCCTCCGGATGCGCCAGCAATTCGCGCAGCAGCTTGTTGTTCATGGCATGGCCGGAGCGAAACGCGCTGTAGGCGGCCAGCATCGGTTTGCCCAGCAGGTAGAGGTCGCCCATGGCGTCCAGGATCTTGTGCTTCACGAACTCGTCGTTGTAGCGCAGGCCTTCGCTGTTGAGCACCTTGTAGTCGTCCATGACGATGGCATTGTCGAGCCCGCCGCCCAGCGCCAGGCCGTTGGCCCGCATCATTTCGACGTCCTTGGTAAAGCCGAAGGTGCGCGCGCGGGCAATGTCCCGGCTGTAAGCGCCGGTGCCCATGTCGAACTCCACGCGCTGGCCGGTCGAGTCCACGGCGGGGTGGTCAAAGTCGATTTCAAAGCTCAGCTTGTAGCCCTCGTAGGGGCTCAGGCGTGCCCATTTGACATGGGCGCCCTCTCCTTCCCGGACCTCGACCGGCTTGAGGATGCGGACAAAGCGCTTGGGCGCAGCCTGCAATTCAATGCCGGCCGATTGCAGCAAGAAAACAAACGACGAGGCCGATCCGTCAAGAATCGGCACTTCTTCGGCCGTGATGTCGATGATCAGGTTGTCGATGCCCAGGCCGGCGCAGGCCGACATCAGGTGTTCGACGGTATGCACCTTGGCGCTGCCGCTGGAGATGGTGGAAGCCAGCCGGGTGTCGGTGACTGCCTCGGGCGAAATCACGATGTCCACCGGCTGCGGCAAATCAACGCGCCTGAACACGATGCCGCTGTCGGGTGGCGCGGGCCGCAAGGTCAACTCGACCCGCTGGCCGCTATGCAGCCCCACGCCGACCGCCGTGGTAAGGGATTTGAGGGTTCTTTGAGCGAGCATGGGGTATTTTAATTTAGGCAGCGTTCAGGGCGGCATCCACGCCGGCAAAGCCCATGGGAGATGGCCTGTCACTGCATGTGAAAGTGCAAGTGCAGCCATAAGGATGGAAAGCTGGCCCCAGGCCTGTCCGGGGCAGACAGGCCTGGGCTCACACAGGCAGGCTCAGTCGGCCTGGCGGCGCAAAAAGGCTGGAATCTCGAAATCGTCCATGCCGCCGGATGCCAGCGCATCGACCTTCGCCGCCGCCTGGGTGCGGTTGGTGCGCCACACGCTGGGCACTGCCATGTTGCCGTAATCGGGCTGCTTCAGGCCCTTTGCCCCGCCCGCAGCATTCTGCCCGGCGCCGCGAAGCACCTGCAGCGGCGCAACGTTGCTGCGCTCTTCCTGGCGGCTCAGGCCGGTGGCGACAACGGTGACGCGGATGTCATCGCCGAGTTCGTCGTCGTAGGCCGTGCCGTAGATCACATGCGCATCGGGCGATGCGTAGGCGCGCACGGTGTTCATGGCGAGCTTGGATTCATTGAGTTTGAGCGACCCCTTGGCGGCCGAGATCAACACCAGCACGCCCTTGGCGCCCGACAGGTCGATGCCTTCGAGCAAGGGGCAGGCGACAGCCTGCTCGGCGGCAATGCGGGCGCGGTCCGGGCCGCTGGCGCGGGCCGTTCCCATCATGGCCTTGCCGGGCTCGCCCATCACGGTGCGCACGTCTTCGAAGTCAACGTTGACATGGCCGGGCACGTTGATGATCTCGGCAATGCCGCCGACGGCGTTTTTCAGCACGTCGTTGGCATGGGCAAAGGCTTCATCCTGCGTCACGTCGTCGCCCAGCACTTCGAGCAGCTTTTCGTTGAGCACCACGATCAGCGAATCGACATTGGCTTCCAGTTCGGCCAGGCCCAGGTCGGCATTGGTCATGCGGCGGCCGCCTTCGAAGTCAAACGGCTTGGTCACCACGCCGACCGTCAGGATGCCCATTTCCTTGGCCACGCGGGCAATCACGGGCGCCGCGCCGGTGCCGGTGCCGCCACCCATGCCGGCGGTGATGAACAGCATGTGCGCGCCGCTGATGGCGCTGCGGATGTCCTCAACCGCCAGTTCGGCCGCCTCGCGCCCTTTTTCAGGCTTGCTGCCGGCGCCCAGGCCGCTGGCGCCGAGCTGGATGTTCTTGTGCGCGCTGCCGCGGTTAAGCGCTTGCGCATCGGTGTTGGCGCAGATGAATTCAACGCCCTGCACGCCGCACTGGATCATGTGGCCGACGGCGTTTCCGCCACCGCCACCGACGCCAATCACCTTGATTTGTGTGCCTTGGTTGAATTCTTGGATTTCAATCATTTCGATACTCATTGGGAGCCTCCTGTTCAATACGTTGGGTTGGTAAAAGATGTCATTTCTTCGCGAAACATGGCGGGTCAGGCCGGTGGATCGGCTCCTCCCGAATGGGTTCGGCGCCAGGGGCGGCCGAAGAAGCTGGACAGTCTGGCCATCAGAAATTTCCCACGAACCAGTCTTTGACCCGGCCAAAGGCGCTTTGCATACTGCCGGCCTTTTGCGCCACCTTGAAACCCCGGATACGCGCCAGCCGGGCTTCTTCAAGCAGCCCCATCACCGTGGCCGCCCGGGTCTGGGCCACCATGTCCGACAGCACGCTGGAATAACGCGGCAGGCCGCGCCGCACCGGCTTGAGAAAGATGTCTTCACCGAGCTCGACCATGCCGGGCATCATTGCGCTGCCGCCCGTGATGACGATGCCTGAGGACAGCACCTCTTCGTAGCCCGATTCGCGGATCACCTGCTGCACCAGCAGGTAGATTTCCTCGACCCGCGGCTCGATCACGCCGGCCAGCGCCTGCTTGCTGAGCATGCGCGGGCTGCGGTCGCCCAGGCCCGGCACTTCGACCTGGGTGTCGGGGTCGGCCAGCAACTGCTTGGCGCAACCGTTTTCGACCTTGATGTCCTCGGCGTCCTTGGTCGGCGTGCGCAGCGCCATGGCGATGTCGCTGGTGATCAGGTCGCCGGCAATCGGAATCACGGCGGTATGCCGGATGGATCCGCCCGAAAAAATCGCGACATCGGTGGTGCCGGCGCCAATGTCGACCATGACCACGCCGAGCTCCTGCTCATCCTGGGTCAGCACCGACAGGCTGGAAGCCAGCGGATTGAGCATCAGCTGGTCCACTTCCAGGCCGCAACGGCGCACGCACTTGATGATGTTTTCAGCAGCACTTTGCGCGCCGGTCACGATATGCACCTTGGCCTCCAGGCGCAGGCCACTCATGCCGATGGGCTCGCGCACATCCTGGCCGTCAATCACGAATTCCTGCGGCTCGACCAGCAGCAGGCGCTGGTCGGTCGAGATGTTGATGGCCTTGGCGGTTTCAATCACCCGGGTGACGTCGGCCTGGGTCACTTCCTTGTCCTTGACGGCCACCATGCCGCTGGAATTGATGCCGCGGATGTGGCTGCCGGTGATGCCGGTAAAGACGCGGCCGATCTTGCAGTCGGCCATCAGCTCGGCTTCCCTGACCGCCAGCTGAATGCTCTGGACCGTGGCATCGATGTTGACCACCACGCCGCGTTTGAGCCCGTTGCTGGCGGCAATGCCCAGGCCCGCGAGCTTGAGTTCGCCGCCGGGCATGACCTCGGCCACCACGACCATGATCTTGCTGGTTCCAATGTCCAGCCCGACAACCAGATCTTTGTATTCTTTGGCCATTTCTCTACCTTTTCTTTTTTTTGTCGTCTTTGTCACCGACTTCGCCGGTGGTGACACCTCTGAGCTTGAGCGCATAACCGCTGCCATAACGCAGGTCGGCAGACTCCACATCCCGTCCGAACCGGGACGCTACCAGCGCCACCGTGTCGATAAACCGCCGTGTGCGCGTCTGGACTTCAGCCAGCGAGCCATGCCCGAGTTCGATCACCGCGCCACTGTCGAGTTGCGCGCGCCAGCTGCCCTGGCTGCTCAAGTGCAACTGCTCCAGCACCGCATCCATCTCTTCAAACAGGGGGGAAAGCCCGAGATAAGCCTGCAACACCAGCGGCGCCTGTCCTTTGGGTCCGTTGAGCAGCGGCAACTCCTCGGTTTCCACATCGCCGGGATTGGCTTCGAACACTTCGCCATAGTTGTTGACCAATCGGGCGTCGCCCTCGGGTCCCCAGTAGGCAACGGCCTTGTGCTCCAGCAGCACCACCTTCAGGCGATTCGGAAATTCGCGTTGCACCACGGCCCGGCGCACCCAGGGCACGGTCTCGAAGGCGGCGCGCGTGGCCTCCAGGTCGACCGTCATGAAATTTCCGGCCAGCTTGGGCGCCACATTGGCGCGCAGCGTCACTGCGTTGTTGTGCGTCAAATCGCCCCCGACGCGAATGGCGCTCAGGTTGAAAACGGGTTGACGTAACAGCCAGGCCACGCCCAGCCCCAGCACCATGGCGGCAAACACCAGGCCCAGAAGCACCGACAAGGTGTTCATGAGCCTGACGTCCGGCGGCAAGGGTGTGGCGGGCGGTGGCATGGCGCGGCTCAAAGTGGAGTTCCGCCTGGGGGCTGGTGATCAAGCGCGGCGGTCTTGAGCACCAGGACGCACAGGTCTTCATAGGAAATGCCGGCCGCACGCGCCGACATGGGCACCAGCGAGTGGCTGGTCATGCCGGGCGAGGTATTGATTTCGAGCAGGTAGGGCTTGCGCGTGGCCTGGTCGATCATCACGTCGGCGCGCGCCCAGCCCCGGCAGTTCAGGGTGCGAAAGGCCTGCAGCACCAGTTGCTGGATGGCGGCCTCTTCCCCGGCCGGAAGTCCGCAAGGCACCAGGTATTGCGTGGTGTCGGTGAAATACTTGTTCTGGTAGTCGTAATTGCCTTCGGGCGCCACGATACGGATGACCGGCAGCGCCCGCGCCTGCTCGCCGGTGCCGAGCACCGGGCAGGTCACCTCGTCACCGGCAATGAACTGCTCGCACAGGATGTCGGCATCCATCTTTTCAGCCAGAGCCACCGCCGGCGCCATGCCGGCCCGGTCAGCGACCTTGGTCAGGCCCAGCGACGAGCCTTCGCGCGCGGGCTTGACGATCAGCGGCAAGCCCAGCGTATCGGCCGCAGCATCGACTTGTGCCACGCTGTAGCGACCCCTGCGCAGCAGGACATGGCGCGGCGTCGGCAGGTTTTCAGACAGCAGCACGCGCTTGGTCATGACCTTGTCGATGGCCATGCTCGACGCCATGACGCCCGAGCCGGTATAGGGAATGCCCAGCAGTTCCAGCGCGCCCTGCACCGTGCCGTCTTCGCCGAAACGGCCGTGCAGCGCGATGAAGCAGCGCGCAAAGCCGTCTTTTTTCAACTCGCCCAGATCACGCTCGGCCGGATCGAAGGCATGGGCATCGATGCCCTGCGCGCGCAGCGCCTGCAGCACGCCGCGCCCCGACATCAGCGAGATTTCCCGCTCGGCGGACAGGCCGCCCATCAGGACGGCGACCTTGCCAAAATCAAAGGTATTGCGGCTCATGCGCAAGCTCCTTCAAGGAGGGAGCGCTGCTGGATTTCCAGCATGGCGACGATCCTGGCGGGAACCTGTCCGATGGAGCCGGCGCCCATGCACATCACAACATCACCGCCCTGGGCAAAGTCCGCAATGGCTTGCGGCATGTCGTCAATCCCATCGACAAAAACCGGCTCCAGCCTGCCGCCCATGCGCAAGGCACGGGCCAGTGAACGGCCGTCGGCCGCCACGATGGGCGACTCGCCGGCGGCATAGACCTCGGACAGCAGCACCGCATCGGCATGGCTGCTGATGACCTTGACGAAATCCTCGAAGCAGTCGCGCGTGCGGGTGTAGCGATGCGGCTGAAAAGCCAGCACCAGCCGCCGGCCCGGAAAGGCACCGCGCGCCGCAGACAGCGTGGCAGCCAGTTCCACCGGATGATGGCCGTAATCTTCAATCACCGTGAACTGTCCGCCGTCCCGGGCCGTCAGATCGCCGTAGCTCTGGAAGCGCCGGCCCACGCCGGTGAAGTCAAGCAGCGCTTTTTGCACGGCAGCATCGGGCACGTTGAGTTCAGCCGCAATGGCAATGGCCGCCAGCGCGTTGAGCACGTTGTGCTGGCCGGCCAGGTTGAGCACGATGTCCAGGTCGGGCAGCTTGACGCCGTTGCGGCGCAGCGCGGTGAAATGCATTTGCGCCCCGACAGCGCGCACATTGACGGCGCGAACCTGGGCTTCTTCGTTCAGACCGTAGCTGGTGATGGGGCAGGACATCTCGGGCACGATCTCGCGAACGACCGGGTCATCAGTGCACAAAATCGCCGTGCCGTAAAAAGGCATGCGGTGCAGGAAATCGACAAAGGCTTTCTTCAGGTTGCCAAAGTCGTGGCCATAGGTTTCCATATGGTCGGCATCGATATTGGTGACCACCGCCATGACGGGCAGCAGGTTGAGAAAAGAAGCATCTGATTCGTCGGCTTCCACCACGATGTAGTCGCCCGAACCGAGCTTGGCATTGGCGCCGGCGCTATTAAGCCGGCCGCCGATCACGAAGGTCGGGTCCAGGCCGCCCTCGGCCAGCATGCAGGCCACCAGGCTGGTGGTGGTGGTCTTGCCGTGGGTGCCGGCAATGGCAATGCCTTGCTTGAAGCGCATCAGTTCGGCCAGCATCAGGGCCCGCGGCACCACCGGAATGTGTTTTTCGCGCGCTGCCAGCACCTCGGGATTGTCAGACTGCACCGCGGTGGAAGTCACCACGACATCGACATCGACCAGATTGCGGGCGCTATGGCCGACAAAGGTCTTGATGCCCAGCCCGGCCAGGCGCTGCAGCGTGCTGCTGTCCGACAGGTCGGAGCCGGAAATGCCGTAGCCCAAGTTGTGCAGGACTTCGGCAATGCCGGACATTCCCGAGCCGCCCAGCCCGATAAAGTGGATGCGCTTGATGGCGTGCTTCATGGCGCGAGTTCCTCGCAAGCGGCAACGAGATGCGCCGTGGCGTCTATTTTTTGCATGGTTTTGGCTTTTAGCGCAGACTGGACAAGCGCAAGGCGCTCTGTTTTTTGTAGCATTATGGCAAGTTTTTCGGGAGTAAGGTCACGCTGCTGCTGCAACCAGCCGCCGCCATGGGCGACCAGGAAATTCGCATTGGCAGTCTGGTGGTCATCCACGGCAGAGGGAAAGGGAACAAACAGCGCCGCGGCGCCTACGGCGGCAATCTCGGTCACCGTGCTGGCGCCGGCGCGGCAGATGATGAGGTCGGCGTCGGCAAAGGCCTGGGCCGTGTCTTCAATGAAGGGCGTGAGTTCGGCTTGAACGCCGGCAGCCTGGTAATGGGCGCGCAGCGCTTCAATCTGGCGGGCTCCGCTTTGATGGGTGACCTGGGGGCGGCTTGCCACCGGCATCAGGGCCAGAGCTTTGGGAACGAGTTCGTTCAGGGCGGTGGCGCCCAGGCTGCCGCCAACCACGAGCAGCTTGAGCGGCCCGCGCCTTTCTGCAAAGCGGATGGCCGGGTCCATCTGCCGGGTAAAGGCCGGGCGCAGCGGATTACCCACCCAGTCGGCTTTTTTGAGCACGCCCGGAAAGGCGGTAAAGACGCGGTCGGCCACACTGGCCAGCAGCTTGTTGACCATGCCGGCCACCGAGTTCTGCTCATGCAGCACCAGCGGCTTGCCCAGCAGCACGCTCATCATGCCGGCCGGAAAGCTGATGTAGCCGCCCAGACCCACCACCACATCGGGCTTGACGCGCCGGATGACCTGCACGCTCTGCCAGAAAGCCTTGAGCAGACGCAGCGGCAACAACGCCAGCGTGACCGGTCCCTTGCCACGGACACCGGAAAAGTCGATGGCCTCGAATGCAAAGCCGCGCGGCGGTACCAGCTGGCTTTCCATGCTGGGGCGATCTGCGCTGCCCTTGCCGCCCAGCCAGTGCACGCGCCAGCCGCGCTCGCGCAGGGCTTCGGCCACGGCCAGCCCCGGAAAAATATGGCCACCGGTGCCGCCGGCCATGACCAGAGCCACACGAGCCCCCACGCTTGCCACTTCGTGTGCTGCGCTGCCCCCCGAGGCGGCCGCTGCGCCTGCGGCCCGGCGAAGCCGGTTCCGCGGCCCCTGCTGGGGAAGACCAGCACCTACGTTTGCCAATTCGTCTTGCGTTCTCATACACGGCCTCCGCGCATGAGAACGCGATTCTCGTAATCGATTCTGAGCACCACCCCCAGCGCAATCAGGTTCATCACAATGGCCGAGCCGCCGTAGCTCATCAAGGGCAGGGTCAGGCCCTTGGTGGGCAAGGCACCCAGGTTCACGCCGATGTTGATGAAGGTCTGAAAGCCCATCCAGATGCCGACACCCTGGGCGACCAGGCCGGAAAACAGCCGGTCCAGCGCGATGGACTGGCGGCCTATGTGCATGATGCGGCGGATCATCCACATGAACAGGCCAATCACCACCAGCACGCCGATCAGGCCGAACTCTTCGCCAATCACGGCCATTAAAAAGTCGGTGTGCGCCTCTGGCAGCCAATGGAGTTTTTCAATGCTGCCGCCCAGGCCGACGCCAAAGATTTCGCCGCGGCCAAAGGCAATCAGCGAGTGCGACAGCTGGTAGCCCTTGCCCATCGAGTATTTTTCATTCCACGGGTCCATATAGGCAAAAATCCGCTCGCGCCGCCATTCGCTGAACATCACCATCATGCCAAAGGCGACCACCACCACGGCCGCAATCACAAAAAACATGCGGGCATTGACGCCGCCCAGAAACAAGATGCCCATGGCGATGACCGAAATCACCATGAAAGCGCCCATATCGGGTTCGGCCAGCAGCAACACACCGACAATGCCGACCGCAAAGGCCATCGGCAGCACGGCGCGAAAGAAGCGCTCCTTGACTTCCATCTTGCGCACCATGTAATCGGACGCATACAAAAGCACGGCGAACTTCGCCAGTTCTGAAGGCTGAAAGTTCATGACCCCCAACGGAATCCAGCGCCGAGCACCATTGACCCCCTTGCCGATAAACGGCACCAGCACCAGCATCAGCAACACCAGCGAAGCCACAAACAGCCAGGGAGCGAATTTTTCCCACGTCGCCATGGGAATCTGGAACGCCAGGTAGGCGGCGACAGAGGCAACGCACAGCGACAGTACATGCCGCGTCAGGAAAAAAGTATGGGCATAGCGCGCGAACTTGGGGTTGTCAGGCATGGCCACCGAGGCCGAGTACACCATGATCAGGCCCAAGCTCAGCAAGGCCACCGTGACCCAGACCAGGGCCCAGTCCAGTCCGGACATGCGGACCGGCGTTGTCAGTTTCCCCGGAAGGCTGCGCCCGCCCAGGCGGATCGGCAGGGCATCCGATGCGGTCTTGCCGAAGCCGGTGAACCAGCCCGAAAGCCAACCGGAGGAACGCATTTTTTCGGTCACAGCACCGCCCCCTGTTCGACAGCCAGTTCCTGCACTGCGTCACAAAAGACCTGGGCGCGGTGCTCATAGTTGTCGAACATGTCAAAACTGGCGCAGGCGGGCGACATCAACACAGCATCCCCCGAACGCGCCTGCCCGGCAGCCAGGCTGACCGCTTCTGTCATCGAAGCGGCGTCCAGCAGTTCAATCTGGAGGCCTTGCAATGCCTGCCTGATGAGCGGCGCGTCACGGCCTATCAGTACCACGGCCCGGGCATAGCGCGCCACCGGATCGGCAAGCGGCGAGAAATCCTGACCCTTGCCTTCGCCGCCCAGAATCAGCACCAGACGGCGGTCAGCGCCCAGGCCGGCCAGCGCGGCTACGGTGGCGCCGACATTGGTGCCCTTGCTGTCGTCAAAATACTCGACCCCGTCCAGCACCGCCACGGACTCGACCCGGTGCGGCTCGCCCCGATATTCGCGCAAGCCATGCAGCATGGGCGCCAGCGTGCAGCCCACAGCCACCGCCAGACCGAGCGCAGCCAGTGCATTGGTGGCGTTGTGACGGCCCTGGATGCGCAGGGCTTCGAGCGGCATCAGGCGCTGGATGTGCAGCACCGGTTCTTCGGTTTTGCGGCGCTTGATGGTTTCATCGGCCTCAGCCGCGCGCACCAGCCAGGCCATGCCGTTGACGGTTTGAATGCCGTAGTCACCCGGACGCCGGGGCTCGTCGCCGCCAAAAGTCAGGTAGCTGCGCGTTTGTTTGCCCTTGACGAGTGCAGGCAAGGCCGCCATCACCAGGGGGTCATCGCGGTTTAGCAGCATGAGGCCGCCGCTGCCGTAGACATTTGCCTTGGCGGCGATGTAGGCCGGCAGGGTTTCGTGCCAGTCCAGATGGTCCTGGCTGATGTTCAGGACCGTGGCCACAGCAGGCTCGAAATTGCTCACGCCGTCGAGCTGGAAACTTGACAGTTCCAGCACCCAGACTTCAGGCAGCGCCAGCTTTTCATCGCCCTGATGCGCATCGAGCTTTTCGGCCAGGGTATCGAGCAGCGTCGGGCCGATATTGCCAGCCACCGCCACCGATTTGCCGGCGTGCTCAACGAGCTGGCCGGTCAGCGAAGTCACGGTGGTCTTGCCGTTGGTGCCCGTGATGCCAATGACCTTGGGCGCATAGGCCTGGTCTTGTTTCAGATCAGCCAGCGCCTGTGCGAACAGGCTGAGTTCGTTGCCGCAGGCAATGCCTTGCGCCTGCGCTGCCGCCACCACCACACCGCGGATGGATGCAGGCGACAGGCCGGGGCTTTTCAGTACCAGGTCAAAAGCAGCACCGGCCAGCAGCGCCTCGTCCATTGGGGAAGTCACGAATTTCGCTGCCGGCACGCTCGCCTGCAAGGCGGCCAGTTGCGGTGGCTCTGGCCGCGTATCGGCCACGGTGACATGCGCGCCAAAGCGCGCGCACCAGCGCGCCAGGGCCAGGCCCGAAGCGCCCAGCCCGAGAACCAGAATGTTTTGATGCGCCAGGTTTTTCATCGCAGCTTGAGGGTTGAAAGGCCGACCAGACAAAGCAGCATGGTGATGATCCAGAAACGGACGACGACCTGGGTTTCCTTCCAGCCGCATTTTTCAAAATGGTGGTGCAGCGGCGCCATCTGGAACAGCCGCCGCCCCTGACCATAGCGCCGTTTGGTGTATTTGAACCAGGTCACCTGCAGCATCACCGAGAGCGCCTCGACGACAAAAATGCCGCCCATGATGGCCAGCACGATTTCCTGGCGCACGATGACGGCAATGGTGCCCAGTGCTGCACCCAGTGCCAGCGCGCCCACGTCGCCCATGAAGACCTGGGCCGGATGGGTGTTGAACCACAAGAATGCCAGCCCGGCGCCGGCCATGGCGGCGCAGAAAATCAGCAGTTCGCCGGAGCCGGGAATGTGCGGGAAAAACAGGTACTTGGAGTACACCGCGCTGCCGGTGACATAGGCAAAAACGCCCAGCGACGAGCCGACCATGACCACCGGCATGATGGCCAGCCCGTCGAGCCCATCGGTCAGGTTGACGGCATTGCTCGAACCGACGATCACCAGGTAGGTCAGGATCACAAAGCCGAACACGCCCAATGGATAGCTCACTTCCTTCATGAAAGGCAGCATCAGGCCGGCCTTGGGCGGCAGGTTGACATCAAAGCCCGACTGCACCCAGTTCACGAACAGTTCGAGCACCCGCATGTTGGAGCTTTCGGAAATGCTGAACACGAGGTAGAGCGCGGCCATCAGCCCAATGACGGATTGCCAGAGGTATTTTTCGCGCGAGCGCATGCCTTCGGGGTCCTTGAGAACCACCTTGCGCCAGTCATCGGCCCAGCCGATGGCGCCAAAACCCAGGGTGACGATCAGCACAATCCAGACGAAGCGGTTGGACAGGTCGAACCACAGCAGGGTCGAGATGCCAATCGCCATCAGGATCAGCACGCCGCCCATGGTCGGTGTTCCGCTTTTGCTCAGGTGCGTCTGCATCGCGTACTCGCGGATCGGCTGGCCAATCTTGAGCGAAATGAGTCGGCGGATCACGAACGGACCCGCCAGCAGGCCGATCAGCAGGGCCGTCATCGCGGCCATGACGGCGCGCAGGGTCAGGTACTGGAACACCCGCAGGAATCCCAAATCCGGCGAGAGGGTCTGGAGCCACTGGGCCAGGCTAAGCAGCATGAGGCGCTTTCTTGTCTTGTTGTTGTTGTAAATCGTTGCCAGCGGCCGTCACGGCCTGAACGATGCGCTCCATCTTCATGAACCTGGAACCCTTTACCAATATGCTGGCAACATGCGGCAGCTCGGCCAGCACGGCTGCGGCCAAATCAGACATGTCGTTGAAATGAAGAGCGCCGCCAAAAGCGCTGCCCGCGCCTTGCGACTGCTCGCCCAGCGTGAAGAGTTTGTCGATTCCGAGTGCCCTGGCGTTGCGGCCGGCTTCGTCATGAAACTGCGGTCCCTGGTTGCCGACTTCCCCCATGTCGCCCATGACCAGCAGGCGCGGCCCAGGCAATTCGGCCAGCACCTCGATGGCGGCCTGCATGGAGTCGGGATTGGCGTTGTAGGTGTCGTCAATCACGGTCAACAGGCGACCCTGCACGGGGATAGACAGCGCGCGTGAACGGCCCTTGACCGGAACAAACGCGGACAGGCCGGCAGCGATGAAAGCCAGCGGCACGCCGGCTGCCAGCGCGCAGGCAGTGGCTGCCAGTGCATTGCTGACGTTGTGCCGGCCGGCGATATGCAGGTCAAACGCCAGCGGGCCAGACGGGGTCTGGGCCTTGACCTGCCAGCCATCGCCTTCCCAACGCGCGCTGGCCGTCACATCAGCCGGTGCGGCGAGTGCAAAAGTCAGCACTTGGCGCTTTCCGGCCAGCAGGCGCCAGACGGCGCTATAGGCATCGTCGGCCGGGAAAATGGCCGTGCCATGTGCATCCAGCGCTTGCAGTACGGAACCGTTTTCGCGGGCGACCGCTTCCACCGTTTCCATGAACTCCAGATGTTCGCGCTGGGCGTTGTTGACCAGCGCCACCGTGGGCCGGGTCAAATTCGCCAGATACGCGATTTCGCCCGGATGGTTCATTCCCAGCTCGACCACGCCGACCTGGTGCGAAGCGCGCAGGCGCAGCAGCGTCAGGGGCACGCCAATGTCATTGTTGAGGTTGCCTTCGGTGGCAAAGGCTGCCTCCTGTTTCCAGGTCCGCAGAATCGCTGCGACCATCTGCGTAACCGTGGTTTTTCCATTGCTGCCCGTGACGGCAATCAAGGGCAGGCTGAACTGCGAACGCCAGCCCGCGGCAAGCTGGCCCAGCGCAAGCTTGGTATCAGTAACTTCAAGACCGGGCAAACCCGCCTCCAGCAGACCCTGCTGGGCAATGGCCGCAATCGCCCCCTGGGCTCTGGCCTGCGGCAAAAACGCATGCGCGTCGAACTGCTCGCCCTTGAGCGCCACAAACAGGTCGCCCGGCTGCAGGCTTCGCGTGTCGGTATGCACCCGCAAAGGTGTGATTTGCCCATCACCGACCAGCCGGGCCGACGGCAACCAGCCCAGGGCTTGCTGCAAGCGCATCATGAAGCCACCTCCACACTTCGTGTTGCCACCAGGGCGTCCAGAGCGGCTTGGGCCTGATCCCGGTCAGAAAACGCTAACTTCACACCCTTGATTTCCTGATAATTTTCATGTCCTTTGCCTGCCAGCAGCACCACATCCCGGGCTTGCGCCAGACGCAGCGTATCGGCAATGGCAGCCGCTCGGTCAGCCTGGACCTGCGCGGCCTCCGGGCGGCTCAAGCCCTTCAGCATCTGCGCGATGATGGCCTGCGGGTCTTCGCTGCGCGGGTTGTCGCTGGTCACCACGAGCTGATCGGCATTTTTTTCCGCCATCGCTGCCATCAGGGGGCGTTTGCCGGCATCGCGGTCGCCGCCGCAGCCAAAGACACACCAGAGCCGGCCGCCCCGGCTCAGCGCCACCGGCTTGAGCGCGGTCAGCACTTTCTCAAGCGCATCGGGCGTGTGCGCGTAATCGATGACGACCAGAGGCAAGCCCGGCAGCGCCAGGGTTTCGGTTCGGCCAGGCACGGGCAACAGGTCGGCGCAGGCCTTGACGGCGTCGACCAGCGGCACCTTCATGGCTCGCAGGGATGCCATCACGCCCAGCAAATTGGACACGTTGTAAAGGCCGACCATGGAGATTGAAATTTTGTGGCGATCGGCACCTTCGACCACATCGAAGCTCAAGTCATGTGCGCCGTGGTGAATGGACTGCGCCTGCAGCCGCGCAGGACCGGCGCATGAAAAAGTCCAGACATCCAGAGGGGTCTGCGCCAGCGTCTGATTCAATTCGAGCCCCTTGGCATCGTCGATATTGATGACCGCAACCTTGAGGCCAGGCCAGCTGAACAGCATTTGCTTGGCGCGCCAATAGTCGGGCATGCACGCGTGGTAGTCGAGATGGTCCTGCGTGAAGTTGGTGAAGACGGCAAGCTCGATCCGTGTTCCCTCCAGCCGTCGCTCCTCCAGGCCAATCGAGGAGGCTTCCAGCGCACAGGCCGCAAAACCTTGATCGGCAAAACGCCGCAACTGCTGCTGCAGCAGCACAGGGTCAGGCGTGGTCAGCCCGTTGAAAACCATCGCACCGGGCTGGCCAATCCCCAGCGTCCCCACAATGCCGCAGGGGCGGCCCAGCCGGCCCAGCGCTTGCGCCAGCCACCAGGCGGTAGAAGTCTTACCGTTGGTTCCGGTAATCGCCACCACCTGCAGTTGCTCACTGGGCACGCCAAAATAAACGGCCGCAATCGGACCGGTCGCCGCCTTGAGTCCTTCATAAGTCGCCACCCGGTCATCACTGAACCCGTAAGCCTGCGCGCCCGCATGCTCGACCAGACAGGCACTGGCTCCGGCGGCCAGGGCGGCGTTGACGTACTTGCGGCCATCGGTGGCCGCACCCGGCCAGGCAATAAAGCCGTCGCACTTGCCCACCCTGCGGCTGTCAGCTGAAAGCGTGCCGGTCACGCGCTCATGCAGCCAGCGGGCAGCCTGTTCAGGGGTGTGGAGTTGGATTGCGGTCAAAACGACTCCTCCACGGCCTGCGTGACGATTTGCGGCTTGACGCTCATATCGGGCTGCACGCCCATCATGCGCAGCGTCTGCTGCACCACTTCGCTGAAAACGGGCGCAGCGGCCAGGCCGCCGTAATATTTGCCATCGCTGGGCTCGTCGATCATGACCGCGACGATGATGCGCGGCGATTCGATGGGCGCCATGCCGGTAAACCAGGCGCGGTATTTATTGCTGGCATAGCCTTTGCCTACCTGCTTGTGGGCCGTGCCCGACTTGCCGCCCACCGAATAACCGACGGTCTGTGCCAACTGGCCCGTTCCGCCCGGCGCCGCCGCCATCTGGAGCATGCGGCGCACCGCGCGCGCATTCTCGGCAGAAAACACCTTGACGCCTACAGCCGGCTCACTGCGCTTGAGCATGGTGACCGGAATGATTTCCCCGTCATGCGCAAAAGAGGTGTAGGAGTGCGCCATCTGGAACAGCGAGGCGGACAATCCGTAGCCATAAGCCATGGTCGCCTGCTCGACCGGCCGCCAGGTTTTCCAGGGACGCAGCCGGCCCGTCACAGCACCCGGAAACTCGATCTTGGGTTTCTGCCCGTAGCCGAGGGCGACGTAGGTGTCCCACATTTCGTGGGGTGTCATTTTTTGTGCGATTTTCAGCGCACCGACGTTACTGGACTTCTGGATCACGCCCTCGACGGTCAGCGTGCCGTAGTTGTGGGTGTCGCTGATGGTGAAGCCGCCAATGCTGAACCGGCCAGGACCGGTTTCGATCAGGGTCTGCGGCTTGATGCGGCCAGCCTCCAGCGCCATGGCGACCGTGATCGGCTTCATCGTCGAGCCGGGCTCGAAGGTGTCGGTCAAGGCCCGGTTGCGCAATTGCTCGCCAGTCAGGTTCTGGCGCTTGTCGGGCACATAGCTCGGGTAGTTGGCCAGCGCCAGCACCTCGCCGGTAATGGTGTCGAGCACCACCACGCTGCCGGCCTTGGCCTTGCGCGCAATCACGGCGTCGCGCAGCTTCTGGTAGGCAAAAAACTGCACCTTGCTGTCAACGCTGAGCTGGATGTCCTGGCCATCCACCGGCGGCACCTGCTCGCCGACACCCTCGACCACACGGCCCAGCCGGTCCTTGATGACACGCCGTGAACCGGTCTTGCCGGAAAGCGCCTTGTTGAAGGTCAACTCGATGCCTTCTTGCCCCCGGTCCTCCACATTGGTAAAACCGACGATGTGCGCAATGGTTTCGCCTTCGGGGTATTTGCGCTTGTATTCCTCGCGCTGGTAAATTCCGGGAATGCCCAGCGCATGGATTTTTCGGGCGACCGGCGCGTCCAGCTGGCGCTTGACCCAGACAAAGGTCTTGTCCTCGTCGCTGAATTTCTTGTTCAGCTCGGCCAGCGGCATTTCAAGCAATTTGGCCAGCGCGGCATGCTGTGCAGGGCTGGCCTTCACGTCTTCAGGGATGGCCCAGATGCTGAAGGCTGGCACGCTGGAAGCCAGGATCAGCCCATTGCGGTCCAGAATACGGCCCCGATTGGCAGGCAGTTCCAGGGTCCGTGCAAAGCGCACCTGGCCTTGCCGCTGGAAAAATGCGTTGGCATAAACCTGAATATAGGCAGCCCTGATGGCCAGCCCTGTAAAAGCCAGCGCGATCAAGGCCACAATGAGCTTGCTGCGCCAGACCGGGGTCTTGCTGGCCAGCAAGGGGCTTGAAGTGTAGAGAACGCTTTTACTGCGCATGCTCAGCCTTTTGCCCGGCAGCCGACGCCACATCGGCGGCAGACTTGTACTTGACGTACTGGGTAATGGCAGGGGTAGTCGTGCGCATCTGCAGGCGATCCCTGGCCAGGCTTTCGATTTTCAGAGGCGTGGCTTCCGCACGCTTTTCCACCTGCAACCGATCGGTCTCGGTGGCTATTTTCCGGCTCTGCGAAGTGGCCTTTTCAAGCTCTACATACAAACGGCGCGACTCATACTGGGTTCGCACCAGATACAGCGCGCTGACCAGCACAGCCAGCAAAAGCACAAAATTCAGACGGGCCATTGAACGCCCTCCCGGAGGACTTCCGAAAAACCCTTTCCGTTCGCAGTAAATCGCTTGAAGCGGTTCATGCGGCCTCTCCCGTACGCTCGGCCACCCGCATCACGGCGCTGCGCGAGCGCGGGTTGCCGGCCACTTCTTCTTCGCTGGGCTTGGTGCGGCCCAGCGACTTCAGTTGCATGATTTTGGGCGCCGCGAAGGGCGCGCGCCGGTCATACACCTCGCGCGAATGCGCAGCGATGAATTGCTTGACGATGCGGTCTTCAAGCGAATGAAAACTGATCACCACCAGGCGCCCGCCTGGCTGCAGCACCTTAAGCGAAGCCTGAAGCGCCTGCTGCAGTTCTTCAAGTTCCGCATTGATGAATATCCGCAAGGCCTGAAAGGTGCGCGTCGCCGGATCCTTGCCCGGCTCGCGGGTCTTGACCGCGCTGGCCACGACGTCGGCCAGTTCGGCGGTGGTTTGAAGGAAGCCATGCGCCTGCCGGTGCCGGTCAATCGCCCTGGCCACCAGTCCGGCAAAGCGTTCTTCACCGTAGTCCCGAATCACCTCGGTCATGGATTCTATGGATGCGTCCTGCAGCCACTCGGCCACGCTCTGGCCGCGCGTGGTGTCCATGCGCATGTCCAGCGGGCCTTCATTGCGAAAGGAAAAGCCGCGTTCCGGATTGTCAATCTGGGGCGAACTCACGCCCAGATCCAGCAGCACGCCCGCGACGCTGGCCTCGGGCATCTGGTCAAGATGCATGAAGCCCTGGTGACGGATGGAAAACCGTGGGTCAGCGATGGATTGCGCCTCCGCAATAGCGTCAAGATCCTTGTCGAAGGCAGTCAGTCGTCCGTGCGCAGAGAGTTGCGACAGCAACAGGCGTGAGTGCCCGCCGCGGCCGAAAGTCGCGTCGATGTAATGACCGTCCGGGTTGACCTGAAGCGCCGCGATGGCTTCGTTCAACAGGACGGTGCGGTGTATCCATGTGCCCTTCACCATCTACTTTCAGAAAGAAAAATCTTTAAAGACGTCCGGCATCTCGCCCTTCATCTGCTCAGCTTCCTGCGCCGCATAAGTCGCGGCGTCCCAGAGCTCGAAATAATTACCCATGCCAAGCAAAACAGCCTCCTTGCTGATGCCGGCAGTCTTGCGCAATTCAGGCGAAACCAGGACGCGGCCCGTCGCATCCATCTCAACATCCATGGCATTGCCCAAAAAAATTCGTTTCCACCACTGGGCCTGCATGGGCAGGGAAGCAATTCGTTCACGAAATTTTTCCCATTCGCTTTGCGGAAAAATCATGAGACAGCCATGCGGATGCTTGGTGATGGTGAACTGACTTGAATTACTTGCGCCCAGCGCACTGCGATGACGGGCGGGCACAGAAAGCCGACCTTTTGCATCGAGAGCCAGAAATGACGCACCTTGAAACACTTTTAAAACCCTCTACCCAACACTTTTCACCACTAATCTGCACATTTTCCCACTGTATCAGGGAACCCTCTGCTAGATCGGAATTTGAAACAAACTCTTTCAATGAAATCAATAACTTAGAGAAATATGTGAAAGCTGTAAGCCACTTTAAAGTTGTTCTAAATTAATAACTTGAAGAGCATATTGAAGGTTTGACTTTAAAAATCCGGCGCATATAAGAGACATGTATTCTGGTGTGAAGAATTGATTTTCGGGGGATTGGGGGCTTGCGACCATTTCGAGCAATGGATACGCAAAAAGCTTCAGGAACAAGCAGAAGAAAAATGCTTGTCGCCCATAAGGCATAAGGAGAAACAGCTAGAAAAAATGTAGCAAGGCAGATTGCCCGGATTCTGCGGAAAATTTTGCGAAATTCCTGCTGCGTTTGAGCGCTGATCAATCATTTTCGAGTCACGGTATTCAACCTGCCCGGGCACCGGTAGCCTGAATTTTTTAAAAAATAGCTACAAAACGTTATTTTAGAAACGAAAAAAATCCCGCTAGACGGCTTTTTTGCCATGCAACCCTCGAAGCCCAAAGCGCCCAAACCCTGTCTGGCAAGGCCTGTTTACTTGAATACGGGAAGTTCCACAGCCTTGCGATAGCGCTGGTTTAGCGTGGCATCTTGTGTTGATCCAGCGACAAAATCAGTCACGGCGAATCACTACTCGGGCGTACTCGGTGATGCCGATGACATTGAAGAAACCCGCCACCAGTCGATTGACTTCGGAAAACTCGACCGAGCGCTTCTCAGCCTGGCGGGCGGAAACCCAATTGAGCAGCATCCCTGCAGCGGAAAAATCAACGCGGATCAGTTTGGCGCAGGATATCTGCATCATGTCGGCACCCATGAGGCTGGCTTCCAGCCGGTCCAGCACTGCGGCCGCATGGCCCTGTATCTGGCCGGAGAGTTCCACCGACAAAAAGTGATTTTCAGGGATGCTCGACAGGTAGTCCAGACCAGCATCTCCGTCCATGGCCATCAAGTTGAAGCTTGACTGCACGGGCGAACGGGACGGTTCGCCAATGATGGTGGAGCGGCCCATCGCCTCGCTCTCTTCGTCCAGAGATTTGTAATCACAGCTTGCGCTGGCCCATGCCGGCGGAGAAATCTCGTAGGTAACGCAAAAATCAAGCGCCGTGAGCTCAAAATCATCAGGCCGATGAATGACACGCAGCAACTCCATGCGCAATAGCCACCACTTCTGGTCAACCGCGCGCTCACCTGAAGGCGTGGCATCAAGCAGCACTTTTTGCAGTTGTGCATCACCCATGAACCGCAGTTGGACGGGCTGGCTTGCCCAGGCGCTGAACACCTTGTACAAAGGATCAAGCGCAGCGGTATCAATGGACTTGAGATTGCTCCAGTCCAGACGCCACGGCATCGCCGCCCGGGCGATGGCTGCATTGAGGGCTCCGACAGTCTGCATCCCCAATACGGAAGGACAAATCCAGTCGGCAGCGCTCCCGTGGATCACCTTGTCAACCGGTTTGACCAGCGCCTTCACCATGTCGGGCAGGGAAAACCACTGCGGGGCAGAGCGACCAAAACGTTCCGCAAATTCGATTGCCGCCGCCTCGAACTTGTCTTGCTCCCCGGTGGCACGGTACAGGTCAAACAGGGTCAGCCAGGTCTGCACATGGTCGGCACGCAGAGCACCCGGCGCAAGTATTTCAAGCAAAACGGCTTCAGCGCCTGCATCGTCGCCATTGGCAAACAAAATGGCAGCTTCTTCGAGTTCAGCGTCGTGCTCAATCGCATCCTGCGCAGATGCCGTCATGAAAGCTGGAGCCGATACAGGCTTCAAAGCCTGCTCACTGGCATTCCAGACATCAGGACTGCCCGATACATCGGGCTGGACGGCGCATTGCGGCAAGCCTGCCAGAAGATCGTCCAGCATGGGCTTCGGCACGGGTGCAAAGGCTGGTGAAATGGAGTCCATCCCCGCCGGCATCGTGGCCTGATAGGCTGGCGGCGCAAGACGGTCCGGCAAGGCGTTCGGCATTTCCTTGCCGCTATCGGGCGGCAACGGCAGTTTGCGCTTGTTGTCAGGGCTCGCCTGGCTATTGCTTTTCCACCACTGCATGGACATCTGGGCTTCAATTTCATCGATCTTTTTGATCGTTGTTGCCCGATCCTCAGGACTGGAGGTCATGCTGCTGTGAAAAAATGACGGTTTGCTGGCAGTATCCAGGCTCATTTCGGCCTGCGCTCCGAGTTGGCGCAACTTACGCAGCATGTCGAATTCACGCTTGCGGACAAAATCATTTCGCCGCTTGCGCTCGATCATCTCCTTGAGCAACTGCTTGTTGACCGAATCATCCTTGCAGGCGTCAAGAGAATCGAGCTCCGTCCAGTTGGTGGCCGGATTGCGAACAAACTTGACCAGCTTGGATAACAGGCCGGAGGCAGTATCGTCTTTGGACATGTCAGTCAATCAGTGAAAGCGTCGCGTCGACAGTGAAAAATCAGTCCCCGAACATTTTTTGCTTGAGCTCGCGGCGCTGCTGCGCTTCCAGCGACAAATTGGCGGTAGGGCGTGCAATCAGGCGACCCACGCCAATGGCTTCGCCGGTTTCGTCACAGTAGCCGTAATCACCCGAATCAATGCGGGCAATCGACTGCTCGATTTTCTTGAGCAGCTTGCGTTCCCGGTCGCGGGTGCGCAGTTCAAGCGCATGCTCTTCTTCAATGGTGGCGCGGTCTGCCGGATCGGGCACGATGGCCGCATCTTCACGCAGGTGTTCGGTCGTCTTGCCTGCACTGTTATGGATTTCCTGCTTGAGCGTTGACAGCTTGTGGCGAAAGAAAGCCAGTTGCACTTCGTTCATGTACTCGGAATCGGGCATCGCCTTGATTTCCTGGTCCGTCAGCTGGTTTGCAGGTTTGGTTTTCCAGTTGTCGGCCAGCTTGGGATCCTTGGGGGCCGCAGCCTGAACGGGCGGCGCGATTACGCGTTCGGTCATGGTGGAATAACTGGCTTTGGCTGCGTCGGGCGCGTGGGTTGGCACCATCGGTGCGGGCGTAGGGGTCTGGATGGCCGTCCGGGCCGAGCTTCTGCGTCCGGGCTTCAACGGCGCGGAGTCCATGCGCACGGCCCCGGCGGCCGGCGAGGCGCTTGCCTTGATGACAGTTTTGCCATCTTTCGGAACCGACCTGACGACAGGGCTGGCTGTTTTCCGCACAGCTTCAGTGCCCGTTTGGGCGGTCGTTGCGGATTCTGGTTTGACCGCAGTCTGTGCAGACGTTTTGATTTTTTTCTCTGGGGTGTTCACTAAATCTCTCCTCTGGGAATCGGCCTCGGATTACTGCCTGGACCGTTTCTTTGCCAGCCTGCCGTCGGCAGCCCGGCCCTTCCTGGTTCCAGATGATCTGGTGTGTCTGCGCCAACTCCTGCCAGAGTGTCCGCGGTGACGCGGCGTTCAACCCGTGTGGCGGGCTGAGTTCCAACTGGCTGGCTTCCCGATTCAAATTTCCGGGTATTTTGGTCGGCGCGCGATTGTAACGGCACGCCGGACCAGCATGCCGAATCGAAGAATAATCCGGATGAAACCGAAGTTTTCATACACTCCATTTGTTTTTTTGTTCTTTTTCAGGGGTACGCCCTGAGTCTGCCTCAAACCAGGCACTGCTCCAGGCCCTGCACGAAAATATCCTTGGGCAAGTCGATGCCGATGAACACCATCTTGCTGGTTTTCGCCTCGCCCTCGGCCCAAGCCGGCCCGAGGTCGCTGCCCATGAGTTGATGCACGCCCTGGAAAATCACCTTGCGCTCGGTGCCTTCCATATTCAGCACACCCTTGTAGCGCAGCATGCGCGGGCCGTAGATATTGACCACGGCGCCCAAAAAGTCTTCGAGCTTGGCCGGGCTGAAAGGCTTGTCCGAGCGGAACACAAAGCTTTTGACGTCGTCATCGTGATGGTGGTGATGGCCCTGGCCTTCGCTGGCATGCGACGGATGGTCGCAATGCTCGCCGTGTTCATGGTCGTGATCGTGCGGCTCGTCAGCCTTGAGGAAATCGGGGTCGATGTCGAGCTTGGCGTTGAGGTTGAAGCCGCGCAGGTCGAACACATCGGCAATCGCCACCTCGCCGAAATGCACGGCTTTTTGCGGCGCGCGCGGGTTCATGTGCTTGAGGCGGTGCATCAGCGCGTTCACCTCATCCTGCGCCACCAGGTCGGTCTTGCTGATGAAGATCTGGTCGGCAAAACCGATCTGCCGGCGTGCTTCCTGGCGGTCATCGAGCTGGGTTTGTGCATGCTTGGCATCGACCAGCGTCAGGATCGAGTCGAGCAAATACTGCTCGGCGATTTCCTCGTCCATGAAAAAGGTCTGCGCCACCGGGCCAGGGTCGGCCAGGCCGGTGGTCTCGATCACCACGCGGTCAAAGTTCAGCAGGCCCTTGCGCTTTTTGGCCGCCAGCAGTTGCAGCGTTTCGCGCAGGTCTTCGCGAATCGAGCAGCAGATGCAGCCGTTGTTCATCTGGATGATGTTTTCCTGCGTGTCGTTGACCAGGATTTCGTTGTCGATGTTTTCCTCGCCGAACTCGTTCTCGATGACGGCGATCTTCTGGCCGTGGGCCTCGGTCAGGATGCGCTTGAGCAGCGTGGTTTTGCCCGAACCCAGAAAGCCGGTGAGGATGGTGACGGGAATCAAGCTCATGGTATTTACCTAATCTAAAAAAACGTGGGAACTGGAAAAATCTGCAACGAACTGCGCGCCAGGCGAAACAAGCAAGATGGGGACTTTAGCCCTCACTTCAAGCCCCCGAAGGGCTCAGGTGCCTGCCGGCCAGGCGGTGCAAGCGGGGAAAGGCATCAGAAATTACTATGATTTAAATAGCTGCTTGCGCCCGCCCACTAAGCGCAAGAGACCGATTTGATCACTAAAAAGCTAGTTCGATGGCCTTTTGACCAGCACCAGCCCCTTGAGGTATTCGCCTTCCGGAAAGGCCACCGTCATCGGGTGGTCGGGCGCGCCGCCCATGCGCTCGCAGATGAAGGCGTCCACGCCCGCGTCGGTGCCGGCGGACGCAACGATCTTGTGGAACAGGTCGGCGCTGATGCCGCCCGAGCACGAGTAGGTGAACAGCACGCCATCGGGCGCCAGCAGGGACAGCGCCAGCCGGTTGATGTCCTTGTAGGCGCGGGCGGCGCGCTCGGCATGCGTGACGGTGGGCGCAAACTTGGGCGGGTCGAGCACGATGGCGTCGAAGGTCCGGCCTTCCTTCACATACTGGCGCAGCGACGCATTGACATCGGCGTCGAGCATGGTGGTGCGACTGGCGTCGAAGCCGTTCAGGGCCACGTTGACCTTGGCGCGCTCGATGGCCGGGCCGGACGAATCGATCGACGTGACGTGTTGCGCGCCGCCGGCCAGCGCGGCCACGGTGAAGCCGCCGGTGTAGCAGTAGCAGTTCAGCACTTCCTTGAAGTGAAGCCGGCGCGCGTAGGCGGCAAACTTCTGGCGGCTGTCGCGCTGGTCGAGGTAAAAACCGGTCTTGTGGCCTTCAGCGACGTCCAGGCTCAGTTTCCAGTCGTGCTCGGTGATGACGATGCCGGTATCGCCAGAGCCGGCCAGCCAGCAGGTGGCTTCAGGCAGGCCTTCGAGCGTGCGCACGCTGGCGTCCGAGCGTTCATACAGGCGCGTGAGGCCGGTTTGCGCCAGCAGTGCATCGACGATGACTGTCTTCCATTTTTCGGTGCCGCAACTGGAAAACTGCGCGACCAGCGTGTCGCCGTAGCGGTCCACGACCAGGCCGGGCAGGCCATCGGATTCACCGTGGATCAGGCGCAGCCCGTCACTTTTGATGTCAAAAAGGCTTCTTGCGCTGATCGCCTGTGCGATACGCGCTATGAAAAACGAAGCATCGATGCGCTGCGCTTCATTGAAGCTCCAGACCCGGACGCGGATCTTGGAACTCGGGCTGAACGCGCCCCAGCCCAGGAACTGGCCGGCATGGCTTTCGATGCGCACCGTTTCACCGGCATCGGCGCTGCCGCTGGCAATGGCGCCGTCAAAAACCCAGGGGTGGCGGCGCAGCAGGGAGCGTTCCCTGCCGTCTTTCAGTCGAATGATGTTCATGGCGCTATTGTCGCGGCTGCACGGCGGCGGGCATCTTGACGAGCGCCGATGTCGGCGATGTCGGGTTACGCC
>Ga0123337_10001949_pt1 | contig 24700 bp, 24 predicted proteins | sample frozenSSSSmetaG_FD_89792 | JGI IMG/M metagenome (GOLD analysis project Ga0123337, IMG submission 89792) | Glacier valley bacterial and archeal communities from Borup Fiord, Nunavut, Canada, to study Microbial Dark Matter (Phase II) -... | ecosystem: Environmental > Aquatic > Freshwater > Ice >...
ACCGCGCCGACCGTGATCGCGCTGTCGGCGACGTTGAACGCGGGGAAGCTCCAGTCGCGGTAGTGGAACAGCAGGAAGTCGACGACGTGGCCGTGGATCAGGCGATCGATCACGTTGCCCAGCGCGCCGCCGGCGATCAGCGCGAGCGCGGCGCTGAACAGCTTCTGCGACGAGTGCTTCGCGAGCAGCACGACGATGAACAGCGCTGCGGCGATGCCGATGCCGGTGAAGAACCAACGCTGCCAGCCGCTGGCGCTCGACAGGAAGCTGAAGGCGGCGCCCTTGTTGAACAGCAGCGTCAGGTCGAAGAAGCCGTGGACGATCTCCTTGCGCTCGCCGTACGCGAACAGCTTCACGATCGCGACCTTGGTGAGCTGGTCGAGGACGATCACGGCGGCGATCACGGCCAGCCAGGGCAGCAGGCCGCGCTTGTTGGAACGGAAGGGCTTGGGCATCGACGGTTCGCTGATTCGTGGAGTGCGCTTCGGCGGCAACCCGCACCGCGAAGGGGGCCGCATCATAACCGTCGCCGGCATCGTCGCGTCCGGCAGAATGACGCGATGAACGCAGACACCCTGGTCGAACCCCTCTCGACCGAACCGCCGACCTCGCCGGAACTGCGGCGCAGCCTCGCGTCGATCGACGCGTTCTGCGATGCGATCTGGCTCGAGGACGGGCTCGCGAAGAACACGCTCGACGCGTACCGGCGCGACCTCGTGCTCTTCGCGCGATGGCTGGCGACACGCCGCACCGTCACGCTCGACTCGGCTGGCGAGGACGACCTCACCGCCTACGTCAGCGAGAAACATCCGACCACGCTGGCCAGCACCGCGAATCGCCGCCTCGCCGTGCTGCGGCGCTACTTCCGCCACCTGCTGCGCAACGACCCCGCGCGTGTCGACCCCACCCGCCGGATGCGCACCGCGAAGCGGCCGCTGCGCTTTCCGAAGACGCTCAGCGAAGCGCAGGTCGACGCGCTGCTCGCGGCGCCCGATGAGAGCACGCCGCTCGGCCTGCGCGACCGGGCGATGCTGGAGGTGATGTACGCAAGCGGACTGCGCGTGTCGGAACTGGTGGGCCTGCGGACCGTGATGGTCGGGCTCGACCAGGGGGTCGTCCACGTGATAGGCAAGGGCGACAAGGAGCGGATGGTGCCGATGGGCGACGCCGCGCGCGAGGCGATCGTGGCCTACCTGCGCGACGCGCGGCCCGCGCTCGCGAACGGCCGGCCGCTCGACGCGCTGTTCATCACGGCGCGTCGCGAGGGCGCGGCGAAGGGACTCGTGCGCGGCGAAGGCGGCATGACCCGGCAGATGTTCTGGAAGCTGATCAAGCGTTACGCGATCGTCGCCGGCGTCACCGCGCCGCTGTCGCCGCACACCCTGCGGCACGCGTTCGCCACGCACCTGCTCAACCACGGCGCCGACCTGCGGGTCGTGCAGATGCTGCTCGGGCATGCCGACATCTCGACGACGCAGATCTACACGCACGTCGCGCGCGAGCGCCTCAAGGTCCTGCACGCGAAGCATCACCCGCGGGGCTGACGGTCGGCAGCATCGATGCCTTGATCGAATTCGACGCGACCGCGAAGCTGCCGGCCGCGATGTAGTGCAGCGTGTGCAGGTCGGCCGGCGCGTCGTCCAGGGTCCAGTGGCCGGCGGAGAAGACGCGCGTGTCGGCGAACGCGGAGACCGCTTCGCAGAAGAAGGTGTCGTAGCGCTCCTCGACGCCCGGCTCGCGCAGCAGCCGGCATTCGAGCCACGCGATGCAATCGGTCGCGAGCGGCAGGCCGAGAGCGGGGCCGGGGAAGCTGTCGATGCCGTAGCGCGCGAACTTGTCGGACCCCTCGTCGTGCAACGCCTTGCCGCCGATGCTGCCGACCGTGAAGGCGAGATCGGCCGACGCGCGGCACGGCACCATCAGCGCGAGCGTGCCGCTCGCAACGGCCAGCTCGCGCGTCCACGTGCTCTTGTCGAGGACCACGGCGATGCGCGGCGGCATGAACTCGACCGGCATCGACCACGCGGCCGACATGAGGTTGCGACGGCCGTCGTGCAGGGCGCTCACCATCACGGTCGGGCCGTGGCTGACCAGGCGGCTCGCGTGGTTCAGGTCCACGGGTCGGCGCCAATGTGGCGCGAAGAGGTCGTTTCGGTCGTTGCGGGATTCGATCGGCATTCGGTCCTCGGAAAGTGGTTGCCGGAAGTATCGCGCGCGGTTGCACGCGCCGGGCGCATGCGCTACGGTCGCCGTTCGCATCCGCCGGAGAGCCGCATGAATGCCCGAATCCCCAACGCAGCCGTTGCCGACTCCATCGACGCCGCCGCCTTGCAGTCCTTCGTCGACGAGCAGTGGGACGACGTGATCGTCGACCGCCTCACCGACTACATCGAGATCCCCGCCAAGAGCCCGGCCTACGACAAGGACTGGCAGGCCCACGGCCACATCGAGCGGGTCATCACCGACGCCGCGCGCTGGGTCGAGGCGCAAAAGGTCGAGGGACTGACGCTGGAGATCGTGCGGCTCGAAGGGCGCACGCCCGTGATGTTCTTCGAGATCCCGGCCACCGACGGGTCACGGCGAGAACCGGATCGCGAGAAGGACAAGACCGAACGGACGGTCCTGCTCTACGGCCACCTCGACAAGCAGCCGGAGTTCAGCGGCTGGCGCGCGGACCTCGGCCCGTGGATCCCGAAGTACGAGGACGGCAAGCTCTACGGCCGCGGCGGCGCCGACGACGGGTATGCGGTGTACGCCGTCATCACCGCGATCCAGGGACTCAAGCGCCAGGGCATCGCGCATCCGCGCTGCGTCGGGCTGATCGAGACCTGCGAGGAGTCGGGCAGCTACGACCTGCTGCCGTACGTCGACGCGCTGAAGGACCGGCTGGGCGACGTGTCGCTGGTGGTCTGCCTCGACTCGGGCTGCGGCAACTACGAGCAGCTGTGGCTGACGACTTCGCTGCGCGGCAACGTCACCGGTGTGCTCGAGGTGCAGGTGCTCGACGAAGGCGTGCACTCGGGAGACGCGAGCGGCGTCGTGCCGTCGTCGTTCCGCATCATGCGGCAGCTCTTCGACCGCATCGAGGATTCGAACAACGGACGCCTGCTGCCGCAGAGCTTCCACTGCGCGGTGCCGGCCGAACGCATCGAGCAGGCGCACAAGACCGCCGGCATCCTCGGCGACATGGTGTGGAAGCGCTTCCCGTGGTCCTGCGGCGACCACGGCGAGACGGTGCAGCCGACGACCAAGGATCCGATCCAGGCGCTGCTCAACCGCACGTGGGAGCCGACGCTGTCTGTGACAGGCGCCGAAGGACTGCCGCCGCTCGCCGACGCGGGCAACGTGCTGCGCCCGCGCACCGCGTTCAAGCTGTCGCTGCGGCTGCCCCCGCTGGTCGACGGACCGACCGCGCTGGCCGAACTCAAGCAGGTCCTCGAGGCCGATTCGCCGTACAAGGCGAAGGTCGCATTCCGGCCCGACCGCGGCGTGGCGACCGGATGGAACGCGCCCGATCTGGAGCCGTGGCTCGCGCAGGCGCTCGACGACGCATCGAACGCGACTTTCGGCGCACCGTGCGGCTTCCTCGGCCAGGGCGGCACGATCCCGCTGATGAGCATGCTGGAGACCGGCTTCCCGAAGGCGCAGTTCATGGTGTGCGGCGTGCTCGGCCCGCACTCGAACGCGCACGGCCCGAACGAGTTCCTGCACGTGCCCTATGCGCGCAAGCTCACTTCGGCGGTATCGCGCGTCATCGCGGCGGCGGCAGAGGGAGCGTGACTCGCGGGTGCGAAGCGCAGCCGCGCGGTTGACGCGATGTCAGGTCTGGCGTAGGGTGTAATACCGTCATACGTAATGGCCCCCCATGGTCGCGCACTCCAAGGTCACGACGAAATACCAGGCGACGATCCCTGCCGAGATCCGCGAATTCCTCGGCGTGCGCCAGGGCGACACCGTCGCGTACACGGTCGTCGATGGCGAGGTGCGGCTGGCCCGCGCGACGCCGCTCGATCTCGCCTATCACGGTGCGGTCGCAGCAACACTGACCGAGTGGCAGTCCAAGGCCGATGACGACGCCTACGGCGACCTCTAGGGGCGGCATCGCGCGCTTCGAGGTCGTCGTCGTTCCGTTTCCGTTCACGGATCGCGCCGCCGCAAAGCGTCGTCCCGCCCTGGTTCTGTCGGGCGCCGACACCTTCAATCGCGCGTCGGGCCACAGCGTGATGGCGATGATCACCAGTTCGACGGGCGCGGCGTGGCCACTCGACGTCGTGCTGTCCGACCTGGCGGCTGCGGGATTGCCGTCGCCGTCGATCGTGCGCATGAAGCTGTTCACGCTCGACCACCGGTTCGTGCTGCGGCGCGCGGGCAGGCTGTCGTCGCGGGACCAGAGCGCCGTCGAGGCATCGCTGTCCGCGTTGTTCGCGCCGCGAGGCGGCCCTCGCGACTGACGCGGCCGCTCAGTCCGTTCGGTGATAGCCCTTCGCGCCGATGGCGTGCGTCAGCGGGCTGCGGAAGTCCTCGTCGCGTGCGAGGCGCTCGATCGATCCGGCGAAGTCGTGGCGCGGCCGCCAGCCGAGCTCGCCTCGCGCCTTCTCGTTGACGTAGACGCGGTCGACGGTGTCGAGCATCGTCCATCCGCGCTTCGTGTACTGGGCGACGTATCCGGGGACGCGGCGAGCCACCACCGATGCGGGGTCCGTGCGCAGCGCGACGAGATCGTCCTGCGTGAACGGCGAGGTCGCGCTGATGACGTAGCGATCGAACCCGATTTCCGGTGCCCGCGCGATCGCCAGCAGATGCGCATCGACGATGTCCTGGATGTCGGCACGCCGATAGAGCAGCTCGTTGAGCTTGAGGTTCGCGTCGTCGTGCGCGTCGCGCCGCTCGGGCACGTCGTCGTCCTCGGGGAAGAAGCGCGAAGTGCGCAGCACCAGGCAGGGCAGCCGATGCAGGCGGTGCATCAGCTCGCAGAGGTGTTCGGCCGCGAGCTTCGAGAGACCGTAGATGTTCTTCGGGAGCGGCACCACGTCCTCGGTGATCCACGTGGCGGGCCCATCGACCGCGGGAGCGAGCGCGTCGCCGAAGGCGCTGGTCGTGCTCGTGAACACGAACGCACCGACCTCCGCTGCGACCGCCTCCTCGAGCAGATTGAGCGTCCCCGTCACGTTGACGTCCACGAACGCCTGGCGCGGATGCGTCGCCACGTGCGGCTTGTGCAGCGTGGCCGCATGCAGCACGGCATCGACGCCGCGCATCGCGTGGGCGACGAATGCGCGGTCGACGATCGAGCCGATCCGGTCGGTGTAGGGCGACGACAGCACGTCGAGGCCGATGGCCTCCTGCCCGCCTTCGCGCAGCGTTCGCATCAGGGCCTCGCCGAGGTGTCCGGCGCTGCCGGTGACCAGAATCCTCATGCCGGCATCGATGCCTTCACTTCGGCGCGCTCATCCGTTTCATCTGCTCGTTCCACTCGGTCCAGTCGATCGGCTGGCCACCGGGCGCGAAGCGCTTCTGCAGATTGGCCAGCACGTTGCCCCAGGCCTTGTCGAAGTAGGCGTAGGTCGCGTCCCAGGCCTTGCCGTCGACCCCGTCCGAACTGCCCCAGCCCGTGTGGAACAGCGTCAGGCGCGTCTGGTTGCCGCGCGGCTCGAAGCGGAGGACGACGAAGGTCCGTTGACTGCGCGTGGCCGGGAGCGACGGCGGGGCGTTCCAGTCGAAGCTCAGCATCGTCTTCGGCTGCAGCGCCAGGAAGCGCATCGTGTCCGCGCCTTTCATGCCCGGCTCCGCGTAGGGGTTGATGAAGATGTGGAAGGCGCCGTCGACGCGCGCATCGATCTCGGCGTCGGGCGCGAAGAAGCTGCGGATGCCTTCGCGCGTGGTCCATGCCTGCCACACCTGGTCGACGGTGGCGTCGAGCAGCACTTCCTTTTCGAGGGCACGTTCCATGGCGGGAGTCGAGGTCGCGCAGACGAGCAGGAAGAGGACGGAGGCGGCGCGCAGCAGCATGAGCGGTCTTTCGATGCAGGCGAGCCAATATAATGCCCGCCATGTCGAAGAGCGTGCATGTATCCGAGACGCCGGCGACGCGTTGGTTGCGAGAGCGCCACGTTCCGTTCAGCGAACATCCCTACCCGTACGAGGAGCACGGCGGCACCGCCGTCTCTGCGCGCGAACTCGGGGTCGACGAACACGCGGTGGTGAAGACGCTGGTGATGGAAGACGAGGCGTCGATGCCGCTGATCGTGCTGATGCATGGCGACTGCAAGGTGTCGACGAAGGCCCTCGCGCGCGAGGTGGGCCTCAAGCGGATCGCGCCCTGCAAGCCCGAGGTCGCACAGCGCCACAGCGGCTACCAGGTCGGCGGCACGTCGCCGTTCGGGGTCCGCAAGGCGATGCGGACCTATGTCGAGGAGACCATCCTCGCGTTGCCGACGATCTACATCAACGGCGGACGCCGCGGTTATCTGGTAGGGATCGCGCCGCAGGTCCTGGTCGATCGACTGGTAGCGGTGCCGGTGCATTGCGCGCTGGTCGAGACGGAATAGATGAACGATGAATCCGATGATGGCGACCGTGGTCGCAGTGGTGCTGGCCTACCTGCTCGGTTCGATCCCGTTCGCGATCGTGGTCAGTCGCGTGGCGGGTATCGCGGACCCGCGCAGTTTCGGCTCGAAGAACCCGGGTGCGACCAACGTGCTGCGCAGCGGCCACAAGGGCGCGGCGGCGGCCACGCTGCTGCTCGACGCGCTCAAGGGCTGGCTGGCCGTGTGGCTCGCGTCGAACGTCGGGTTTCGCTACGGCATCGGCGACAGCGGTGTGGCGGCGGTCGCGCTCGCGGTGTTCCTCGGCCATCTCTACCCCGTGTTCTTCGGCTTCAAGGGAGGCAAGGGCGTCGCGACCGCGGTCGGCATCCTCTTCGCGCTCGAATGGTGGCTCGGCCTCGCGACGGTGACGACCTGGGTGGTCATCGTCTTCTTCTTTCGCTACTCGTCGCTCGCCGCATTGATCGCCGCGCTGTTCGCACCGTTCTACTACGCGCTGCTGGTGGGCTTCGACGCGTACGCCGCGGCCATCGCGATCATGAGCGCGCTGATCTTCTACCGCCATCGCAGGAACATCGCGAACCTGTTGGCCGGCAAGGAGCCGCGCGTCGGCGCGAAGAAGAACCTTCGCGCGTCAGGACGCTAACGCATCAGTTCGTAGGGTCCACCCACCTCCAGCGCCTTCGCATAGGGCGGCCGAGCGTGGATGCGCTTCAGCCAGGCCCACAGGTTCGGCTTGCCCGCATCGAGTCCGCCGCGCGCCGCGAAGGCTTCCAGCGGGAAGCTCATCTGGATGTCTGCCGCCGTGAAGGTGTCGGCCGCCAGCCAGGTGCGGCCGGCCATCTCGCCTTCCATGAAGTTCAGGTGCGTGCGCAACTGCGGCTCGATGAAGCCGTCGCGCGCCTTCTGCGCCACGCCCTTGACGATCGGCTTGACGAAGAACGGCATCGGGCTCTTCGGCAGCCGGCCGAAGATCAGGCTCAGCAGCAGGGGCGGCATCGCTGAGCCCTCGGCGTAGTGCAGCCAGTAGTTGTAGCGGCGACGCTCGGCGGTACCGGCCGCGGGGCGGAACCTGCCGTCGGGATCGTAGGTGTCGAGCAGGTACTCGACGATCGCGCCGGACTCGGCGACCGTGATCGTGCCGTCGGTGATCACCGGCGACTTGCCGAGCGGGTGCACCTGACGCAGCTCGGGCGGCGCGAGCATCGTCTTCGCGTCGCGCTGGTAGCGCTTCACCTCGTAGGGAACCCCGAGTTCCTCGAGCAGCCACAGCACGCGCTGCGAACGGGAGTTGTTGAGATGGTGGACGACGATCATCGGGGGCCTTCGGCGGGTGGCGACGCGGCGAAGGATAAGGGAGCGCGACGCTGCAGGGGATAATCGCGCCGTGTTCGACCGGCGTGCGGTCGCGCGTCCACCCCCGCATCTTCATGACCCGTCTCGTCGTCGCCTCCAGCAATCCCGGCAAGCTCCGCGAATTCGCATCCCTGCTCGCACCGCTCGGCCTCGATGTCGTCTCGCAAGGCGAACTCGGCATCGACGAGGCCGACGAGCCTTACGTCACCTTCATCGAGAACGCGCTCGCCAAGGCGCGCCACGCCAGCGCGGGGTCGGGGCTTCCGGCGCTGGCCGACGACTCCGGCCTGTGTGTCGTGGCGCTCGACGGGCTGCCGGGCGTGCGCTCTGCGCGCTACGCGCAGCCGCCTTCGCCCGAAGGTCGTGCCGAGCAGGACCGCCGCAACAACGCGAAGCTGGTCGCCGCGCTGGCCGGCGTCGAGCGACGCGACGCCTGGTTCGTCAGCGTGCTGGCGTTCCTGCGCCACGCCGAGGACCCGGAGCCGATCGTCGCGGTCGGGCGCTGGGTCGGCACGTTCGTCGATGTCCCGCGGGGCGACGGCGGCTTCGGCTACGACCCGCATTTCTGGGTGTCGGCGCTCGGGATGACGGCCGCGCAACTCGACGCGCCGACGAAGAACCGCCTGAGCCATCGCGCGAGCGCGCTGCGGCAGCTCGTGCAGGAACTGCAGCAGCGCGGCTTCGTAGCCCCGGCCGCGCGATGATCCCGATCGTCCCGGTGGGTTCACCGCCCCTCGTGCGCTCCGCGAGTCGCGTGCGCGGCCCGACCCAGCGCGCCCGGCTGAGCGCGTTGCCGCCGCTGACGCTCTACATCCATTTCCCCTGGTGCGTGAAGAAGTGCCCGTACTGCGACTTCAACTCGCACGAGCGCCCGGGCGGCGTCGCTGCGATTCCCGAGGAGCGCTATGTCGATGCGCTGGTCGCCGACCTCGACCGGGTCGTGCCGCAGGTCTGGGGCCGGCGCGTGCACGCGATCTTCATCGGGGGCGGCACGCCTAGCCTGATCGCGCCGCGATCGATCGACCGCCTGCTGTCGGAAGTTCGCGCGCGGGTCGTGCTCGAGGCCGATGCGGAGATCACGCTCGAGGCCAACCCCGGCACCGTCGAGGCGGGGCGCTTCGCCGAGTACCGGGCGCTCGGCATCAACCGGCTGTCGCTCGGCATCCAGAGTTTCGACGACCGCTTCCTGAAGGCGCTCGGGCGCATCCACGACGGCAGCGAGGCGCAGCGCGCGGTGGAGATCGCGCTCGCTCACTTCGACAACGTCAACCTCGACCTGATGTACGGACTGCCCGGGCAGGACGCGGCCGACGCGGCGCGCGACGTCGCGCGCGCCCGCAGCTTCGCGCCGCCGCACCTGTCGCTGTACCAGCTCACGCTGGAGCCGAACACGCTGTTCGCGAAGTACCCGCCGCGGCTTCCGGACGAGGAGATGGCCGAGGCGATCGAAGGCGCGATCGCCGCCGCGGTCGCGCTCGGCGGCTGGCAGCGCTACGAAGTCTCGGCCTACGCGCTGCCCGGCCGCGAGTCGCGCCACAACCTCAACTACTGGAACTTCGGCGACTACCTGGGGATCGGTGCCGGCGCCCACGGCAAGCTGTCGTTCCCTGACCGCATCGTGCGGCAGACGCGCATCCGCAATCCGGATCTCTATCTCGAGCGCCATGCCGGCGGTGTCGCGGCCTTCGACGAGGCGATCGTCGACGACGAGGCGCTGCCGTTCGAGTTCATGCTCAACGCGCTGCGGCTCGTCGACGGCGTTCCGCTGCGGCGCTTCGAGGAACGGACCGGACTGGCGCTCGCCGCGATCGAGGCGCCGCTCGCGCTGGCGGAGTCGCGCGGCCTCGTCGACCGAGATGCCTTCGGGGTCCGTCCGACCGCGCGCGGGCTGCTGTTCCTCAACGACCTGCAAAGCCTGTTCTTGCCGATCGACCGACGCTAGCGCAAGAACGCGAGCCTGAGGTCGGCGCCGCGGCGCGACGCACCATCGACAAGTGCGTTCCGCACGGATGCACCAAGAATGGGATTAGCGCCGCCGATTCCATCAAGTTTCATCCGCAGAGCGGGCGTTTCTGCGGGGTTGACGACGTCCGGGGCGTGGCATGGAAGGTGCTATATTTTCGGGCGACCGCGACCCCTCCGCATCAGACCGAGCCTCTTGCGGACCGTCCCCGTTCCCTCCATTCCCCCCAAAAACCGATTCCAGGAGAGTTGTCGATGAGCATGACCGCTGCAGACGTGTTGAAGATGGTCAAGGACAACGAGGCGAAGTTCGTCGACTTCCGCTTCACCGACACCAAGGGAAAGGAGCAACACGTTTCGGTACCGGTTTCGCAGTTCGGCCAGGAAAAGTTCGACGACGGCCATGCGTTCGACGGCTCCTCGGTCGCCGGCTGGAAGGGCATCGAGGCATCCGACATGCTGCTCTACCCGGACCCGAACAGCGCCTTCATCGACCCGTTCCGTGAAGAGACCACGATCTGCATCAGTTGCGACGTGATCGAGCCGTCCGACGGCAAGGGCTACGAGCGCGATCCCCGCTCGCTCGCCAAGCGCGCCGAGGCCTATCTCAAGTCGTCGGGCATCGGCGACGTCGCGTACTTCGGCCCGGAACCCGAATTCTTCGTCTTCGACCAGGTCCGCTGGGGCGTCGACATGTCGGGCTGCTTCGTCAAGATCGACTCCGAGGAAGCGTCGTGGTCCACCGGCCTGAAGATCGAAGGCGGCAATCTCGGCCATCGTCCGGCGGTCAAGGGCGGCTATTTTCCCGTTCCCCCGGTCGACTCGCTGCAGGACATGCGCTCGGAGATGTGCCTGATCCTCGAGGCGATCGGCGTGCCGGTCGAAGTGCATCACCACGAAGTTGCCGGCGCGGGCCAGTGCGAGATCGGCACCAAGTTCTCGAGCCTGGTCGAGCGGGCCGACTGGATCCAGAAGATGAAGTACGTGATCCACAACGTCGCGCACTCGTACGGCAAGACCGCCACCTTCATGCCGAAGCCGATCGTCGGTGACAACGGCTCCGGCATGCACGTCCACATGTCGATCTGGAAGGGCGGCACCAACCTGTTCGCCGGCGACGGCTACGCGGGGCTGTCCGAGTTCGCGCTGTACTACATCGGCGGGGTCATCAAGCACGCGCGCGCGCTCAACGCCATCACCAACCCGGGCACCAATTCCTACAAGCGCCTGGTCCCGGGATTCGAGGCCCCTGTGAAACTGGCGTACTCGGCCCGCAACCGGTCCGCGTCGATCCGCATCCCGTACGTGCAGAGCCCCAAGGCCCGGCGCATCGAAGTCCGCTTCCCGGACCCGTCGTCCAATCCGTACCTCGCGTTCGCCGCGCTGATGATGGCCGGCCTCGACGGCGTCGAGAACAAGATCCATCCGGGCGAGTCGTCCGACAAGAACCTCTACGACCTGCCGCCGGAAGAGGACGCGAAGATCCCGACGGTTTGTTCGAGCCTGGACCAGGCGCTCGAGCATCTGGACAAGGACCGCGCGTTCCTGACCAAGGGTGGTGTGTTCACCGACGGCATGATCGACGCGTACATCGATCTCAAGCAGGAAGAAGTCACGCGCTTCCGCGTGACGACGCACCCGGTCGAGTTCGACATGTACTACTCGCTGTAACCGGCGTTGCCTGACGAACGCGGCGCTTCGGCGCCGCGTTTCGTTTGTGCACGCGATGCGTCCGCGCGACGTTGAAGGAGGACCGGTGGTGCCGGACGCGGTCGTCGCGACCATTGGCGCTATCATCCCCTTCGCTGCGCGCCGCGGTCCCTGCGCGACGGATCTCACTCAGGAAAGCCCATGCCGGGTCGCCATGTTCCCGCCCTCGTGTCGCTGGCCGTCGCGTTGCTCGCGACGAGCGGCATCGCCCGGGCTCAGCAGGACACGTACTACAAGTGCATCGACGAACGCGGCAACACCACGTTCACCAACACCGGGAACACCAAGGGATGCACGAAGATGACGGCCGACCCGGTCGTCATTCCGAAGGGCATCAACGCGCCGAAGTCGTCGTCGGCGCCGACGCCGTCCGGCTTTCCGAAGGTCGACGGTGCGACGCAAAAGTCGCGCGACAGCGACCGCCGCCGCATCCTCGAGGACGAGCTGCGCGACAAGGAAGCGCGGCTCGCCGATCTCAAGCGCGAGTACAACAACGGCGAGCCGGAACGCCAGGGCGGCGAGCGCAACTACCAGAAATACCTGGACCGCACCGGGCGACTGAAGGAGGACATCTCGCGCGCCGAGAGCGACATCGCGTCGATCCGCAGCGAGATCGGCAAGGTCCAGTAGCCTTCGCCGCGAGCCGGCGCCCGCAGCGTCGACAAGCAAGACCCCTTCTGCAGGAAGACCGTCCTTGCCTTCACCTTTCAGCCTCCGCCCGCGCGGCACGGCCCGCTTCGCAGGCCTCGACCTGCTGACGTCGGCCGTCATCATCCTCGACGACAAGGGCTGCGTGGCGTTCGCCAACACCGCCGCCGAGACGATGCTCGACTTCTCGCTGCGCACGGTGCGCGGGCAGAAGCTGTCCTCGATCCTGGTCAACGGGACGCTGATCGACGAACTGTTCGCCGACGCCCGCCGGCTCGAATACGCGAACAAGCGCCTCGACTTCCCGTTGCACCGGCCGGGGCGCGAGGCGCTGCAGGTCCACGGCATCGTCACGGTCTTGCACGACGAACCGCGCACGCCGGTCGTCTTCGAGATGCAGGAGACCGACCAGCAGCGTCGCTTCGACCGCGAGGAACGGCTGCACGACCAGAGCCAGATCAACCGCGAGCTGATCCGCAACCTCGCACACGAGATCAAGAACCCGCTCGGCGGCATCCGCGGCGCGGCCCAGCTGCTGCAGATGGAGATGTCGTCCCCGCCGTTCGCGGCCGAGATGACCGAGTACGCCGAGGTCATCATCAAGGAGGCCGACCGGCTGCAGAGCCTGGTCGACCGACTGCTCGCGCCGCACCGCAAGGCGCGCATCGTGGGCGACGTCAACATCCACGAGGTGTGCGAGCGGGTTCGCAGCGTGATGAAGGCCGAGTACTCGCGCGGCCTCGACATCGCGCGCGACTACGACGCCAGCATCCCGGAGTTCCGTGGCGACAAGGAGCAGCTCATCCAGGCGCTGCTGAACATCGCGCACAACGCGTCGCAGGCACTTGGGGCGCGCATCGCGAAGGGCGATGCGGAGATCCTGCTGCGCACGCGCGTCGTCCGCCAGGCGACCGTCGCGAGAACGCGTCACCGCTTGGCACTGGAATTGCATGTGATCGACAACGGTCCGGGGATCGATCCCGAAATCCGGGACCGGGTCTTCCTGCCGCTGGTGTCCGGGCGCGAAGGCGGGACCGGTCTCGGACTGACGCTGGCCCAGACCTTCGTCGAGGAACATCACGGCACCATCGATTTCGAGAGCCGACCCGGTCGTACCGACTTCCGCATCCTGCTGCCCCTGCCATGACGCCCATCGCCCCTCCGGAATCAACGACCTCAGCCTCCATCTTGCCGACCCTCCCATCGCATCCAGCCCACCCGTGCGCCCCGGCGCATCCCGTTCGATGAAGCCCATCTGGGTCGTCGACGACGATCAGTCGATCCGCTGGGTGCTCGAGAAGACCCTGGCGCGCGAGAGCCTCGCCTGCCGCAGCTTCAGCAACAGCGCCGACGTGCTGGTGGCGATGGAGACCGAGTCGCCGCAGGTGCTGGTGTCCGACATCCGTATGCCCGGCGGCAACACGCCCAACGCGGGGCTCGAGATCCTGCAGGCTGCGAAAACCAAGTACCCGGGGCTGCCGGTGATCATCATGACGGCGTTCTCGGACCTCGAGAGCGCCGTGTCCGCGTTCCAGGGCGGTGCGTTCGAATACCTGCCCAAGCCGTTCGACGTCGACCAGGCGGTCGAGCTGATCCGCCGTGCCGTCGACGAGAGTTTGCGCGAGGCGGCGATCGAGGAAAAGATCGAGGCGACGCCCGAGATCCTCGGCCAGGCGCCGGCGATGCAGGACGTGTTCCGCGCGATCGGCCGGCTGTCGCAGTCGAACGTCACGGTGCTGATCACCGGCGAGTCGGGCACCGGCAAGGAGCTCGTCGCGAAGGCGCTGCATCGCCACAGCCCGCGCGCCGCGCATCCGTTCATCGCGCTCAACACCGCGGCGATCCCGAAGGAGCTGCTCGAGTCCGAACTGTTCGGCCACGAGCGCGGCGCGTTCACCGGCGCGCAGAGCATGCGGCGCGGGCGTTTCGAGCAGGCCGAGAACGGCACGCTGTTCCTCGACGAGATCGGCGACATGCCGTCCGAGCTGCAGACGCGGCTGCTGCGCGTGCTGTCCGACGGTCACTTCTACCGGGTCGGCGGCCACAGTCCGATGAAGGCCAACGTGCGCGTCATCGCGGCCACCCACCAGAACCTCGAGGACCTGGTGCGCCAGGGGCTGTTCCGCGAGGACCTGTACCACCGCCTCAACGTGATCCGCCTGCGCCTGCCGGCGCTCCACGAGCGCGCGGAGGACATCCCGCTGCTCGCGCGCAGCTTCCTGCAGAAGAGCGCGCGCGAACTGGGCGTCGAATCGAAGCGGCTGTCCGATGCGGCGATGAAGCTGTTCGTCACGCTGCCGTTCCCTGGCAACGTGCGCCAGCTCGAGAACCTGTGCCACTGGCTGACCGTGATGGCGCCGGCCCAGGTCGTCGAGGTCAAGGACCTGCCGCCGGAGATGCGCGGCGCGGCACCGGAAGTGGCGCGCGTGACGTCGCTGTCGCGCACGCCGACGCACGACGGCGCGGGTCGGCACGACGGTGGCGCGATCGGCGGCGCGAGCGACCCGGGCGTTCAGTCCGACGACGTGTGGCGCATGGAGCTCGAACGGATGGCCGCCCACATGCTGGCGCTCGATCGCCACGACGTGATGGATGCGCTCACGCGCCAGTTCGAGGCGACGCTGATCCGCATGGCACTGCGCCACACCGGCGGGCGGCGCATCGAGGCGGCTCAGCGTCTGGGCATCGGTCGCAACACCATCACGCGGAAGATCCAGGACCTCGGGCTCGACGAGGTGCGTTGATCGCGTCGCGTCAGGCGAGGTCGAACGTCGCGACCACCGGCGCGTGGTCCGACGGCTGCTCCTTCTTCCGTTCTTCGCGATCGATGCTGCACGCGCTGCAGACTGCCTTGAGCGCGTCGGACACCAGGACGTGGTCGATGCGCAGGCCTGCGTTGCGACGAAAGCCGAGCATCCGGTAGTCCCACCACGAATACGACTTCGGTGCCTGCTCGAAGAGCCGGAACGCGTCGTGCAGGCCGAGGTCGGCGATGGCCTTCAGCGCCGCCTTCTCGGGCGCCGAGAACAGCACCTGGCCTTCCCAGGCTTTGGGATCGTGGACGTCGCGGTCCTCGGGCGCCACGTTGTAGTCGCCGAGCACGACGAGCTTCGGGTGCGCCACGATCTCGCGCGACAGCCAGTCGTGGAGCGCCTGGAACCACGCGAGCTTGTAGCGATACTTGTCCGAGTCGACCGACTGTCCGTTCGGGACGTAGACGCAGACCACGCGGACCCCGTTGACAGTCGCCGAGATGACGCGTTTCTGTTCGTCGGCGAAACCGGGGATGTCGATCACCACGTCGGTCGCCGGCATCGCCAGGCGCGAGAGCAGGGCCACGCCGTTGTAGGTCTTCTGGCCGACGAACGACGCGTGATAGCCGGCCGCCTCCAGCTCCTTCGTCGGGAACTTGTCGTCGGTGAGCTTGGTTTCCTGCAGCGCCAGCACCTCGACGGGGTTGCGCGCGAGCCAGTCGAGCACGTGGGGCAGGCGGATCTTGAGCGAGTTGACGTTCCAGGTGGCGATCTTCAAGGCGGTCCCAGGTCACGGTATCGGGGTTTTCGGCTGCGCGGACACTCCCCAGCCCGGTCCGAGCCGGCGAAGCTCACGCGCAGACTTTGTCATTGGTCATGCCGGCTGCAACTCTATCCTCAAGAGCGGATGGACCGCTGTCGGCTCTTGCCGGGACCGGAGTACAACGATCCGGCACGGCCGCGCTCGAGCAGATCACGCGGCCGGGAAGCGAGTTCGCTGATCGCGAAGGCGGCGCGCTTCTTGCGGTCACTGGTGGATTCGTTAAACGGAGAGCGTCTTGAGCCTCGTTCCAATCATTGCGGACAACCCGACGCACCAGGCAGAGGACGACCGCACCGGTCTAGGAAAGGAAGCGTTGAAGCGCGCCTTCCTCGACAACCTGTTTTGCGTACAGGGCAAGTTTCCCGCCCTGGCCACCCGCACCGACTACCATCTGGCCCTGGCGCATGTCGTGCGTGACCGGATGCTGCAGCGCTGGATCAGCACAGCGGCCGCTTACACGACGCAGTGTGCGCGGACGGTCGCCTACCTGTCGGCCGAATTCCTGATGGGCCCGCACCTGGGCAACAACCTGATCAACCTCGGCATCATGCCGGTGGCGGAGCAGGCGATGGCGGAACTCGGGCTGGACCTGGACAGCCTGCTGGCGGCCGAAGTCGAGCCGGGTCTCGGCAACGGTGGTCTAGGGCGCCTGGCCGCGTGCTACATCGACTCGATGGCCACGCTCGGGCTCCCGGCCATCGGTTACGGAATCCGCTACGAGCATGGCATCTTCCATCAGGAGATCCACGACGGCTGGCAGGTCGAGAAGACAGACCGCTGGCTGCGCCATCAGAACCCGTGGGAGCTGATGCGTCCGGAGTGGACGGTCGAGATCAAGCTCGGCGGCCGTACCGAGCGCCACGTCGTTTCCCACGGCCGCGAACACGTGCGCTGGCTGCCCGAACGCACGGTCAACGGGATCCCCTACGACACGCCGATCCTGGGCTATCGCAGCCACACCGCGAACACGCTGCGCCTGTGGCGGGCGGAAGCGCCCGAGGCTTTCGATCTGGACAGCTTCAACCGCGGTGACTATTTCGGTGCCGTCAACCAGAAGACGGTGCTGGAAAACATCACCAAGATCCTTTACCCGAACGACGACACGCTGCAGGGCAAGCTGCTGCGGCTCGAGCAGCAGTACTTCTTCGTCTCGTGTTCGCTGCAGGACATGCTGCGCATCATGCAGACGCAGCGGATTCCGCTCACTTCGTTCCACGAGAAGTTCGCCGTCCAGCTGAACGACACGCATCCGGCCGTCGCCGTCCCCGAACTGATGCGGCTGCTCGTCGACGAGCAGCAGATCGAATGGGCCACGGCCTGGGAGATCACGCGCGGCACTTTCGCCTACACCAATCACACGCTGTTGCCCGAGGCGCTGGAGCGCTGGCCGCTGCCGCTGTTCGGCCAGGTGTTGCCGCGGCACCTGGAGATCATCTTCGAGATCAACGCCCGCTTCCTCGACGAGGTGCGGCAGCGCTTTCCCGGTGACGATGCCCTGCTGGCGCGTCTGTCGCTGATCGACGAGCAGGGCGAACGCCACGTGCGCATGGCGCACGTGGCCTGCGTCGGCAGCCACACCATCAACGGTGTGGCCGCGCTGCACAGCACATTGCTCGAAGGCGACGTGCTGCGCGACTTCCATGCGCTGTGGCCCGACAAGTTCACCAACGTCACCAACGGCGTCACGCCGCGGCGCTTCGTCGCGCTCAGCAACCCGCGCCTGGCGGCGCTGATCGACGAGACGATCGGCGAAGGCTGGCTGACCGACCTGACGCAGCTCAGGCGCCTGGAACCGTTCGCCGACGATCCGGCCTTCGGCGAGCGCTGGCGCGAGATCAAGCGCGAGAACAAGCGCGTGCTCGCCACGCGCCTGCTGCGCACCACCGGCATCGTGGTCGACCCGGACTCGATGCTCGACGTGCAGGTCAAGCGCATCCACGAATACAAGCGGCAGCACCTCGCGGTCCTGCACGTCATCGACCTCTACCGCCGGCTGCGCGAAGACCCCTCGATGCAGATCGCACCGCGCACCTTCCTGTTCGGCGGCAAGGCCGCTCCGGGATACCGGGCGGCCAAGCTGATCATCAAGCTGATCAACTCGGTGGCCGACGTGGTCAACGCCGATCCTGCCGTGCAGGGTCGGCTCAAGGTGGTGTTCCTGCCCGATTTCAACGTCAGCAGCGGGCACGACGTCTACCCTGCAGCCGAGGTCTCCGAGCAGATCTCCACAGCGGGCAAGGAAGCCTCGGGCACCGGCAACATGAAATTCATGATGAACGGCGCGCTGACGGTCGGCACGCTGGACGGCGCCAACGTCGAGATCCGCGAGGAGGCGGGCGTTGACAACTTCTTCCTCTTCGGCATGACGGTGGCGGAGGTCGAGGCGCTGCGCGCCTCCGGCTACCGCCCGCAGGAATGGGTGGCGCGCAGCGAGCGGCTCAGAGGCGTGCTCGATCTGGTGGCCAGCGGCCACTTCAGCCGCGGCGACCCGAGCCTCTTCTGGCCCCTGGTCAATGTCCTGGTCCACCACGACCCCTACATGCTGCTGGCGGATTTCGACGCCTACGTGGAATGCCAGCAGCGGGTGGACGAAGCCTATCGCGACCCGCGGCGCTGGACCCGGATGTCCATCCTCAACACGGCGCGCTCCGGGCTGTTTTCGTCCGACCGGTCGATCGCCGACTATGCGTCGCGCATCTGGAACGTGAAGCCGGTGCCCATCCGGCTGCTGACGCGCGACGACGTCCGCGGCAGCGTGCTGCAGTAGGCGATCGCGCCGCCGGGCGCAGCGGCGTTCAGCGCTGCACGCCCCAGCGCCGCACCGTGACCCGCTCGATCGTGTCGAACACCAGGTTCTCGACCAGCATGCCGATCAGGATCACCGTCGCCAGCCCCGCGAACACGCGGTCGGTGTAGAGCTCGTTGCGGTTCTGGAAGATGTACCAGCCGAGGTCGCCCTGGCCCGACGACGCGCCGAAGAACAGCTCGGCGGCGATCAGCGTGCGCCACGCGAACGCCCAGCCGATGCGCAGCCCCGACAGGTTCGCGGGCAGCGCCGACGGCACGAGGATGGACAGCGTCAGCCGCAGGCCGCGCAGGCCGCGCAGGCCGTAGTTGCGACCGGCCATGCGCAGGGTCTCGGGCACGCCCTGGAAGCCCGCGAAGGTGTTCAGCGACAGCGGCCAAAGCACCGAGTGCACGAGCACGAAGATCAGGCTGGCCTTGCCGAGGCCGAACCACAGCAGCGCGAGCGGCAGCAGCGCGATCGCGGGCAGCGGGTTGAACATCAACGTCAGCGTCGACAGCAGGTCGCGACCGATGCGCGCCGAGATCGCGAGCGCGGTGAAGAAGAACGCGACGACGATGCCGATCGCGTAGCCCTGCAGAAGCAGCGTCAAGGAGATCCACGCCTTGGCAGGCAGCTCGCCGCTCGCGACGTCGGCCATCCACGCGCGTGCGGTCTGCGTGAAGGTCGGAAACAGCAGGTCGTTGCCCGCCAGGCGCGCCGCGCATTCCCACAGCACGGCCAGCACGACGACGATCAGCCCCTTGCGCAGGACCGGCTGGCGCGCGAGCCGCCCGGTCGCGGCGAGCGGACGCTCCGGCGCGATGTCGGCCAGTGGTTCGAGCGCGCGCTCGAACTCGGCACGGATCGGCGGGGCGATCGCGCTCAAGTCGATGCTTTCACTGCCCGGCCCCCGCGGGAATCGCGTCGTCGAACAGCAGGCCGTGGATGCGCTGCGCCTGTGCCTGGAACGCGGGGCTGCCCGCGCTGTGCAGGCCGAGGTTGTGCGCGTTCAGTTCGGCGCGCACGCGACCGGGACGCGGCGACAGCACGACGACGCGGTTGCCGACGACCAGCGCCTCGTCGATCGAGTGCGTGACGAAGACCAGCGTGAAGCCGATGTCCTCCCACAACGCGAGCAGCTCCTCCTGCATGCGTCGCCGCGTGAGCGCATCAAGTGCGGCGAACGGCTCGTCCATGTGCAGCACGCGCGGCTACATGGCGAGCGCGCGCGCGATCGCCACGCGCTACTTCATGCCGCCCGACAGCGTGTGCGGATAGGCACCGGCGAACTCGGCCAGGTGCACCTTCTCCAGCGCGTCGAGCGCGCGTTCGCGGGCCTCCGCCTTGCTGCAGCGCCTCGCGGCCAGCAGCGGGAACATCACGTTCGCGAGTACCGTCTTCCACGGCGGCAACTGGTCGAACTCCTGGAATACGACGATGCGATCGGGGCCGGGGCCGCGCACGGTCTCGCCGTCGAGGCGGATCGCGCCTTCGCGCGGAACGGACGGTCGATGCGCACGGCAACGACCTGCGAGTTGCGAGAGCGACGCAGTCTAGTCATGCGCTGCAGCAACGCGAACGACCGATTGGGCATTCGCTTCGAAGCAAAGGGAATGAAGCGCCCGTGGTGCCTTGCGCGGGCTTGGCCGTGCGCGCTAGAAGCGGAAGCCGGACGGATTGGCCGGCGGTGTCGCGGGATTCCGTGGTGTGTCGGCGGCCGGCGTCCCCGGCCGCCGGCCCGCGGCCGGGGCGGTGGCCTGACCGACGCTCTGCCCGGCGGCTCGCGTGTTCGGCGACAGCGGCGTGGCCGCGACGTTCTGGTAGTCGCGCGGCAACGTCGAGGCCGCCGGGTAGCCGGCGCTGTCGAGCAGGTTGACCCACGAGGCCTGCGAGAAGCCGACCGACTTGCGACTGCCGACCGTCATCACCGGTGCCGTCCCGTCGGGCGACTGCTGCTTGAACGAGGCGATGTCGTCGTCGCTGTTGACGGTCTTCTCGGTGAACGGCACGCCCCGGGTGCGCAGGAAGCTGCGGGCCTCGTCGCACGGCGCGCACTTGTCGCCGGTGTACAGCGTCACCGGATACTTGGTCATGGCCTGCTGCACTTCGAACGGCAGGGTGGGCGCGTTGCCGGCGTTGCCCAGCTTCTTCTGCTCGACGGCCTTCGCCGTGGGCGGCGGCGGGAGGTCGCTGTAGGTCACGCGACCATCGGGCCCGACGTACTTGTACTGCGCCGACGCCGTCCCGGCGATCAGCAGGAGCGCGACCGACGCGAGGACCGTGCGCAGGTGGGGGGTGGTCGACATGGCTTTCCTCCGGAGAACGTCGGTCGACGCGGTCAGGCCGTCTCGACCATGCCATTGTGCCGGAGCAAGGCCTCGAGGTCCGGTTCGCGGCCGCGAAACGACACGAACGATTCGAGGGCCGGCCTGCTGCCGCCGACTCCGAGGATCTCGGCGAGGAAGCGCGCGCCGGTCGCGGGATTGAGCACGCCGTCCTCCTCGAACTGCGCGTACGCATCGGCCGACAGCACCTCGGCCCACTTGTAGCTGTAGTAACCGGCCGCATAGCCGCCCGCGAAGATGTGCGAGAACTGGTTGGGCTGGCGGTTGTACTCCGGTACCTCGAACACGGCCGTGCTGCGCCGGACCTCGTCGAGCAGCGCGATGACCGACTGCTCGCCGTGCGCATCGAAGCGGCTGTGCAGGCGCATGTCGAAGATCGCGAACTCGAGCTGCCGCAGCGTCTGCATGCCGGCCTGGAAGTTCTTCGCGGCCAGCATGCGGTCGAACAGCGCGCGCGGGATCGGCCGGCCGGTCTCGACGTGCGACGTCATCGGCTCGACGACGTCCCACTCCCAGCAGAAGTTCTCGAGGAACTGCGACGGCAGCTCGACCGCGTCCCACTCCACGCCGCGGATGCCGGCGACCGACGACTCGTCGATGCGGGTCAGCATGTGATGCAGTCCGTGGCCGAACTCGTGGAACAGCGTGTTGACTTCGGAGTGCGTGAACAGCGCTTCGCGCAGCGTGTGTCCAGTGGCATCACGCAGCGGCTCCGAGAAATTGCAGGTGAGGTACGCGATCGGCGTGCGGCGGGTGCCGTCCGGCCGCACGCCGCGGCTGCAGGCCGAGGCCATCCATGCGCCGCTGCGCTTGCCGGCGCGTGCGTAGAGATCGAGATAGAACTGCGCGACCAGCTCGCCGGACGCATCGACCAGTTCGAAGAACTTCACGTCCGGATGCCACAGCGACGGCGCCTGCTCGCCGACGCGCTGGCGCACGTCGACCGAGAACAGGCGACCGACGACGCGGAACAGTCCCTCGAGCACCTTCGACTCGCGGAAGTACTCCTTCACCTCCTGCTGCGAGTACGCGTAGCGATGCTCGCGCAGGCGCTCGGACGCGAAGGCGATGTCCCAGGCCTCGAGCCGGGCCAGGCCGAGGTGCTCCGCGGCGAAGGTGCGCAGTTCGTTCATGTCGCGCACGCCGAAGGGCTTCGCACGCACGCGCAACGCTTCGAGAAAGCGCAGCACGTCGTCGGGCGACTCGGCCATCTTGGGGACCATCGACAGGCTCGCGTAGTCGTCGTATTCGAGCAGCTCCGCGGCCTCGGCCCGCAGTTCGAGGATGCGGGTGATCAGCGGGCCGTTGTCCTGCGCGGGATCGCCGAACTCGGACGCGCGTTTCGCATACGCGGCATAGAGCGTCTCGCGCAGCGTGCGGTCGCTGGCGAACTGCATCACGGCGAGATACGACGGCATGTGCAGCGTGACGCGGTATCCGGGGATGCCGGCGGCCTCGGCGCGCGCCTTCGCGGCGGCCAGTGCGTCGTCGGGCAGGCCTTCGAGCGCAGCGGGATCGGACAGATCCAGCACGAACGCGCTCGTCGCGTCGAGCACGTGCTCGGAGAACGACTGCGACAGCTTCGCCAGCTCGTCCTCGATCGCGGCGAAGCGCGCCTTCTGCGCCGGCGGCAGCTCGGCGCCGCCGAGGCGGAAGTCGCGCAGGGCGTTCTGGACGACCCGTCGCCGCGGCGCGCTGAGCAGGGCGAAGTCGGTCGAGGACTCGATCGCGCGGTAGCGCTCGAACAGCGCCTCGTCCTGCGACAGCGCGGTCCAGAACTCGGTGATCTTCGGCAGGCACGCGTTGTAGGCTGCCCGCAGCGCCGGGGTGTCGGCGACCGCGCTCAGGTGCGACACCGCGGACCACACGTGACCGAGGCGATCGGTCGCCGCCTCGAAGGGCTCGACGAACGACGACCAGGTCTTCGCGTGCGGATCGGCCTTCAGGCGGTCGATCGATGACACCGCTTCGCCCAGGACGACGTCGACGGCGGGCACGACGTGCTCCGCCGCCACGGCGTCGTAGCGGACCATGTCGGTGGATTCGAGCAGCGGATTGGACGGATGGTCGGTCGTCATGAGGCGTGTCCTGTCTGGGCGGCCGCCGAACGTTCGGCGGACAGCACGGTATTGTCGAGCAGCATCGCGATGGTCATCGGCCCGACTCCCCCCGGCACCGGGGAGATCCAGCCGGCGACCTCGCGCACTTCGGCGAAGTCGACATCGCCGACCAGCTTGCCGGCGGCATCGCGGTTCATCCCGACATCGACCACCGCGGCGCCCGGCCTGACCATGTCGGCGGTCACGGTCGACGCGCGGCCGACCGCGGCGACGACGATGTCGGCGTGCCGGACGTGGTCGGCCAGCCCGCGCGTGGCGCTGTGGCAGATCGTGACGGTGGCATTGCGCGCCAGCAACATCATCGCCATCGGCTTGCCGACGGTGTTGCTGCGCCCGATCACCACCGCGTGCGCGCCCGCGACCGGAACGCCGCCGTCGTCGAGCATGCGCATCACGCCGTAGGGCGTGCAGGGCCTGAAGCCGATGCCGCCGCCGGTTCCGTCCCCGTCGATGCGTCCGGTCATCAGCGCCCCGGCCGACAGCAGGTGGAATCCGTCGACGTCCTTCGCGAGCGCGATCGACTCGATCACGCGCCCCGGATCGATGTGCGGCGGCAGCGGCATCTGGACCAGGATGCCGTGGGTCGCCGGATCGTCGTTCAGGCGGGCGACGGCCGCGAGCAGTTCGGCCTGCGACGTCGCGGAGGGCAGGCGCAGCAGTTCGGATCGGATGCCGGCGTCGGCGCAGGCCTTGACCTTGTTACGCACGTAGACCTGCGACGCGGGGTCGTCACCGACCAGGATGACGGCCAGTCCCGGAGGCGTGCCGCGTGCGGCGAGCGACGCGATCCGCGGCGAAAGCGCCTGGCGCAGTCGCGCGGACAAGGCGGTTCCGTCGAGCAATCGCGCGGTCATCGGTCGTTCCGGTGAGAAAAGGGTGCCGCGGGCGGTGGCGAGCGACTAGCGCCGGCGGCGGGCGGGGAGCTTAGCACGGCGCCCCCGGCGTTCGGCCGACCGGCAGCGCGGCTCGGACGCTGAACGATCAAAATGTCGGTTTGCTTTCCGATCCTGTCCGGTCTTGCCGCAAGCATTTGCCTCGATCCTTTTCTTAACAAGGAGTTAACGGGGCGGGCATAGCACTTGCAAGTAGTCAACACAAGCTTACGCGACTGCGCGCGTTGAAGATTCCGGATACGGGCGGTGCGATAGGCGGTAGAAACGACTACTTCAAGGTGAATGGTCTGACCGCCAAGATCACGCCCCGCCTCGTGCCGGAGACGAGCTGGATCGCCTTGCTCTTTATCGCCGGTGCGGCGCTCTTCGTCGGCCGCAAGGCGCGCAAGGGCTGAAGATTTTCAGGGTGGGTGGCAAGCTTTCCCCGCTTCGGCGGGGTTTTTTTTGGACGCCTGCCGTGCTGGCCGAACGCGCGGCTCGTTCAGCCGCGCGTGAGCGCGAGGCGCAGCAGGTCGGCCACCGTGCCGGCGTTGAGCTTGTCCATGATATTGGCGCGATGCGCCTCGACGGTCTTGATGCTGATCCCGAGGTCGTCGGCGATCTGCTTGTTCAGGCGGCCGGCGACGATGCACTCGAGCACCTGACGCTCGCGCGCCGTGAGCCGCGACAGCAGCCCTTCCCGTTCCCGTTCGCGCCTGCGGGTCTCGGCCTCATCTTCCGCGGCGGCGAGCATGCGTTCGACCGATGCGCGCAGGTC
>Ga0123337_10001950_pt1 | contig 24665 bp, 22 predicted proteins | sample frozenSSSSmetaG_FD_89792 | JGI IMG/M metagenome (GOLD analysis project Ga0123337, IMG submission 89792) | Glacier valley bacterial and archeal communities from Borup Fiord, Nunavut, Canada, to study Microbial Dark Matter (Phase II) -... | ecosystem: Environmental > Aquatic > Freshwater > Ice >...
CCAAGAAACTTATCGCCGTAGTGCATAAGGAAATCAACGATCTCAGGTTTTGTCTGAGCTGTTGGAATGATTTCAAGCAAACGGAGGTATCTCGGTGGATTAAGAATATGTGAGAAGCAGAAATGTGTACGAAAATCTTCTGAACGTCCTTCTGCCATCAAATGAATTGGAATCCCAGAAGTGTTAGAACTAATCAGACTTCCCGGAGTCCGGAATTTTTCAACCTGGTCATAAATCAGTTTCTTAATATCCAGTCTTTCAACAACAACCTCGATAACCCAATCGCAGGATGCAATATCTTTCATATTGTCATCGAAATTACCTGTGGATATTTTGAAAGCAACTTTTTTGGAGAAAACGGCCGATGGATTGGCCTTCAAAGTACTTTCAAGTGCCGAATTAACAATTCTATTCCTAACTGATTTAGAATTCAGATCAGCACCTTTAGCCTGCTCCTCAGCTGTAAGTTCTTTTGGGACCATGTCCAGCAATAAGACTTCAACACCAATATTTGCAAAGTGGCATGCAATACGGGATCCCATTATACCAGAACCCAATACCGCTACTTTTCTGATGACTCGTTTCATCTGTTTATTTTTATATTTTATGACCCCTGCAGATGCAGGATGGAACCTTTAATGATAAACCTAAAAGGGTTCATGACAAGGAAAACAATAACTAAAAACGTGGAATAAAAAATAAATCCCCCTGGCTAATATTTATGTTAATCATGTCAGATTCGTAATAACACTTTTTCAAGTTTTACTACCCGGAATATCCGAGTAGCAAAACTGAGGTTTATAATCAGTGGTTAGTTGATTTATTTTGTTTAACGTATTAATGAGCTTAAGTCGCTCCTTATCAGAAATATGGGCATTGAGATACTCATTAAATTTCCTCACAACATCTTTTGCATTCTGCCTCTTATTGATACCGAACGGTGTTAAAAATATCTTAACAGAACGCTTATCATTCGGGTCTGTTTCCCTGTAAATCAGACCGAGCTCTTCCATATTCCTGAGCATCCTGGACAGACTTGTTGATTTCACACCCGATAATGCTGCAATTTGCGAAACTGCTGTACCATCTTCGTGTATATTGATCAGCATGTAACCTAATGCCTGTGTTATTCCATAATCTGATGCAATCTGATTGTATTTATTAGCTACCGTTTGCCAAACAATTTTTAAAAAATAATCTACAGTTTCTTCAGGCTTCATTTCAATTTACTATGCAAGCATAGCAAATGTATAAAATAGATAAATATAAAACAATAGCAATTATGCTTTTATTTTGTGCAGGCATAAATCATGAATTGTATATTTAAGCTTAGCTTTGGAAATAAATGAAGAAATATAAAGTCTATATCCTGCTTATATCTGTATTAATAGTTATTGCGATAATTTGGAACACAATCACTGAACCTGGAATAAAAGACCTTAAAAGTAACTTTAAAGAAGTAGCATACATACGTAATGAACAAAACACAGGTCCGGTAATTAGAATCTATGCGGTGAGTCTTGAGACTGAAAACTGGGAGGAGATGGAGCAGTATGGCAATTATATGCCTCATACAAAATACGGAACGACAAGGGTCTACTTTTTTTTAAACAACAGTGAGATTCCTGAAGAATTAAATTTAGGAGAAGCTAATATTGCAGAACGATACGAGAAGAATTGTATAGCAATTTATGAAAAAGACGGCATGAGCCAACGTTCAATTCGTAAGTATCCATTTAAAAACTGAATCAATAAAAAATTGAAACCATCATGATTTGCGGGATTAAAAAATCAATAAAATAAACTAATGAAAAACAAAGGGCTTAGATTTACCATATTAATACTAATTACTTTGGGATGGATCATCCTGATGCGCAATATGACAGCCCCTCTTAATCAGGGCAGTATCCTCACGTTTGAATTTATTGGGACGGCTGCAAATGCAGAATTGTTTCTTAATAACCTGAAGGCATTGGGCCATACAGACTTGATGACTCTCAGTATTTATCTGGACTTTATCTTTCCGCTTCTGTATGGAGCGACACTTTTTTATGGCTGTGCTTGGTCATGCGGAAGACTTGATAAGGATCATCCATTAAACAAAGTCAGAATTCTGAGCAATATGATATTTCTTGCAGTAGCCTGTGATTTTTTGGAGAACCTTTCACTGCTTCAACTAATTAACACCGGGCCAGATGATACCTATGCCAGGGCTGCTTTTATCTTTGCAGGAATGAAATTTTTGCTCCTGGCATTGGTATTGCTGCACTTTCTGTTCACAGTTTATATTTCTTCAAGAGTAAAGCAAAATAGCAGAACCAAACAGTGATTTCACATTTTAGTAGCTTAGAATATCACCAGCCCATCTTGGTATCATCACCACGGGGATCGGCACCACCCTCATAATAACCCCATTGAGTTTTGAGAATCGCATCAACACGGCCAATAGCTCCTCTTTCCTTAAAAGTATAGCCCTTCTTCTCAAGCTTTTGTCTGACCAGGGTATCCAATGCACCCTTTTCAATAGTAACTACATCCGGATACCATTGATGATGGAATTTCTTCGCATTTACGGCAGTCTGCATGCCCATATCAAATTCAATTACATTTAGTATGGTTTGAAAAACAGAAGTAATTATAGTTGAACCACCAGGCGTACCAACAATCATAAAAAGTTCACCTCCTTTTTCAAGAATAGTTGGAGTCATTGAACTAAGCATTCTTTTTCCGGGTGCAATAGCGTTGGCCTCTCCTCCAAGCAGTCCGAACATATTGGGAGAGCCTGGTTTTACCGAAAAATCATCCATTTCATTATTCAATAGAAATCCTGCTCCCTTAACGAATACCATTGAACCATAACCACCATTTAATGTTGTAGTTACTGATACCGCATTTCCATCCCTGTCAACAATAGAAAAATGAGTAGTTTCTTCACTTTCTTTAGGTACTTCACCTGCCTTAATATCGCTGCTTAAAGTTGCTTTCTCCCAGTTAAAATCTTTCATTCTGTACTTGGAATAGATCGGATTAACCAGATATTTTTGCGGGACCCTGTAAAAATCAGGATCGCCCAGATGGCTTGCCCTATCGGCATAAACTCTGCGCTCAGCCTCAACTATTACCTGCACAGTCGAGTCAGAGTTATAACCCCATCTTTTGAGTGGGTATTCTTCTACCGAATTCAATAACTGTAATAAAGCAATACCACCGCTTGATGTTGGAGGCATAGTAATCACCTTGTATTCTTTATAGTTTCCAACCAGAGGTTCACGCCATTGGGATTGGTAATTTTTCAGATCCTCTTTAGTTATCAAACCACCACCACTTTTCATCTCTGCTTCTATATGTTCTGCCACTTCACCGCCATAAAATCCTTCCCGGCCTTTATCCCGAATCAGTTCAAGAGTCTTAGCAAGATCCTCCTGGACCCAGAATTCACCCTTTGACCACTTTTCCTTGATAAAATATGATTTACCAGGATTGTATTTTTTTATATCTTCCTGCAATTCTGTAAACTCTTCTGCCTGTGCATCCGTGATGGGGAATCCTTTTCTGGCGAGATCCAATGCAGGTTGTACAACTTCTGCCCAGCTTAATTTACCGAATTTTTCATGAGCTTTAACCATGCCATCTACACTCCCCGGCACACCGGCGGCAAGGTGTCCGTATAAACTCTTATTTGTAATGGCATTACCGGCAGAATCGAGGTACATATCACGGTTTGCCATTCCCGGTGCTTTTTCACGAAAATCGAGCGTTGCCAGTTCACCACTAGCCGAGCGGTATACCATAAATCCTCCTCCACCTAAATTACCGGCGCCGGGATAAACAACTGCCAGCGCAAACTGTACAGCAACTGCAGCATCTACCGCATTTCCACCCTTTTTTAGAATATCCAAACCTACTTTCGAGGAAGATGGGTGGGCAGAAACAACCAGGCCATTTTTATATTCACCAGAATTGTTTTTAGAAAGGCTGCCACCAAGACAACCTGAAAAGAGAATGGCTATAATTGTCAGGAAACCAGTTCCTTTCATAAACTTCCTTGTATTATCTCTATGCATTTTTATATATTTTTTCAACCTGATCTTTGTATTTCTGTAAGATAACTTTCCTTCTCAAACTTAGTTTTGGAGTAAGTTCCCCTCCATCGATACTCCAATCTTCTGTTAGGAGTTCAAATTTTTTAACCTGCTCCCAATGTCCAAAATCTTTGTTGAAATGATCAATAACAGATTGTATTTTATCAATGACTCTTTGATCTTTGATCATATCTGCATTATTACTGAATGGTATGTCTGATCGGGTACACCATGCAGATAGTGCGGGAAAATTAGGAAGAATCAATGCTGCAGGGAAACGTTCATTCTCACCAATTACTATCATTTGCTCGATATAAGGGGATTCCTTGAATTTATTTTCCAGGATCTGAGGGGCTATGTATTTCCCCCCTGCTGTCTTAAATATCTCCTTTTTACGGTCGGTAATTCTGAGATATTGACCTTCCACTAATTCCCCAATATCTCCGGTATGGAAGAAACCATCCTTATCAAGCACCTCATCACTCAAATCAGGGCGGTTATAATAGCCTTTCATCACATTCGGGCCCTTACATAATATTTCTCCATCTTCTGCAATTTTTATCTCCACATCACGGATAGCTTTTCCAACTGTTGTGAATTTTGCAGCACCCGGATTCAGGCCATTTACAGCAATGACCGGCGAAGTTTCAGTGAGTCCATAACCCTCTAAAACCGGCATACCTGCCGCCCAAAAAATTCGTGCCAAACGCGATTGCAATGCAGCACCGCCAGAGACCACGGCTAAAATATTGCCACCCAAGGCATCACGCCATTTATTGAAAATCAGCTTATTAGCCAGTTTTAATTGAATTTCATACCAGAGACCATTCGCTCCATTCATTTCATACCTGAGTCCGAGGTTTAATGCCCAAAAGAACAATTGCTTTTTTACTCCAGTTAACTCAGAGCCTTTAGCCACTATCCTGTCATAAACCTTTTCGAGAAGCCGGGGAACTGTTGTAAACCCATGCGGCTTAACCTCAACCAGGTCAGCAGCAATGGTCTCCATACTCTGGGCATAATATACCGATACTCCCAAATAGAAGTACATATAAAGCACCATCCGCTCAAAAATATGTGAAAGTGGCAGAAAACTCAGTGCTTTTTTGAAACCTTCAGGATATAATACAGAAGAGGTGATCACATTACTGACAAGATTACTGTGTGTCAGCATAACTCCTTTTGGTGTTCCGGTGGTTCCGGAAGTATAAATCAATGTTAGCAGATCTTCCGGGAGTATCCGGTCGCGGTAAACCTGAAGATTCACAGGTTCAGCCCGTTCCCCAATTTCAATTAATTCTTTCCAGTGAGGTACTCCTTCAATACGATCAAAACTATAGATTTTGAAGTCGAGCTGGTCAGTTTTTCTAACATTGTTAAGTTTTTCATACAATGCAGATTCGGAAACGAATACTATTTTTACATCTGCATCCCTGAGTATAAACTTGATATCGTTTTCGGCAAGAGTTGGATACATTGGTACCTGGGTTGCCCCGATTTGCATGATTCCGAAATCGCAAATATTCCATTCAGGACGGTTAGCTGACATTATTGCAACCTTATTATCCTTAATTATTCCCGATGCGATTAAACCGAGACTTAATGAATTTACCAGAGCTACAAATTTTTCTGTCGAATATTTATTCCAGGTACCATTCTCTTTTGCTGCTACCATATCATCTTTGCGGTGTTTTTCAAGCGAATGCTCCAAAAGATCAAAAACACGTGTAATTTCTGCCATAACTTCTATTCTTTAGAACCGTAATTTAGCAAAATAGTAAAAAATAAATAAGGTCAGCTTAAGAAATTAATTCTGCCTGATATAAAGCAGTATGTCTCATGCGATTGATAAGTGAAAGAATTATTAGCCTGACATTATCTAATTTTTGTCAGCTAAAAAGGTCTATGGCACTGTATTTGAAAACCAGGGCTTATAAATAATTATGATTATGAAGAAGCTATTTCTACTATGTTTAACTGCAGGATTTATTTTCCTTGCCAATTCTGACTCACAAGCACAGACTTATGAGAATGCCATCGGAGTAAGACTTGGGTCTTACAATGGCTTAAACTACAAAACATTTCTAAACTCAAACAAGGCTCTGGACCTTAATTTATCCTTCAGAAACAATGACGACCTGAAAAGGTTTTTGTTAACCGGACTTTACGAAGTTCATAATCCTATTGAAGGAGCACCTGGTCTGCTATGGTATTATGGTGGTGGTGGTAGTATCGGTTCATATAAAAGAAGAGATTTTGACAGTGACCTTTGGTTAAGTGCTGATGGTGTGCTGGGCCTTGATTATAAAATCGAAGGAGCACCGCTTAATTTGGCTCTTGACTGGAGACCACGTTTTGAATTAACTCCCAACACGGATTTTCGAACAGGAGATGTGGGTCTTGCGATAAGACTTACTTTCTAAAAAAAAGGGGGCTGCTTCAGATGAAGCAGCCCCTTTTTTTTTAGAAGTTGTCAGTTAGCGGTAACCTGTTATCAGGAACTAATCATAGTCAGTAGATGAATCCCGATGCAGGAGGGACGTCAATTGTCAACCACTGTTGTCCGGTAAAAATTAAACTTCTAGTCAAATGTGCTAGATATTAATTAAAACGGGAATTTATTAACGTTTATAAAAGCATGCCCCCCTGTTTTATCATAATTATAGGATAAGCAAAATGAGGTTCCAGCTGGAATGACATGCATTTTTTTAGTATTGGGGATATCTTGAATTCGTCAAGATCTCTTGCCCTAAAAAGCACCTGTAATGATACCACTCAGATTCCGGTGAAGGCCGGAATCTCCCTATTCCAATCGTCGGATTGTCATTCCGAAAAGCTGGAACCTCCTAACTCTATTGAAATTTAATTTAAAGCTTTCTCCGGACACCAGTGATTGTCAACTATCAACTATCAACCAGTCAAAGTTTCAACCACCTCTTCCTCACTGCCATCTGTGCTTCTGTAGGATTTGGCAAAGTGGAAATTCTAAATTTATGGTTTGGATTTCTGACCAGGGTCATTTCAGTCTGCCTGATCAGTCCGTCACGATTAAATTCCACCGTTATTTTATCGTTTGGCTTTTTGCCGGATATGAATTTCTCGACTTCTGATAGCCTGAGATCCGAAACATTATTGATTCGAATTCCATCTATGGAAATTATCTCATCATTTACATTTAAACCTGCAATCCATGCCGGACTCTGGCGACTTATATTCGTCACCGTAATCTTACCATCCTTCAGTGCCGTTACTGCACCCAAATAGGCATCATTACCTTTAGCCGCATCGTCAATAAGTGTTAATCCTGCGTATTCAAAATATTTATTGTAATCTACGGTCTTTACTCCATTAACATAATCTCTGTAAACATCGTCAAAAGATTGCCCGGAAACCTTTTCAAGCATATTTTTAAACTCAGAATCCGTATATCCGCGGCCTTTTTTTGTGTAATACTCATCATACATTGCCTTCATAACTTCATCTAATCCGGTTCTTGCCTCTGAAGAATGAATGATTTCAAGATCCATTATCAAAGCGATCAGGGCACCCTTGCTATAATAAGAAATAGTAGAGTTCGCAGAATTTTCATTTGGACGATATTGCTTGATCCATGCATCAAAACTTGCATCACTAACTGTTTCAACCCGATTTCCGGGCTGATTTTCAACAGAACTAATCGAAGAGGCCAAATTCATCAGATAGCGGTCCGGACTTTGCAAACCTGCCCTTTTTGTATAGATATCCTGATAATAAGCAGTAAAGCCTTCAGCAATCCATAGATTTCTGGTATAATTCTCCTGATCATAGTTAAATGGTCCCAATGCAATCGGACGCAAACGCTTTACATTCCAGATATGAAAATACTCATGAGAAACAAGTCCGAGGAACCTCAAAAGGCCCGCCTCTGTATTGTATGCATTGCGGCTTGCCCCCAGAACGGTTGAATTCAGATGCTCTAATCCGCCTCCTCCTGAATTAAAATTATGGACAATAAATACATACCGTTTATTTGGATTAATACCAAAAGTTTTAGTTTGTTCGGAGACTATCTTTGCCATATCGCGCTTAAGCACCTCTTTATCATAGTTTCCACCTCCGTACATCGCAACTTCATGCTGTACCCCCTCTGCAACAAATTCAAAAACATCCTGGTTCCCAACTTCAAAAGGCGAATCATAAAGTATATCGAAATCCGTGGCCGAATAGGTATTAGGTTTAGAAGACACCTTTTCAAGACCGGTGGATATTTTAGACCATGATCTATAAGGATTGATTGTAATCTCAGATGCAACACTCAACTGACCATCCGGGTACATAAAAATTCCCGTTGGTGATAAAAAAGCATGCGACTCATCTACAAAACTTGTCCTTACAGAAATTTCGAATGAATACACCCGGTACCTAACTTTTATCAGCCCCGGGTTTGCAGTATTGATCCTCCAGGTATTTTTATTAATCTTTTCAAATGCAAGTTCTTTTCCGCCTGAACCAAAGGCTTTAAAACTTTCGACATTTTTTGAAAACTCCCTGATCAGATAAGACCCAGGTGTCCAAACAGGCATTTTCAGATCGAGATATGCAGCTTTATGCCCGGAAATGTTCATTTCCACCTCTGCATAATGAGCCTGAGGTTCTGAAAAGGAAACATCAAATGCTATTTTATTTTGGGCAAAGACTGAGCTGGACATAAATGCAATAAAAATTAAGGAGATAAAATATTTCATTTTCTATAAATAATCATTTAATCGCAAAAGTAAGTTTTCGATTTTATTTAAATGGGTATGACTGTGTATGTTCGGTAAAATAGTTGCTACATCCAACTAATTACAAAGTTTAAAAATAGATTTGTTTAATTGATATGCTTGAACCACTTGCCAATCCATTTATTGCTATTTCTAAGAAATATCTGAGTGCACTTTCTAAACTAGTCACTCAGCTATCAATAGACAGGTATCATTATGTCCTGATCCTAATAGATTCTCATGACGGGAATCTCACTCAAAAGGCACTTGCCGAAATATTACACATCGACAAATCCTATATGGTCACTATTTTGGATTATCTGGAAGAAAGGGATTATGTGATGCGAAAAAAAAATCCACAAGATCGCAGGGAACAGCTGATCAGATTAACCCCAAAGGCTCAAAGCTGTATTCCAATGATAAGAGAGGCTATAAAAGAGCTTAACGAAAGGGCATTTCATAATATCTGTGAATCCAACAAACAGATATTCAACGAGGTATTAACAACTATTCAGTTTAATTTAAGTGATATCACACCAGATTCAGAGGAAAAAACACATTCTTTATTAAAAAACTATAATTAATTACATGAAACCATCATGATTTTTCTTAAACCCTTATGGAAATAATTTTTAAATCATGATCGTCCTGCCTACCGGCAGGCTTGTTCATCACCATTAAAAAAATCAAAAAAAGAAACAGATGAAAACTAAATATATCGTTTATACAATTCTTGTTATCCTGCTGGCTGTATTTGTTGGGTTTCGTATCAATAAGAATAAGGCTCAAAAAGCAGGTGCTGGTGCAAATCGCGGAGCAGGTGGACCAGCCGCAGTATTAACTGTAAACGGTATAGTAACTAAGGCAGAGAATTTTTCAAACTCACTGGCTATCGCTGGCACGATTGAGGCAAATGAACAGGTTGATATTCGGAGCGAAGTATCAGGTCTTGTTACTCAGATCCTGTTCAATGAAGGCAGTACTGTTTCTAAGGGAACGGTCTTGTTAAAAATTAATGATCTTGAACTACAGGCTCAACTCTCTCAAGCTTTAACCAAACAAAAATTAGCACAAGAAACAGAATATCGTGCAGGCAAATTGCTTGAAAAAGAGGCGATCAGTAAAGAAGAATATGATGTTGCGCTCTCTGAGTTGCGTTCATTACAATCACAAACACAACTTATCCGTGCACAACTTTCAAAAACTCTTATCCGCGCTCCATTCAGCGGTAAAATTGGTTTAAGAACAATTTCTGCCGGCGAATATATTACTCCATCAAGCAATATTGCCCGATTAGTTAGTACTAATCCTGTTAAAATTTTATTTTCTATTCCTGAGAAGTATGCCGGTACGATTAAACTAAATACACAAATCTCTTTTTCAGTTGCCGGCTCTAATAATACCTATACTGGTTCAGTTTATGCCATAGAACCCGGAATAGATATGACAACCAGAACATTACAACTAAAAGCCAAAGCTTCAAATTCTAAAGGGAATTTGCTCCCGGGATCATTTGCTAAAATTGACCTGCCACTAAGCAATATTAATGATGCTATATTAATACCAACAGAATCAATCATTCCTGTTCTGCAGGGTAAAAAAGTATATATCAGCTCAAAAGGAAAAGCAAAGGAAGTTCTGGTTGAAACAGGAACACGAACTGAAAAATCTGTATTAATCCTCTCAGGACTGAGTATTGGCGATACAGTACTGACAACAGGCATCATGTCATTAAAGAACGAACTGCCTGTGAAAGTAAAGGTTACAAATTAATTCAAGCTTAATAGAATATTTTACCCGGTAAAAAAAATAGAAAAGAGTCCTATGAGTTTATCAACCACCAGCATAAAAAGGCCAGTACTCGCAATCGTAATGAATCTGCTTTTGGTTCTTTTCGGTGTCATTGGCTTCAATTTTTTAGGGGTCAGGGAGTTTCCGTCTATTGACCCGCCAATTGTTTCGGTACGAACAAGCTATCCGGGTGCAAACTCAGATATCATTGAATCTCAGATAACTGAGCCACTTGAGAAAGCATTGAATAGTATTGAGGGTATCAAAAACATGTCTTCTTCAAGTAATCAGGGGACAAGTAATATCAATATTGAATTCAATCTCGATAAGGAACTTGAAGAAGCTGCCAATGATGTAAGGGATAAAGTTTCACAGGCAGTCAGAACCTTACCAAAAGACATTGACGGACTTCCGGTCGTATCAAAAGCTGATGCGAATTCTGAGGCTATTCTATCAATGACTTTGCAGAGTGATCGTAGAAATCAACTGGAATTAAGTGATTATGCAGAGAACGTGATTGCACAACGTCTTCAGACCATTCCCGGAGTCAGTGGAATACAGATCTGGGGGCAAAAGCGCTTTGCCATGCGCATTTGGCTTGATCCATCTAAACTGGCTGCCTACCGGCTTACGGCATTAGATGTAAAAAATGCTCTTGACCGGGAAAATGTCGAACTACCTTCGGGTAAAATAACCGGAAATGCGACAGAACTATCCGTGAAGACACTCGGTAATCTCACCAATGAAGAGGAGTTCAATAATCTGATTATTCAAAGTTCCGGAGATAATATAGTTCGGATGAGGGATATTGGAACTGCGGTATTGGGACCGGAAAATGAAGAAACAATGCTTCGATCGTCCGGCACTCCGATGATCGGAATGGGTTTGATACCACAGCCTGGTTCTAATTACCTGGAGATATCAAATGAATTCTATAAACGGTATGAGCAAATCAAAAAAGATCTTCCTGAAGATTTCAGGACTGATATTGCAATGGATACCACAGTATTTATAAAACGTTCAGTAACAGAGGTAGCTGAAACTATACTGATCTCTTTGATTCTGGTAATACTGATCATATTTCTTTTCTTCCGGGACTGGAGTATTGCTTTCAGGCCATTAATTGATATTCCGGTATCATTAATTTTCACCTTCTTCATAATGTACCTTTTTGGCTTTTCCATCAATGTATTGACCCTGCTTGCAGTTGTATTAGCTACCGGTTTAGTGGTGGATGATGGAATTGTTGTTACTGAAAACATCTTTAAAAAGCTCGAAGAAGGATACAGCCCGATTGAAGCAGCAATAAAAGGTTCAAATGAGATCTTTTTTGCAGTAATTTCTATATCTGTGACCCTTGCCGCAGTATTCCTTCCGGTGATATTTCTGGAAGGTTTTGTAGGGCGGCTTTTCAGGGAATTCGGGGTCGTTATAGGTGCCGCAGTATTAATATCTGCATTTGTATCGCTATCATTAACACCGATGCTGAATGCCTATATGATGAAGGCAAATAAAAAGAAAACCAAGTTCTACAATTGGTCTGAACCCTATTTTGAGGGCATGACCTCAGGTTATGCAAATTCTCTTAAAAATTTCATGAAGACACGCTGGATAGCGTTTCCGATCATTTTTATATGTATCGGCCTTATTGTACTTTTCTGGACAGTACTTCAAAAAGAAACAGCACCTTATGATGACCGTGCTGCAGTAAACATGCAGGTTACGACACCGGAGGGCTCTTCTTACGATTATACCGATAACTTTATACTCGAGCTTTCTAAACTGGTTGAGGATTCTATTCCAGAAAAAGAATTTAATTTGACAGTGACTTCACCAGGATTTAGTGGTTCAGGGGCAGCTAACACCGGATTTTTAAGAATTCGTCTGAGTGAACCAACAGATCGGCAAACTTCACAGGCACAGGTTGCTGAAAGATTGACAAAAATTACAAAACCTTACACTGAGGGCAGGGTATTTGTGATTCAGCAGCCCACAATATCGGTTACACGTCGCGGAGGTTTACCCGTGAATTACATCATACAGGCTCCTAACTTCGAAAAGCTTCGTGAAAAGTTACCCCTGTTCATGGAGGAGATCAGTCAGGATCCAACCTTTACTGCAACAGATGCCAACCTGAAATTTAATAAGCCTGAAATTAATATTACCATTGACAGGGAAAAATCCAGAAACCTGGGTGTATCGATACTGGATGTTGCTCAAACCCTGCAATTTGCACTTAGCGGGCAGCGGTTTGCTTATTTCCAGATGAATGGCAGACAATATCAGGTTATCGGTCAATATGACCGGCCAGACCGTAATGATCCATTGGATCTGACCTCAATTTTTGTTAGAAACAACAAAGGAGAGCTCATACAGCTTGATAACCTGGTTACAGTACAGGAAACCAGTACTCCTCCCCAACTGTACCATAACAACCGTTTCATGTCTGCTACAGTATCGGCTGGACTCGCACCGGGTAAAAGTATTGGCGATGGCATTGATGTAATGGACAAAGCCGCTGCAAAAATACTCGATGATACATTCACTACCGATCTGGGTGGAGAATCCCGTGATTACAGAGAGAGTTCTTCAAATACCCTTTTTGCATTTGGACTAGCCTTGTTATTAGTCTACCTGATTCTGGCGGCTCAGTTCGAAAGCTTTATTGATCCCTTCATTATTATTTTGACTGTACCAATGGCAGTGGCCGGTGCCTTCCTGTCACTCTGGTTATTCGGACAAACATGGAACATCTTCAGCCAGATCGGGACGATCATGCTCATTGGGCTCGTAACGAAGAATGGTATTTTGATTGTAGAGTTTGCAAACCAATTGAAGGAGCAGGGAATGCCTTTAGGTGAAGCGATCATTGAAGCATCAGTAGCCCGCTTAAGGCCAATTCTGATGACAAGTCTGGCGATTGCCTTAGGTGCATTACCCATAGCAATGGCTTTAGGTGCAGCTGCAAAAAGCAGAATGAGTATGGGTATTGTAATTATAGGTGGAACACTTTTTTCCTTAATATTAACACTTTACGTAATCCCTGCAGTTTATTCGATGTGGTCTAAGAAACATAAACCACTTCCGGAGATAACAGGAAAAGCAGAGCCGGTACTTGAAGCAGAATTGATTAATGGTTAACAAATACACTAAGATCAGGTCATTTTATGCGGCTTTATCATTAGGATATTACTATATATGAACAGAAAAAAAATAAATTACAGGATTCTACTAATTCTTGCATGCCTGTTGCAAATATCCAGCGTTCAGGCTCAGGAACGACTTAGTTTGGAGCAGGCAGTACAGACAGCATTGGAGAACAATTTTGATATCAAGCTGAACAAAAATGAGGTAGATCAAGCTAAAAATAATGTAACAAGGGCCAATGCAGGTATGCTTCCTATAGTTACCGGAAATTTGAGCACAAATAATACCGTTTCAAATACGAAACAAACATTGTCGAGTGGAGTATCGCAGGAAAGAAACGGAGCCAAAAATACCAGTCTGGTTTATGGACCTGTTCTTAACTGGCAGGTGTTCGATGGTTTTCAGATGTTCGCAAGATATGACAGACTAAAGGAACTCGAAAACTTAGGAGAAGCAAACTTTAAACTGGCTGTCCAGACAACACTTGCTGATGTTATTAATAATTATTATGATCTGGTTCAGCAGCAACAGCAAATCGAAGCCCTCAGCGGTGCACTTGAAATATCCAGAATCAGACTGCGGAATTCTAAAAGCAGATATACCATCGGAAAAGCTGCTAAACTTGAAGTGCTGGCCGCTTCGGTTGACCTGAATACAGATACCACCAACCTTCTCAGGCAAATTGACCAGTACCGCAATACTAAAATTAAACTCAATGAACTTCTGGCAAGAGATATAAATACTGATTTCTCAGTGTCAGACACCATAATTATTGGCAACAGTCTATTGCTTCCCGAATTGCAAAACTCAGCAACCCAACTAAATCCGGCATTACAATCGGCAATAATCAATAAACGGATCTCAGAGATCAACCTCAGGGAAGTTAAGGCAAACCGATATCCGGTTATAAACCTGAATACCGGCTACAATTTCAACAAATCAACTTCTGAACTCGGTTTTGCCAGGAGCTCGGTTGGAAGAGGTCTCAACTATGGCCTAACTGCCTCTATCAATATCTTTAACGGCTATTTGCAGAAAAGGGCAGAGAAAAATGCATCCCTGCAAATAGAGAACAATCAGTTACAATATGAAAAGCTGGATCAATCCATCACTTCACAATTAAGCTCTTTGTTTCAGACCTTTCAAACTAACCTGCAGCTTGTAAAGCTTGAGCGTCAGAATCTTGAGGTAGCAAGGCAAAACATGGATATAACCCTTGAAAAATTTAGATTGGGAAGTGTTGCACCGCTTGAATTCAGAGAAGCCCAGCGAAACTATATTGATGCAAATGCTCGTTACACTAATGCACAATTCGAAGCTAAACTTGCGGAAGTGGCATTATTGCAACTCTCAGGCAGACTCAATCTTCAATAAAATGCCTATAATTCTAATTCACTTGCTTAAATGTAAAGAATTAGTAATTTTGGTTGGATGATTCCCTTCAAATACAAAAGTGTATTACTGGTAGATGATAGCTACATAGACAATCTGATTAATCGAAAGATTTTAGATAATGGCAATTTTGCACAGTCTATTACCGTAATCGAATCCCCTAAAGAAGCCTTTAATTACATAAAAGATTTATATCTTGAAGGAAAGGAACTTCCCGAGGTTATTTTTTTGGATCTGAGAATGCCAGTAATGAATGGTTTTGAATTTCTTAAAGCATTGACGGTGTTGCCTGAACTGGGCCCGGATAAAATTAAAATTTATGTGCTAACCTCATCTCTGGATCCGAAAGACATCAGAAGAGTAAAAGAAAATCATATGGTATCCAAATTTATTGGCAAACCACTTACAAATCAAATTCTTCAGGAAATTTAATTATGTTATTAGTTGCAGACAGCGGCTCAAGCAAAGCCGACTGGATATTAACGCTTTCAGAAACTGAAACCATACCTTTCAGAACCAGTGGCATCAATCCTTTTTTTCTGTCTGAAAAAGATATTATAAAAATATTTCAGAATACTGCTGAAATACAGCCATATACTGATCAGGTAAGAGAAATTTACTTTTTCGGTGCAGGATGCTCAAGCCCGGATCGACGTGAACATATATCCAATGCTCTGTCTAAAGTATTCAAAAACGCATTTGTTAGTGTTGATGTCGACATCATTGCTTCAATTTATGCAACCACAGGTAATTCAAAGGGAATTTGTTGTATAATCGGTACGGGTTCTAACATTACCTATTTTGATGGATCAAGAATTCATGAAAGCAAGCATGGTTTGGGATATATTCTTGGCGATGAAGGTTCCGGCACATGGCTCGGAAGGCAATTAATTACAAATTTCTTGTATGGAAAGATGCCAAAGGAACTCTCAGATAAATTTGATGTGATCTATAAAATCGATAAAGAGTCGATCATAAAGCATGTTTACAAGGAACCTGCACCAAATTTCTATCTGGCATCTTTCGCACCATTTCTAAGTGAAAATATCCACCATCCCTTTATAATTGATATCTTAAAGAGAGGATTTACTGAATTTATTGAAACAAACATCAAATCTTATCCTGACTACAAGGACCAAACCTGTCATTTTGTGGGATCAATTGCCTATCACTTCTCAGACATACTGAAAGAACTCTGTTCCGCAAACGAAATTAAAGTGGGTAAAATCCTGAAACATCCCATCGAAGAATTATCCCGTTTTATTTTAAAAAATGGAATTTAATGAAATGCTAAGTTCTTGTCAACAGTTTCCGATTCATTGTTTAAGTCGGCGAACAGCATTTCAGGGCTATAAGATCTAGAATCCTGATAAGCATTTATTAAATCCTTGAGTGAGGTGACTTCAAAATCTATTCCCCATGGGTTCCAGGAAATAAATCGCATTTTATCCTTACCATGTCCATCCAATTTCTTTTTTGATATTTCCTCATAAATACCAAAATTACCCAAACTGTAGTGGTTAATTTTAACTTCTGTGCCAATCAAATTGTGAGATTTTATCAATTCAAATCCCATAGTTTTGATCCAGTCTTTTATCGAGGCTATTTTGCTTTCTACCATGTCGATATAATTATAGATGATTAATTATTTATACTCGAAAATCAAACCAAAAGTTTTTCCTTTGATCAAATTATGGTCACATTTTTTAGCTTAAAACCTAAAAGTGCAGTACAAATCGATCAGAGCAATAATAATGTAAATTATTGCAGACTAATGACTTAGCAAACAAGGCATGAGGCTGGAAATATGAAAGAAATGTAGAAAATAATGGACATGCTATTGTACACAATTGTACATTATTGCTCAAAAAAATTCATCTTAAAAAAAAGCATTGTGACTTATGTTACAAAATGGCTCAGTGAAAGGTGTTAACTTGCCGGTAACCAAAAACAGATAAAGAATGGGATTTTTAAAATTGGTCAAAACAAATATTGGTAATATCTTATTTGTGCTTTTTGCAGGTATTATTTTCTTTAGTGCAGATGCGAAAACTCTTATGATCAAGGGACTAATGAGTACCGGGCTTTATAATGCTGATGCCCCATCTACAATTGTTAAATCAAGTAAATCAATTCCAGATGATCTGACTTTCCGATCTCAGGATGGGGAGCTGCTTAATTTATCAGAAAATAAAGGCGAGGTTTACTTTATTAATTTTTGGGCAACCTGGTGTCCACCATGCCGTGCCGAGATGCCTTCGATAAATTCATTGTATTCAAAGATCAAGAATAAGGATAAAATCAATTTTATAATGGTAGATGTTGACAATAAAATGTCATCATCCGTCAAGTACATGAAAAAACACTCTTATGAATTAAAAGTTTATTCAAGCGCATCGGCAATTCCTGAAAATATTTTTAGCGGCGCGCTTCCTACAACAGTAATTATAGGTCCAAAAGGAGATATCGTATTTCAACATAGTGGAATGGCAGATTATGATAATGTGGAAATGATTAACTTTCTAAATGCACTGAGCAAATAAAACATATCATAAGAGCAAATATTATAGTCACCCAAGTTTAGAAATGCTTAATTTTGAAATTAATTAATCTCAACACCATGAAAATATTTCTTTACACCATACTGCTTCTAATATCAGCAAGCGGCTCCAGCCTCGCACAAACTACTATCAGAACAAATCAGGCCTTAGACAAAAAAGATAACTGGACTCAAAAAGATCTGATCGAGCCCGCATCTTTGGCAGCAATTATTGCTAATCCTAAAGCTAAACAAGCTAAAATATTTAACATTGGAGTAGTTGAAAATATCAAAGGGGCAATAAATCTGGGTGGAGTAAGTGAAAAAGCAAATCTCATGAAGTTCAAAAGTGCTTTATCAAAATTGCCAAAGAATACATTTGTGGTCGTTTACTGCGGCTGTTGTCCATTTGAAAGATGTCCTAATATCCGCCCTGCAGTTAATCTGTTAAAAACCATGGGTTTTACAAATGGAAAACTGCTTAACCTGTCAAGCAATTTGAAACAGAACTGGATTGACAAGGGTTATCCATTAGCAGCAAAATAAACGGATTTATTCTGTTGTCTGTTATCGGTTACCTGTTGACTGTTATTATAATGAAACAAATTTCCCATTTTCAATTCTCAATTCTCAACTTTCAATTACCTGAGTAACCTTAAAGGGAACACACTAGCAACCTAAGGGGAATTTCGGTTAAAATTTTGCCATAATTGTGGAATTTTCTCTACACTAACCCGGGAAATATTTCCACACTTTCCTTCACTATCAACTGTTAACCAGAATATCCCGATTGGCACTTGCATTGTAATATCAGATAGTCAAATATTTATTAATAATTAACTTAAATGGTAATATATTTTCAATATTTAAGTACTTTTAATATCTAAAATATTTACTGAAATACCTGTTAAACAGGGAATTATTGATACATAATCCATAGAGGAAAAGGCAGGAAATTTGTACTATGAAGAAACAAATTCTGGTTGTAGATGATGAGTTGAGCATCCTGAAACTGCTCAATTTTATTCTGTCAAAGGACTACGATCTTGTGATTAAACAAAATGGTGCTGATGCTATAAGCTGGCTTGAAGATGGAAATGATCCTGCACTGATTATATCTGATTTGGAGATGCCCTATATTGATGGAGGATCATTTATTAGAAATCTGAAAATCAGTGGATTTTACAGGGACACTCCGGTAATTCTTCTATCCGGTGCAGACAATCTGGAAAAAATTGTGGAGCAAATGCCGTTCAGGGCAGATTGTTATTTTAAAAAGCCTTTTAACCCTACCGAATTAAAGTTGTCAATAACTGAAACACTGCAGAAGCACGATGTCGCAAATAACTAAGCACAGGGACGCACAATATTCCGTCCATCATTTAAGCATAGCTTACATGGGCACTCATCTGACATCCTGGCTTATAACAGAATTACCAAGCGAATTTTTTATAAATAAACATCAGACTCTGGATGAACTTCAGGATTTTCTTGATAATCAGTCTATTTTAACTCTACCGGATGTTATACTGATCGAAACTGATTCAGAAGGAACATGTTTTAGATATATTGAGAAGATTAAGAAGAATCCACTTTATCGTGAATTGATCATTGTGCTGATAGGTGACGAAAAGGATAAAGTATGGAAGCCAAGTGCCTTAAAATTAAAGGTGCACGATTTTTATGTAATGCCCTTCCCTGCCGAACACCTGATAGAACGACTCCATTTTTTAGTGAAATTCAAGCTGATTAAACCAAAGCTGTCTGTTCTTGAAAATTCTGATGTTATTTATAAATTGCCACAGATGAAACGCATTTTTGATGTAATAGTTGCTGCTATTTGCATCATTATACTATCTCCTGTTTTAATTTTGACGGCGATTATAATACGGTTGGACTCAAAAGGACCAATACTATACAAAAGCAAAAGAGTAGGCACAGGTTACAGTATATTTGATTTTTACAAATTCAGGTCTATGCGTGTGGGGGCAGATAGCCAGTTGGCAGATTTATCACATAGAAATCTGTATAAGATCGATGATCACTCTAATGATGATTTTGATGAGAATAAAAAACGCACAACATTTGTAAAATTAATTGACGACCCAAGAATAACCCGATTTGGGTCTTTTATCAGAAGAACCAGTATTGATGAACTACCCCAGCTTTTTAATGTATTAAAAGGAGATATGTCTCTTGTAGGGAACAGGCCATTACCGCTCTATGAAGCTGAAATGCTGACATCGAATGACTGGTCACAGCGCTTCATGGGTCCGGCAGGTGTTACAGGTCTGTGGCAAATAAAAAGCAGGGGGAAAAAAGATATTTCTGAGCGGGAACGAAAAAAATTTGATAACTTCTACGCGTCAAAATATTCATTCTGGTTTGATTTTGAAATATTGATGAAAACATTGCCGGTAATTTTGCACAAGGAAAAATTTTAATATATGTTCAGGAGATTCTTTATTTTAACAACATTTGTAGTACTTCTATTTAATAATTCTGCTAAGTCGCAGGAAACTATGATGACAGACATTTCATATGTTTTCCTTGAAAAACTTATTGCCACTGCCAAGGAAAACTATCCGAGAATGAATAGTTTTGAGGGCCGTATAAAGATTGCCAAAACAACAGTTGGTCAGGAACAGTTATCCTGGCTCGATGCGTTTTCTTTCTCTTATATTTATAATCCTAACAATACATTAGACTTAGCAGTTCCAAGATTTTTTAATGGGTATCAGGCTGCCTTCAATTTAAACCTAAGTGCATTACTCCAGAAACCCGGCAATGTAAAACAAGCTAAAGAAAGTGTAAAACTTGCTCAGTATGACCTTGACGAATATCACTTGACACTGGAAACAGAGGTAAAACGACGATATTTCACCTATGTTCAGGCACTTTCAAATTTACGCCTTCAAACTAAATTGAGTTCTGACGCTCTCAATGTCAGTAATGATGTAAAAACCAAATTTGAAAAAAGTGAAATAACTTATGAGCAATTTACATTAATGCAAATGTCCTATTCAGGAGCATTGCAATCTAAAATTGCAGCAGAATCAAATTTTCTGATCGCCAAGGCATCTTTAGAAGAATTATTGACTAAAAAGATCGAAGAGATACAGTAGGTGATACTATGGAAGAATTAAAAAAATTCATCGATTTATTATTACGTTATAAAATAGTTTTAATCACTGTGCCGCTAATTACGGTAATGGTAACTTATTATATTGTAAGAAATCTTCCGGATGTTTATCCTGCACAAGCCCAGATTGCAACAGGGATCGTCGATGAAACTCAGCAAATGGCACTTTCTGAAGCGAGTGTTTTACAAGAGTCAAGAATCAACCAGAAATTCGTCAATATGGTGCAGGTCATGAGTTCAAAAAGCATGCTTGACCTTGTGTCTTACAGACTAATTATTCATGACTTAACAGGCAAGCCTTTCAGGGAACCCAGTGATCTTCTGAAAACATTGAATCTTGAAGCTAAAAAACATGCATTAAGTGTATTCAAAGAAAAGTTAAGTAAAAAAGAGGGCCTCAACCTCAGAGAGCAGGATGAAGAAGGTTTGCATCGGATACTGGGATCAATGGGTTATGATTATCAATCATTGTTGAATGATATATTGATTTACCGCGCAGGAACAACAGATTTCATTTTTATTGATTATCAATCCGAAAATTCGGAATTATCTGCATTTGTGGTCAACACCTTGTCTAACATCTTTACCGACTATTATACCATTTTGGTAAAAGAAAATCAGCGTTCTTCTGTAAACTTCCTGAAGAACCTTTTGAAAATAAAATCTGACACCCTTCAAGCCCGAATCAACGGTTTACGTGAATATAAAATTCAGAATAGAATACTTAATCTGAATGAGCAATCCTCACAGATCTATACCCAAACTGCAGATTATGAGCTGCGAATGCAACAGGCTGAGAAAGATATTGTGGCTATTAAAGGGACGATTGCCAATATTGATAAACGATTCGATCCGGTTGACCGCCGCTACATGGAAGCGACATTCACTGATATTAACCAAAAGATAATTGGCTCCAAAGCGCAAATGAATGCCTTGCAGGACAAGTATATCCGGAGTGATTTTGATGAGCGCTATAAGACTTCGATAGATTCGATGCAAAGGATTATAAGTGCCCAGATCAATACAATGTCGGATAAGTACACAGATAACCCCCTGAGTTCAAAAACCGCACTAATCCAGAAGAAGCTTGACCTTCAGATTGAACTTGACCGTACTGTTTATGGTTTGAATTCGCTCAAAAATCAGCTTGCTATCATGAGTAGAAAATTCGAGCAGCTGGTTCCTCATGAAGCTGTAATTCAAACTTATGAACGGGATATACAAACAGGAAGTGAAGAGTACCAGGATTTACTGTCACAATATAACAAAGTAACGATGGAGGCTGAGTTTCCTGTCAAACTCAAGCAAGCTCAGATTGCAATGCCGGGTCTGCCACTCCCTTCCAAAAAAATGCTCCTGGTTATCATCAGTGGTATATTAAGTGGCGTGTTTTGTGTAATCATCCTGTTCATCATGTTCTTCCTGGATAACCGCATCCGCCGCCCTGCAGACCTCGTATTGCTTACCAAAGCTCCGGTACTCGGATACCTCAATCTTGTGGGTAAGTCGACACTCGATCTCAAAGGTATCTGGAAAAATCTTCATGGTACTGCAGAAATGCGTGAATTCAAAAAGCAACTGCGCTCTACGCGCTTTGAAGTAAACCGTGAACTTGCCCGAACCTCAGACCGTGGTCAGGTTTTAAGCATTACCAGTATCAGTGAGGGTGAAGGAAAAACGCTTATAGCAGCCTGCATAGCGTATACCTATGTAATGGTGAATAAGAAAGTCCTGCTAATTGACGGGAATTTTGATAATCCATCTATTACCAAAAACTCAAATACCAAACTTTTCATTGAAGACTTTCTGCACTCAGGCGATTTGGGTGGAATTAATTTTAATTCAGGAATAATGGTGATGGGAAACCGTGGTGGAGACAAATCATTGCTTGAAGTAAGTGATGAGGAGACCATTATGGAAAGACTGGAACAATTAAGATCACACTTTGATGTTATACTGGTTGAAACCCCTCCACTTGAAGCTTTAAATAAAGCAAAAGAATGGATTATGTTTACAGACAAAACTTTAAGTGTTTTTGAAGCTGACCAAACTTTAAATGAAATAAAGAATCAGCATATCAATTACCTGACCACACTCAATGGCCAGTTTATTGGCTGGATTCTAAATAAGGTAAAGCAGCAGGGTAAACCTGAAGAACACATTGACCATGCAAATGTATTAGAATGATATGCTGTACCATATCGCATTGTATTTTTGGATAGTAATCCAGCTATTGATTGGATATAATCTTCTTTTACCTCTGATTCTCTTTTTTTTTTACAAAATTTCAGATTTCCTTAAGAAACAGCCATTTGAAAATCAGCCTGATGTGGAAATTGATTATGCAGTTATAGTCACTGCCTACGAACAAACCGATTTTATTCCTGCTGCAGTAAATTCAATCCTTAAATTAAATTACAGCAAATTTCTGGTTTATGTTATTGCAGATAAATGTGATATATCAAATCTCAATTTCAGTGATGATCGGGTTATTCTGCTTCGACCTGAACAAACTCTGGCAAGTAATACCGCTTCACACTTTTATGCAATCAGAAATTTTAAAAGGGAACATTCGCATATTACAATAATTGATAGTGATAATTTAGTTGACAGCGAATACTTAAATGAACTCAATAAATATTTCAATACAGGTTTCTCTGCAGTGCAGGGAATAAGAAAAGCAAAGAATCTGGACTCCAGTATAGCAGCTCTTGATGCTGCAAGAGACCTTTACTATCATTTTTACGATGGTAAAATTTTATTTAGTCTCGGTTCTTCTGCCACATTATCCGGTTCAGGAATGGCCTTTACTATCGGGCTTTATCGGGAATGTCTGGAAAAGAAAGAGATATACGGAGCAGGATTTGACAAAGTTCTCCAATACGAAATTGTAAAGCGTAAGTACCGGATCGCTTTTGCAGAAAAAGCAATCGTTTATGATGAAAAAACTTCAGCATCAGATCAATTGGTCAAGCAAAGATCAAGATGGATATATACCTGGTTTAAATACTTCTCAAATGGATTTAAGCTCCTGGCAAAGGGTCTTCTGAATTTCAATTTGAACCAGTTCTTATTTGGATTAACATTGCTTAGGCCTCCATTATTCATTTTCCTGATTCTTTCTCTGATATGCCTCATTCTCAATATTTTTCTGGATCCAAACTTAGCTTTGGTATGGATCTTTGCTTTTTCCTGCTTTATAGTAGGTTTCAGCATCACGCTATCACAAAGAAATACAGATCCAAGAATTTATAAAGCACTGTTAACCATTCCTGAATTCATGTTCCTTCAGGTCTTATCCTTACTTAAAATTAAATCGGCGAACAAAATTTCAGTTGCTACAAAACATCTTCACAAAAAATATTCTGAAAAGTAACAATTGATGCCCTTGATATAAATGGTTAATATTGATAATAGTGTTTACATAATGAGATACAATCATATAAAAGACAAGAAAACAAGTAAGGAAATTTTCCTTCTTTTCAGTAAATATGGATCCATGGCACTGGCATTCATAACTGTATTTTTCTTTTTTATTAAAATACTATTTCTCTGATTTTTAGATTTTAACACGATCATAAGTGATACGAGCAGGATTAAATAGCATGACTTCATTCCTTAAAACTCTGGGTAAACCTGCAGGTTTTATTGTCTTGCTAGCTGTTTCTATATTATTTGCCTATGTCATAAATGCTGCACAGATCAAAGGCGCAGCAATTATATTAATTCTGTTGATCGGTCCCATTATTGCATTTGCTGTAATTGCTAAACCCAAATTTGGGATCACAGCATTATTGATCGCTGCATACCTGATCATGTGGATAATAAGG
>Ga0123337_10001951_pt1 | contig 24638 bp, 28 predicted proteins | sample frozenSSSSmetaG_FD_89792 | JGI IMG/M metagenome (GOLD analysis project Ga0123337, IMG submission 89792) | Glacier valley bacterial and archeal communities from Borup Fiord, Nunavut, Canada, to study Microbial Dark Matter (Phase II) -... | ecosystem: Environmental > Aquatic > Freshwater > Ice >...
TAAATTAAATAGTTTAATATATATAGATAGATTATTTTATAGTTTTTTTATTAAACATAGTTTAAATATTTGATATATAAATAATAATATATTAAATAAATTAGATTACAATTTATTTAATTTTATATCTATTTATATATTATTTATTTATATAAAAAAAGCAAATGTACTAAATATAATTAAATTAAGATTTAATTATATTATTATAAATTTATATTTAAATAAATTTATAAATAATATAATTATTTATATCTATATATATTTATATAAAATAGAATTAAGTAAGAATTATTTATAATAAGTAATTCTTATTAAAAATAATAAAAATATAGTAAATTAAAATAGTAAAAAATATAAAAGAATATATTAAGGTATAAAAGTATAAAAAAGAAATTTCATGTATAATAAACTAAAAAAAAATAGAAAAAAAAATTTAATTAATATATGTTTTTCAAAAAAGAAAATTTTTTAAATAAAAACTCAAAAAATAATAAAAATAATAAATCAAATTATTTTAAAAAATATAATGCTTATATAAAACATTATAAATATTTAAATAATAATTTAAATATAACTAAATTACATATAAAAAAATATCATAATTTAAAAAAAAGTTATAATTTAAAAAATAAGTTAGCTCAAAATTATAAATATATAACAAATAAATTGATGTATATTTTTAAAAAAACTACAAAAGAAGGTACTTTAAAAGTTTTAAATTGAAAAGATAAATTAGTTAAATTTAATTTTTTTTATAATGAAAATTTAAAAGATAAAAAAGTTTATGAATTTTGAAATATGAAGCCTAGTTATTTAAAGTATATATATTCAAAAATTAATAGAAAACATGAATATAAAAATATTTATAATTTATGTTATAGATCTTTATTAGTTTATCCTTATATAATAAAAGTTAAACCTTATACTGTTATAATAAAAAATTTTTTTATAAAAAAATTTTTATTAATTTTTGAATGAAAAAGTAAAATTAATAAAAATATTATAGTAGCAAAAATAGCTACTAGATTTAATAAAGTGCTGAAATTTAAATATTTTAAAAATATAAATTATAATTCTAATATTATATTTAATAAATTATTAATTTTCAAAATAAAATTATTAAAAATTAATAAAAATTTCAGAACTAATTCTAAAATTTTTATTAATAACAAAATTAAATATTTATTTTGAAAACATGAGAATTGAATCTGAAGATATAGAAATAATTGAGTTTTTACTAATTTAAGAAAAGATTTTTCACTAAACTATCAATACTTCTTATTAAAAATCTTTAAAACAAGAATTTTAAAAAAATTTAACTATTTCCAATTACCTTCAGAAATTTTTATTGAAAAATTTGAAAATATATTATATAAAAAAGTTATATATTATAAAAATAAATATGTATTTTTAAACAATAGGTATAAAAGCTATTCTAATAAAGCTAATAAAACAATGTTTTATAAATATAAAACATTAATTACAAATAAATTATCTTTAAAAGTTTATAAATTTTATTCTAATATGTATTATTTATACTACTATTGATTCTTATTATTATTACAAAAAATTTATGAATATATAAATAAAATAATGTTTAATATGTATTTAAATTTTTTACATATATCAAATTATAATAATATAAATAAAAATTATTGTTTTATTTTATTTTTTAATAAATTTAAAAATTTATTAAAATTAAATTTATTAAATTTAGATAGTAAAATAATACATATATTTAAATATGTATATCAAAATAATATATATATGAATAAAGTTTATAAACTTTATTCATATATTCAAAGAAAAGATATTATTAAAAATTTAAATAAAATTACAAATAATAAATACAATTTTAATTTTTTTAAAAATTTACAATATGTATATACTACAAATATTTTTAATACAATAAAAAATAATAAAATTAATTTATTATTAGATTACGTTCAAGATAATTTATACATGATTAATATATGTTTTAAAAAATATTATATACAAACTAATAGATCTATTAATTATAATTTGAATGAAAAAATAAATAAAGTTAATAAGTATATGTATAATGAAGAGTTTATAAATTTAAATAAATATAATTTAAATAATAATGATTTTTTAAATATTAATATAAAAAATGTTTATTTAGATAATATACATTGAAATAAAATCAATTATAATCAAAATAATTTAGGTTATTCACTTAATTTAAATGACTTATGTTACAAAAATTATGAAATTAATATAAATGAAGATAAAAGATTTTATTATATATAATGAAGTATTTAAAATTTTTTTTTACAAATATTAATAAAAAAATAAAAATAGGTAGTAATTTAAAATCAGGTAGAAATTATTTAGGTACAATATGTGTTCATCATAGATTTGGAGGTAATAAACATAAAAGTTATAATATAGATTGATATAGAAGAATAAATTGCTATGGTTATTTATATAAAATTATTATAGATAATAATAGAACAGCTTTATTAGGTAGTATTATATATGAAAATGGTTTATTTGCAAATATAATATTATCAGAGAATATGAAAATAGGCCAACAAATATATTCAGGTATATTAAATATAAAAAATAAAATAGGATATACTAGTTTATTAGGTAATATAAAATTATTTACTATAATTAATAATATAGAGCTTTATCCAGAAAAAGGTTTCTCATTAATAAGAGCAGCAGGGTGTAATTCAATATTAACAAGTTTAAATAAAGAAATCGTAACTTTAAAATTAAAATCAGGTTTTAATATATTTTTATCAGTAGCTAGTTTAGCAAATTTTGGTAGTGTATCGAATATGGTACATAAATTTAATAATTTAAAGAAAGCTGGTAAATCTTGATCTATGGGAAAAAGACCTAAAGTTAGAGGTGTAGCTATGAATCCATGTGATCATCCTCATGGTGGTGGAGAAGGTAAAAAAAGTCCTCCTAAAGCACAAAGAAGTCCATGAGGATGACTTACTAAAGGTACACCTACTATAAAAAAAAAACATTTAAAAAAAAAAAAATTATATAAAAAAATTTAATTATATTTTATGGCTAGATCATCTTGAAAATTACCATATATACCATTAATTTTATTTCAAAAAAGATTTTTAAGTAAAAATAATATTAATTTACGTTTAAGAAATTCCATAATACCTTATATATTTATAGAAAAAAAAATTAAAATAAATATATATAATGGTATATGATATTTATCTACTTTAATTACAAATTTAATGATAGGTTCTAAATTAGGTGAATTCTCATATACAAAAAGATCAGATACTCAAACACATTTAAAAAAAAAAAGAAAAAAAAAACCAAAAGGTAAAAAATAATGGGACACATAGTAAATGCAAAATCAACAAGAATAGGTAAATCAATAGCTTGATGTGACCAATGATATTCAGAAAAATTATATTATTCTGAGTATTTACATGCAATGTTTCGTATAAGATTATATTGTTATTATATATTTACAGAAAGTCATTTTGATAGAAAAGCTATATTTATGAGTCATTTTGAATTATATAGACATTATAAAAATATATTTGTGGAAATATATTATTATGATGGTAAATGAGAAACTGAATTTGAAGAATATAAAATAGAATTATATAGACAACATTATGATATGCCTATGAATAAAGATCCTGAAATGAGAAAACCTTTTTTTTTAATATCATCTTTAAAATTTTTAGTTTTATTTAATTGAATGTTTTATATAAGAAGAAGAAAAAAAATTAAAGTACTAATTAAAAGTAGATTAATTAAATTATTCAGATTAGTTAGGATTGCTAAATATAGTGCTTATGTTAAAAAGTTTATGTTTAATAAAAATAAAAAATTTTTTTATTGAAATAAAGTACATTTACATTTTGTTTTATTTTTATTAATGTATGTTAATGCAAAAATAATAATAGGTAAAACATCTTTATGAAGTGTACCTTCTAGAAATACAATTTTACGTAGACTTTATTATATAGGTGGTAGTAAATTTGAAGTACAATTTTGATTAGAAGCTGCTTGTTTTTATTTAAAATATATTTTTGAACTAATTACAAAATTTAATAAAATATATTGTAATTTTTATTTAACAAATAATAATTGTGTTAATGCAAAATTTTTATCAAGATATATAGCTAGAAAATTACAACAAGGATATCCTATTAAAGTGTTATTAAATCCTATAAAAAAAGAATTATTATATTTATTAGCTATATCAACTATGCCTAGCTCTTCTTTTTTTAAATTAGGTATTAAAAAATATATTAAAAATAAAGTTAAATTTGATATGATTAAATCTTTATTTAAAATAATGATTTCATATATATTTGTTAATTTTAAAAAAATTAGAAAATATATTTTTTTAAAAGAATATATTTATTTAAATTTAGATTTATTAATGATTTATATATGATTAAATGACTTAATTAATAATAAAATTAAAAGTTTAAATCATATTAATTCTTTTGGTACAGAATATTTTACAAAAAAAATAATATATATATGTTTTTTTGAAAATACAAATTTTTTTGTAAATTCTAAAAGTTTAGTGTATCCTAAAATAAATAATTTATTTTTATTATCAAAAGAAAATAAATTTTTAAACTTTTTTAATTGAATATATAATTATATGATTGTTAATAAATATAGTTTAAAAAGTAATTTAATATTTAATGAGCAAAGTTCTAGTTTAAGAGGTTTAGGTAGAAATCTATCTAGATTTTTTAAATATTATTATTTAAATTATTGTTATAAATCTGGATATAACAGTTTAAATATTAATTTCTTAAAATCTAGAATTAAAAAATCAACTAAAGGTACAAACTTAATGGGTTATAAAATGTATTTAATGGGTAGATTCACAAGAAAGCAAAGAGCTGGTCATTTATGATTCTCAAAAGGTAAAACACCTCTAACATCAATAATGTCTTTTGTAGATTTTGCTTATCATTCATTAGCTTTAAAAAATAGTACAATTACAGTTAAAATATGATTATATAAAAATAATGATTTAGATAATAGATATTATTTAAGAATGTACTAAATTATATGAAGCAATATCCTAGTAATTTAAAATTTAAAAAATATCATAAACTAAATAATTTTAATTTAAAAACTATGGAAAAAAAAAATTTTTATATAAATAATGGTAATATTGCTATAAAAAGTATAGAATCAGGTAAATTAAACTTTAAACAAATAGAATCTTGTAGACGTACAATTAAAAGAGGTTTAAAAAAGATAGGTAATTTATGAATAAAATTATTTACAAATATACCTGTTTATAAAAAATCTTTAGCATCTAGAATGGGTAAAGGTAAAGGTAATTTATCTCATTGAATAGCTTGTGTAAAAAAAGGAACAGTTTTATTTGAAATTAGTGGATTAAACTTAAAAAAAGCACAGTATGTCTTAAATAAATCTAAAACTAAATTACCAGTAAAAACTAAAATTATAAAAAATATATATTAAAATATGATTCAAGTAGGCTCAATATTAAAAGTATGTGACAAAACAGGTGTTAGTTTAGTTAAATGTATTAAAGTTTTAGGTCCTTCAAAGAAAAAAATAGCTAATATAGGTGATGTTATATTAGTTGCTATTAAACATATTAATCCTAAAAAATTTGTAAAAATGAAATTATTTAAACGTAAACGTTTTTTTAAAGGTACTATACATAGAGGTTTAATTGTTAGATCAAAAAATAATTATAAAAGATCAAATAATGTATTTATTAAATTTAATGAAAATAGTGTTGTTCTTGTTAATAAAAAAACTGTACCAATATCTAATAGAGTTTATGGTCCAATTTTATTAGAACTATGTAGAAAATTACCTTCATTGGGTTGTATTACTAGAAATATGATTTAAATTTTATGATTATAGAATCAATATTCAATTATAAATATATAACTCGTTATATTTTAATAAATAAATTAAAAATATATAATACCTATGAAATACCTAAATTTAAAGAATTAAAATTTTTTTTTAATTTAAATAAATTAGAAGATATGAATGAAGTGCAATTATATAATTATTTTTATTTAATAAAATTTTTTTTTGGTAGAAATTCTTTTTTTAGTAAGACTAATAAATTTTATTTATTAGGTACTTGGTATAATAATTTTAATGTGCAATTAATAATAAAAAATAATGATATGATAATTAAAATGATTTATTTTTTATATAATAATATATTAATAAATATTGAAAAAAATTTATTATATAAAAATATAAAAGGAAAACATATAAATATTTTTTTTATTATTATTAAAGATTTAAATATATATAGTGAACTTAAGACAAATTTGGGCTTATTTAATATAAAAAAAAATTTTAATGTTAATTTATATTTTATAGGTTCAAATATAAGATATAATTCTATATTTTTAAAAAATATGAAATTTATGTAGTAAATATAAAATATAAAAAGATAAAAATATATAAAATAAAAATATAAAATTTTTAAATATATGATTTTAAAAAGAGTTATATATATTATATATAATAATAAGATAATTTTAAACTAAATTTATATTATTGTTCATTTTAAAAAATTAAATAGTAAAATAAAATAAATATATTATGTTATTAAATATAAATAAATTAAATATAGAAGAATTATTAAAAATAAAAGAATATAATAACTTAGACGAAAATAATAATGAAAGTTATTTTGAAGAATTAGGTGTTGTTTTAGAAGTTGCAGATGGTATAGTAACTATTGAAGGATTATATAATGTTGCTTTTGGTGAAATGATAGAAATTATAGTTCCTGGTAGCGTACCTGTTGTAGGTATAATATTAAATATTGAAAGCTCACAAGTAAGTGCAGTTATATTTTCTAGTGATATAGATATAGTACCTAGTTATTTAGTTATGCGTAAATATATATTAATGAGTGTACCAACAGGGGAATCTTTATTAGGTAGAATTATTGATCCTTTAGGTAATACTTTAGATGATTTAGGTAATATTGTTAATAAAGGGTTTAGAGCTATAGAACAAGTAGCACCTTCTATTATTTCTAGAGTAGCTGTAACAACTCCTTTAGAAACAGGTTTAAAAGTTGTTGATAGTATGGTTCCTATTGGTCATGGTCAAAGAGAATTAATTATAGGTGATACTAAAACAGGTAAAACATCTATAGCAATAGATGCTATATTAAATCAAAAGACAGAAGATACTCTTTGTGTTTATGTTGCTATAGGACAAAAAAGATCATCTGTTGTTCGTATAGCTAAATTATTAAAAAATAAAGAATGTTTAAACTCTACAGTTATTGTAGCAGCTACAGCTTCAGACTCAGCGGCAATGCAATATATAGCTCCATATAGTGGTTGTGCTATAGCTGAATTCTTTATGAATGCAGGTTTAAGAGTATTAATTATTTTTGATGATCTAAGTAAACATGCTGTTTCTTATAGACAATTATCATTATTATTAAGAAGACCTCCAGGTAGAGAAGGTTACCCTGGTGATGTATTTTTCTTACATTCAAGATTATTAGAAAGATCAGCTAATTTAAAAAAAGGTGGTTCTATAACAGCATTACCTATTATTGAAACAATACAAGGTGATGTTTCCGCTTATGTACCTACAAATGTAATTTCTATTACAGATGGTCAAATATTTTTAGAAACAGAATTATTTTCAAAAGGTATAAGACCTGCAGTTTCTCCAGGTTTATCTGTTTCTAGAGTTGGTTCAGCAGCTCAAAATAAAGTTATTAAAAATATGGCTGGTACTTTAAAATTAGAATTAGCTCAATTTAGAGAAGTTGAAGGTTTTACTAAATTAGGTTTAGTTTTAGATGATGCTACTAAAAATTTAGTTGATAAAGGTAGTAAATTAACTTCTTTATTAATACAAAAAAGATATGCTCCTTTACCAATTTTTGAACAAATTTTATTATTATATGCTTCATTAAATGATTTTTTAAAAAGAATTTCATCAACACATATTAATTTATTTGAATCAGAATTTTTAAACTTTTTTAGAGGATCTATTTACTATTATCCAGTTTCAAGATCTTTAAGTTTAATGAAATTTCCAGCTGTATTAATACCTTTTATGTTAGATAAATTTGTAGTTCAATTTATGATTTATTTAAATATTAATTATTCTAACTAATATTTATTAATGTTTTTTGAAGAAGAAAACAATTCTATAGAAAATTTTAAAAAAGAAAATTTATTTGGGGGTTTTACGCCACATAATTTCGATATAAATGTAACTTTTTTTGATGCTTTATTTGCTAAGATCTATTCAAGATGAAAATTACATTTTATAATTTTTTTAAGTTTACAGATAATAATAAGTAATTATTATCCTATATTTTTTATGTTTTTTTGTCTAGATATATTAATACAGTATTGTTGAATTTTAAGTTTTAGTGAATTTTTAACACAAGAAAAACATTATGATTATGATGTTTATATTAGTCAACTTAAAGGGGGTGATTCTAGATTAAATATATATGTATTTGTATATTATGATTTTTTAGGCTATGTTATTTATGGATTTAATGATGTAGGTAAAAATATATGTAATGAAATATATAAACATAAAAATTATTTAGGTTTACAAAATAAAATAAAAAAAAAAAAAATATATAATTTAAATAATAAATTGTGTATAAAATTATATAAATCTAAAAATAATATTAAAATTAATAAAAAAAATTTAATAAATTTTTTTAATAAAGATAGTATTAAAATGAAAAAAATAAAAAAATTAATAAATTTAAATTTTTATTATAATATTTTTATTAATAAAAATAATAAAAATTTAAATTTATATTATTTTTTTAATAAAGATATTAGTTATAATTTTAAAAATTTACAAGAGTTAAAATTACAATAGAAAAATTTAATTGTTAATAATATAATGATATTATTAATTAGCTTTATAGAAAAAAGATTTAATTTATTAAAAAAAAAATATTAGTAGATAGATAAAAATATATTAAAAAATTTATTTTAATTATATAAAAATGTTAACATTTATAGGTTTAATTAATGTATTATTTATGTATAATTTTTTATTTTTAAATGATGAATTCACAATTATGGTATGTTTATTAATTGTATTTGGTTTTTTATTAGCTTCATTAAAAAAATATATAATACATTTATTTTTTTATATCTTTGATAATGTATATTATTATTTTTATATACTATTAAATACAAATATGAATATATATAAATATTTAATGAAAAAATATATATATATTTTATGTATTATAAGTTATAATCAAATAAATATTTTATTAGTTTTTAGTAATATAGCCTTAAAAAAAAAAGTAAAAGAAAATTTAGTATTTAAATATATAAAAAAAATAAAAATTTTATTAACTTATATAAATATAACTTTATATGTTTTAAAATATTTGAATAATATTTTATTAAATACAAACATATTAAAAAATTATTTAATATGAAAAAATACTTATACTTATTACTTTATATATAATATAAATAATAGATTAAATAATAATTTATATTTTATATGTTAGCAAAAAAAATAATTAAATTTGAAAGAAATAAACCTCACTGTAATATAGGTACTATAGGTCATGTTGATCATGGAAAAACTACACTTACAGCAGCTATAACTAAATGTTTAAGAGGTATAGGTTCTACAACATTTAAAGCATATTCAGATATAGACAACTGTACAGAAGAAAGAGAAAGAGGTATAACAATAATGCTGCTCACATAGAATATGAAACAGAAGAAAGACATTATTCTCATATAGATTGTCCAGGTCATCAACAATATGTTAAAAATATGCTAACAGGTGCTGCACAAATGGAAGGTGCTATTTTAGTTGTTGCTGTTAATGATGGACCTCAAGTACAAACTAGAGAACATATAATATTAGCTAAAGAAGTAGGTATACCTTATATTATAGTTTATATTAATAAACTAGATTTTAAAATAAGTAGTGATATGAAAGAATTAGTAGAATTAGAGGTAAGAGAATTATTAGAATCATATGGCTTTTCTTCAGAATTACCGGTTTTAGGTGGTTCAGCTAGATTAGCTTTAGAAGAAGAAATACCTACAGCTTTAGGTACAGATTCAGTTAAAGAATTAATGAAAACAGTAGATACATATATAAAACAACCAGAAAGAAATATAAATGGCCCATTTTTATTATCAATAGAAGGTTCTTTAGTTGCTAGAGGAAGAGGTACTGTTATTACAGGTAAAATAGAACAAGGTATGATACAAATTAATGATGAATTAGAAATTTTAAGTTCTATAGTTAGACAAACTATGTGTTTAGGTTTAGAAATGTTTAGAAAATCATTAGATAAAGCTGAGGTTGGTGATAATGTTGGTATTTTAATTAGAGGTATAAAAAAAGATGAAGTTACAAGAGGAAATATATTAGCAAAACCTGGTTTTATGAAAATTTATAATAAATTTGAAGGTAAAGTATATATTTTAACTAAAAAGGAAGGTGGTAGACATAAAGGTTTTGCTAATAATTATAAACCTCAATTTTTCTTTAGAACTATGAATGTTACAGGTTCTATTATTTTACCTGAAAATATAACTTTTGTATTACCAGGTGATAATTTAAATTTAAATGTTAATTTATTAAATAGTGTACCTTTAAATTTAGGGTTAAAATTTATTATGAGAGAAGGTAATTTAACTATAGGTGCAGGTGTTATAACAAAATTATAATATTAATGAATATACTTGATAAGGATATTAAATATATTAAAAAATGTTATTTAATGTCACAAAAAGCTGAACCTGTTCCTCCTTTAGGTACAATATTAGGTAATATAGGTGTTAATACTATTAAATTTTGTGATGAATTTAATCAATTTACTAAAGAATTACCTAATTACTTTTCATTAAAAGTAACTATATTAATTTTTGAAAATAAAACTTTTAAATTTTTTATAAAAAAACCAAGCACAAGTTTTTTAATGAACTTATTAAAATTTGAAAAAAAAATTAAAGTCTTAATAAAAAATCGTCTAAATGATAAAATATTAAATTGTATTAAATTAATAGATATTATACAGATAGCTATATTTAAGTATCCTAATGTAAACATAGAAAAAACATTACCTATTATATGAGGTACAGCTAAATCTATGAATTTAAATATAGTTTAATGTTATTTATAAATAAAAAATTTTTTTTTATAAATAATTTAAAACATAATATTTTAAATAATAATTATTTATTTTTTTTAAATAATAAAATAAATAATTTAAATTATAATACTTTAGATATAAAAATGTTACAAGCAAATGATATAAAAAAATTAAATATAAATAATAGTAATTTTTTAATAAAAAATACTAAATTATTAATGTTAAAAAATTTAAATAGTAAAATTAATATTAAAGATGTTAATTTTATATCTTTTTTAGGTTACTTCATAAATAATAATTATAAAAATAAATTATTAAATTATAATATATTTTTTTCTAATAATTTTAAATTATTTATATTTATGGTAAATATAAATATAAATAAAATAAAAATTATATTATTTTGAATAATATTCAAAATAATTTTTACAATAAATACAAAAATAAAAAAAATTAATCAAAAATAAAAAATATATTAAATAATGACATTATGCTTTATTATATTATTTCCTTTAATAATAATAAATAGTTTATTAGTTATATTATCAAAAAACTCAGTTACTTCTGTTTTATATTTAATTAGTGTATTTATATTAGTATCTATAAATTTAATTTATATAGGTGCAGAATTTTTAGCTATTTTAATAATAATTATATATATAGGTGCTATAAGCATTTTATTTTTGTTTGTAATCATGATGTTAAATCTTAGAATTTTAGAAGTATATAGTTCATTAGTAAATATATTTCCTATAGGTAGTTTTTTAGGTATTTTTCTTTTTTTAGAATTATTTTATATAATTAAGAGAGAATATTTTTTATTAAATTATATATATAATAATTATTTAGAATTAAATGTTATGAATAATTATTTAATACTATCACATAATAATTTATATTTAATAGGGGATTTATTATTTAATCATTATAATTTATTATTAATAATTGTTGGTCTTATTTTATTATTAGCTATGGTTGGTGCAATTATATTAACTAAAGATACTAGTAAATCTATACCTGTAAAAAAATATGATATTTTAACAAAATCTTCAATTACATTTTGAGGATTAAAAAAAAAAGTATAGATTTATATGGATAGTCTATTTTTTATAGATTTTAATAGTATAAATTTTAATATAGAATGGTTTTATAGTAAATATGATTATATAATTTGTTATATAAATTATGATAATTATTTATATTATCTAAGTAAAAATTATAGATTATATAATTTATTAATTTTAGTTTTAATTATATATCCATTAATAAGTAAATACTATTTATTAAATTCTTTAAAGAATTTAATAAATAGTATTTACTTATTAATACAAAAAAAAGAAATAGAATTTTTTTATATTAATGAGCATTTTCTATATAATATTTTTTTTTGAGTAAATAAAAAATCATTTATAAGATTAACTTTTAGACTTTTTGAAGTGCAAAAAGAAAATAAGGAAAAATATAAATATAGAAAATTATATATTTTATGACAATATATAGATTATTTTTATTTTAAAATAATTTTAGATTATTTTTATTCAATATTATTAAGAATAATTTATTTTATTTTTATATCTATTGTTAAATATTTATTATTTTTTATTAAATTTATTTTATTAAGAATATTATATAAATTTAATATGTATAATATTTTTATTTATTACATATATTGTTTACTTCTTAATATAATTAATAAAGTTAAAAATATTATATATAATATTTTTAACTTTATTAATTATATTAAATTAGAAATATTTATATACATTAATAATGAAAATAATTTTTTTGGTGGATTTTTTATGTATATATATAATAGTTTTTATTATAAAATTCCTATTTTTAATAATTTTAAAAATTGACAATTGCATAAATTACCTAATAGTAAAACTATAAATAATATTTTTTATAGTTTTATAAATTATACAAAATATATAAATAAAAGATATATTATTTATAATAATATATCTTTCTTACAAAATATATATAAATTATTTAAAATAAAAATATTATTTGTATATTTAAATAAATATATTAATAATATTTTACAAATAAATAAAAGATTTATTTATAGTATATCTATATTAAAAAATAATGTAAAAGAGTATAACTTTATATATTTGATTATAGGTTTTATATATTATTTTTTTTTTGATTTATTTAAAAATATTATATGTTACATTATTTTTATAATATATAAAATAATGATAAAATTTAGATATATTATTATTCTATATTTTTTATATCAATTAGGATTAATATATATTTTTTATATTAGTTTTCTATATTATTTAACGTATTATATAGAGAGTAATTTGTATATTATTTTATTTCATAGTATATCTACTATTTATGATTTTTATGACATAATAATAGATAGAAATATTTTAATAGATTCTAATGATGGTTTATGTAATGCTTGAAAATGTAAATATGAGGCTTTGATAATAAAAAAAAAATTTTATAAATATCATACACTTATAGGTAAATTAACTCTATTAAGTTTAAGAAATATAAATTTAAATAGTTTTAATTTAACATCTTTATATGATTCAACAAAAATACTTAAGTCATCAGTATTAATGTATACATGGAAAAAATTTTTTAGTAATATATTTCATGTAATATATATGGAAATAACATCATATTTAAAATTAAAATATTATTTTTTTTTATATAATAATATAAAAATTTATAATATTTATTTATTATTTATAAGTGATATTAATATATTTTTTTATTTATTAAAAAAAATATATTTAGTACTAAATATATTAAAAATATATTTATTAATGTATTTAAAATATATTTATTTTTACTTTGTACCTTATTATTTTGTATTGTCTATAGTATTTAAAATACATACTATATATATAAATGTATGAAATATACTATTAATATTATATAATATATTTGTTTTTTTATATTATTATATATTTATTATTATTATATTTTATTTTTTAAAGTTTATTTTATATTTAAATATAATAATGATAAATATAAAATCAATAATATTATTTTTTTACCTACAAACAATTATATTTTATTTAATTGTTAGTAATATGTTTTATTTTATTGTAAATAATATATTTTATTTTATGCAGTTAGATATATACATTAATATTTATGATGTGTATATTAATTTATTTATAAATAAATTAATATATATTAATAAATGTAAAGAAATTATCATAAATTATTTAAGATTAAGTATATTTAATCTTATAAATTATAAATATAATAATAATAACATTTTAGGTAATAAGGTTATAGCGCATACTCAATTTAATTTAGAAGAATTAGATTTTATTAAATTAAGAAAAAGTGGTTTAAATAAAGCACAGATGGAAGAAGCATTAATTCAAGATAAATTATATAAAAGATATAAAGATTTTTTTAGTTACACTAATAGATTATATATATACAATAATCTTTATTATTTATATATATATTATATAAATAATAAAGATTATTGAGATTGATTATATGTAAAAGATTTTTGAATTTTTAACATGTATATAAAAAATATTATATTTTATTATATAATTGATATATATATATTATTTTATTTAATATTATTTTCTCTATTTAAGAAATATTTAAATATTAATATATTTAAAGCTAATAATGTAGAATATTTATGATATGATTTAAAAAAAAATTTAGATTATAAAGTTTTAAATAATAATAAATTTTTTATAAAAGCATTATATTATCATCAAAAAATTCATGGTAAAATAAAATTATCAAATAAAATATATAAATTTTTAGACTTAAATTGAAAATTAATAAATGGAGATAAGTTAATAAATAAATCATTTAATATATTAAATATAAATATAGGGTTTAAAAATAGATATATATATAACAGAAGTTCAATTAATAATAATTTAAAAAATTTTATAATTGAGAAAAATATGTATTATAATAATTTTTTTAAATTTTATTGAAAAAATTTAGTAATGTTTAATAGTTTTAATAATAATAATAATTTTATTGAAAATTATGAAGATGGAAAAAATTATAATATATTAAATTTTTTTTTATCTCTTGTATTTAGTAAAAATAAAAATAGTTCTCAGATTTTTTTTTACTTTGAAAATTCAAATAAAAATTTTTATTGAAATAATAATTATAATAAATTTTTCTATAGAGTTAATAATATATTAACTCTATATTTTTTTAAAATAGAAAATTTATTAAATTTATATACAAATAATAATTTATTACATAAAGACTCCTCTTTAGTTTTATTTAAAGATGAAGATAAGAATTTTTCAGATATGTATTCATTAAATTTTAATGTAAATATACCTAAATATCTATTTGAGTTTTTTTGAATAGGATTTTTAATGTATATCCTTATATTAAAATTTAGAAATAAATTTATACATATGTATGATCTATATTCAACTTATGTTCGTATAACATATTTAAAGATCTTATTGATTAATAATAATTTTATTTATTTATATGATATACTTATATATTGATTTAATTATATATTTATGTTTGATGTAAAAAATATGGGTTATGAACAACATGATTTTAAACATCATTTATCAAAGACAAAAAGATATTATAGAAGAATCCGTCCTTCAAATTTATTTCTAATAAACAATGATCCTTTATATTTATTAAAAAAAGATTATTCTTATCATTTAAGATATTATAATTTAAATTATAATATCTTATTAAATTCAGCAAATATAATTTATATAAATTATATTAAATTTTGACTAAATTTAATTATTTTTATAGTTTGTTATAAAAATTTATATATAAATTATAATAATAATACAAATATACATTATATTATAAATATTATAAATGTTTATAATGTAAATATAATAAAATATTATAATTATTTATTAAAAATAAATAAAAATAATATTTTATAATTTATGATTTTACTTATAAAAAAAAAAGGAGATTATTATAGAAGATTTAAATTAGATATATGAGGACTAAGTTTTACAGATGAAAATAATTCAAAAGAATGACATTTTAAATCTTGAATATTACGTTTTTTTTTAAAAATATATAGAAAGAAAGTAGAGCGTTGATGAAAATCTAAAAGAAGATATATCTATCGTATAGATATCATGATATACCAAAAAGGATAAAAAGATGAAATAAACGTTGACTTAGTATTAGACTTTGTAGACTTTATTTTTTAACAATACAAGACCATCAATTTAGAAATATGTTTAAAAAAGCAAGTAAATTAACAGGAGATTTAGGTACTAATTATTGTTATTTATTAGAGTGTAGAACTATAACATTAGTGTACCGTTCTAATTTTTTAGCTAATATTTTTAATTGTATGATGTTTGTTAAAAGAAAAAGATTATTTATAAATCAAAAACCTATTAATTATATAAATGCTGTTGTGCCTATAGGTACATCTATAATACCAGCGAAAGTATGAGTACCTTGAATAAGATATCATCTATATAAAAGATTATCTTTAAGATCTGTATTATATAATACACCTAGATTTTTATTTATAAGTTTTAGATTTTGAATAGCTTTTTTAATAAAGAAGCCTAGAAGAAAAGATTTAATATATCCTATAGCTATAGATATACAAAGAATATCTGGATATTATTAAATTTTAAAATATTTTAATTATTTATGATTTTATTAAAGTATAAGAGATTTATTATATAATAATAAAAATTAATAAAAATTATTTTTATGTTCATCGAATTTATATATTTATTTAAATATTATATTTTTTGTTTTATTATAAGTTTACTATTATTTTGTATATCTTTTTTTTTTATATATCAAGCAAATAATGATGCTGAAAAAATATCTTCTTATGAATGTGGCTTTTCACCATTTGGTGATTCAAGAACAAAATTTGAAGTTAAATTTTATTTAGTTGGTATATTATTTATTATATTTGATCTGGAATTAACTTTTTTATTTCCTTGATTTTTAATTGTTATGGAAAATATGACTTTATTTAATGGTGTAGGTATGTTTATATTTATTTTTTTATTACTTATAGGATTTATCTATGAATTAATAAATAATGCTTTAGATTGATAATGTTAATTAGAAATAATATTTTATTAACAAAAAAAACAAAATATTATTTAATTTTTATAAAGAATGTATTAAAAAAATATATATATGGTATTAAAATAAATCAAAATCAAATAAATATATATGTAAATGTTAAAAAATTAATTTATATCATTACTTTTTTAAAAAATAATAGTATAACTAATTTTGATAAATTAGTAGATATTATTGTAGTAGATAATATAGCTAATTTAAATAGATTTGAAATAAATTATGTGTTTTGAAATATGTTACATGAATATAGGTTTAGTATAAAAATATTTAGTGATGGTATAAAAATGATTTATTCTATAAATCATTTTTATAAATCAGCTTTATGATTAGAGCGTGAAATTTGAGATATGTATGGTATTAAATTTTTATTTCAAATAGGTTTAAGAAGAATTCTTACTGATTATGGTTTTAAAGGACATCCTTTAAGAAAAGATTTCCCTTTATTAGGTTACGTTGACTGTTATTATGATGATAGTATACAAGCTATAAAAATAGCACCTGTAGAATTATCTCAATCATTAAGATTTTTTAAATTTGAGAATCCTTGAAATAAATGATATTTATAATTTTATATGAATACAGATATATTCTTTACTAAAATAAAAAATGTAGTTTTAAATTTAGGTCCTCAACATCCAGCAGCACATGGTGTATTAAGACTTGTTGTTAATATTGATGGTGAAACAATAATAAGTTGTGATCCTCACATAGGTTTATTGCATAGAGGTACAGAAAAATTAATTGAAAGTAAAACTTATATGCAATCATTACCTTATTTAGATAGATTAGATTATGTAAGTATGATGGCTCAGGAACATTGTTATGCTTTAAGTTTAGAAAGTTTATTAAATATTAATGTACCTATAAGAGCTAAAGTTATAAGAATTTTATTTAGTGAAATTACAAGAATATTAAATCATTTATTAGCATTGACTTGTCATGCCCTTGATGTAGGAGCAATGACTCCTTTTTTTTGAGGTTTTGAAGAAAGAGAAAAATTAATGGAATTTTATGAAAGAGTTTCAGGAGCTAGATTTCATGCTAATTATATAAGACCTGGTGGTGTATCTCATGATATACCTAAAGGATTAATACAAGATATTAGTATTTTTATTTTAAATTTTTATAAAAGATTAAATGAAATAGAAGATATATTGTCTAATAATAGAATTTGATGACAAAGATTAAATAATATAGGTACTATATCTTATAAAAATGCTTTAGATTTAGGTTTTTCAGGTGTTATGTTAAGAGGTTCAGGTTCACTATGAGATTTAAGGATTATAAATGGTTATGATGGTTATAATTTATTTAATTTTAGAATACCTACAGGTTTAAAAGGTGATTCATATGATAGATATTTAATACGTTTAGATGAAATGAGAGAATCATTAAATATAATGTCTCAAGCTTTAAATTTTTTAAAATATTTTGAAGATATAGATATGTTAACTTTTAATGTTGATAATAATAAATTAGTCCCACCATCTAGAGGTTTTATGAAATTTTTTATGGAATCATTAATTTTACACTTTAAATTATATTCAGAAGGTGTTATTGTTCAAAAAGAAGAAGCTTATTCAATTGTAGAAGCACCTAAGGGTGAATTCGGTGTTTATTTAGTTTCTAATGGTACAAATATGCCATCAAGATGTAGATTAAAAGCTCCTGGTTTTTCTCATTTATACGGGTTAAACTTTTTAAGTAAAGGTTTATTTTTAGCAGATTTAGTTACTATAATAGGTACTTTAGATTTAGTATTTGGAGAAATAGATAGATAATTTATGTTATTTATTAAAAATATATATTGAATAAATAAAGATAAAAAAAATAGGATATTATTTAAAAATCTTGAATTAAAAAAATTAATTTTAAAAGGGTTTTTATATAATAATATAAATATAAAAAATAAAATATTTTTTGATTTTAAATTTAAAAAATTTTTATATAATTCATCTATATCAAAATGTAGATCTAATTGTATGTTTTTAGGTAATTCAAGATCTATCATTCATAAATTTAAATTATCTAGACATTCTAGTAAAAAATTTGCAGGTTTAGGTTTTATTACAGGGTTAAGTAAATCTTCTTTTTAATTAAATGTTTTTAACTAATCATTTAGTATCTAATTTAATATCTAAAATTAATTATGGAGTACAAAAAAGATTACGTTTTCTAAATATAGATAAAAATGAGACAACATTAAAATTATTAAGAATTTTATATGTTAATGGTGTTATTAGATCTTATAGAATATTAAATGAAGATAAAGTTTCAATTTATTTTAAATATTTTACTTGTAATAAAGTTTTTAAAATTTCAGTAGTATCAACTCCGGGTAATAGAGTACATTGAAGTGTTAATAAATTGATGAAAAATTATAATAAAAATAATTTTTCAGGCTTTTATATAATATCAACACAAAAAGGATTATATACTAGTGATAAATGTATTTTAGATGGTAATATAAGTGGTGAAATATTAATAAAAATTGAGGTTTAATTATGTTAAGTAAAAAAAATTTAAATAAAAATATAGAAATTTTTTTTAATAGTAATAAATCTATTATTAATATTAGAGGTTTATATGGTATTTTTATATATAAAATGCCGTCTTACTATTTTTATAAGTTATATAATAATACAATTAAATTTATATTTATAAATAAATTTATGTATACTAGTTTTATAAAACATTTTATTACATTATATAAAAAATTAAGTTTTTTATATAGTGTAAGACTAAGAGTAAAAGGATTAGGTTATCGTATAAGAAAAATAACAAATAATTTATATTATTTTTTTTTTAATTATACTAATATGTATTATTTTTATTTACCAAAAAATGTATTATTAAAATGATATAAAAAAAGATTATTACTTATAAGTAATAATCTTTTTTTAATAAAATTATTATTTTCACATATGTTATTATTAAAGAATATAGGACCTTATAGACTTAGAGGTTTACGTTATCCTAGACAAATAATTTTTATTAAAAAAGGAGGTAAAAAATTATAATATGAAGATTTTAATTAAATATAATAATAAAAAATATAAATATGCAATTAAATTAAATAAAAAAATTTTTATAAATTTTTTTATAAAAAAATTTATAAAAATTAATAAATTAGAAAATATAAGTTTAATAATATATAATTATATATTATTAATAAAATTATTAAGAAATTTTGGTTTAGTTAAATCTTTAAATAATACAAAAGATTATTAATATGTTTTTATTTAGAGATTTTACATTAACAGAAAAAAAAGAATTAAGAGCTACTATAAAAAAAATATATGGAGTTGGTTGATGAAAAGCTAATTTAATATCTTATAAATTAGGACTATCAACACCATATTTTAGTAATAATTTAAATACTTATTATATAAATATAATTTTATATTTATTAAAAGGCTATATATTAAGTGATTCTAAAATAAAAAGAATTATTGAAAATAATATTAATAATTTAATTATTAATAATAGTTATAGAGGTACAAGACATAGATTAACATTACCTGTAAGAGGTCAAAGAACAAGAACTAATTCTGCAACACAAAGAAGTAAGAGAAATAACATATAAAATAATAAATGTTAAAAATAAAATATAAATTTAAATTAAAAAAAAATCATTTTTTTTTTGGTAAATTAAAATTAAAAGTAGCTAAATTATATATAAGACGCTCATATACAAATGTTTTTATAACATTATGTGATCTAAATAATAAAGTTATTATTTGTAAATCATCAGGTTCTAGTGACAATATTAAAAATAAAAGAAGAAAACGTATAGCTCAAGCGGTTGAAAATATTATGTTATATATAAGAAAAACTATGAAATTATATAATATAATTAATATACATTTAATATTAAAAATGAAAATTAAGTCACATGTGTATACATTATTAAATCGCTTAAAATATTATGGTATTAATATTTTAAATATTAGTTCAAGACGCTCAATAAGTCATAATGGTGTTAGAGGTAAAAGTATAAGACGTTTATAATAAAATGTTAATTTTAGTTAGACCAATTAACTTAAGAAATACTTTAGAATTAAAATATAATGAGGTAGCTGTTTATAGAAGCATACTAGCTCATAGTGATTTACCATATACTTTTAATGAAATTAAAAGACCATGATGAAGATATTATAGTGAATTATATGGATTTAGTTATAGTAGAGTTCATAGAAGTTATGATTTATGAGTTTCTAATGGATTAAAAAGAAATATTAGATTATTTATGCCTTTTTTATTAAAAATGCCATCAAGAAGAATTAAAACAACAGACACTTGAAAAAAAAGAACTTTCCTATATAAAAATACTACATTTAATAAAGTAAGTACATATTGAAATAATCCTAAATATTTTAATAAATTAAATTTATCTAAATTTAATTTATATACAACAACAAAAGAATGTATATATTATAATTTTAATAGTAATTTGGAACATTATGCTGTAAATCCTTTTGGATTATATGGTTCAGGTGACGAAAATATATTTTCAGGTTATAATGCTAAATGACATGACTCTAGTAAATATAATACAGGATTTTATAAATTAAATGGTATGGCACCTACTAATAATTTAGTAGGTATTAATAATTATTATATGTATACTAGTTTATTTATTAATTTATTTGATACAACTGTAATATTATCACCTAAAAATTATTTAATATATTATAATAATATATATAAAAAAAAAGTTTTAGATATAGTAGAGCCTTTTTTATATAATATAGTTAAATATTGAAAAGTTTCTTTTAATGTTTATTATATTAATATGTTAACTTTATTTATAAAATTATTAAATTCTAATTTTATGAATAAAGTTAGAACTTTTAGTAATTTTAAATTTTTTATAAATAATAATAAATTCTTATTGTATAAATTAAATATATTTTTTATTTTTTGTAATTATATGTTATATAATAAATTAAATATATTTAATTTTAATAGTTTATTTAAATATAATAATTTATTATTATTAAATAAGAATTGTAATAAGTATAATAATTTTAATTTATATAATATAAAAAAGCAAATAAAAAGTAAATTTAATTTATACAATAATAATTTTTATTATATAAATAGCTTAAATTTTAATAATAAAAATAATAAAATAGATAGTTTATTTAAATTTTATCATTTAAATAGTAAAATATTAAACAATAAAAAAAAATTTATTAATTTTTTCAATAAAAATAAACAATCATTAGGTTTTATAAATTTATATAGAGCTATGTGAGCTTTTAAATTATTTACTTATAGTAAAAATCAAAAGAATTTAAAAAAATTAATAAATATAATAAATAATAAGATTAATACACCTACAATATATAAATATAATTTTATAACAAAATTTAGTCAATTAAATTTTATTAAAAAATATAATTTACATATAAAAAGAGTTTTAAGTTATGGTAAATTATTTTTAAGATTACCTTCTAAATTAATGAAACATAAATTTGGATTTAATAAATCAAGTGCTATAACAGCGAATAAAACATTATTTAGAACTTTTTTATTTTCTATTTATAATAAAAAAATATATAGAAAAATAGCTAAATTTACTTATAATATATTTTTTGTAATAAATTTATCTATAAAATTAAATTTTGGTTTAAGTTTAAGTTTAATAAGACATAAAAATAATTTTTTTTTAACTATAGAAAATTATATAAATAAATATTTTCTTTTTATTAATAAACTTTTTAAAAATAAGACTAATAACTTAATAAAAAAAAATTATTTTTATAATAATTTATTAATAAATTTATTACAGTATAAGTTAACTAAAAAAAATTATAATAATATAAAAAAAGTATTTAATAATAAAATTAAATACTTTAATTATTGTTATAAAGGTTTAAGTTTAAAAATGTTTAGTTTAAATAAAATAAAATCAAAAAAGATTTAATATATTAAATCTTTTTTGATTTTATGAGTTATAAACTTAAAAATATAAAAGAATTTTTAATAAATTATCATAAAAAATTAAAATTATATAATTTTAATAGGCATAATTATTATTTATATAATTTAATATTAAAATTATATAATTTTAATATTAACAAAAATATAGCTATGATTAATTATAATTTAAAAAATAATATTAATATAGAAAATAATATATTATTTAAAATTAAAATAAATAAAATAAATAATATTTATTTATATAATAGACATTCTTTAAAAATATTATTACCTATTAATCTTACGTTGAAAATTAATATATGGTATTTTATATTATATAATAAGTATATTATATATTTATCAAAATATTTATATAATTTAATTTTTAAATTAAATTATATAAATATAAGGTATCCTTTATTATTATTATTATTTAGATCTATTTTTAGTAATAGGTTAGATAAAATAAAAAATATAGATAAAAATAAGTATAGTTATAAATTATTTGAATATAAATATAAAATAATATATAAAAAAAGTAAAAATTTTAATATTATTGCTACACAAAATACAAAAAAAATAATGTATATTATAAAAAATAAATTATTTAAATTTTATATATTGTTATGTAATTATAATATATTTAAAAATATAAAATATATATGACTAAAAAGTTCAAAAATAGATTTATTATATAATAACTATTGTAATATAATATATAATATTAATTTAAATGAAATAAATAAATTTAATATTTTAGGATTATATTCACTCTATTGACAAATATCAAGATATGGTTTTAATTATGAGTATTATTTTTATAAAATTAACTTATATAATATTATTAATAAAAGTAATAATATGAAATTATATAATATTATTTATTATAAATTAGAATTATTAACGAAAAATATATTAACAATATGATATAAAATAAAAAATTTAATAATATTAAACTATATTAATAAAAAATTTTATAAGTATAATAATAAATTTAAGTTAAATAAATATAATAAGCATATTTATAGAAAGTATTTAACAAGAATATTGAGTAATTATATATTTAAGTTTAGGCCTATAATAAAAAATTATAATATAAAAAATTATATCAAATTAATAAAAAAAAATTTAGATTTTATTTGTAATACTTATTTATTTAATATAAAATATAATAAATTATATAGATATAATATAAATATATATTATATTTTAGATAAAATAAAAATAGATATTAAAATAAACAGTAATATAAATATATTAAAAAATATTTATTTATTTATATTAATAAAATTAATAGGAAAATATTTTTTCATTAATTGATTAAATATAATAAATAATATTAATAATTTTAATAGAAAATTATTAATAAAAAAAAATGGTATTACAAAATTTAACAATTATATATTAATTAAAAATAAAAGTTATAAAAGTTATATGAAATTATATAAATTATATAATATAAAATATATATGAATTTTTGAAAATAGTATAA
>Ga0123337_10001955_pt1 | contig 24607 bp, 26 predicted proteins | sample frozenSSSSmetaG_FD_89792 | JGI IMG/M metagenome (GOLD analysis project Ga0123337, IMG submission 89792) | Glacier valley bacterial and archeal communities from Borup Fiord, Nunavut, Canada, to study Microbial Dark Matter (Phase II) -... | ecosystem: Environmental > Aquatic > Freshwater > Ice >...
CTAATTTTTAAAAAATATGGGTACAGCATATGATACTGACCCTTCTACTTAACCCTGGACCCCTTTTTTTATCTCTTAAACTTGCTCTGATAACCACATTCATATTATTATTGGCAGGTTTACCTCTGGCCTGGTGGCTTAGCGTTACAAAAAATCTGTTCACCCTTGTAATAGAAGTGTTGGTAACCATGCCACTCGTATTACCACCCACAGTACTTGGTTTCTACCTGTTAATAGCCTTTAATCCAACCCATAATCCAGCAAAATGGCTGCTTCAGCATTTGAATTTGCAACTGACATTTACCTTCTCAGGATTACTGGCAGGATCTATCCTATATAGTCTTCCTTTTATGATCACACCCTTGAAGTCTGCTTTTCAACAAATACCCGAAAGTTTGTCACAGGCCTCTTTGACATTGGGAAAATCACGTTTTGAAACATTTTTCCTGATCATCTTACCCGCTATAAAACCTGCTATCATATCTGCCATCATACTTTCATTTGCCCATACCCTGGGAGAGTTTGGAGTTGTTCTGATGATTGGTGGTAATATTCCTGATAAAACAAGGCTCGCCTCAATGGCTATATATGATGCTGTTGAGCGTATGGATTATGAATCAGCTGAATGGTATGCCTTTATTTTATTTTCTGCTACATTTATATTGGTATCCACAGTTTTTATGTTTAACCGCCATAATAGGTACAGCATCAGATGATAAATTTGCAATTCGAGCAGCTTGTTAAATCATATGCCGGCAAAAAAACCCTGCGTGTAAACTTACAGATTGCTGAAGGTGAAATAGTGCATTTGTATGGTATTTCAGGTTCAGGAAAAACAACTTTACTCAATATTATAGCAGGTTTTAAGAACCCTGCTGGTGGTTTGATTCAAGTGGCAGGCAAAGTTTGGTTCAACTCAAAACAGGGAATAAATCTGCCCGTTAATCAGCGTAAAGCTGGTTTTGTGTTTCAAAACTATGCACTATTCCAGCATATGACTGTCATTGCGCATCTAAAGTATGCCTGTGAAGAGATTTCCTTAATAGAAAGACTAATTCATATGGCGGCTCTTGAAAGCTTTAAAAACCACTTACCATCAACCCTTTCGGCAGGTCAACAGCAAAGATTGGGAATTATCAGAGCCCTTTCTACATGCCCCCCGCTTTTATTGATGGATGAACCCTTTTCTGCTCTTGATGATGATAGTAAGGCTTTATTATTAACCAACCTGAAAGAATTTCTCAAAGAGTATCATATGACTGCAATTATAGCCAGTCATAATCATTCAGAGATGAAGGGCCTTGCAACAAACTATCTGAATATGAATGATTGCCTTTATTAATATTTACCACGAGAGAAATTGAACTGTTTCACCAATTGCCAGGTCAGCTTTTCCTGCTTCATGCCAGGCAATACCGTCAGAGCCAACTACAGCCCGTATATCTCCAGAGGTATGGGAAACAGATTGAATCAGGCCGTATGGTTCTGCTGACAGACAGACAGGAAAAAACTCATCAAATGCTACCTTCTTAATTCTATTTTGAAGTATGGGAAGCCGCATCTGAACCAGGGGCTTCAAGCCCAGACAGCTACGAAGAAATGGTTCAATGAAAAGCTTGAATGTTACCTGACTTGATAATGGATTACCGGGTAAGGCGAAAACTATAGGGCCACCGGGTTTTAGTCCAAACCACATAGGTTTTCCAGGTTTAATACCAACTTTATGAAAAATAGTTGAAAACCCAAGATCGTTTAGGGTAGCAGGAATAAAATCAGCATCTCCAGCTGAAACAGCACCACTTAAAATAAGGATATCATTATCACAGGCCGCACTGATACAGTCAGCTATATGCTGACGGTCATCTTTTAAATGCACAGTGCTCACAGGATCTATTAAATACTCATAAAGCATTGACTTGATCATCGGGGTATTGCTATTTCTGATCTGATAATGTGTGGGTATGACACCCACCGGTACCAGTTCATCGCCGCTTGAAAATAGAGCGACCTTGGGTAAACTTGCAATTTTAACTGAAGTTTTACCCACTACAGCCAGAGCTCCAGCTATTGTTGAATTGTATTGAAGCCCTTGCCTAAGATATACCTCAGCCTTTAAGATATCTTCACCCTTAATAGAAATGGCTTGCAAGGGTACATATTTCTGAGACTTGAAGCTGACATATTCTCCTTCAACGATAGCATCCTCTATTCTGATGACCATATCTGCATCAGCGGGAACCAGAGCCCCGGTCATAATACGGTAACACTGAGCCTTAGCGATAATCTGTGTATTAAGGTGGCCAGCAAAAATGGTGTCAGTAATCTGAAATTTATTAATACCTGCCTGCAAATCCGCAAATTTTAACGCAAAGCCATCCATTGTAGCTCTGTTAAAAGGTGGGTAATCACGATCGGCAGATATTGATTCAGCAAGTACTCTTCTGTTTAAAGCAGCGGAAATAATAGCGGTCTCATTACCAAAACCATGGGCATACGAAAGAACTGTCTTTAGTGCTTCAGAATAGGTCAGCATGAAGGTATTTTAAACTACTAGATATTTTAACGGATTGAGCCTGATCAGGGTTCACTTACAAGTTAATTTTCGTGCCCTGTACCTTTCATCATGGGTCCGGCATGAAATACCGCAGGTAATATCGCGGCCAATGATTCTTTCACTCCGGCAGGACTACCTGGCAATGTAACGATAAACGATGCAGAGGCTGTGCCGGCAATAGCAGCAGATAGAATTGCCGTTGGCACCATTGTGCGCCCAAATGCTCTGATTGTTTCACCAACCCCTGGGGCTTCTTTATCAAGTAACTCACGCACAGCGGCAACAGTATGGTCACTTGGGTCAAGTCCTGTACCCCCACACGTAAATATGAAAGGAATTTCCCGGGCAATCCAATCTTTTAATTGAGACTGGATCAACTCTTTTTCGTCTGCAACGATTTTATAATGTGAGGGTCTTGCCCCATGACCAGTAAGAATTTCTTTAAGTACTTTGCCAGATATGTCTTTTTGCTCTCCAAGTTCACCCTGGGCAGATAACCTGTCAGAACATATTAAAATAGCACATTCAGGTTGGGCAGTGACCGAGTTTCTTTTATCAGTTTTCCCTCCGGTTTTTTCAAGCAATCTGATAGAACTAATCTCCAGATTTTTATCGTGGGGTTTTAAAAAGTCATAGATTTCAAGAGCTGCAATACTGATTGCCGTCAGCACCTCCATTTCTATGCCAGTTCTACCCACAGAGCTCGCATTACCCCTGATCAGAATGCCTGTTCTCTGCCGCTCACGGGCATCTAAGACGCCATCAAAGTTAGATCCGTCAAGCAGGTCAAAAGTAAGATCCATGGCTTCTATACTCACAGGATGACAATGAGGCAACAGGTGCTGGGTATTTTTAGCCCCCAGAAAACCTGCTGCCCTGGCGAATTCAAAAGCATTACCCTTTGAGAGCAGATTATTCTTAATCAGATCAACCGTATCCAGAGCACAAAATACCAAACCCATGGCAGCAGCCTTTCTAAGAGTGATCTGTTTATCAACAATATTTTTCATGTAAGATTCTCTTAATTACTATTTGGACGCCATTCTTTGGTACCGTCTGTATAAAACTCATTTTTCCAGATAGGCAGTTCAAATTTGACCCGCGCAATTATATACTGGTTTGCATCATATGCTTCTTTACGATGCTCGGCACTTGTTATGACAACAACGGCTATTTCACCCAAACTAAGCAGCCCAATACGGTGCTGGCAAGAAGCATTGATTAATTTATGCATGCAAATTGAGTCTGCGAGAATTTCTTTGAGCAGTAGTTCAGCCATTTCAGTATAGGCTTCATAGAATAAACCTGTTGCATTTTTTCCATTGCTGGCAGTTCTTACTGTACCAACGAAAATAACCATTGCACCGGCCTTCATATTCTGGGCATCTGAGATCATTTTTACTGTATCAATTTGATCTGGGCAAATTCCTGATTGTTCACCCGCCACCGCTTGGGGGTATAATATAGATTGCTTCATTATTTGTTATAAGTCGGTCTTCATGAATAAACTGGTGATTTATTGCAAATCTGGCTGACAATAATAGTTTGGTACATCCTGGATTTAACTTCTCTAGTGCGCATTTTAACTCGTTGATAGATTTAACAGGAAATGGCAATTCAAATTCCTCGTCAAAAAATTCTTTAAATGCGGCAAACACCTTTACTTTCTGCATATTAATTTTTAACCTCCGATTTCAATCATAGAGAGCGCACTCCCTGTAAAACTTATAAGCTGCTTATGTGATAAAGCAAGGCCCAATTTTTCATTCCACTCGGAATCACATTCATTATTATCAAGTTTTATAGGAATATTGCTACTCAGACAGCCATACATATTTCCTTCACTGTCAATTCGCAGGCGGTCACAATCGGTACAGAACGGGCTGCTTTCATTGGCGATTATGCCAAAAGTAAAATTATCACTCATCTGCCATAGATTTGCCGTTGCAGAAGCCTTCCGGGGTAACTTCTCAAACAAATACTGGCTAGCAAGAACCCTCAGTATATCTGCTTCTGTAAAGACTGGATTGTCTTTACGGTTATGAAGATGTCCCATTTTCATTAGTTCAAGAAACCTGATCTGAATATTACGCGATTTGGCAAATTCAACAAGAGGAATAATTTCCTGTTCATTGATGCCTTTCATAATCACTGCATTCAATTTCACAGGAATTCCCAGATCTAAGGCCAGGTCAATACCTCTGATTATTTTATTAAGATTTTGACGTTGTGAAATTCTTTCAAATGTTTGCTGATTTACTGCATCCAAAGAAACATTAATTGAAGTAATGCCTCCTTCCTTTAAAGCTTTGGCTTTATCTTCAAGCAGGAAACCATTCGTTGTCATCTTAATGGCGGGTATCCCGAATTTTTTAATACCGTGTAAGACAGGAATCAGTTGAGATGATAACAGCGGTTCACCGCCAGTTAGCCTGAGCGTTTCAAGTGAGAGTAATGTATGAAGCCTACCAACCAATTTTATAAGATCTGAACTAGTCAAGGTTGATTCAACTGTTCTTGCCGGTTTTTTCAACCCTTCAGTTTGTTTAGTGTCTATATTTAAAGGCATGCAATAAACACAACCTAAATTACAGATATCCGTAAGGCTCAGTCTTAACGTTTTAAATCTCCTGTTAAATTGATCTTTTACTGGCATTAACTAAATTATTAAAGAATAGTGAGCAAATTTACACAATTGCTAAAACTTTAACAGTCAACTGTGCCCTACTCAAAAGATTGTTTAGTTTTATAAAGCTATTTACAGAATATATGAAGCAAAGAATAATCGTTCTTGGTAGTTCAAATACTGATTTTGTCATAAAAGCAGACCACCTGCCTAAAAAAGGTGAAACTATTACAGGGGGAAAATTTTTTATGAATCCCGGAGGGAAAGGAGCAAATCAGGCAGTTGCCGCTTCAAGACTTGGAGGCCGGGTAACACTGATTTCAAAAATAGGAACAGATCTATTTGGAAAAGCGTTGTTACAGGTATTTGAAGAGGAAGGAATCAATACAGCCTTCGTTTTCACTGATACTGAACATGCCACAGGGATTGCCCTGATCACGGTTGATAAAAATGGTGATAATTGTATTGTTGTTTCATCCGGGGCAAATGCAATTTTGCTTCCTGCTGATCTGCAAGATGCTGCAGAGGCAATAAATGAGTTCAGTTTGGTGCTTATGCAACTTGAAACGCCGTTAGAGACTGTTGAATATATGGCAGCAATAGCTTTTAAAAAAGGCGCCCGAATAATTCTGAATCCTGCTCCTTCAAAATCTTTGACCGATTCATTATTGTCAACCCTATTTATTCTCACTCCAAATAAAAAAGAAGCAGAATATTTATCAGGAATAGCAATAACGAGCATTGAAAGTGCTGCTGCGGCTGCCAGAAAACTAGCCTTAAGAGGTGCTCATACAGTCATGATAACCCTTGGTGGTGATGGTGTGCTGGTTTTATTCGAAGATGAAATCACACATATACCAGCAATAAAAGTTGAAGCCATTGATACTACTGCAGCTGGCGATGTTTTTAATGGTGCACTTGCCGTATGCCTGTCTGAAGGAAAGACGGTACTTGAAGCTGCAAGATACGCCTGCAAAGCTGCAGCCGTATCGGTGACCCGCATAGGGGCTCAGTCATCAGCACCGTTCACGATTGATCTTCAGCAGTTAAATATAATAGCTGATTGATTTGCTACATGTAACAGCTGGCTGAATCTCAGCGCTTCTATCAGATTAACCCTGTCAAAATTATGAGGCAAAACCCAACTGCTTCTGAATTTCTGCTACGATATCTTTCATTTTGAAAGGTTTGGATATAAAACCATCAGCTCCACATTCACTTGCTATTTCGGCAATATCACGGTTGGCAGAAATCATAATGATTTTTATTTGCCGTGTATTATCATTAGCCTTAAGTTCTTTGCAAATATCACTCCCGTACTTACCAGACATCCAAATATCGAGCAATAAAAGGTCTGGCATTATTTCAATGATGTTATTTCCGTCACCAGAAGTACTTACGTCATAACCCTTAGTTTCAAGAATCATAGAAGTTACTTCTAGTATATCTGGATCATCATCGACGATGAGGATTTTCTTGGACATATATGTTTTTATTTTTAAAAAGCGCTTACCGTATCAGAGCTTTAACGATTTACGCATTAAGTAGTTTTTTTAAATAAAATTAATAAAAATACCTCAATGCTAGCTGGATATTAGAATTTTTGAAGTCATTTCTATCGTTAATCTTGTTAATATTAAAAATGCTTCTTACGTACCTTAATTCTATTCCAAGGTTTTCTGTAAAACCATAGCCCGCACCTGCAGTCATACTCAGGCCCAAGGTCTTGAAGTCTGAGCGCACACTTCCTGAGGTTTGCTTGAGTTGATATTGACTGTTATTGTTAGCATATAATAAATAATCGGCCGCAACGCCCCCAAACACATTTACCCCTTCAACAGGCTTAAACTTTAACAATAGCGGTATGTTCAGGTATCCCAATTTTAATGTCTGGGTAAAATCAGCATTTTTAATTTTATTTCCAGCCTGGGTAAAATCTACTTCAGGCTGAAAAAAGAGTTGATTTGTAAGGGGAATTTCTGCAATCAAGCCAATAACAAAACCTAAGTAAATCTTCTTACCGCTATAACTGGTATTGCCTGACTGATCGTTGAAATATCCTGGACCTGTAAATTCAGCAAGATTCAACCCTGCCCGGATGCCATAAGATATTCCTTCCCGCATATCCGGATTTATTCCTGACCTACTGAAGCGAACCGGCCTGCTATCGATTGGCTGCTCTACATAATGGGGCTCACGCGCCTGACCAAAAAGAGCGGCAGTTGAAAAAGACAGATATAAAAATGAAAAAAAGCACCTTCTTAATTGCATGTATGGCTATGAAAAATGATTCCTAGCAGCAGATACGCATTCATTGTTGAAAATGTTGCATCCAGATTGAACTCACAGCTATCTTATCTGCCGAAATCATCCTGTACCCGTACAATATCATCCTCATCTGAAGGATGCACCGGATCTGTATGCTGCCAGATTTCAGCAATTACACCCCAGGTATGTAACCCGATAAGACGGTGTCGCTCTCCTTGTTTCAATGTAATAAGTGCTCCCGGATCATATTCTTTGACAAGACCCTGTGTATCGGTATCACTTGTCATGACCCCTACCCGTCCGGTTAAAACTTTCCATATTTCGGCACGGCGATGATGATATTGCCACGATAAACGTTTTTCAGGTGCTACCATTAAGAATTTCGGGCTAAGCTTGCCAGATATTTTTAAGGTTTCAATATCTATACCATCAAAATACTTTTTCGTAAAGGCCGCTGCCTGAGACTCCTCTATCACAAAAAACCCTCCCCAGGGCCGGTGTTCATCTCTGTTGATGATAGTAAAACCCGCTTCTGTAACAGTCTTCTCTGTTTGAACAAATATTTCTGGCCTGTCTATGGGTGATTGCATATTATAGTTTTATTAGATTGATTATATAGCTAAAAGTATAAGCTATTATACAAAATATACCACGGATGATCGCACTTCAAATTTTTAATCGCCAAAGAAAATGAAATGACTGAGATTCATATATTTGAAGATGAGCAGTTCAATATTTATGTACAGACATTATAACAGAATAATAATTGTTGGTCTTTTGTTGCTGATTTCAGTTGCCACCGCCAGTTCTATGGTTATTTTGCCGCCGTGTTTTACCAGTAATATGGTACTGCAACAGCAGAGTCAGGCCGCTATCTGGGGGAAAGCAGTGCCTAACGTGCAGGTAAAGGTTATAACTTCTTGGAATCATAAGACCTATTTGTTAAAAGTACCTTCCTCAGGTCGCTGGGAACTAAAAGTAGGTACCCCCGTAGCAGGTGGCCCATATACGATCAGTTTTAATGACGGACAGCTTAAAGTATTAGAAAATATTCTGATTGGTGAAATTTGGATCTGCTCAGGGCAGTCAAATATGGAATTACCCCTTGCTGGCTGGGGAAAGGTTAATGATTATAAGGCTGAAATTGCAGGAGCAAATTTTCCTAAAATCCGAATATTAACAGTTAATCGTGCTACTAGCGATACTCCAATAGATTCATTTGGGGTTAAATCAGGTGGGTGGCAGATTTGCTCGCCCCAAACTATCGCTGAATTTTCAGCTACCGCCTTTTTTTTTGGCCGTAATCTGTATCTGGATAAACATGTACCCATTGGGCTGATTCATACTTCCTGGGGCGGTACAGTAGCTGAGGCCTGGACAAGCTCAGGTTCTCTGAAAAAGATGCCTGATTTTGCTTCCGTTATTGTTACCCGTGAAAAGGATCATGCCATAGCGACAAAAAAAAGCGAAAAATCGTCTTCAACCCTGGAAATATGGACAAAGTTAATGAACTCCCTTGATTCTGGTTATCAGTCAAATGTACCTGTATATGCTGCCACAACGCTTGAAACTTCAACCTGGAAAAATATGCAAATCCCATCCTACTGGGAAACGGCTGGCCTGCCTGGTTATGATGGAATAGTATGGTTTAGAAAAAAGGTAATTATACCTGCTTCTCAGACGGGAAAAGACCTTATACTTTCTTTAGGGCAAGTTGATGACAATGATATAACCTGGTTTAATGGAGAAGAGGTAGGTCGCACTGAAGGTTATACAGTCAGCCGTAAATATAAAATTCCAGGAAAACTCGTAAAAGAAGGTGAAAATACACTCGCAGTTCGCGTGACAGATACCGGAGGAGGGGGAGGTTTATATGGGAGTGCATCAGACATACAACTAAAAGGCCAGGGCGGCTTTTTTATCTCTCTAGCGGGTCAATGGATCTATAAACCAGGAATTTCAGCATCAGGCAAGCCTGCTCCCCTTCCTGCTGAAAATCCGAATATACCGACCGTACTGTTTAATGCGATGATCAACCCGCTCATACCATTTACCATGCGAGGAGTAATTTGGTATCAGGGCGAAAGCAATACCGATCGGGCATATCAGTACAGGACCCTGTTCCCGGCTATGATTCAAGACTGGCGTAGCCATTGGAAACTGGGCGATTTCCCATTTTTATATGTGCAGTTGGCAAATTTCATGGATACCTCAGCCCATCCTGAAGAATCTGCCTGGGCTGAATTAAGAGAAGCTCAGACAAAAACGCTGGCATTACCAAATACTGGTATGGCTGTAATCATAGATATCGGAGAAGCAAAAGATATTCATCCGAAAAATAAACAGGATGTCGGGTATAGGCTTTCACTCATCGCCAGAGCTCAGGTGTACAAAGAGAAAATTGAAGATTCAGGTCCTGTAATGAGTAAAATGGTAAAAGCAAAAAACAAACTTATCCTGAGTTTTTCTCATGCCACTGGGGGCTTGAGAACCCGGGATAATCACGAACTTAAGGGCTTTGCAATTGATGGCAAAGATCATAAATATCACTGGGCCAGGGCTAAAATCGCTGGTAATAAGATCATACTCTCAAGCGCTGAAGTAGTGCAGCCCGAAGCTGTTCGCTATGGCTGGGCCAATAATCCTGTCTGTAATTTGATAAATGTGAAAAAACTACCTGCTGGGCCATTTAGAACAGATCATTACACAGAAATTACCCGCAGATAAGACTTTACTGATTAAACTTCCATCGGTTATGTGACCAGAGCCAGTATTGAGGATTCCTATTAATCATGCCTTCAAGGTAGGCGACATGGGCAAGAGTTATTTCGTTTTCAGCAAACGCAGATGGGTCTTCGGCAATAGTCACAAATTTACAGGAATAGTACCCTCTTTTAATGACCGTAATATCACAGAAAACAACAGGACTATTCATCGATCGTGCAATTTTCTCAACACCTGTAAAAACTGGAGTATGCTGGTTTAGAAACTGCGTGTAAAACTGAGCATCGGGTGAAGAGGGTGTTTGATCACTTACCAGCAGAGTAATGCTCAGGTTTTTTCTATTGCTGGCAATATGTCTAAGCACTTTTGACATCGGAACAAGTGTTGCTCCGAATTTAGATCTTACTCTATTCCAGAAAGAATCAAATAGGGTGTTGGTAAGTGGTTTATAAACAACATTGGTTTGGTATTTGACATCCAGAGCAAGAATATTCATCATTTCCCAGTTACCATAATGTCCACTTACTGCAATGATACTCTTACCTTGGGCAAAATAGCCTTCAAGCAGATCCATATTTTCAATCTTAAAATGCTTCAATGCCTGTACACGTGAAGTAGTTATGAGCTTGACCGACTCTATCATTAAATCAGCTAGAAAATGATAGAATTCTTTTTCAATTTTACCTAGCTCGTCATTGGTTTTAGATGGGAATGAGTTTTTTAGATTTTTCTGAACAACTTTTTTCCTGTAGCCTGGAAATTTGTAAAGAAGCAGAAAAATAAAATCTGACAGTTGATATAAAAGGTGAAAGGGAAGCAATGAGAGCAGGTATAGGGCTCCAATTAAAACGCGGGTGAAAACCTTTTGAACCATTAAAATAGATAAATTCAATATTTTGTTAAAACAGTTAAAGGTAGAAGAATTTAAAGATTCTATTAATTGTGACCATTGGATAAAGAAATTCATCCAATAATATCTGCGACTAGAACGCTTAACGTAAAAAGATTCATTTTTTTACACTGGCAGATAGTTTACAGATGCGAGTTAAACTTCAGGGAAATTAAACCGATCGCAATTAGATTTTTGGATATTAAATTGCTTACTATTTATAAAAGGATACTACATGACAGGGATAGATAAAAATAACCATACTTTTTTCGAACGATTTACAAACGGAGTAGCGCATTATACAAGCACTTCTTATGCCTTTTCAATAGCCGCATTGGTTATAATCCTTTGGTTAAGTTCTGGTTTTGTACTTCACTTTAATGACTTCTGGTTAGGTGAAATTGGGGCAATTTCAAGCGTAGTTACTTTTTTGATGGTTTTTATTATCCAAAAAAATCAGAACAAAGAGTCAAAGGCTATTCACCTTAAGCTAAATGAACTGCTGGCTGCAAGTACACATGCCAGTAACAGGCTGGTAGGTATTGAGGAACTGCCTGAAGAAGAGCTAGAGAAAATATATGAACATTTCAGGGCATTGGTTGATCTGTCTTATAAAAGATCTAAATTTAACGTTTCACATTCTATCGAGAAAGCTATTGAAAAAAACCAGGCAGGTGATAAAGAAAATGAAGAAAGTTAACTGATAAAAAATTGGCCTGAGAAATAGGGTTTGAGTTTTAATACAACTAAAAAAAGCCTTTCTTGAGAAAAGGCTTTTTTTAATTGTATCAGAACCTGGAATTACTTTCCGTGCTCTGATGCATATGTTTTTGCTGCATCATCTGAATGATCAGATGCATGTTTACCATGTGCGGTAGCAGTATGTGCATGATGGGCAGCCTTTTCGTGGTTACCTGATTCGTGACTTTTTGCAGCTTCTGTATGATGCTTAGCTGCTGTTGTGTGATGCTCAGCCGCTTTTTTGTGACTTTCTGCCCCTTTGTGAGTTGCCATAATATTTTTTTGTTTATTGAACTATTTATACTGCTTCAATCACTGTTCCAGTTTTTTATTTTTGTTTGACTTCTATCAACTGACATTAATAAAACACTTACAAACCAGGATAAATAATATAAATATTACATAATAATCGTGAAATCGCCCCTAAAAAGCGCTCAAGCGTAAAACCATTAGAATTTACTCTACAAAAACAGGCTAATTTTCCCCTTGATTATTACTAGTTAGTTTAGTGCATCAAACATTTCCTGGACGAATTCAAAGCTCAGACTGGCTGCAAGCCTTGCTGTTCTGTTATCCTGATCAAAAGCTGGGTTTAATTCTGCTATGTCCATACCTATCAGTTTACCGCTGGTAAGAATCATCTCGTACATCCTGAAAAAGAAAGCATCAGGCATAATACCTGTGTAAGCTGATGCACTTACTCCAGGAGCAAAGGCCGCAGAAAAAACATCAAGACAAATCGTCAAATAAATCTTATCAATATTTTCAATAAAACCTGCAATCTTTGTTTCAACAAATAATGAATTATCGGCTGAAAAATATTTAGCCTCTACATAATCGACTTCAAGCAATTCTGCAAGATCAAACAATGAGCGGGTATTGCTGATCTTTTGTATTCCAAGGGCAAGATAATTAAAATCGTCGTGATTAGCCCTGGCAAGTTCTGACGCCTGCCAAAATCCAGTACCAGAATTCGCACCCGAAATACCCAGTTTACGAAGATCAAAATGAGCATCAAAATTTATGATTCCCAGTTTGTTTTTTATCGTTTTTTTAAGCGGAATAGTTATTTCTTCATTGGTTTTTTCAGGCAGATTTTGATCTGCCAGGAGTTTTTTTTCAAATTGCGGTTGTTGATGCAGGTAATTGATAATACCAGTATAATGACCGAACATAAGTTCGTGCCCCCCACCCCAAATAATCAGGCGATAGCCTTTACTTAAAATTTCAGCTACTGCTCTACCAAGTTGCAACTGTGATCGTTCGAGTTGGTCATCAGGGCAACCTATTGACCCAGCATCAATTAATTTAAAGCCTGCCTGAAAATGAACAGGCAGATTTGAACATATTTTTCTGATAGCTGTAGGTCCATTAACCGAACCCTGACGACCTTGATTTCTGCCCACACCCGTATCACAGGAAAACCCCAGAATAGCCAATCCCTTAATATTAGTCAAATCAGGTAAATCTGATTTTTCAAGATCGACAATCTCTATCCGTTGAAACCAACGTTGAACACTTAGATCATCGCCCTCATTTCGACCCTGCCAGTCAGTTTGGGAAGCCGATGTATATCGTTTATTCAAATTTATCATAGGTGTAGTTGTTTCCTGACCCCTCTTTTCCAAAGAATTACTGGTTTTAGCATTCCCTGGTTGTATAATATTTCGCGGTAATCATTAATTGAGTAAGCTTGAAAGTCGGCCAGGCATCCTTTCTCAATTCGTCCTCTGTCAATTAACCCCAATGCGGCACCTGCCCTGAACGTCAGGGCAGCAAAGGTTTCTGCTGCTGTTAGTTTTTCAGCTGCCCCCAAAACACTTGCCTGCATTAACAAATTGCCCATTGGTGCTGAACCCGGATTATGATCACTCGCAATTACCAGGCTAGCTCCAGCATCAAGTAGGGATCTTGCTTGAGCGTATTCCATTCCCAGACCCATAGAGGCACCTGGCAGTACAATGGCAGCTGTTTTTGAACGACCTAATAAATCAATCTCTACCTGGGAACTTGCCTCCAGGTGATCAGCCGACCGAGCCTGAAGTTCTACTGCCAGTCGTGAGCCGCCACAAGTAAACTGATCGGCATGAACGCTAAATTCAAAACCCAGTTTACTTGCAGCCTGCAAATAAATTCGTCCCTCCGAAGAGCTGAATGCCCCTTCCTCAATAAAAATATCAACCCTTTTACAACTGCTTTCAAATCTGATTAAAGGCAATAGTTCATTTATCAAGTAAGTGAGATACGCATCAGAGTTACCAAGAAAGTCTAAGGGCTTGATATGTGCTGCAAGACAGGTTGTTATTATATCCTGGAAGGCCAGGCTTTTTCCCTTCTCGATTACCTTCAGCATTCGTAGTTCCTGTGCTACTGTCAGACCATATCCTGTTTTTATCTCAGTTGTCGTGATCCCGCCTGTATTCTGAACTTCGAGGCGCTGCAACAACAGACGTAATAAGTCATCGTCAGAAGCTTTGCGGGTATTGCTGACAGAATTCCAAATGCCCCCACCTGAAGCGGCAATCTGCTGATAAGTTCTGCCAGCAATTCTAAGCGAATAATCTGCGGCTCTCGTACCAGAAAAAACTAAATGTGTATGGGCATCTATAAAGCCAGGCAAAGCGATGTGAACGCCTTCAATCAGATCAATGGTTGCTTCTGGAAACTGCGTTCTTAATGAGACAAAATTTCCTATTGCGCTGATGATGCCACCAGTTGAAAGAATGCCTGCATTTTCAATTATCACCAGCTGTTCATCCAGAATAGGACCTCTGAGAGGTAGATTTCCAAGGGTTAATAATTGAACAAAGGGGCCGGTAAGTATTTCCATTTTACCAGATCTGAAGATCAAATTTTGTCGCCCATTCTCTTGCCTTTTCATATCCAGCATCATTATGCCTGAAAATACCCATAGCAGGGTCATTGTAAAGTACCCTTTTCAGACATTCAGCTGCCCTTTCAGTGCCATCAGCAACGATGACCATACCTGCATGCTGTGAGAATCCCATGCCTACCCCACCACCATGATGAAATGAAACCCAGGTTGCACCTCCCGATGTGTTTGCCATCAGGTTAAGCAAGGGCCAGTCTGATACTGCATCAGAACCATCAAGCATAGCCTCCGTTTCACGATTTGGAGAAGCAACAGAGCCGCAGTCAAGATGATCACGGCCAATTACAATCGGTGCTTTCACTTTCTTGCTCCTTACCAGCTCATTAAAAACAAGCCCTGCTTTTTCTCTTTCACCCATACCCAGCCAGCAGATACGGGCAGGCAGACCTTGGAATGATACCTCAGCACCAGCCTTTCTCAACCACTGGTGTAGCTCGATGTTTTCAGGAAATGCTTCTATCAGTGCCCGGTCGGTGGTATAAATATCTTCAGGATCACCCGAAAGGGCAACCCATCTAAAAGGACCCTTGCCTTCACAAAATAAGGGTCTGATAAATGCCGGGCAAAAGCCCGGGTAATTGTAAGCATCTACCTCTCCTCCCTGTCGGGCATATTCACGCAGGTTATTGCCATAATCGAATGTAATTGAACCCTGCCTTTTGCAGGCAAGCATCAGATGCACATGCCTGGCCATACTTTCAAGCGATTTCTTAGTATAGTCACCAGGGTCGTCAAGTCTTAATTTAGCCGCTTGCTTCAGGGTCAGACCATTCGGGATATACCCGTTTAACGGGTCATGCGCAGATGTTTGATCGGTGAGAATATCTGGAACAAGCCCCTGTGCCAGTAACTGTTCAAGCATATCACCTGCATCGCTAATCAAACCTACCGAGAGTGGCTCTTTTTTGGCCATTGCCTCTTTTACCCACCCAATAGCTTCAGTAAATGAATCGGTCATGCGATGAATATATTTCGAGTCAAGGCGTTTTTTGATGCGTTCAGGATCAGTATCTGCTCCCAAAAATACAGCTCCAGCCATGGTAGCAGCAAGGGGTTGAGCGCCGCCCATGCCCCCGAGACCTGCAGTGACCAGTAACTTTCCACTGAGGTCACCCTCTAAAAATTGCCGGGCACATTCCATGAACGTTTCATACGTTCCCTGAAGAATTCCCTGAGTGCCAATATAGATCCAGCTACCGGCCGTCATCTGCCCGTACATCATCAGATCTTTTGACTTCAGGGTATTAAAATGATCCCAGTTTGCCCATGCAGGTACCAGATTGCTATTCGCAATCAGCACTCTTGGAGCCTGAGAATGCGAACGGATAATTCCAACTGGTTTACCTGACTGAATTAAAAGTGAATGCTCTTCATCAAGATCTAGTAAAATTTCAATAATTTTATGCAATGAGGCAATATTTCTAGCTGCCTGACCATTTCCCCCGTAAACTACCAGTTCGCCTGGATTTTCAGCAACCTGGGCATCAAGATTATTCAGGAGCATTCTCAGAGGAGCTTCGGTTTGCCAGCTTCTTGCATTTAACTGATGCCCCCTCGGTGCTTTATAATTTGGGTGGCTGGCGTACTGTTTAATAAAGGCTGAAACATTCATAACGCGTCTGGCTTAAGTCAAGATTATTTTTTATTGCGGTTTCTGATACTAATTCGGGTAAAAGTCCGCTTGTTACAAGCGATTTAAGTGTTTCGATATCAAGAGAAAATACCCTGTCTTTTGTAGCAAAATGAACATGGGCTCGTATCAGATCATGGCAGGCCTCAAGAATAACTGATGATTTCATAGGTCTGCGAAAGTCAATTGCCTGACAGGCATAAAGGATTTCTATTGCCAGAATATATTCAAGATTGTCAAGCACCATATGTAGTTTGCGCCCGCTGATTGAACCCATAGATACATGATCTTCCTGACCAAGAGACGTCGGTATGCTATCAGCACTTGCTGGAAAACAAAAAGTTTTATTTTCAGTGACCAGGGCAGCACTGGTATACTGGGGTATCATGAATCCACTATTTAAACCCGCATCCTGTATCAATAATTTTGGCAAGCCATACCTGCCTTCTATCATGAGATAACACCTGCGATCAGCAATATTGCCAATTTCTGCTGAGGCAAAAGTAGCATAATCCAGAGGCAGGGCAAGGGGCTGACCGTGAAAATTACCCCCACTGATGGTATCGTCAGCGCCAAATAAAATGGGATTATCAGTGACAGCATTTAATTCTATTTCAGTAAGCTCTTTCAAATGTAACCAGGCATTTCTTGAGGCCCCGTGCACTTGAGGCATACAGCGTAATGAATACGGATCCTGCACCCGGTCACAGTCAATATGAGAGGCAAGTATTTCAGAATGCCCAAGTAGTGCACGAAGTCTGTGCGCCACAAGCTGGCTGCCCGCAAATGGTCTTAAATCATGCAAGCGGCTATCAAAGGGTTGTGCCGAACCCATCAGACCTTCTAATGATAAGGCTCCACTAATATCAGCCGTTTCAAGTACCTGATGCATACGCTGTAAACCTGATACCGCAAATGCAAGAATAAACTGAGTACCATTTATAAGTGCAAGTCCCTCTTTCGGACCTAGTACCAAGGGTTCTATGCCTAATCGTTGCAGACAATCAGATCCTGATAGCGTTTCGCCTAGATAAAAAACCTGACCCATACCAATCAGGGGTAAAAATAGATGTGAAAGTGGGGCCAGATCGCCAGATGCTCCTACCGAGCCTTTTTCAGGTACAATTGGTGTAACCCCTTTATCAAGAAAAAGCAAGATTCGCTCTAACGTTTCAATACAAACCCCAGAATAGCCCTGAGACAAGGCATGAACCTTGGTAATCATCATAATTCTGGCAATCTGTTCAGGAACAGGCTTTCCCACACCCACACTATGGCTCTGCAAAATATTAGATTGCAGGATGATGGTATCTTCTTCTGAAATACGGGTATCACACAGAGGGCCGAAACCAGTATTCACGCCGTAAACTGAACGGTGGCTATTGACGATCTGATCTACATATGACCTACTGGTTTTAATTTTTTCGCGTGCCTTGGCGTCGATTGAGCCTGTTAATTTCCCTGATGCTAGATCCAGGCATTTACCCACTGAAAGTCTTTCTGAACCATATCTAAAGTTTGAGCTCATATTAGATGAGTTTATTAAAAGTTGTAACCAACCTATTTTGCCTGTAGCGTTCCTGGATCAGCTTATTCAAATTTCCGCTTTGTAAACGGGCTTCGAAGACCGAAATAGCGGCTAATAAGCTAGCTGATTCTTGATTTTCTGCAAATAAAGACTGCATTGTTTCGGTGATTGCAAGCCATACAGGGGCTAATTCTATTTTTAATGTTAAACCTGCTTTACTTAATGCTAAAAGCTGTTTACGTTCATCGATCTGACTTTTAACAGAGGTTATCAGTCCTTTTTTCTTTAGCACAGATGCAAGTTGGCTGACTGCTGAATGTGAGATTTCAAGCTGTCTGGCAATATCGTTAAGTGAAACTGGATGCTGGTTAGAGACAAGAAAGAACATTGGGAACCAACTGGCTTCAAAATCGAGATCTAAATTATGGTAGACTTTATTTAGTTCAAGCAAAAAGGATTCAGATAGTCGCCTCATCCTACTACCAAATACCAGAAAGCCAAGCGATTCATAAAAGTTCATCATATTAAATATAAGTACTTATACAATAATAGGAAATTAGGATTATACTTTTTTCTGAAATTTATTTGTCAGTACAAGATTTAATTAATGCTTTGATTGCAAGAAATGTAGTAACTTATAGCATGGTACCAATCACCAATATCCTGTATCGATGTCTGTAGATTCAATTAACTTAAATGTTAAGGCAACAAACAATAATACCTATGATGCAATTGTAATCGGTTCTGGTATTAGTGGGGGCTGGGCAGCAAAAGAACTTACTGAAAAAGGCATGAAAACAATCATGCTTGAGAGGGGAAAAAACTTTGAGCATATTAAAGATTATAAAACTGCGAGCCAAAATCCATGGGAGCAGTCAGATCGTGGCAAAATTACGATTGCCCAAAAAGAAGTTCATCCTATTATTGCCCGGGGTTGGGGAGCATCAGGTTTAATAATGGATTCATGGGTAAATGACAAAGAGTGCCCTTATACTGAAACCAAACCATTTAACTGGTGGCGCTCATATCAGGTTGGGGGCAGGTCTATACTTTGGGGGCGGCAATCATACCGCTGGAGTGACCTTGACTTTGAAGCAAATGCAAAAGATGGTTGGGCAATTGACTGGCCTATCAGGTATAAAGATCTTGCCCCTTGGTACGATAAGGTCGAAAGTTTTATCGGGGTAAATGGTTCTAAAGAAGGTCTTGCACAGTTGCCCGACGGCAATTTTCTGCCCGCCATGGAAATGAATATCGTCGAAAAAGATGTTTCAGCCAGAATAAAAGAACATTATAATGGTCAGCGCCATATGATAATGGGTAGGTCAGCAAACCTTACCCAGGCACATGAAGGTCGCACCCAGTGTCAGTATAGAAACAGATGCTGGGAAGGGTGTCCATATGGTGCCTATTTCAGTACCCAATCATCTACATTACCAGCAGCAGCCAAAACCGGCAATCTGACGGTCAGGCCTGACTCAATTGTACTTAGAATTTTATATGGTAAAGATAGCAGACGTGCTACAGGGGTAGAAATTCTTGACACCGCCACGAACCTGACTCATGAATATTATGCTAAAGTTATATTTTTGAATGCTTCTACCTTAAATAGTGCCTGGGTATTGATGAATTCTGCAACAGATATTTGGCAAGGGGGCCTGGGAAGCAGTAGCGGAGAGTTGGGGCATAATATAATGGATCATCATTACAATCTGGGTGCTTCAGGTACTATGGAAGGCTATGACGACAAGTATACATATGGTCGCCGGCCGAATGGTATTTATGTCGTTCGATTCGCCAATTTATTTGGAGACAAACGCAACTATTTGAGAGGTTTTGGTTATCAGGGTGGGGCTAGCCGAGAAGGATGGAGTCGGAATGTAGCAGAATTAAATGTAGGCGCTAATTTCAAAGAAGCTTTAACTGAGCCTGGTCAATGGTCTATTGGCATTGGTGGTTTTGGTGAATTACTGCCCTATCATGATAATAAAATCAGCCTTGATCTTACAAAGAAAGATAAATGGGGCTTACCCGTACTTAATATGGACGCTGAAATCAAGGATAATGAACATAAGATGCGCAAAGACATCATAGCCGAAGCTTCAGCGATGCTGGAATCAGCTGGAGTAAAAAATGTGCATAACTGGGATAATGGTCATAATGTAGGAGATGGTATTCATGAGATGGGTTCGGCGCGTATGGGGCATGATCCGAAAACATCAGTTCTGAACCGCAATAATCAGGTCTGGGATGCACCGAATGTATTTGTCACCGATGGCTCGGCAATGGTTTCATCTGCCTGCCAAAATCCATCTCTGACGTATATGGCTATGACTGCCAGAGCTGTCAGCTATGCTACGGATGAACTTAAAAAGGGAAAGATTTGAAAAAATGAGAATAAAACCTCAAATTTGTTATTAGTAAGATCTTGGATAAGAATAAACAATTCAGGAAAAAACTTATTGTATAATTGCCATTATCACCATACTGATCAATTATTTAATTTATTAAAATGAATAGAAGAGAAGCCTTATCTACAGTAGCCTTGCTATTGGGAAGTACAATTATTGGATCCGAAGCATTTCTTTCAGGTTGTTCAACTGGCCTACCCAGAAGTACGGGTTTTTTATCAGCCGATAATATAGCATTGATGGATGAAGTTGGAGAAACTATTCTACCAACGACTGCCACATCGCCAGGGGCTAAGGCCACAAAAATTGGTGAATTTATGAACACAATCATAACAGACTGTTATGAGAAAAAAGATCAGGCCTTATTTGCAGATGGTATTGTTAAACTAAATGCTGCAAGTCAATCAGCTTACCAAAAATCATTTATCAACCTTTCAGCTGATCAAAAAACTGAATTGCTGGTCAAGTTAGATACTGAAGCTAAAGAATATTCCAAGAAGAAAAAAGACGCCAAAGACGAGAAGGCACCGGAACATTATTTCGCCATGTTCAAACAACTAACTGTTTGGGGTTACTTTACCTCTAAAGAAGGAGCAACCAAAGCCTTACGTTATGTTGCCGTTCCAGGACATTATGATGGTGATGTACCTTATAAAAAGGGTGATAAAGCATGGGCAACTTCGTAATAAGCCATAATTTTATTAATTTAAATTAAAGCCACCACTGCACTGCCCCCAAAAAATTAGACACTATTTGGGGGCATTTTTATGGAAAAAACCAGAAAGCACAGAACTGTATTCCGGCTTAAGATTATTAAAGAGTATTTAGGGAAAACGTTTAAATTGTAAAAGAACTGTCTTGATTGATTTGCTTATTGGCATTAGAAACAGGAATAGTACATTTGTTTTTGGGTAAACCATTAGAGACCTGTTCAGTAAAACCAGTTAAACTTCATCACCAAATTCAGATCTTAAATTAAACTAAACAGCATGAAAATTGAACCAAATAAAGTTGTTTCATTGACTTACGATTTATACACGAAAGAAGAAGATGATTCAGAATCATTGGTAGAAAGTACCACGGTAGAAGAGCCTCTAGTATTTCTTTATGGTGCAGGCCAGATGCTACCAAAATTTGAAGAACACCTGAGCGGACTTATCGTTGGTGATAATTATGAATTTGAGCTTTCAGCTGAAGACGCTTACGGCGAATACAATGATGAAGCTGTAACCAAGCTTCCGAAATCGATGTTTGAAGGTAATGAATTACCTGAAGAGGGCAGTATGCTACCTTTGCAAGACGAAAGTGGCCATCATTTTCAAGGCCAGGTTCTTGCTATTGAAGAAGATGTTGTAGTCGTTGATCTAAACCATCCAATGGCTGGTCAGGAATTACGATTCAAGGGTCAAATTACAAATGTCAGAGACGCTAGTGCTGAAGAGCTTGAACATGGTCATGTTCATGGTGAAGATGGACATATGAATCACTAAACAATTTTTCGGTTTATTTAACTAAGCCTCCAGGATGAGTAGCCATACCATGGGTGAAAAGAAAATAAACCAGAACGATAGAAACAAATAAGGAAACAAGCATCAGCTTGCCAATTGGCCGGGGTTTAAATTCGGTATCATTTCCAATATATTTTCGCCAGAAAATCTGGGTAAGTATAATCGCCCCAATTACATTTATAAGCACATTATATCCCAAGATGATATACTGCTTGTTTGGAATATATGGAAGCAATAAAATCGTTGAAATGTTATAGAGAATACCGAATATAATTACTTCTAGTAGCGCTCTTTTATTTCCAGCCTTATAAAAATTAATAGCCATTAGAATAACGCCAAAAAGCGTACTGAAGACAATTGAAAACAAATGAACAGCTCCTTGTGAAAAATAACTGGGTTCAACACTGTCATTGGTAATAACTTCAGGTACCGGATACCAGCTTTCTGCCTGTTTTTCGTTTATTTCTTTTTTCTTTTGTCTAAGGTCAAGATCTATCGACCTAAGTTCTGCAAATGTAAAAATGCGCCCACGCTTTTCTAATTCAGCGATTGCTGCTTCTACAGATTCAGCAGCATAACGGCTTCTTTTAGCAATCAGGTCTTCGAGCTGTTTATTAGCACGACCAGCCATTACCTCGTTAATATTTTCCATTATAAATAGTATTGACAGGTACTATATTGTCAAATTCAATTAGCGTTATTACTTACGTAAAACATAATTTATGAGACTTTCAATTAATGTAATACGCACCTTATTCTAAGACGGTTTTGAAATTTTATCTGTCGTAACTGAAAGGTTGATTTCACCCTATCACAAATATAACTAATATTACAGTAAAACTGTTTAAGCTAGCGGGTGTGCTGTCAAATGAAATTCAAATTTCCAAATTTCAAGAACCTCTTCCATCGAGAGTTCATAAGGTTTAAACTGAGTATTGGATGAGCATAAAAGTAAAATGCTTTTATTTAACGTTTTAAAAAAAACCAGTTTAAAAACAATACCTTCCTGACGGGTGAGAATCACGTATTTACTGCCTTCTTCGAGTTGGTTCCAGTTGTCAAGGTATGAGCAAATCACATAAGACTTTGAGTTCATGGGCAGCATTGAATCACCTTCAAGCTGAAACATCCTGTGCTTTCTATTTTTTGGCAAAAAAGGAAAGCTCACAACTGGCAGATCGCCAATATATTCAGGATCCGAATACCCATTCATATAGCCCGCTTTGGCTTTAACCGGAACCAGTTCTACCTGATCTGCTCCAAGAACATCAACGGCAACTGTTAAAACCCTTAGCTTATTGCCACTGAAATAACTTTCATTTCCCTGAATAACCTCTCTGATTTTAAACTCAGTCAGTGTAGCCATTTCAATCTTAAGTAGCGAATCTGTGCTAACACAAAAGTAGGCAGAAAGTGCAAGTAAGGCTTCAAGCGTTGGTTTGATTGTGCTCTCATAACCAGCTAGCTGAGACCGGGAAAAACCCAGTCTCGCAGCTGCCTCAACCTGGGTCAGAACCTTACGCAAACGTAAAAACTTAATGTTCTGGTGAATATACATAACTATATAACAGACAGCTAAACTAAATCTAATTGTCAACTATACAAACAAAATAAATTAAAGTTTACTTATTGATTCAATAGAGTGGTTTCTTTTCTGATGATTTCAAGAACTCGAACATCTGATCTTAGATCAGAAAAAAGCAAGGGATTACTTTGCTCCTTTTCATGTGAATTAATGACAAGAACCATCCATAATACATCATGCCAGCTACTATTTTTATAACCAATTTTATTAAAAAGCGCAAACTCGCTAAAACCTAAACGTTCATGCAGACAGATACTTTTAGAATTTGGCACTGTAATCAAGGCATAAATATTTACAATGCCCTGAATTTTTAATATGGCTATCATAGCCTGATATAAATGCTTTGCAACTCCCCTACCCTGGGCATCAGGTGAAACATAGACAGATGATTCTACTGACCATTGGTAAGCTATACGGTCACGATGTTTAGCAGAATAGGCATAGCCCAAAATTATTCCCTCTTCTTCACAAATCAACCAGGGAAAGCCATTAATAACTATTTTTAAACGGTTCTCAAATTCGGTACGGGCAGGTACGACTGTTTCAAAGGTAATGGCTGAGTCTGCTATATACGGTTCATAAATCAAAAGCATCTGAGGTACATCCTGGGGTGCAGCGTAGCGTATTATCATAGTTTTAAAAAAATTAAAGGAAATAATTACGGGGTTTTTTTAATAATAGATAAATTAAACGGCAGAGAAATTGACTTTCAGCCAGGCTTCGCCATATGGCTTGTATGGCAATACGTTAAAATTAAATTCGTATTCAGTTAACTTGAATCACTGTTATATTTTTTGTTTTACTTTTTTTAAGTTAGAAGAATTAGTAATTTTGATGTTCAACAAACAATTGAATAGAGAGTTATCAATTATTAATAAGATTACTGACTCCTTAGCTCAGCTGGTAGAGCAAAAGACTCTTAATCTTTGGGTCCAGGGTTCGATCCCCTGAGGGGTCACTTAAGCCACTTGAAAAAGTGGCTTTTTTTATACCTAAAAGTTAGAAAAGAAATTTAGTTTAATCGTCCAGCTCTTTGGTAAGCTGAATTACAATGGTTTTATTAATTGTTCCGCAATTCTCTTTAAATCTTGTCCGGTAAAGTCATGAACTGGTGACAAAGGATAGATTGATTGGCCATTACGTTCAATAAAAGCTGTAACTAAGCCTGCTTTTTTTGCTCCCGCTAAATCCCAGGCATGTGCTGCAATCATAATACAATCTTCGGGCATGACACCCAGATTTTGGGCAGC
>Ga0123337_10001957_pt1 | contig 24597 bp, 17 predicted proteins | sample frozenSSSSmetaG_FD_89792 | JGI IMG/M metagenome (GOLD analysis project Ga0123337, IMG submission 89792) | Glacier valley bacterial and archeal communities from Borup Fiord, Nunavut, Canada, to study Microbial Dark Matter (Phase II) -... | ecosystem: Environmental > Aquatic > Freshwater > Ice >...
ATTCCGGCGATGGAAAGCGGCTTTGCAGCCACGGTGGTGGTGGCCCCGGTTTCGGCAGCAGTTGAAGATTTTCGATGGCCGGTTTCCCTCTCCTCGTCCCGTTTCCGATCACGTTCGACGTGTTGAATGACTTCCTTGGTTGCCGGACCATCCAGGCCGTATTCGACCTTGCTGCCGATGAAGCGGTAGGTGCGTTTGCCTTCCTTCACTTGGTTCCACCAGTCTTTCCACGAGTCGATCTCTTCAGGCGTGATCTCTCCTTTGGAGTCCCTGAACGGCGGGCTCTCGATGCCAAGCTCGCGGAGCGAACTTGTGGCCGCCTCCGCATTGCTGGGATGGGGATCAAAGTCGTCTCCTGGAGCTCTGCGGGAGGTGCCAATCGCGGTTTTTCCATCTCTGCCCTCCGGATCATTGAGAAAGTGGCCCAGGACTGCGACGGTTTCCGCACTGGGCATATACCTGAGGGTGCGGAGCGCGCTTTCCGCATAGGATGAGTATTCCGGTTCCCAGAATACCTTTTCGCCATTGCTCTGCATTCGGATGATTTCAGCCGCCGATTTTTTAGAATCCGCCAGAACACCGGCACGCATCTCCTCGATCTTGTCTTGGTAATATTTCGCGTGACCGGGGATGGACAAAAGATCGGCTTCTAATATGGAAATGATTTCTGCCTTTTCAGTAGTATCTCTATAGCCAAGGGATTTAAGTTGGTGCAGCATTTCTGCCAATGCCGGGATTTTTTCCGAGTCCTGCTTTTGCCTAATTGCAGAAATAGTCGCGATTCGCCTTTGTCTCCAAAGTTGGGCGGCAGCACCATCCTCTGGTATCTCGGGCAATGCCCCCCGTGCGTTCACCGCCATGCACAAAATTACTACTAATATTCTCATAATCTAACGAATTTGGCGATTTATTGATCAGTATCTTTAACGTGCTTTACCAACCACGTTTCGATCAGATCCCATTCATTCTTGATGAGCTGCTTACCGGGATTTTTGAAATTAACGTTGTCGCCCGAACACTTCAGGCGCTTGAAATTATGAGGATCCCTAGCCGCCCACAGCGGAGCATTCACGTTGTTCGAAGGTGATGCTGCCTTCCAAAACAACATGGATTTGCAAGGATGTTCATTCGAGTCCGCATGGCCGCTTCCCGCCATGACGTGGCCGATCTCGTGAGCGAAAACATAAAGCAGCTTCAACTCCAGTTCTGCAGGTGTTCCGGGCTTTTTCAATAGATCGCCGTCGATGAGGATCTTGGCGTCGGAGCCAGCTCCGATTTTATAACCATAGTAGGTTTCCTGCGCATCCGCGATCGTAACTCCACCGGCTACCCAAATGTCGATGTTGGCGGTGGGGTTGATCTCTCCCGCCTGAGGATTCACGATCAGATCCTTTACTTCTTGGTCATTGATATTGTGGCTGATCAATCCGTCATTGTTCCGATCGAAAGGAATGCCATTGCCTGCGGAATCTTTCTCGTCATACATCGTGCTGTCGAAAAAGGTGTTGGTTTGTCTGCCATAGACTTCGTCGAGGTAGTTGTCCAAGGCCGCTTTTGTGGGGAAATTCGCGGGCACTGTCTGGTTCCCGCTTCCGTCGATGCCGAAGACCTTGTGCACGGCCACCTTCACAGTGCGTTTTTTCATGGCTTTGATTTTCACCGGAACGCTGAGGGAATCCAAAGTGCCTCCCAGTTTTAATTTCGCTGAAAAGTCCGCTGTGGCTATTTTCTTGCCGCGGACCTGAATCAGCATGTCCTTTTTGTCCAGAACCTCCGGAGTGAAGCCAACGTCAGCATCGCTGACCAAAGTGAGCTTGGAAGTGTCGTTCAACGGACTCTGAAAGCGCACACTGTTGGAGGCTCCACCGTCTGGAGTTTCGCCGTTAGGAGCCATGATCCAGATCTCAGGAACACAGGCGCTGCCCGCGATTGCCGTCATGGAAGTGTGGTCCACGCCGCCGTTGAGGTATTCCGGGGGATCCGCGGGCGGGACCAGAGGCGAGAGGGAGAGGGCAGGATCGACTCCGTCCACTCGGAGCGGCAGTAGGACGGCATACTCGGGATATGAGATGTTGAGGCGTGGCCAAACGCCCTTTTGGGCGAGAACCCATCCGCCGGGTGTGGTGTCGAGAAGAGTGAGGGGCCGCTATTCCACAATTCCGGAACACCGGGGGCGTATTGGGAAATGCCCTTCCACTCTCCGTTCAGGCAGATGGGGCCCTTGATCGCGATGTTTTCACGCCCGGGCCCCGGACTTAGCGAGGCCCAGTGGGCTTCATCCCCCGGTATCCCGGCGAATTTCTCCGAGGCTCCTTCGCCAAGCAGTGCCCAAGAACAGACTGCATTTGGGCTGTTCCAGAAGCACACTGTTTCCAAGTAAGAAAGCGAGGTGCCATGGAAACGGCTCCCCCAACCGAGAATCTGATTTTGATCGTTGATGGCGATCGCTTTGGTAGTGATTCCACTCCCCGCAATGGTCAATGGAGTCCAAATACCGCTGGTCCAAGTCTCGTTGTCGTAAAGCACGGTGCCTTTGTCGCTGATCTGGCGGGCGTCCGTCTGTTCGAGAGGCTCGGCCGTGGTAATGGGAAAAAGGGCGTAGCGGGGGAGGGGGCCGATGGGGAAGCTTGCAGTGTCGTCGGAAACTGCTGGATCGTCAGCATCGGGAGTGCAGTCCTGATCGCTATCAATTTGCAGGCCATCAGGGATTCCGTCGCCGTTGGTATCCGCGTTGAAAGCGTCTCCGACTACGCCTGCCACCGTGCCTTCGGAGCCATTGGCTGCCATTTGAAACTCCGCCCAGTCCGGACTGCCATCCTGATCGGTATCGATGCCCGCATCCACCTTGATCCGCCAGAAGCGCAGCGCGTCCGGATCGTTTGGGGCTGCCGGCGGGGCGTTGCGGGCGCGGGCGACGGACGTGGCGACTTCCACATTCATCCTGGCAGGTTTTGTTCTAGAGCGGCGAGCATGGCGGTGTCCTCGGGACCGAGGGGAGAATTCGCCGCTGGTGGATCGATGGATTCGTTCGGGTGCCAGACGAAGAATTCGTAGTCGCCGAATCCGCTGGCATAGAGTGGAACACTCGCCCATCCGGGATCCAATGTTCCATCGATTTTCACAATCACGGAACCGCCGTTGTCCAAGGAGGGCCAGGCGACCACGGTGCCACTTTCCGTACCCGCAGCGGGCTGCAGGCGGACGCTCACGCATTTCGTGGGAACGGATGGCGGCGTGGAGGGAGGCGCGCCGGGCTCCGGCGGCGGGGCGGCGGCGAACTCCCGCATGGTCACCACGTATTCATGGCCGAGGCCGTAAATCGTGTCCGTGGTGGTCCAGTGAGTCAGATCATTGGAAACCTCCACCTGATAGCCGATGCCGGGAGTAGTCTTGAAAACGTAGCACTGTAGAACCGAGGCATCAGAGGCCGGGATTTCCTCGAAATGGGCCTCCGGACGGAAATCGCGCGCGGAGGTGATTGGGTCTTCACTCTGGGAAAACGCGAGCGATGCGGTGGCCATCGCTGCCAGCAAGGCAGAGAGAATCAGTTTCATGGGGAAGGTATGATGAAGTCGATCGAGGTGGAAGTAGCGGGAACAGCCATGGGCAGCAATCGGCATCATCGTTAGTCTGGCAAGAATGGAATCCCCGAAATCAGGAAATGGCGGATTAGGACGAGCAAACCGCAAGTGACGGCAAGGGGATCGTCAATTTTGAATCTGCGCCCGGCGCATCGGATCGCAAAAAACGCCCGTCTCTCTGATGAGAGCCAGGCGTTTTGTAAGATTCCGGTAGCTGTGCGTTCAGGGATTCGGAGTGACCAGCGGGGTGACGGTTTTCGGCTTGGCGGCACGGCGACCCAGCGGAGTGACATGGCGGGCAGTGAACCAGGCATCGATGAATTCCTTGCCGGCTTCGGTCGTGCCGAACTGGATGATGAGGTCGTCCAGATCGGAGAACTGTTCCTCGACGGCGGCGAATTTCCCGGGGAGGCCGGCGGTTAGGGCCTTGCGTTTGGAGCGGGCTCCGATAGGCGCTCCAGTCGCGGTGCTGTAACGCTCCCACAGATCATCGACTTTGGCGAAAAGAGCGGCGGTGATGCCGCGGTTCTCGCCGGGAGCGGGTTGGCCGGGTGATGGGGAAACGGTGAGAGGCTCGGCAAGGTCCAGCACGGTTTCACCGATACCTGCGAGATTGACGGCACGCGCGTTGTGCAGGTCGCTCGGGGTGACATCGACTTTCACGGAATCCTCGGAGCGGCCCACCTTTTTCAAGAATTGATAGGTGGCGCGGGCGAGGATGTGAAGCTGTGTCTCGAAGTCCAGCCGGAGCGCGCGCAGGGCTTCCGCGGTGCCGGTGATGGGGGCGCTTTGCTCGGCCCCGGCCGTGCCGAGGGAGATCACTCCTGCACGGGCGAGGGCGAGCTCTTCGGTGAAGCTGAGCGGGGTTTGGTTTTCCCAAATGACAACGTGGGCGGGTGTGTCCGCGACGGCGAGGGTGGCGTTGAAGCTGGTGAGTTTGCTGGATAGGGTGTCTTTCATTTTGTGGACGGGATAAGGTTGGTTTTCATGGTTATTTCAGCGGGAGAGTGTTGAAAATGTGTGACTTGGGAAGGTAGTGGCGGCTTCCAGCATGCGTGAGCGATCTTCCAGCCCATGTGAGCGACGCTCCAGCTTGAGTGAGGGAGCTTCCAGCCTCCGTGAGCGGCGTTCCAGCCCGCAGGAGTAATGTTCCAGACTGCGTGAGCGGGCTTCCAGCATGCATCCGGGACGTTCCAGCCTTAGTGAGCGGTCTCCCAGCCAGCATGAGGGGCGGTCCAGCCAGTGTGCGCCGGGTTCCAGCTTGAACGCGTGAAGTTCCAACGTGCAAGAGAAGGCTCCCAGCGGGAGAGCCTGTCGGCCCGGGCGCACGCATGGCACGATCCATAACAGACCGCATACGATAGAAACGGCGCGGAATGTCAATCGTCTATAACCGATAGGAAATAATTTTCCGATCGGTGATATCCGGCTGCTCGTTATAGCAGGAATCAACCGATCATTCCGGCAGCACGGTGACGACGGTGGGCTCCACCGAGAAAACGCGGTGAGCGGTTTCTCTAACGATCTGCGGGGTGAGCGTGTTGTAGGCGGTGACGAGGCGGCGGTGTTCGTCGGCAGGGTGGCCGAAGAGCAGGTCGAGCGCGACGTGGCGGGCGACGGATGCGGGCGACTGCTGCTGGATGGCGAGGCCGCTGAGCACGGTGGAGCGCACGCGGTCGAACGCGTCGTCCGGAATGCCGGCGGCGGCGATTTTTTCGATCTCCGCCATCAGCTCGCGCTTCGCGAAATCCGCCTGCTCGGGCGAGGTGGCCAGATAGAAGGTGAAGAGTCCCGCGTCGTAGCCGAGGAACTGGGTGCCGCCGACCTGATAGGCGAGTCCGAGCTCCTCGCGGATGCGGGTGAAAAGCGGGCCTGCCATGTCCGTGGAGTATTCCTGGATCATCGCCAGCGCGTGGCGGTCCGCGCCGCTGACGGTGGTGCCGGGGAAGCCGATGGTGAGGACGGCCTGCTTTTTCGGCAGGCGCGCGGTGTGGGAAATCCCCGGCCGGAGCGTGCTCGCGGGAGGCGTCCACGGCTGGCCCTGCGGCAGTTGCGAGAATTTCTCCGTGATCAGCGCGAGGACGGCGGCGGGATCGAAATCACCGGCGATGGCGAGCGTGATGTTGGCGGCGTTGAAATGCAGCGCGTGGTGGGCGGCGAGCGCGGCGCGGTCGAGGCCGGGCAGGCTTTGCAGCGAACCTAACGAATCGAGACCGTAGCCCGCGTTGCCGAAGATGGCCTTGCGCAGCGTGCTGAATCCGGTGTGCAGCGGTTCCTGCAGCGCTTCCTCCAGCGCGGCGGTCTGGCTGGCCTTCTCGCGGGCGATGGAGTCGTCCGGCAGGGAAGGGGAGATGATCGTTTCTGCGAAGACGTCGAGGATGGTGGCGATGTCGGGAGCAAGGCCGGCGGCCTGTACGAGGATGGCGTTGTTGCCGGGGTTCGCGCTGATGGAGGCTCCTAACGATTCAAGGGTGACGGCGATCTCCTGCGCGCTGCGGGTGAGGGTGCCTTTCGACAGGGTGGAGGCGAGCAACTGGCTGAGGCCGTTGTTGACCGGTGTCTCGGACGGCAGCCCGGCGCGGACGGCGGCCTGCAGGTGGATGAGCGGCACGCGGTGGTCCGGAATGAGCGCGAGGGAGAGTCCGTTAGGCAGCGTGTGGACCTGGATCTCCTCGCGGCCGCGCGCGGTTTTCCCGATGCGGGCGGGAGCGGGTGCTTCGAGCGGATCGAGGATGGTTAGATTGAGCCGCTCGTCGGTGAGCGCGGCGGCGGCGCGGCGGATGTCGTCTGTGGTGACCGCCTGGATCGCGGCGAGGTAGCGGCTGGTGAAATCGAGGTCGCGGGCCTCGTGCCAGTTCGACGCGAGGTCGGCCGCACGGCCGGAGGCGGTGGTCAGGCTGCGGAACTGGCTGGCGGCGATCTGGCGTTTTGCTTTTGCGAGATCGTCGTCGAGCGCGGTGTCGGGCAGATTTTTCACTTCCGACAGAATGGCTTCTATCAGTGCATCGCGTTTCGACGGATCCGCGTCGGCGGAAACGGCGAGCACGCCCTCACGACCGGGGCCGGTCCAGGAGAACGCGGAGATTTCCAGAGCGAGTTCCTTTTCCTCGCGAAGGCTGCGGTGGAGACGCGACGCGCGGCCGCGGCCGAGGATGCCGGCTAACACATCGAAGGCGGGCGCGTCCGGATGATCGAGCGCGGGGGATTTCCAAGCGAGGGAAATGCGGCTGGTGGGGATGGCGAAGGTCTCGCGCATCCGGCGCGGCCCGAGCTGCGGCGGATCGACGGGCACGACCGGCTCGCGCCCGCCGCCGGTGAGCTTGTCGGCGGTGAGCTCGGTGGTCATTTTCCGCGCTTCATCGGCATCGAAGTCGCCGGAGATGACGACGAAACAACGGTCCGGCGTGTAGCGCGACTGATGATAGCCGGTGAGGTCCGCGTAGTGGATGGCGTCGAACAGATGGCGATGGCCGATGACCGGATGGCGGCGCGGATCGGTTAGGAAGGCGGTGGAGAAAAGCAGCCGGCTGGAGGCGTTGTCGGGATCGTCGAGCCCCATGTCGATCTCGCGGCGGATGACGTCTTTTTCCTTCTCGAATTCGGACTCCGGCAGAGTTGGGAAGAACACCAGCCCGGTGAGCGTTTTCAGGAACACCGGCAGCGAGGCGGACGGTCCGTCGATGTAGTAAACCGTGCGGTCGAAGCTGGTGTAGGCGTTCCAATGGCCGCCGGCGGCCTGCACGGTGTCCGCGAGGGTTTCCGCATCGAAGTCGCGGGTGCCTTTGAAAACCATGTGCTCGAGGAAATGCGAGATGCCGGCGCCGAGGTGCTGGTCCTCGTGCATGCTGCCGGTGGCCACCCAGATCTGCGCGGAGACGACGGGCGCGGCGGGATCGGGATCGAGGATGAGGGTGAGTCCGTTAGGGAGAGTCTCGACGGTGGCGGAGGTGGCGGGGTATTCCATGAAGTTCTGGCTTGGATGAAGGGGTGAATGACGTATAAGCGCTTGTGATGCAACGATGGATCGTAGTGGGGGTGATCGCAATGGCGATGGTGTTCGGCGGCGGACTTTTCGCATTCCGGACCTACAAACAGAACCGCCCGTACCCGGTGTGGGTCCCGCTGCCGATCAATCCGGAGCTTCCGACCGAGCGCCAGGATGAGATCGCAAAGAATCTGAAGACCCAACTGCTCGAGCGCAAGATCCTCGTCCAAGTCAGCAAGGACGTGGGCTTGAAAAGCGAATGGCAGCTCGCTTCCGACGACCTGTGTGCGGACGAACTGGCGAAGCGCGTCTTCGTCAGGCTGGGTGACACGACCACGAAAATGGGCCGGGTACCGTCGGTGAACATCGGCCTGAACGGCAAGAGCAAGGAGCGCGCGGTGTCGGAAAAAATCGCCATGCGGCTGATCAAGGATGTTTACACGATCCTCGGAATCGATCCGCCGCCGGGGAAATAGGCGCTGCGTTTCAAATGTGTTTGATGACGTGTCCGCGTTCGAAGCGGGCCTTCGGGGCGTTCGCGTATTTGTCGCTCTCCGCGCGGTAGCCGAGGGCGCAGGCGACGACGGTGGCATAGCCGCTGCCGACCAGGCCGAGCACGTGATCGTAGCCGGACGCGCTGATACCTTCCATCGGGCAGGCATCGATGCCGAGAGCCGCGGCCGAGCCCATGAGCTGGCCGAGCGCGATGTAAACCTGGCGGATATTCCAGATGTGGCGTTCCTCCTGGCTCATCGCCTGGGCGAATCCTTCGATCATGCCTTTCAGCGGCGCGAGTTTTTCAAGTTCGGTGCCCTGGACCTCGGACATGCATTCGATCCAGGCGTCGATGTCTTCCGAAGTCAGGTCCGTTCTGGCGGTTAGGACGACGTAGTGGGAGGCATCGGTCACCTGCGGCTGCTTCCACGATTCCGGCAGTAGTTTCATGCGGACCTCGGGATTCCGGATGACGAGGAATTTCCAAGGCTGGAGACCGAACGAGGAAGGTGTTAGGACGAGCGATTCCTCGAGCGCGTCCCAGACGTTGGCCGGGATCTTCTTCGAGGCGTCGAATTGTTTGGTGGCGTAGCGCCAACGGAGCGCGTGGAGCAGTTTTTCAGGAGCGGTGGTCATTTCTCGCTCAATATTCGGTGTTAAACTGCAAAGGCAAGGAGGCGGATGGAAATTCCTTCAGCGTGAGGCTGAAAATCACGCCGTATTCCTCGTCGAGGCGGTTGTCCTGCAGGCTGAAGCCGAGGCCGGCTACCCAGTTGCCGAGGTCGCGGTGGAAGGTGTATTGCTGGAGTTCGAGCGTGCCGTCCGCCATTTCCAGAATGTGGCGCATGCCGAAGCCCCAGTTCTCGTTGACCCGGGTGTAGGTCTGGAGGTCGACGCGGTTGGAGTCGGTCAGCACCGGGTGGTTGGTGAGGAGCCGGTAGCCGATGGAAAATTCCATGTAGTCCGTCGGCAGGAAACGCACGCGGGTGTCGATTTCACTGAAACCGGAGCCGTTGTTGACGATCGGAAACTGGGTGTCGAAGTCCACTCCCAACCACGGCAGCGGCTGCCAGCGGATGTCGTTGTAGAGGTTCGACGCGTTCCGTTGTTCCTCGGGATCCTTGAGGAAGGCATCGATGTAGGTGTCGATGTAGAGCCACTCGAAGCTCTGCTTGTCGCGGTTGGTGATGAGGCGGTTGCGCGCTCCCAGGCGGATGATGTCCCAGCTCTGGAGATCGTCCACGGCGGTGAAGCGCGTGGGGTCCAGCGGCCGCGGGCGGGTGGACGGCGTGAGGCGGTCCACCATCGGTCCGGACGGATCGAAGTCATTGGTGGAAACGTAGGACCAGTTCGCATAGGGCTGGAAAACGTGCATCATCCCGTCCAGCCCCCACTTGGAATCGCGGTAGCCGCCGAGGTCCTTGGAAAATTTCAACGAGGCCTCAGTCCCCGCGAAGAGCGTGGTGCGGTCCGAGTTCTGCACCGGTCCGTCCACCGCATCGTAGCGGGTGTACCCCACGCCGGCCTGCGGCGAGATGTTCAGGAAGCCGCCGACCTTGAAGGGCAGCGAAATTTCCTGATAGGTGTTGAAGCGCGTGTAACCGGAATCGACGAGCTGCGTGCGGATCGCCTCGCGCCGCGGGTCGTTGAGCGGCAGCGCGATCATCTGCTCGGCGAGCTGGCGCTCGTAGCCGTTGAGCTGCCTGAGCAGCGGATAGGTCGCGGGGTCGGATTTCTTGAGCTGCATCAGCGGATCGAGGATCGCGCTGCGGGTGGGGTCGGCGGCCTGCTCACCGATGACGCCGAACGAGGTGCTCCCCTCATGCAGGACCGGCAGGCCGAAAAGCGGACCGCGCGCCTGGTCGTAGGCCACCTCGGGAAGCCGCGTGTCTGCCCGATAGAAATCGTTGATGCGGAACCGCGCGTAGATCGAGAGCAGCGAGTTGTCGTCCGTCCGATAGAGTCCGACGGTGTTGTCCGGCGCCGGATTGGTGCGGTAGGTGTCGGTTTCGAAATCCTGGAGGTAATAGGCGTCGCTCAGCAGGGTGAGGTTGGTGTCGAACCGCCATTCCGCGCCGGGATCCGGGATGAAGGTGAGTTTCTCCCGGTCCTTCAGTTCGAAGCGGTAACGGTCCTCGTTCACATAGCCGCGCGGCACGCCGGTGCGGCTGGTGTCCGGCGCCTGGTCGTAAAGGTAGTAGGCGCTGAAGCCGGTGATCTCATCCTTGTTTTCCTCGCGGGTGTCCACCAGGTCCACGCCGGTGCCGATGCCGCGCTTGGTGCGCAGGTCGAGGTGCCAGCGGGAAAGCAGCCAGGCGTCCTCGTTTTCGCCGGTCTCGGGGTTGAGGGTGCCGCCGAGCATGATGCCGTAGGTGTTGAGCAGGAATGGTCCCCAGTTCGAACGCGCGCCGGGGATGAAATGGTAGCCGAGCTCCGCGTTGAGCGGCTGGCTCAGGTAGGGCAGCCAGAACACCGGCGTGTCGCCCGCGTAGAGGCGGAGGTCGTTGAAAACAATCTTCTCGCCCGGATAGATCGTGGTTTTTTTCGCGCGGATCCAGTAGTTCGGGTCCTGCGAGTCGTCGGTCGTGATGCCGGCGTTTTCACCGACCAGCACCTGCTTGCCGCCGCGGTCCTCCGCCGTGAATTTCCCCGCCTCCAGCAGGATCGGATCCAGCGACGCCCGCAGGCCGCTGGTATCGAGGAACTTCCGCTCGTAGAAATAAACCGCCCGGTCGCCGCGTTGCATCAGGTTTCCCTGATAGACGCTGACGTTGCCCTGCAGGATCACCTTCTTCTCCTTCGTGTCCAGCAGCGCCGTGTCCGAAAACACCTGCATCCCGTTGTCGCCGTCGATCTGTACGGGCCCGGAGAGATTGAACTGTCCGGTCGTCATGTCGCCGGTGATCGCTCCGCCTTTGTTGTTGATCTTCAGCTCCTTCGGCATCACCGGAGCGGTCGCCGCGCCAGCTGCGCCGAACGGGATTTCCGGGGCCGGCACCGGCGTGATCGTGTCCACCGCCGGAGCGGGACCCTCGGGTGGGAGAACTTGTGCCTCCTGCGCGGCAAGCGGCAGGCAGAGCATCGGTGAAATCATCCATGCGCCAAGTTTCAGCATCGCCGTGATAAGAAAACCCGCCGCCCGGTAAGTAAAGGGTGAAAGGTGCGCCGCCCGGCTGATAAAATCGGGTTTACCAGCGGGAAATCGCGCCGAAGATGCGCCATGCAGTTGATCCAAAGGGCAGCGATTGTGGGAGTTACGGGGTTTGTCGGGCGCGGCCTGCCGTCTCTCCTTGCGGAAAAAGGCGTGGCTTGCACCGGCGTCAGCCGTGCCGGGACCGGCTCGCTCGCCGGAGTGGATCGCTGGCAGACGCCCGACTCCCTCGATTTTTCCGGCCATCAGGCCGTCATCAACCTCGCTGGCGAACCCATCGACCAGCGCTGGACTGAAGAGAAGCGCCGCAGTTTTCACGAGAGCCGCGTCGGAGTCACCGGCCGGGTCGTCGAAGCGATCCGCCGCCTGCCTGCTGGTGAACGGCCGTCGGTCCTCGTCAACGCTTCCGCCGTCGGCATTTACGGCGACCGCGGCGACCAACTCCTCACCGAAAAATCCTCCATTGGCAGCGGCTACCTCGCCGACTTGTGCAGCGATTGGGAGGAAGCCACGCTCGAGGCGCAGTCGCTCGGCGTCCGCGTCGTCCGCATCCGGATCGGCATCGTGTTCGGACGCGATGGCTCGGCTTTCAAAAAGCTCCTGCTCGTTTTCAAATCCGGCATCGGCGGCCGCCTCGGCTCCGGCCGGCAATGGATGCCGTGGATTCACCTCGACGACCTCCGCGCCTCCATGCTCCACGCCGTTTTTTCGGAAACCTTGCACGGTCCGGTCAATGGCACCGCTCCCACGCCTGAGACCAATGCCGAACTCACCCGCAAGCTCGCCGCCGCCGTCCACCGCCCGGCGATTCTCCCCGTCCCCGGCTTCGCGCTGAAACTCGTGCTCGGCGGCTTCGGCGGAGCCCTGCTCGCTGGCCAGCGCGCCCTCCCCGCCGCTCTCGAAGCGGACGGCTTCCGTTTCAGATTCCCGACGCTGGAGTCGGCGCTAACCGATTTGATCCGCTGAGCGTGACACAGGCATTCATGCCCGTTCTTCAGGTGGTCATTGCCCGCTGGAGATCAGATTCGTTAAGTTTCCAACATGCCCCCTGCCGGATTTTTGGAAAAAATCCAAACCCGCTTCGGCAAAACCCCGGCGCACCTGGATCATGGACCGCGGCATCTCCACCGAAGAAGTGCTGGCCGAAATGCGCGCCATCGATCCGCCCGTCCGCTACCTCGTCGGCACCCCCAAAGGCCGCCTCACCCAACTCGAAAGCCAACTCCACGCTCTGGACTGGCAGCACGCCCGCGACGGAGTCGACGTCAAACTCCTGTCCCGCTCCGGCGAACTCTACGTGCGGGCCCGCCCGCGCGCCCGCGGCTGCCAGGAGCGCGCCATGCGCCGCCGCTAGCTCAAGAAACTCTGAGCTCGTCTCGCCGAGCTCCAATCCCTCGGCCACCCCGCGACGCGCTGCTCATCAAGCTCGGCCATGCCAAACAACAATCCCCCTCCGCCTGGCGGCTCGTGACCTCCAGGTCGATGCCGACGTTACCCTTCACTACAACCTCAACCGCAAGAACCTCAAAGTCGCCACCCTGCCTGAAGGCCGCTACCTGCTGCGCTCCAACCTCACCGGCGAAGATCCCATGCGCATCCGGGCCCTCTACATGCGTCTGGTGGAAATCGAGGAATGCTTCCGCAATCTCAAGGGCGACCTCGCGGTGCGTCCGATCTATCATCAGGACCAAAAGCAGATCGGAGCCCACATCATGATCTCCTTCCTCGCCTACTGCCTGCACGTCACCCTGCGGCACAATCTGCGGCACAATCTGCGGCACAATCTGCGACAGAAAGCTCCCGGCCTCACCCCGCGCAGTGACTTCGAGCACCTTGCCGGCGTCCGGATGCTCGACGTGAAGTTTCCCACCAGTGACGGGCGCACCCTGCATTTCGAGCGTTACACCACCCCGGACAAGACCCAAAAACTTCTGCTCGCCCAGCTCGGCTTGGAACTTCCCGAACAAAGCCCGTCCCGCATCACCAGCCAGAAAACCCTCGAACCTCTCAACTGATCGCTCCCCGGCGTAGTGAAGACCTTGCCCAACGAAACAAACAAACACGGGCATCAAAACCTCACAAACTCCACCAGTAGCGAAAGTCGGGTCAGCAATACACACACAGAAAGCGTAACAGCGGGATGCTCACCACCCGAGCAGGCTGGCGACCGCCGTGTGCAGGGCGGTTTCCAGAACGGCGGCCTCGGCATGGGTGAGGGGAATGCTGACTTTGCGGAGGGACTTGTCCGCGGCGTCCTGTCGGGAAATGGAAATCATGTAGGGCGCGCGTTCCGGATCGTCACGGACGATGAGTTCGAAGGCGCTGCTGGCCTTCTCCGCCTGATGGAAAAGCTTCGCCTGCGGCGTGCGGCCTTGAAGCACGGCGAGCGCGGCACCGATGTCAGAGAGGCCCCACTTCATGGTGATCTTCTGATCCCAGTCGAACTGCTTCTCGCCGGACTGCGCCGCCGCATCAACGAAGACGGCGGCCTTGAAGCGGTTCAGGCCGAATCGAACGACCCCGCCGCTGCCGCGGGAGTTCGGCTTGTAGATGGCATAATCCGGGGTGCGCTCGGGAGCGAAACCTTCAGTGCGCGTGCCGTTGGGGGGAGTGGAGGGGCTGGATTCAATGACGCTGTCTTTCATGGGGATCTGCTTGGTTGGTGATAAGCATTTGAACACTTATCCCGAAAAGCTCAAGCGAAAAGATGGTCAGGTGAACACTTTTTCCGGAGACGGGAATTCTCAGTTCCCGTCCGGTTTCGTCAGATCCTTCAACGGGCTGACTGCGTAGATGAATCCGGAAACGGAATCCGGATTTGATGGATCAAAGGGCTTCACATCATCCGCCAGCATCGCAGCGAGTGGCAGTTTCTCTTTGCGGATACCCTCTACCACGCACTTCGCGATCTCATAGCTGCCGAAATTGTTGTGATGCGTGCCGTCCTGGAATGCCGCGTTGAGGTCCTTGCCGAGTCCGACGTAGAGCTGGCGGCTCATGGCGTGAAGGTCGATCAGCGCGGCTTTCTTCTTTTCCGCCACACGCTTCATCGCGTCCGGATAGCCGCCCAGCGTGTCCTTCTCCACTCCGCCCTTGCGCTCCATCGGGGTGACAAGCACCGGGGTGCCGCCTTTCTGCTGGATGTCCCTAACGAGCTTGCCGAGCCTCTCCTCATACTTTTGCAACGCGTCGGGGGCCTTGCTCTTCATGTCGTTGTGGCCGAACTGGATGAAAACGTAGTCGCCCTTTTTCATCTCCGCCAACACCTTCGCCACCCGGCGGGCGGAAAGCGAGCTGCCTAAAGATTCGCCGGACTCCGCCTGGTTGGCGATGGCGACGCCGGTTTTGAAAAAGCGCGTGAACATCTGCCCCCACGAGTTCCACGGCTCGTAGGGCTGGTCGGTGACGGTGGAGTCACCCAGCAGATAGAGGGTGGGCGCTTCCGGAGCGGGCTTGATCTCCACCGCCGCCACGCACGGACGCGGACCGTTGAACTCGAGGGTGAGCTTGTTGTCCCAGTGCAGATAGGGTTTCTCCCGATCCTTCAGCCCGACGTTTCCACCGGGATAGGCCGCCTGGCGGATGTTGACGGTGAATTTCCTGGCCATCTGCTCCTTCTCCGCGGTCACCACGTTTTCCAACATCAGCCGGCGCGACTCCGCCTTCACCGTGGTGTCGGATTTTCCAGCGGGATCGCCCAGCAGAACGGTGACGTCATAGTTCCCCTGAGGCAACGCGACGGAGAAATAGAAGCCGCCGTCGCCCGTGACAAGATCGCCCTTCACGGCATCTCCCCCGCGGCTTTCCGCTTTCACGGGGAAACCGAGATCGAAGCCGTATCCTCTTTCGGCAGTGAAAACATCTTCCGGCGTCACCGCGGTGAAGCCAGGGCCGGTCGCCGTGTTGCCGAAATCAAACTTCAATGGCCTTGCATCCAGACCAGCGGTGAGGACTGCGGACGAAAACAAAAGCAATGGAGTTGGGAAACCGAACACAGCGTTAGATTGAACGACGGCCGTTCCCGTGTCATTCATTTCGCAATCACCCGTTCGGAGCATCCCACGACCCCGCCAGACCCCACATTTCGCGCTTGGGTTGGCGTGATACGAGCCCCTAGACTGCCGCTCGCCGATGTCCCTGCCGAATCTCAGTGAAAAACTCCTCGCCTCCGTCTCGCGGGATTTTTTCCGCCCGCTGACCCGCCCATCGGCGGCGATCTACGTCGATTGCGCGGAACGCCTGGCCGACGTCGCGGGTGAAGCCGGGCGGATTCCCCACGCCGAGGCCATCGCCCTGATCCGGGAAATTCTGGCCGCCCATCCGGACATTGTGCTCGACGACGACGAGGGCGCGTCCCTCCGCGATGCCCGCCAGCGCGCCGGCCAGTTTTTCAACCGCCTCTGCGATTCGCGTTGGCTCGAGGATCAGCAAATCGGCCTGCACGAACGCTGGGCGCTCGTTTCCCCCGGCCTCCGCCCGCTGCTCCGGCTGCTGCGCGAACTGGCCGAGGACGAAATCGCCGAGCTCAAAACCTTCGCCGACACCGTCCGCGGCGTCTGCGAAACGCTCGAACGCCCGAACATCCTCGACCCGCGCCTGCAAGAGCCGGACGAAATCCGCAGCACGGTGACCGACTGCAACGCCCGCCTCGAGAGCGCGATTCTCCAGCTCCACGGCGTGGAAAAATTGATTTCCCTTTTCGATCGCCGCCAGCGCCTCAGCGACTCTCCGGCGGAAACCCTGCGGCTGCTCTACGCCGAGTTCGGTGCGGGCCAGCACATGGTTTGCTACGATGCCCTTCGTAGAAACGGCCTGCTGCCCCGGCTCCAGGTCCTGCGCTCCTACATCGCCGACCGCCGCGATGATCCGTTAGTCAAGGAGCGCCTGGCAGAAGGTCTCGCCGCCCATTATCACTGGGACGAAAACGAATCCTACCACCGCGCGGAAAAAGCCCTGCGCGACCTCGAACACCGGCTCTCCGCCATCCGCCTCGTCGCCGATGCCATCGACGCCCGGATGGCCTCGTTCAACCAACTTTCCCAACAACGCTACCGCTATCAGACCGAGCTCCGCGGCCGCCGCCCGGAAATCGTCAAATCCTATTGCGATGCCATCAATGCCGCCCACGAAGGCACCCGCTTGGCCACCCTGCGCGACGCCGAGCCTGACTTCACGCCGCTCGTCCCCGAGGTGAAATTCTTCTTCGGCAGCGAGTCGCTCGCCCGCACCCGCCGCGTGAAAGCACCGGCCGATCTCACCTTCGGCAACGACTCCGGTGGCCGCGACGAAACCGCCGAGGAAACCCTCGCCGCCCTCCGCGAACGCCAACGTCTCGCTCTAACACCACAGCGTGCCGCCCGCCTCGTCGCCCGCCTGCTGCCGGAAAAATCCAGCGTCGTCATGACCTCGGATTTCGCCGCTGCCGACCTCGATGAAATGCTCGATCTGCTCGCCATCGCCGCTTACGAGCACGCCGTCACCGCCGATGGCCAGCGCGTGAAATGGTCCATCGACGGCCCCGGCAAAGTCACCGGCCTCACCCCCGAAAAAATCCCCGCCGACCCCCACGCCGGCTGGAACGTCGAGCGCTTTCAGATTCAACGTATCTAAAACGGACCGCGGGATTCATCCCGGCCTTCATTCATTCATCCTCTTCTTCCCACCATGTCCGACCCCCATTGGCCTAGTTTCTGGTCCGAAGTCCCTGACGATGATCGCCCGGTGATCCGCGAAATCCTCGCCGAGCTCATCGGCCGCGGCACCTTGCTCGGCAGCAGCGGCGCGGGGCGCGATCATTTCCTGCTCGCCCGCGACCACTATCAGGAACACTTGAAGGACTACCTCGCGCCGCTCGGGCTGGAGCTCATCATCGATGACGATTTTTTCATCCTCCAGGCCCGCCCGCGGCCCGAGGCGTGCCACTTGCTCGCGCAGTTCACCAAGGATGAAACGCTGCTGTTGTTAGTCCTGTGGCGGGTGTGGGACGACCACCGGACGAACGAGGCCAGCAGCGCCGTCATCCTCACGGTCGATGACTTGTGGACCCGCTTCCGCAACACCTTCGACAAGATTGAGCCACCGGAAAAGACCCACCTCGACTCGCTGCTCGCGCGCCTGAAACGCCATCGCCTGATCCGCACCCACAAGCCGGAAGGCGCTCTCCAGCTCGGCGAGACGCTCATTGAAATCCTGCCCAGCCTGCCGCGCGTGATCCCATTTGACAGCCTTGAATCCTGCCTCGCCCGTGCCGCCCTCTATCAACCCGTTGCCGAAGCCTGACATGATCAAACGCGTTCACCTCAGCCGCATCCTCGCCATCAACTGGTATGGCTACCGCCGCTTCATCGACGTCTCCGGGCTCTCGCTCATCACCGGTGCTAACGGCTCGGGAAAAAGCGTGCTGCTCGACCTGATCCAGTTCGTGATGCTCGGCGAATCGCTCAGCCGTTTCAACAAGGCCGCCGCCGGTGCGGGCAGCGGGCGCTCGCTGCGTGGTTACTGTTTGTGCGACACGAACACCCAGGGAAATGACGGCCAGGAACGCTACCTGCGTCCGTCCGGAGTCACTCTAGCGGGATTGGAGTTCGTCTGGCCGCTGGCCAAAGGCGAGGAAACCCCGCGGCGCGAAACCTGGGGCGCGCGCATCGAATTCGAAGGTCCGACCGCCAAGGCCCGCACGCTGTGGTTCACCATTCCCAACCGACTCGAACGCGAGGACTTCCTCAGCGCCGAGCTCGATCCGGACGCCGTCGCCTTCATGTCCGAGGAGGAATTCCGCGTGCATGTGAAACGCGATCTCGGTGGCGAGGTTTTCGACCGCCAGGCCTCGTATCTCGATGAAATGGGCTCCCGCAGCCACCTCGGATTCGACCGGGTGCAGATGAACAAAACCCTGCCGAACTCGATGGCGTTCCAGCCGGTCGAGTCGTTCGAGAAATTCATCCGCGACTACCTGCTAGAGCCGGGCCTGCCGGACGTGAAGGCCGTCCGCGCCAGCGTCGATGCGCACCGCCGCGCGCAGGAACGGTTGGAGAAAATGCACGACCAGCATGCGCGCCTCGTGCGCATCAGCGAGCGCCATTTGGAATACGTCACCGCCCGCCGCGACGCCCGGCTTCACGCCCATCTGCGCATCGCCCTGGGACACGAGCAGAAGCTCGAAAATCTAACTGATCGCCAGTCCGAACTGGAGCAGCTTCGTTTCCAGAACGCCGAATCCCGCTCCGACTACGAGTCCGCTCTGGCAGAGCGGAACGAACTGGATTCGCAACTCGCCAAAATCCGCCTCGTCGCCGGAAACGATCTCCAGATCACACGGCTTGCCGAGGATCGCAGCCGGCGGGATGAAGTCGCCCGCGAACTCGACGCGCTGCGCGAAACCGAGAAGTCCGCACGCCAGTTCCTTCACGACCGCACGCAGTATTGGAAACAATGGCTGCGCCTCGCCCAGGAATTCGGGCTGGAAGAACCGGAATCCGCCGCCGCCTGGCTCAAGCAGATGCAGGGTGCGGACGAGTCCGCCGCACTCGACGCGGCGCAGAGGATGCCGCGGATCTATCAATCGTTGGTCAACGACGCGCGCGAACGCCTGCGTCCGATCGAGGAGGAAATCAAGATGCTCGAAGGCCGCGAATCGCGATTGCGCCGCGAATTGGACGATCTGGATCACAAGGGTAGCGCCGCGCCTTCGCCGCTGCTGGATGCGTTGAAATCCCGCGGCCAGCGCGCCGATGCGTTCGGTCGACTCATCGAGGTGAAGGCCGAAGCCGAACCGTGGTGGCCGTTGCTCGAATCCCTGCTGGGAAACAAGCGCGGTGCCGTGCTGGCGGAGGATTTTAAAGCGGCGTGGGATCAGGCCCGCCGCCTCGGTCACATCGACGAGCCATTGGTTCATCCCGATGAACTAACCGTTTCTAAGGACTCGAAGCCGGGAACGGTGGCCGCGTTTTTTGAAACCAAGCACGAGCTCGCCAAGGCCTATCTACAACATCTTTATGGTGATCTGATCGCGGTGGAGAAGGTCGGCCAGCTCGACTCGCATCCGCGGGCGTTTTCTAAAGACGGCTGGCTCAAGGATCCGCCGCATCGGCAGCATTTCCAACCCGCCAAGGAGTTCACCATCGGCGAGGAAGGCCTGCGGCGTCTGCGGACGTTGCGCCAGGACGAACTCGCCGAGGTGAAGGAAGAACTCACTTTGAAACTTCGTTTGCGCGAGGATTGGCGGACGTTCCTGCATCGCGGCGAGCAATGGACGCTGGACAAGGCCGATCCACCTAACGGCAGCTCGAAGCTCCGCGATCTGCCGCGCCTCCGCAAGGACCTCGCCCAGCTTGACGAGACGATCCGCCTGCTCGCCACACCGGAGCGCGAAGCGACGGTGGAGAAACTGCGGGTGTTGGAGAAGACGTTCCAAGGCGTGATCGAGCGGACCGGGCGGCTTGCCAACAGCATCGAAAAGGTCGCCCAACAGGAACGGGTTTTGCAGGACAGCATGGCAGCGCTGATGGAGGACGAGGCGAGTTCACTCCGCGAGCGCCAGCTCAGCCGTGAATCACTCGAAGGCGTCCGCGACTTGGAAATCTCCGAACTGATCGCCGCGGCGCGTCATCAGTTTCCGAAATGGCAGCAGCGCCTCGATGCGTCGTCGGAAATGGCGCGGATCCGCGAGTTTGATTCGGACAAGGCGCGCCTCGACCGGGATTTGGAACGAAATGCGCTGGCCGAAAAACATCCGGAGACCGCAGAGGCATTCGATCCCGGCGATGACGAGAATTCCCGCTACGACGCCCGCCGCATCGAGCTGGAAACCCATGAGCTTGAGAAATACACCGCAGCCGCAGAGGACGCGCGGAAGGAATGGGAAGACCGGCTCCAGCACCAGGTGCTCGATGTGCTCAAAGAAAAGTTAGATGAGGCCGAGCGTACGAAGCGGGAACTCAACCGGGCCATGGACCACGACATCGGCGGCTGGCGCTATCAGCTATCCATGAAGGCGGACCGCAGCCACAGCGCGATCTGGGCGCTGGTGGAAAAAGGACTCAATCCCGGGCTCGAGCTATTTGCCTCCGGCGCACGAGAGGAAATCGACAAGGCGAAGGCCGCGCTCATGGCCGCGATCGAAAACTCCGAAGATCCCCGCCAGCAACGGGCCCTCGACTACCGTTACTATCATCATTGGGACATCCAGGCCACTCCCACCGGCAAGGGCGAGGGCGCGGCGATCTCCCTCAACAAGAACGCAAAAAAACAAAGCGGCGGAGAAAACCAGGCACCGTTTTTCGTCGCGATGCTCGCCGCTTTTCAGCGTGTTTACGATCTCGGTCCGCGCGAGTCGCGGAAGAATCTCGGCATCGTCATCATGGATGAGGCGTTTTCAAAACTCTCCGGCGACCGAATCGATTCCTGTCTCGATCTTGCTAGAAATTTCGGACTGCAACTCATCATGGCGTTTCCGGAAGACCGCTTGCCGACGATGATCCAGCATGCGGAAACCGTTGTGCAATGCCGGGTCGAGCGCAGCTACGACGAGAAGAGCGGCCAGATCACCAACATCGAGAACTGGGTGGTGAAAGTGGACCGAGATCGGTTAGTGGAGGCGTTGTCATGATCCTCTTCGTACGTAGTCCCGCCTTCAGGCGGTCTTGGGCGAAGAGGAAGACCGCTTGAAGGCGGGACTACGTACGAAGATGAAGACTCCTGCATGGCTCGCTGAATTTCACCGCCGCTGGCACGCCGCCCGTGGCAAGCGGGTGGCGGCATCGCGCCGGGCGTTTTCGGTGGATTGGGTGATTCTGTTGGACGCTGCTGGAATCACCAGCGCGGAAGACCAGGCGACGGCGGCGAGGGAAGCGGAAGCCTGCGGGCAGTTGGTTTTGAAACGGCATCGCTACCGGACCTATCTGATCGAGCGCGTGACGCTGCCGCTCGCCTCCGAGCCTTGGCTGATCGAGGGCTTCGGCGGGACGGCGGGTGTGGATTTGCAGGCTTCTGCGCTGGATGTCGTCGCTGGATTCTCCCACCTCGGGCATTCACGATTTCCGCTAGAATGGGCGGCAGTTTGCGAGTCGCTGCGGGAAGCGTTTTCTCAAGGTCGGTCGCTGCGTCCATTCCACTGGAGCCATCCTGAAATGCTAAGACGTTTGCTCGACGTGGTCAAAAAACTCAGCGAACGCGAGTGGCCGACCGGCACATTGATCCGTGCTGCGAGCGTCGAGATCGGACTGGATTCAAAGGAACTCGAACGCCATCAGCGGACATTCGAATCCGGTCTGGCGCGATTGTTCGGAACGGAAGTCTCGCTGAAATCGCTGGGCCTCGCGGCGGGAGATTCGCATGTCGAGCTGCATGGTCCGGTGTGTCTGCATTTCCCGGACGGCATCGCGCATGATTTCGACGGTCTGACCAACGTGCTCATTTCCGCCGCCGATCTGGCGCGGTGCTCGTCGATCTCCACCACGGCGGAACGGTTGCTCAGCATCGAGAACCGCAAAACGACATTCCGGCAATATGCTGCCGCGAATCAAGACCGGCGGACTTTGATCGCGAGCACTTCGTTTCCAACTCACGCTTTTCACGACCTGATGAAGAAGCTGCCGTTTTCGCTGCCACACTATCATTTCGGAGATACCGATCCGGCGGGCTGGCAGATTCTACTCAAGCTCCGCAAATCCACACCTCGACCGGTCGAGGCGTTCAGGATGAAATTCCGATCAAGGGAGGCACGCAGTCCGCTCACGCCCTACGACCAGCAACTCCTGTCAAAGCTCCTCGCCACTCCCCTGCTCGCCGACGTTCGCGCGGAGCTGGAAAGCATCGCGGAGTATCAGGATCGCGGGGATTTCGAGCAGGAAACGCTCGGGCCACCCGCCCCGGGCGGATGGCCGTTTGGCAGGTGATCACTCTGCGGCTTCGTCCGTGCCGGATTCGGTTTCGCCTTCTTCGATCTCACCAGTTGGTTCGTCGCTTGTAGAATCCTCGCCATCCGGAATCACGCGGGAGATGTCCTGGAGTTTTTCGTTTCCTTTCAAGGTGAGAAGTTTCACTCCCTGGGCGTTGCGGCCGGTCTCGCGCACTTCGGCGGCGCGGATGCGGATGCTTTGGCCGCTGGAGGTCATGAGCATGAGCTCGTCCTCCTCGGTGACGGTGACGGCACCGACCACGGGGCCGGTCTTGTCGGTGACCTTCATGGTGATGATGCCCTTGCCGCCGCGCGATTGCTTGCGGTATTCCTCGAAGCTGGTGCGTTTGCCGATGCCGTTTTCAGAAGCGACTAACAAGGTGGAGCCTTGGGTGACGAGGGCGAGGCCGATGACAAAATCGGTTTCGCTCGGGCGGATGCCCATCACACCGGCGGTGCCACGTCCGAGCGGACGGGTGTCGTCTTCGTGGAAGCGGAGGCTCATGCCTTCGTGGGTGACGAGGATGATTTCGTCGCCGCCGGATGTTAGTCGGACTCCGATGAGTTCGTTGTCCTCCTCGAGGTTGATGGCGATGATGCCGTCCTTGCGGTAGTTGCGGAAATCATTGACGGCGGTTTTCTTCACCTTGCCGCTGCGGGTGGCGAAGAAGACAAAGCCGGCTTCCTCGCGGAAGGTGATGTCGTTGCCATTCTCGTCCACCGTGCGTTCGAGGCGGAGGAGCGCGGCGATTTTTTCATCCGGCTTGAGATTGAGCACGTTCTGGATGCTGCGGCCCATCGCGGTGCGCGAGCCTTCGGGGAGTTCATACACCCGCTCGACATACATGCGGCCGGTGTTGGTGAAGAATAACAGATAGTCGTGGGCCTGGACGCTGAAGAGATGCTCGATGAAATCGTTGGCTTCGTCTTTCTTGGTGGCCCGCGTTTCCATGCCTTTGAGTCCCTTGCCGCCGCGGCCTTGGACGCGGTATTCGCTGGAAAGGGTGCGCTTGATGTAACCGCGGTGCGAGAGCGTGACGATCATCGCATCGTTGGCGATGAGGTCCTCCATCGCGACTTCACCGGCATCGGCGACGATCGTGCATTGGCGCGGAGTGGCGTGCTTGTCTTTGATGAGGCGGAGCTCGTCCTTGATGATAACGAGCACGCGTTCCTCGCGGGCGAGGATGTCCATCAGGTCGGTGATGTCGGCGAGCACCGCGTCGTATTCACCCTTCACCTTGTCCTGTTCGAGACCGGTGAGTTGATAGAGGCGGAGTTCGAGGATGGCGTTTACCTGGCGCTCGCTGAACGTGTAGGTGTCGCCGGAAACGGATGGCTGCGAGCGGATGAGGATGCCGAGTCCTTCGGCGGTGGCGATCGGGAAATTGTAGGCGGCGAGGCGTTCGCGGGCTTCGTCGCGGTTTTTCGAATTCCGGATGATCTTGATGAAGTCATCGAGGTGCCCGAGAGCGAGCAGGAATGCTTCGAGCAGTTCGGCGCGTTCCTCGGCCTTGCCTAACAAATAGCGGGTGCGGCGGATAATGACCTCGCGGCGGTGCTCGATGTAGGCATCGATGGCCTCCTTGAGCGAAAGTTGCTTGGGGCGGTTTTTGTGGATCGCCAGCATGTTCACGCTGAAGGAGGTCTCCATCGAGGTGAGTTTGAAAAGCTGCGCCATGACCACCTGCGGGCGGGCGTCGCGTTTCAACTCGATCTCGATGCAGGTGTCCTCTGCGGATAGATCCCGCATGCCGGAGATGCCGGTGAGGGTCTTTTCGTTGACGAGCTCGGCGATGCGTTCCTGGAGCGTCGCGCGGTTCACGCCATACGGCACGCCGCGGATGATGATGAAAGAGCGGCCGGCGGCGTTTTCCTCGATCTCCATTTTGCCGCGAAGGCGCATGGAACCGCGGCCGGTGCGGAAGTATTCCTCGATGCCGCGGATGCCGCGGATTTCGCAGGCGACGGGAAAGTCAGGTCCCTTGATGAAGTGCATCAGCTCGGGCAGCGTGATTTCCGGGTTGTCGATTTGGGCGCAGATGCCATCGATCACCTCGCCGAGGTTGTGCGGGGCGAGGTTGGTGGCCATGCCGACGGCGATGCCGGTGCCGCCGTTGACGAGGAAGTTAGGGAACGCTGAGGGAAGAACGGATGGCTCCGTTTGCGAGCCGTCGTAGTTCGGTTGGAAATCGACGGTGTCCTTGTCGAGGTCCTCCATCATCGCCATGCCGAGATGGTGCAGACGCGCTTCGGTATAACGCATGGACGCCGCGGAGTCGCCTTCAACGGAACCGAAGTTACCCTGGCCATCCACCAGCATGTCGCGCATGGACCAAGGCTGGCCCATGTTGACGAGGGTCGAGTAGATCGACTGGTCGCCGTGGGGGTGGAAGTTACCCATGGTTTCACCGACGATCTTGGCGCACTTGACGTGGGCTTTTCCCGGGCCGACGCCTAACTGGCGCATGGCGTAGAGGACGCGGCG
>Ga0123337_10001958_pt1 | contig 24596 bp, 23 predicted proteins | sample frozenSSSSmetaG_FD_89792 | JGI IMG/M metagenome (GOLD analysis project Ga0123337, IMG submission 89792) | Glacier valley bacterial and archeal communities from Borup Fiord, Nunavut, Canada, to study Microbial Dark Matter (Phase II) -... | ecosystem: Environmental > Aquatic > Freshwater > Ice >...
CTATAGGTTCAATTTTATTGTCACCCAACTTCATTACGGTTCCTTTACCGTATGACTTATCTAATTTATCGAGCGTTAATTGCAGGGCTTTTAGCTTCTCTAGTTGTTCACTCATAGTTATTTGTTGCTGTAAAATGGATTTAAAAGTAACCTTAATTCATTGAATTTCATCTTACCGTGCTGTTAAAATTTAACAGCTTCTACTGGTGTTTTAGCCGATAGTTTTTTTAGCACCACAGTGTTGTAATACTGACAGCATTCTTTTAATCCGCATTCAGTACATTTTGGACTTCGTGCTGTACAAACATACCTGCCATGTAGAATAAGCCAGTGGTGGGCAAACCTGATTTTTTCTACAGGAATATTTTTTACCAGCTCAAGTTCTGTGGCTAGAGGAGTCTTGCTTTTTGTTAATCCCAACCTGTTGGCCACCCTGAAGACATGGGTATCAACAGCCATGGCTGGCTGTTCATAAATAACAGATACGATCACATTTGCAGTTTTCCTGCCTACTCCGGGAAGTTTCTGCAGCTCATTTACATCTGAAGGCACGATACTATTGAACTGGCTGGTAAGCATTTTAGCCATACCAAGCAGATGCTTAGCCTTATTATTCGGATAGCTGATACTTCGGATAAAGCTGAATATTTCTTCTACAGAAGATGCCGCCATACTTTCTGCTTCTGGAAAGCGAAGAAAGAGCGGGGGGCAAACAAGATTAACGCGCTTGTCTGTGCATTGAGCCGACAAAATCACCGCTACCAGCAATTCAAAGGGATTGCTATAGTTTAATTCAGTAACAGGTTCTGGTTCATGCTTGCTAAAATAGCTGACAAACGCCTCGTAACGCTCTTTCTTCTTCATATACCAAAAGTACATGAACGCCGGGTATAAAAAAAAGCTTAACGTTTCACGCGGTAATTCGTGAGTATTCCATGATATAATTTATCGTGTCTGCAGTAGGTGACATCATTGATGAGGTTAGCTGATCTGTGATAAACCGATAGTCGTTGAAGTTTTCTTTTAATTCTTCATCGAGAGCAAGACAAGAATTCAAATTATCGGCTTCTTGTTTACTTTCTTCGGTATACAGATGGCGCACTAAATCGTTTTGAGTAAATGTTTGAGTCATAAGCCTGGCGTTGTTATATTTTTACAAAATAAAACGGACATGCTTAAGAATTATTTCATTTACACTAAAATTTGTTACCTATAATTTTATCGGGACTAATAACCTGCATTGATACGGTTATCACGTTCTGCCATCATTTTTCTGAGGTTATTTAGGGCATATCGCATTCTACCAAGTGCGGTATTAATACTGACTTCTGTGATATCAGCAATTTCTTTAAAACTCAGGTCTCCGTAATGACGCATGATCAGCACTTCTTTCTGCTCTTCAGGTAATTTCTCTATCAGTTTGCGAATGTCAGTATGGGTTTGCTCTCTGATCATGCGGTCTTCAGCATTTTCATCAAGTATATGAATGACACTAAAAATGTCAAAACCTTCCTGGGTGGCAATCAGCGGGGTGCGTTTTTCTTTTCTGAAATAATCGATAACCAGGTTATGTGCAATACGAATAACCCAGGGCAAGAACTTACCCTCTTCATTATATTTGCCGGCACGAAGTGTGTTGATGACTTTAATAAATGTATCCTGAAAAATATCTTCAGCAAGATACTGATCCTTGACCAGGAGATAAATTGAAGTATAAACTTTTGACTTATGACGTTTTATGAGTTCCTGAAGACCGGTTTCATGGCCTTCAAGATAAGAGTGAATCAGATCCTGATCCGAAAGTGTATATAAAGGCATATAAATATTTCTACGTTAAATTGAGAATTTAATAAGTGTAGAAATTTTTCTATAGTGATGGTTTTATGTGTTTATGCCTTATTCCTTGATTGTAAAAATAATAAGATTTTTCGTAAACGCGTTAAAACAAATTGATTTTTCTAATTTATTACGGCTTTGCACAAAAAAAGTTTCCCATGTAATAAATGTTTGCCTTCTTACGTACTTTAGCTGACTTAATTGTTGCAGTAAATGCCGCCGCTGCAGTAGCCAACAAAGAAACCGCGGAAAAATCAATAGATTCATGAATAACGAAGCCCAGACCATTGACCCATCTCATTATGTGATGATCAAAGGTGCCAGGATGCACAATCTTAAAAATATAGATGTAAATCTGCCAAAGAACCGGTTAGTTGTCATTACCGGTTTATCAGGATCGGGAAAATCTTCTCTTGCTTTTGATACGCTTTATGCTGAGGGTCAGCGCAGGTATGTTGAAAGTCTTTCTTCTTATGCCCGGCAGTTTCTTGGCCGAATGAATAAACCTGATGTTGATTTTATTAAGGGGATTGCGCCCGCAATTGCCATTGAGCAAAAAGTAATTTCAACAAATCCACGGTCAACGGTCGGTACTTCTACAGAAATTTACGATTACCTGAAACTGCTTTTTGCTAGAATTGGTGTAACACTGTCTCCGGTCTCTGGTTTACCAGTCAAGAAAGACAGTGTATCAGATGTAGTTAATTCAATCCTGAAATTTGAAAAAGGATCAGTTGTTGAAATATTATGCCCACTTCACCCACATAATGAGCGCTTACTAAAAGAAGAATTATCGGTTTTATTGCAGAAAGGTTTTAAGCGTGTAGTTTATAAAGATGTCACCTGGAAAATTGAAGAACTTGTTGCTGATACGATAGTCAAGAATCATTCCTTGGTGAAAACAGGTCTGATCCTGATTTTGATCGACAGAATCTTACTTGAAGATACCGAAGAGGAGACCCAGCACCGCCTGGCGGATTCTGTACAGACAGCTTTTTTCGAAGGTAAGGGCGATTGTTTTGTTCGTAATGCCGGTAATCAAACTCAGTTTAGCGATCGTTTTGAATTAGACGGAATGAAATTCGAAGAACCAAGCACTGAACTTTTTAGTTTTAATAATCCGTATGGAGCCTGTAAACTTTGCGATGGTTATGGAAAAGTAATTGGTATAGATGAAGACCTTGTTATTCCAGATAAAAGCAAATCAATCTATGATGGAGCTATTGCTCCATGGAAGGGTGAAAAAATGCGCGAATGGAATGAACTTCTGATCAAGACTTCGACCAAATATTCTTTTCCTATCCATAAACCATATTTCCAGCTTTCCCCTGAGCAAAAAAAATTACTTTGGGATGGGAACAAGCATTTTAAAGGGTTGAATGAATTTTTCAAATATCTCGAAGATCAAACCTACAAGATTCAATACCGGGTTATGCTGTCAAGGTACCGTGGTAAAACTACCTGCCCGGAATGTCAGGGTAGCCGTCTGCGCAAAGATGCCTCTTATATAAAAATTGCCGGCAAATCAATCGTTGAGCTGGTACTTATGCCTGTTGATCAGGCGGCTGAATTTTTTACCAGTCTTGAGCTTGCAGAACACGATATGCAGATCGGTAAACGCCTGCTGATAGAAATAAATAACAGGCTGGGTTTTTTAGCTGATGTGGGTCTGAGTTACCTAACCTTGAACCGTCTGTCATCAACCCTATCCGGGGGTGAATCTCAGCGCATCAATCTATCAACCTCTTTAGGCAGTAGTCTTGTCGGATCGATTTATGTTCTCGATGAGCCAAGTATCGGTCTGCACCCACGGGATACGCATAGATTGATTAAAGTACTGAAATCATTACGTGATGCGGGTAATACAGTTATTGTTGTCGAGCATGAGGAAGAGATTATGCAGGAAGCAGATTACCTGATCGATATTGGTCCTTTGGCGGGCACACAGGGTGGAAATCTTGTATTTTCAGGTACCTATGATGAGATATTGACAGATAATCAAAGTCTTACCGGTAAATATCTGAGTGGACGGGAGCAAATCAGCATTCCCGCTTTTCGCCGTACCTGGACAGACTTTATCGAGATCAAGGGTGCACGTGAAAATAATCTCAAAAATATAGATGTAAAATTTCCCCTACATATTCTGACTGTTGTTACAGGAGTAAGTGGATCAGGAAAAACCAGTCTGGTAAAGAGAATTTTATATCCAGCGTTACAAAAAAGTATTGGAAATTTTACGGGTGAACAAACCGGACTTTATAATTCAATTGAAGGCGACCTTGATAAAGTGACCCAGGTTGAGCTGGTTGATCAAAATCCGATAGGGCGATCTTCTCGCTCAAATCCGGTAACCTATGTAAAAGCATTCGATGAAATCAGAGCCTTGTTTGCTAATCAGCCTGGTTCAAAAAGCATGGGTCTCAAGCCCTCACATTTCTCCTTTAATGTTGAAGGAGGCAGATGTGAAACCTGCCAGGGTGAGGGTGAAGTAAAGATTGCCATGCAGTTTATGGCCGATATTTTTTTAACCTGTGAAAGCTGCCACGGTAAACGTTTCAAGGATAATGTACTTGAGGTTACCTATAAAGACAAAAATATCGCTGATGTATTAGACCTGACCATCGAAGATGCGATTGAGTTTTTTGCTCAGGAACCCAAAATTCTAAATCGGATTAAGCCTCTGGCTGATGTTGGTCTTGGGTATGTTCATCTCGGGCAGTCATCAAATACCCTGAGTGGTGGTGAGGCACAACGTATAAAACTTGCCTTCTTCCTTGTAAAGGGAAATAATCAGCATCATACGGTTTTTATCTTTGATGAGCCTACAACGGGTCTTCACTTTCACGATATCAAGAAGTTACTGGCATCTTTTGAGGCATTGATTGCACAGGGCAATACTATAATTGTTATTGAGCATAATCTAGATGTGATCAAATCAGCTGACTGGGTTATTGATATCGGGCTTGAAGGCGGGGATACCGGAGGCTCACTCATATTTGAGGGTACACCTGAGCAGCTTGCTGAAGATAAAACTTCTTATACCGGGGCATTCTTAAAAGAACGATTCGATGCCTTGAAGTCAAACAAGCAGTAATTATGACTGAATGCGTTTAAAACCGAGGGTTGTAACATCGTTTACATGCCCGCAGCTTTTTAGCCTGCCATTAGCTCAAGACATTTTATTTTGTCTTTGCCCATTTGGTTTTTAAGCTCATCAAGACTGGTGAAATTGCCATCACCCCGTATATAATGTAAAAACTCAACAGCTATATCCTGACCATAGATATCCTGATTGAAATCAAAGATGTTGACCTCTATTGAACGGCTCATTCCATTCACGACTGGTCTGTTACCGATATAAAGCATGCCACGGTAATGCTGGCCTGCAACAAATATGCGTACAGCGTAAATACCATCACCAGGTATAAGTTTATACGGTTCAGTTACCAGAATATTTGCCGTCGGGTAGCCGAGAGTTCTGCCGATCTGATCGCCCAGCATAACCTTACCATGAAGGGGATAGGCATATTGCAGATATTTGGTAGCGGTCTCAATATTACCAGCCAGTAATGCTTCTCTGATTTTTGTTGAGCTGATAGCGATATCATCAATATCCTGTTCGGGTATTTTTTCAACTTCAAAACCAAATACTGGCCCTGAAAGAGACAGGCTTTCAAAGCCACCTTCTCTGTTCTTACCAAACCGGTGGTCATAACCAATTATCAGCTTGCGTGTGTGCAGGGTATCAGCAAGCACCTTAAGCGTAAATTCATCACAGCTCATATTTGAAAAGTCGCGTGTGAAAGGGGTAATAATAAGATTATCAACCCCCATCTTTTCAAGCAGCTCTATTTTTTCAGGTATCGTATTAAGCAGCTTCAGCCAGGTATCTTCAGGATGCAGGATCATTCGTGGATGCGGAAAGAAGGAAAGAATAACCGTTTCACCATTTATTCCCGCAGCGACTTCTTTCATGCGGTTAATAATCTTTTGATGTCCAAGATGCAGGCCATCAAATGTTCCGATTGTCACTACTGCATGCTTATCTTTTTCAATAGGATGCAGTTCCCTGTATACCTTCATCTTTACTCGGAGATTTGAGTGGGTAAATTGCTGGCAGAATCTTTAACATCTATCGCATCAGGGTTACCCAGGGAAACAAGAATTTCCTGCTGAGGGCTGTATGCCGTATGATTATGATGATAAGCACGTACGCGCTTTGCCTGAAAAATATAGTTATTTAGTTCTTTGGCTGCTGGCATACCTCTTGAAACCCTGATAGCAGCAATTAGTTCTTCTAGGTTCCATGCATTACCCAGCTGAAATTCACCAATCCTGGTGCGGGTTAATTCATTCAGATAAGCTCCTGAATTAACGCTTTTTGCCAGATCGTGTACCAGTGACCGTATATAAGTTCCTTTACTACAAATGATTTTGAATTTTACTTCAGGAAATCTTGTGGTATCAAGCTTGAATTCTTTTATGAATACCTGCCTTGATTTCATGAGTGGCACCTCTCCACGACGAACCAGTTTATAGGCCCTTTCACCATTTATCTTTAGGGCTGAATAGATAGGGGAAACCTGTTCTATATCACCTGTAAAATTTGTGGTGGCATTTTCCAGTAGACGGGTGTCAAACCCGGCGATATCAAATTTAGCATCAATCTCAGACTCCATATCATAGCTCGGCCGGGTTGCTCCAACGATCATTTCTCCGGTATATTCTTTTTCCTGAGCCTGATAGCTATCTATAGATTTTGTCATCTTTCCGGTACAAACCAGTAATAGACCAGTTGCGAGCGGATCAAGCGTACCGGCATGACCGATTTTTATTTTTCTGATACCGATGGTTCTTTTCAGTTTCTCAACCACATCAAATGATGTCCAGCGCAATGGCTTATCTATCAGCAACAATTCTCCGGCTGAAAAATCAAATTCGTACATTCATTAATAATTAAACTGTATGCAAAGGTACATGCATCAGGTAAAGAACAATAATCGTCAACCCTATAAGTATGCGGTAAAAGCCAAAACTTTTGAATCCGTGTTTACTTAGAAAACTGACAAAAGATTTTATTGCCAATAACGCAACTAGAAAGGCTATAACGTTTCCTACGAGCAGGAGTTCGTAATTTCTGAGATTAAATAAATCAGCATGATGCTTGTGCGTATCCCAAAGCTCTTTTGCCGTAGCCGCAAACATGGTTGGTACGGCTAGAAAAAAGGCAAACTCGGCCGCAGCTTTGCGGGTTAACTTTTGGCTAAGGCCGCCAATAATTGTTGAAGCTGATCTTGAAACACCGGGAATGAGAGCCAGAATCTGAAAAAGACCAATTTTGAAGGCTCTCGGGTAAGATACTTTTCCTGGATCCTCAACTTCGGGCTTTGCAAACCAATTATCAACAAATAGCAACACAACACCACCGGCAAAAAGTGAAATGCCAACAACCAGAACATCTCCAAGCATATGATCTACGTAGGGCTTTAATAACAGGCCTGCAATAGCAATCGGAATAAAGGCGATAAAAAGCCTGATGTAAAAGGTGATCGTTTGAAAAAACAACTTATAATATAACACGACAACCGCCAATATAGCACCCAGTTGTACGGCAACTGTAAATACCTTGGTAAATTCTTCAGTGGCAATACCCATAATTGAAGAAGCAATAATCATATGACCGGTAGATGAAATCGGTAGAAATTCTGTGATTCCCTCAATTATTGCAAGAATAATGGCTTGTAGAAAAGTCATACCGCCTTAGTTGGTTTAGTCAGAATTGCATAGAATTCAATGGCGAAACCCATCAGAACTATGATAGGAGCAATAACAATTTTTGTGGTACTCATAATATCGGTAGTACCTGACATAAGGTAAAAGCCAACAATTAAAAAGCCTATACCAAGCATCATGAACTGATAATTTTTTTTACCAAAGATGAATGTTGCAGGAGCACTGGGTTCTTTCTTTGATGCTTCTCTTGTTCTTAAAAGAGGGTTGGTAGAAACCGGAGGTACAACCCTGGCGGTAGATTTTGCCATAGGTGACTGATTTGGTTTTTTAAAATTGCTTCCTGAATTACTGGCCATATATGTATGTTTTAATGGTATAATTTATCAATATTGGTGCGAAGGTGCTTGTTGACAGCAAAAAATGTACTTATGAATGATAACACCACCCCAAGTATGATCACACCTGCATACACGATAATAAACTCACTCTTGTCTTGCAACATGACAAGCTCAGGAATTTCTTTCTGAGCGATATAAATTGTAGCCCAAAGCATTAAGGCAGCAAGTACCCCGGCAAAAAGCCCGTTATAAAGACCAATAGCAAGAAAAGGACGTTGAATAAAGCCTTTTGTAGCGCCCACAAGCTGCATGCTTTTTATTAGAAAGCGGCGAGAGTAGATTGCAAGTCTAACTGTCAGGTAGATGAGTGAAATGGCGATGATCAGTAAGATAAAAGCAAAAGCTACCAGTATAATCTGTACAACGTTTATATTTCTATTCACACTTTCAACGAGTGATTCCTGGTAATTTATTTCTTTGACGACTGCGTTTTGAAGTAGCTGAGATTTGATACTGTTTATACTGTCTTTATCAGCGTAGGCTGGTTTTAGATAAACATCTAAAGATGGTGAGAGGGGATTATAGCCGAGAAACCGTATAAAGTCTTCACCCAGGTCTTTGGTTAATGTTTTGGCAGCCTCGTCTTTGCTGACATAGTTTACTTTATCAACATACCCATGCTGGCTGATTTCATTTTTAAGTTTCAGCACGTCGGGCTCAGCCGAACCTTCATTCATAATTACCGTAAGTACTATATTTTCTTTAATATAATTCGATAGGTTTTTTGCGTGAATGCCAATCAGCGTGACAAGACCAATCATCAGCAATACCATAGAAGTGCTAATCACTGTTGTTGGATAAATACGCGTGATACGGGGTTTTCGACCTACTTCTTCAATTTCTTCCATGCATGAATTAGATGGGTGTTTGGCGAAAATAAAGAAATTTATCAGTATCGACACGGCAAGTGTTCATTTCATCCTGTTTTCTGAAAATGGTTCCCCTTAAATTTCTTAATTTCGGAATTTTAACCATACCATGGATTACCAGTTTAGAGATATTGAAAAAAAATGGAGACAATTCTGGGCTCTTCATCATACCTATAAAGCAGAAGATAACAGTACAAAGCCCAAGTACTTTATTCTTGACATGTTTCCCTACCCTTCAGGTGCCGGACTACATGTAGGGCATCCACTAGGTTATATTGCTACAGATATTATTTCCCGGTATAAACGTATACAGGGGTTTAACGTCTTACACCCAATGGGGTATGATGCATTTGGTCTGCCTGCTGAGCAATATGCCATACAGACAGGTCAGCATCCAGCAATAACCACAGCAGAAAATATTAAAAGATACCGTGAGCAGCTTGATAGCCTTGGTTTATCATATGACTGGTCAAGAGAAGTTCGTACTTCTGAACCTGCTTACTATAAATGGACACAATGGATTTTTATCCAGTTATTTCATTGCTGGTATAACCTTGAAACAGATAAAGCTGAAAAGCTAGAAACGCTAATTGCCAAATTTCAACTAGATGGTAATCGTCAGGTTAAAGCAGCATCGGCAGAAGTCGAAATTTTTTCTGCTGATTATTGGAATCACTCATCTGAAGAAGAACAGCAACAGATTTTAATGAGCTACCGTATGGCCTTCCTTGCTGATTCATATGTGAACTGGTGCCCTGGTCTGGGAACTGTTCTGGCAAATGAAGAAGTTAAAGATGGAGTTTCAGAAAGGGGTAATTTCCCAGTCGAACGAAAACTTATGCGTCAGTGGTTTCTGCGTATAACTGCTTATGCCGAACGTCTTTTACAAGGCCTTAATACACTTGAATGGCCAGATGCATTGAAAGAAATGCAGCGCAACTGGATTGGTCGTTCTCAGGGAGCTTCAGTAAGATTTCAGTTGGCTGAAGCGGCTGAACATAGAGCCCTGACAAACTCAGAAATTGAAGTATTTACAACCAGACCAGATACCATTTTCGGCTGTACTTTTTTGGTACTTGCCCCTGAGCATGAAATGGTCAATCAGATTACAACTTCTGACCAGCAGAAAGAGATTGATAATTACAGGCATATAGCAGCCGGCAGGTCTGAACGTGACCGTATGTCTGATGTGAAATCTGTTTCAGGAGCCTTCACGGGTGCCTATGCGATTAATCCATTCACAGAAAAGCAGATCCCGATCTGGATCACAGATTATGTGCTGGCTGGTTATGGTACTGGTGCTGTTATGGCCGTGCCTTCAGGTGATGAGCGCGACTTTCGAATGGCTACCCATTTTGATCTGCCAATAATTCCTGTGATTGCGGGTTATACTGCAGCAGTATGTTTTCCAGGTAAAGAAGGGAAAATGATTAATTCCGGTTTCCTTGACGGTCTAGAAGTTAAAGATGCGCTAAAAGTGATTATCAAAGCTATTGAAGACAAGGGTATTGGTAAGGGAAAAATCCAATACCGCTTGCGTGATGCAGGTTTCAGCAGGCAGCGTTATTGGGGTGAACCCTTCCCGATCTATTATAAGAATGGTTTTCCATATACCTTACCAGAAGAACAGTTACCATTATTGCTTCCTGATGTTGACAAATATTTACCTACAGATACAGGTGAGGCACCACTTGGCAGAGCAAAAAACTGGACAACGGCCGCAGGGTATCCGCTTGAAACCAATACAATGCCAGGCTGGGCTGGTTCTAGCTGGTACTACTTACGGTATATGGATCCTGATAATACAGGAGTATTTGCTGATCGGGCAAAGCTCGATTATTGGAAACAGGTAGATTTATATCTTGGCGGATCAGAGCATGCAACGGGTCATTTGCTCTATGTGCGTTTCTGGACAAAATTCTTGAAAGACCTCGACTTGATTTCAGTTGACGAGCCAGCTACAAAGTTGATAAATCAGGGTATGATTCAGGGAAGGTCAAGCTTTGTCTACCGCCTGCTGGGTACAGAACTGTACATTCCTGTGACGATTTATAACAGACTGAATGCCGAGCCTCCAACTATGCAGGTAGCTGAGCTTGATAGTTTGATAAATGATCAGCTCGGTAAGACCCTGGGTGATTTACTAAAAGAGCAGTATCGGTTATCACAGCAAAATTCTTTAGGAACCTATGCTGAACTTGAGGCAGGAGAGGTACATACCAGTTATATAGATGGCAAGGCATTTAAGCCGATTCATGTTGATGTAAATCTGGTAAGTAATGATCTTTTGGATATGGCTGCCTATAAAAAATGGAGATATGACACTATAAATGCTGTTTTCATCACAGAAAATGGCAAATATCAGTGTGGGCATGAAGTTGAGAAAATGTCGAAATCTAAACTTAATGTGGTTAATCCTGACGATCTTATCGACCGCTATGGAGCTGACACCTTAAGAATGTACGAAATGTTTCTTGGTCCGATAGAACTGGCAAAACCCTGGAATACCAATGGTATTGAAGGCGTGTTTAAATTCCTGAGAAGGTTCTGGAAATTGTTTCATAACGACAAGTTTGAGTTTGCCGTTTCGAACGATGAGCCAGTTGCAGCAGAATATAAAGCCCTTCATAAAATCATAAAAAAAGTTACAGATGATATGGAAAGGTTTTCTTTTAATACGTCTGTAAGCAGCTTTATGATCTGCGTAAATGAATTAAATACGCTAAAATGTAATAAGCGAAAAATTCTTGAACCATTGGTGATCGTACTCTCGCCTTTTGCACCTCATATCGCTGAACAGCTCTGGGAATTACTGGGGCATGAAGCAGGAAGCATCACAACTGCCCATTATCCGGACTTTAATGCTGCTTATCTGGCTGAAGACGATTTTAATTACCCTATATCTGTAAATGGTAAATTAAGGTTAACAATAAATTTTTCACTCGATAAAGAGGCTGATGAAATTGAAAAAGAGCTCATGGTAAATGCAGACGTTATCAAATTACTCGATGGTAAAATGCCCAAAAAATTAATTGTTGTAAAGGGCCGCATTGTTAATATTGTAGTCTAAAAACTTAACCTGATTTGGGTCAGAATGTATGGGTTTTTTTTAACGCTAAAGTGTTTAAATCTCTCCTTTGGCGTTTTTTGTGCATAATCGAGGTTGACATCTATGCTAGCTAAGGTATTTAAAGACTGCATCAATTTTAATACATTCTTTTGTCGATAAGATAAGTGCCCCAGTCGCAGAATTATACTTTTCTGTCGGTTTAATTAAATGAATACCTATTTCGTCTCAATCAGACCTTTCTTCGTGCTGATATAACTGTTAATTTTGTGTTTTATTCATCAATTAAATTGCAATGAAATATTTTATACTTCTAGCCCTGGTAATATTAAGCTACAGCCCGCTGTCAGCGAAAGAAAAGTTTACGCTGCCCCTGACATCATTCCCTTTTCCACCAGGTGTCAGTGGAAAAATTAGTGGTACCATCATTGATTCGGCAACAAAGCAGGCAATTGAATTTGCGACAATTTCTGTGTTCCCTAGTGGTAATCCAAAGCCAATTGATGGCACCAGTTCTGACGCTAAAGGACAGTTTAAAATTAGCGGACTAGCTGAGGGTACCTATACTATCAGTGTTTCATCCCTTGGTTATAAAATTAAATACTTACGTAATATTGTTATAGCTGCAGGTAAGGCCAGCGCCAGTCTTGGTATAATTTACTTGCGTGATAATTCTATATTACTTAAAAAGGGTGCTGGAGTGGTTGCTCAGCGTAATCTGATAGAAAACCGTATTGATAAAATGGTCTTTAATGCGGACCAGGATATTTCTTCTCAAAGTGGAGTAGCAACTGATGTATTACGTAAAGTACCTCAGGTTGCAGTTGACGTTGATGGTAATGTTGAATTACGGGGAAGTACGAATGTGCGTATTTTGATAAATGGCAAACCTTCAACTATTCTTGCCACAAGTCTTGCAGATGCCTTGCAATCAATACCTGCCAATCAGATAAAAAGTATAGAAGTCATCACAAATCCATCAGCGAAATATGATGCTGAGGGTACTGCCGGGATTATTAATATAATTCTTAAAAAGTCAACCGCAAAAGGCGTTAGTGGTAATGTGAACTTGACAGGAGGCTCCCGGTTTGAAAATGGATCGCTAAACCTGAATGCCCGAAAGGGAACCTTTGGAGTGAATGCAGGATTCTCAGGTAATATGAATATACCTTCAATTAGTACGAATTCATCAACAAAGACTAATACTGATTCACTAAAAAATACCCAGACTATTACTCAAAAAGGTTCAGGAAAAGTCAGACGAAACGGCTATAATGGCCACGTAGGAATTGATTGGGATCTTTCAACAAAAGACAACCTGACCTCGACCGTTAGTTTTAATAATTTCGGCTTCAATAATAACAATTCTATTTTTCAGCAGACGGGCTTATTAAGACCTACCACACTCTTTAATCGTCCAGATTCAAATCATACAATTAATTCTTCTACTGATTTCAGGGTGCAGGGAATCGACTGGACGACTGATTATAAGCGTGTCTTCAATGAAGAAGGCAGGCAGCTCGATGTTTCTTATCAATTGAGTTCAAGCAAGAATCGGAATAATTATACCACCAATAATGTTATAAACACAGGGCAGAATCCGTATTCGGGACAGCTGGGTAATAATAATGGTAAATCAAAAGAGCAGGATATTCAACTTGATTATACTGAACCATTCTCAAAATCTACCAAATTAGAATTAGGAGCGAAAGCTATTTTGCGGGATATCAGCAGTATAACTAATGTAAATAGTTTACAAGGTGGAAATTATGTGTATAGCCCGACCCTTTCTGATAATTTTGATTATAAGCAGAATATTTATGCTGGCTATGCTGTTTTATCATTCAAGGCCTTTAATTTCCTTGATTTTTATACTGGTGCCAGGGTAGAACGTACCGTTAACAGCGGTGTTTTTGCTGGTAAGAGTCTAAATCTTGCTTCTTATACAAGTTTTATTCCATCCATAACAATCGCCAGAACGATCAGCCCAAGTCAGACAATCAAAATTGCCTATACGCAGCGCCTTCAGAGACCAGGTCTTCGTGACCTGAACCCATTTGTTCAGGCCAGTGACCCCACAAATATTTCACGTGGTAATCCTGATCTGGGTCCGGAGCACACTAAAAGTATCGAATTAAGCTATAATGTCTTTTTTGGGAAGGGAAGTTCTATTAATACAGCGTTATATTACCGTTATACATCAAATGATATTCAAAATTATATTACCCGGTATTCAACATTTACCTATGGTGACTCGACGTATAAAAATGTACTGGTTAGCATGAATGAAAATATTGGAAGGCAGCGTTTATATGGTTTAAATATTTTTGGATCAGTGCCCATTACGCCTAAGCTAACACTTAGGGGTAATGCCAACCTTTTTCAGGATTATGAACAGAATATCCAGTTGGGAACCCAAATTAACAGCTTTAACTACCGGTTAAATGCAAATGCAAGCTATAATTTCACACCTTCATTAAGCGCTGAGTTTTTCGGTTTTGTAAATTCACCCCGACGTACTGTTCAGGGTTCAAGTCCATCGTTCTCACTATATAATTTTGGCATTCGTCAGCAACTCTGGCATAAGAAGGGAAGTATAGCCTTTACTGCTGCTTCACCTTTTTCAAAATACCATGATTTTCATTCTAATAATGTAGGTACTGGTTTTACTTCTGTTAGCGATAGAAATGTTTCTTTCCGGTCATTCGGGATTAACTTCTCTTATGCATTTGGTAAAATCAACTATACCAGCCCTACAGGCAAGTACCAGAATGGTAAACAAGGGGAGAGTGAAGTGCATGAGGATGATGCTTCAGGTGGTCTTGGTGGTAATGGCGGCGGCGGTGGCGGCGGTGGCGGAGGCGGAGCTGCACCCTCAGGAGGTGGTGGATCTTCACAACGTTCAGGTGGTGGCAAACCTGCAGGTTCTCCTGCTTCTCCTTCAGGTGCCGCTGGTAAAGGATCATACCCAGGCAGTGGTGTAAGTGTGGGTCACCCAGCCGATTCAAGTGCTGCGCCTGGCAGACGTTTTAATCCTGCAGATTCATCAGACTCAAGAGGTCAGAGGTTAAAACCCGCCGATACTGCAGGCTTTAAAGGGGGGCGGTTTAAACCCGCTGATTCAAAAAGCGCAAGAGGAGGACAAATAAAGCCAGCCGATTCAGCAGGCGCAAGAAGTGGTCAAATCAAACCAGCCGATTCAGCAGGTGCAAGAAGTGGTCAAATCAAACCATCGGGTTCTATGCAAATACCTCTAAGCCCGGCACCGAATCTTCCAATTGATAGCACGTTAAACAAAACACCAAAGCTACCCGTGAAAATTCAACCAGTCTATATGCCTTCATTGACTAATTCAAACCAGCTTACTTATATTAAGAACAATTTCAGGGTTAAAGCGACAGAGCCAGGAAATATTTATTATTTTACTGTCTATCAGTTCATCTGACCCAAAGAGTATTCCAGTATTGAATTAAAATTGATCGTCTAAAAAAGTGTTTAAATCAGCCTGTAAGACCTATCGTGAATATGTCAAACTCGGGGGTAGAGTTGATATTAAATCTATCTCTGGACAGGAATAAACAGCATAAGGTTTCACTCTTTTTGAGGTATTAGCCAGTTCTGGTTAAGTACAATATTCTGCTCCCATACGGAATGAACTCCTTCAAGCGCGGTGATACTTGAACCACTCGTACTGAACATACGTAACTTCAGAAAATTGTTTATGAACGGTATATTTAAAAGGAATTCCAAAACGATTCGCTAAAGCCGTATAGGTATAATCAGAGATGTGCAAGGCTTCATTGCGTGGTTCATTCCAGTATGTTCCCGCAATATATTAATGCGTGCTATCTGAAACATTGATCACAAATGTCACCCAATCAGCATAGACCAGGAAATTGCTAAGAGCATTTTTAGTATACCCCGAAAGCTGATAATTCGAAACGGCAAAACCAAATAAACGTTTTAATGTGGTATTGCTGATGGTAGAACCTGTTTGCGACAAAATATCTGCGGATATTTTTTTACAGTCAATAGCTTTTAAGTGTGTTGATTTTATCTTTTCAGTAATTTTCGATACTAAAGCAGTTAAGGGCCCCGATTCTAAAAGGTCTTTGGGCATTCATCGATTTTCACGCTGTTAAAATACTTAAAAGGCGTTAAATATATTGTACTCAAGTCGTAAGAGATATGATTGAGTTGATAGTCTCGACATGTTTCCACTGAGCTGATGTTGATAAGCCAGGTCGATTCTCATCTTGCTATTTATTATGAATTGAACTGCAGGGGCAATATCAATAAAATTCTCTTCGCCCTCTGACCCGTTTTTGCCAAGTAGTTCAACATAAATATTGACATTGGTTTGTTTATAATCGGTATATGTTCGTGGTAACAGTAAGTAGCCAGCTGATAGGGTGTATCCAAACTGATCATGATGCCTACCCGGTGGAAAGGGGTGACCACTATTATTTCTTGCATAACTAAGATCACTAGAAGCTGACAGGGCCAGCTTATGAATCAACTGGGTAATTACAATACCACCCAAGGCCCCCGAATTTTCTCCCTTTAAATTTATTTCATGAAAATTTATGGGGTTGTTACTTAAAGAGGCCCTACCATAAAGTGCCACTCTAAAATGAGCCTGTGCCTGATCTAAAGCCAGAATCCTTAATTTACCATAAATGCTCAGGCCTTCAAATTTAAACCCTGGCTGATAAGCATTAGAACCATAAACGTTCACATGCAACATGAGGTGCCTTGAGAGTCCAAACATCACTTCAGGACTAATACGCAGCACGGTTTTCTGAACAGATGGCAACAACGTATTGGTGAGTCTGAATCCGATTGCCCCGGTGGCCATATTGCTGGCGGGCTCTGTATTAACAAATAGTTCCTGTGCAAAAATCGGGGTACTTAAAATGAATAGCACAATAAAAATTCCAGTGTTCTTCATTTTGAAAGGCTTACATGATAGTGATGATTGCTTTTATCTAACAGTTCAGTATTTGGTGTACCCGTCAAGAATAAAGGGTTCAACTCAGCACTGTATTTTTTTAATATTTTCCCAGAAACAAATCCTTTATCAATTACCTGAAATCTGGTTGAGCCCTCAAGTAGTTGATCGCGCCCGTCAATAAATTCATATGTTGCTCCATCTTTAGCGTAAATAAATCTACCTGAAATCTTTAGATTATTAAAATTATAAATAGCGATAAGTTTACTTACAGAGAAGCCTGCTGATACTACTTTTTGACGTATCGCGTCGAGGTTAACTATCTTACCGGGCCTAAATTGTACATAAAAAATGTTCTTATTAAGGTCTGGCTTTATCAGGCCAATAAAGTCAAGTGTATTCAACGACTTTTGAGTTGATAACGAGCACATAGAGCAGGTAAGTCCTGAAACTTCCAGTTCTGCTGCAATAAACTGTGCCTTTGCTGTTATAGCAAGTATGGACAGTAAAAAAGCGGTCACGATAATTTTTTTCATGATATCAATAAATTTAAAAGGATGGTCGCAGCCTCATTGCTGGCTATTTAAATTCATCGCCAATCTGGCATAGGTACAAAAACCAAGATGCATCAAGGCAGATGATTATTAAGTTGATTACCCATGAAATGGGTAAGGCAAATCAGATGCGGAAGGTATTGTTCAAAATATACACAGGCTGTTTATGTTGGTTTGGTGGGGCCTTATAGCAAACCGTAAGCAGGCATTTTAACCCTTTATAATTTACAAAAACAGGGTGTTGTGTGAAAATTGCCAGAAAAGAATGATGCGGCAACGGTAAAAAGGCATGCTGAGCCTGATGTTTATCGCCCAGGTTAATATGAATGCTTTTTGTTTTACAGCAAGGTGCAGGATTATGACCGCAGCTACAGGAATTTTCAGAAGTGAGTGAAACACCATGAAGAAGACCAAAGCAGTAATGTGCATTCACCGTAAACCCAGTACCTACAGCCAGGTAGATAAAAGTAATAACGGTAACGAATATCTTTCTGAACATTAGTCAAAATTACTTAAAAACAGGCTGATTTACAAAAGGTAATTTAGCCTGTTCTTCGCTCAGGCTAACCTTATAGTAAAATACTGGGCCTGGTACTTGTCACTTACTTCTGTTTTTTTCTGCTGTCAGAGTCTGTTTGACCAGGCACCAATCACTTGCTTTTACTTTTCACCTCAGGCTTAGTCTGTTGATCCTGGTCATCCTTAATTTTTTTTATCAATGCCCCTGCATCAGGGTCATCCAGTGATCTGGCTTTTCTGAGTACCTTAATAGCTTCCTTATATTGGTTTAGACCTCTCAAAATAAGTCCTTTCTCGAAGTACGCCCGTCCGTATTCCGGGTCTAGCGTAATGCAGGAATCTATTTTTTTCATTGCCAGGGTATAGTTATTTCTGGCAAGTGAAATCACACTCTCATTAAAAAAAATGACTGGATTTATTGGGGCAAATTTCTTTGCTTTTACCAGTTCAGCCGAAGCTTCATCATATTGGCTTGAAATGATGAAAAGAATAGCCCGGTTTACATAGGCATCTGCATTATTAGGGTCATAGGCAAGCACCTTATCAAAATCATTCATGGCATCTGCATACTTGCCTGAATCAAGACGGCCAATTCCCCTGCCCATATAATTATTTACCAATTCGTCATTGATCTGATCAAGACCATTCAAACAGTAAAATATTAATCTTTTTGATACTTCTGGTTTGTAGGTCCTGCTATGGGTTTCCATAGCCGCTATATTGAAATCATGAAAAAAGCTCAGGTATAAAAAGTAGCCACCAATAAAACGATTATCTGCAAATACTTCATCGAGCATTTTTTTTCTCCCGGTTTCGATAAGATCTTTTTGAACCGGCTGGGCACTCAGCAATGATTGGGCTCTGACTGAAGACATGGCCAGTACCAATAGTAAAAGGAGCAAGTATTTTTTTTTCATCTCAACTTTATTTGGTGCATCAGGAGCTGATATTACTGCTTTTTAACTCTTTTCAGGTTTAAAATATTCAAGGGATTAATCGTCATGTCATGAATATTATTCTGGCGTAGATTGACAAGTTTTGCATAGAATAAGACTACAACGGGTGCTTCTTCCATAATTATATTATCCATCTCTCTGTTAAGTGAATATCTCATCGAATCTGATGCCAGATAATAAGATCTTTCAAACAGTTCATCGAACTTACGATTGTTAAACCCTGTATAGTTTGGGCCAAAGGGTACTTTATTATGAGAATAAAATAAGGACAGGTAGTTTTCGCCATCAGGATAATCAGCAACCCATGAACCCCTGAAGAAGTTGATGGTGCTTTTACTTATTTGCTCGCGTAAACTTGCTGCCGGGTTTACTGCCAGAATTGTATGTATTCCCTGAATCTCAAGCTCTCCCTGAATATACTCTATCAGGTCTCTATAGGTCGTAGAGGTATACAGAGTGATCGGGGCCATTCCCCGCCCATGCGGATAACCTGATTCTGCCAGTAGTTTCTGGGCTTTTTCCGGATTGAAATCATATCCTTTAACGGCAGCTGCATTAAAACCAGGCATTCCTTCGGGTATAAATCCAGCGGTGCCAGGTATGCCCATACTATTTTGCAGGTACTTTACAATTTTAGTACGATCAATCGAATAATTGATTGCCTGCCTGATTTTTTTAATTTTCAGGGGGCTGTCTTTGACAATTTCCTTCGTTGAATCAACCAAAATTCCCATGTATTCAGTATCGAGATCCGGACCGCTGGCAAGAACAAACTTGCCCTTATATTTCTCCTGAACATGACCAGTTTTAGTCAGGATATCATCTCGGTAACTGCCATCTATATTGCTGAAAAAGTCTAGCTTTTTCTTTAAGAATTCAAGAAAGGCCGTTTGTTTGTCGCGGATGAAACTAAATTTTACAGCATCCAGAAAAGGCAGTCTCTTACCTTTTTCGAATTCAAAGTAATGTTGATTTTTCAGGAGTACCATAATCTCTTCTTCTTTCCAGTACTTGAAAGAAAATGGACCAGTACCAACAGGGTGACTTCTGAAATCTTTTCCGTAAAAGCTAACAACCTCATGTGGTAGAACCGAGCAGTATTGAGCAGTTAATAGTTTTAATAATGGTGGAAAAGGCTTATTTAATTTTATTTCGAAAGTGCTGTCATCGATAGCCACAAAGGAATTTTTACCAGTCACTTTATTATTAAATATCCAGGCCCCAGAAGATGCCGTTAGTGGATCAATCAGCCGGCTAAAGCTGTAAACGAAATCAGTAGCAACTACTTTCCTGCCTTTGCCCTGGCTAAAGTTTAAATCATCCTGAAAGTAGACATCTTTTCGCAGGTGAAAGATATAAGTTTTTGAATCGGCAGAAATTTCCCATTTTTTTGCAATACATGGCTTAACTTCGAGTGAATCTGTAAGCTGCGTGAGGCCATTATAAATCAGGTTATCGCACCATTCTGCATATTGGTTACGTGCAAAAGCAGGGTCTAGTGAGGTTAGAGCCTGATCAATATTGCAATTAAAAACTTTCTTGTCAGAAGACGTTTGCTTTACGCATGCCAGAAAAGAAAGCATGCAAACAATGATTAATAAAGAAAACGTACCCCGCATTTAAAAAGCAATAAATTGGTCAACTAGTTCGTGCATGAATTTTTGAGTATCTTCTTTTGACAATGATCCATCAGCACTTATTTCTTCTCTTATTCCTGGAACATGCAGTTTTAATGGAAGCACATTTAGTCCAAGATAGTGACAGACGCCGGTAAAATGATCAATACCCCTGATATTTCCATATTTACCAGAGGCCAGCCCGATTAAAGCCGCTTTTTTATTTTTAAAACTCCCTGGAAAATCTAAAGAATCAATAAAAAGTTTGGCAATTCCAGGGTAGCTACCATTATATTCTGGCAGTATAAACAAGAATTTGTCTGAACTTTTAATCAGTTCCTGAATCGGTTTAAATGCATCGCTACGCTTTCCAAACATATCAGTTGATGCCAGGCTATCTGGAAGATCGCACAAAGACAATACCGAGCTTGGAAAATTGTTCTGATCAAAAAACGATTTTATAATTAATGCTAATTTAAGTGAATAACTATTTGGTCTGTTTGTTCCTGAAATAATGGTTGTCATGTTTTTTTAATCAAAACCCGGAGTTTTTGTTTTAGCTACTATGAAGTTTCTGCTAGTTGCCGGTTGACACTTTAGTTAAATTACATCAATTGATCGAACCCAGAAAGCCTAACTTACAGTTTTTATCGAAAAGATTGTATCTTTAAACATTTGCTAATCACCCGTCATTGCGGGTTTTAATTCCTCAATGTTTTTCGTTCCTTTTCAATTGAGTAAGTTATTTTTACATCGTAACACCTTAAAAAAGTGATACAAAAAGAAATTTTGAGCGAACTGTAATTTTCTAATATTAGTTGAATACATGGGTAAAATTATAGCTGTTGCAAACCAGAAAGGCGGCGTTGGTAAAACAACCACTTCAATCAACCTTGCTGCGGCCCTGGCCGTATTTGAGTTCAAAACACTTTTAATCGATGCCGATCCACAGGCGAACAGTACTTCAGGCATTGGTGTCGATCCGAAAAGTATAGAATCCAGTATTTATGAATGTATCGTTAATGACCTGGATCCGCATAAGGCTATTGTAAAAACGGGTACACCAAATCTTGATCTTTTACCTGCACATATTGATCTGGTGGGAGCAGAAATTGAAATGATCAATCTGCATGAACGTGAGTACAAAATGAAAAAGGTACTTGACAGCGTTAAAAATGATTATGATTTTATCCTGATTGACTGTTCACCATCGCTGGGTCTGATCACAATAAATGCGCTAACGGCAGCAGACTCAGTTATTATTCCTGTTCAGTGCGAATATTTTGCACTCGAGGGCCTGGGTAAATTGCTGAACACAATAAAAATTGTTCAATCAAGGTTAAATATAAACCTGCAAATTGAAGGCATTTTGCTGACTATGTATGATGTTCGGTTACGATTGTCAAATCAGGTAGTAGAAGAAGTAAAGACACATTTTCAAGATTTGGTTTTCGATACCATCATACAACGTAATACCCGTTTGAGTGAGGCTCCAAGTTTCGGCCTGTCAGTTATAATGCATGATATAAGTAGTAAGGGTGCCATAAACTACCTCAACCTCGCCCGTGAAGTTGTCAAGCGGAATGGATTAACCAGTGAAGCTGCGAGCAGCACTACAAAATAAAAATAATGAGTACAGCAAAAAGAAGTGTTTTAGGCAAAGGTCTTAGTGCATTACTTGAAGATCATCATAAAGATTTGCATACCCATGCCGGAGAAGGTGTTCACCAGTCAAAAGGTAGAGCAGGCTCTATTAATCTTGTTCCAGTAGATGTAATAGAGACTAACCCTTTTCAGCCACGAAATCAGTTTCAAGAAGAAGCCCTTCGTGAACTGTCTGAATCGATTCGTTTGCAGGGTATCATACAGCCAATAACAGTAAGAATGCTGAATGCTAATTCTTACCAGTTAATCTCTGGTGAACGTAGGTTGAGAGCGTCAAAACTGGCAGGTCTGAAAGAGATTCCTGCTTATATTCGAACAGCCAATGATCAGGAAATGCTTGAAATGGCATTGATTGAAAATATTCAGCGTGAAGACCTGAATGCACTCGAAGTGGCAATCAGTTTTCAGCGTATGATTGAAGAATGTCATTTAAAGCAGGAAGAACTGGGTGACAGGGTTTCAAAAAGCAGAAGTACCGTGACCAATTATCTCAGACTGTTAAAATTACCTCCACAAATACAAGAAGGCCTCAAAGAAGGAAAAATCAGCATGGGTCATGCCAAAGCATTGATTTCTATTGAGTTTGCCGACAGACAGCTTTGGGTATATAATCAGATACTTCAGCATGATTTTTCTGTTAGAAAGGCTGAGGAACTGGGCCGTCAGGCTCAGACTAACACCGTTTCTAAACCAGCCCAAATACAGGCAGTAGCTCCTGAATTCAGAAAAGTACAAGATGATCTTTCTTCGCATCTTGGTACCCGTGTGCAGATTAAGGTCAACCCTAACAAAGGAGGGAAAATTGAAATTCCTTTTCTATCTACACATGATCTGAACAGAATCCTCGAATTGATGCATTAAGAGATGAAGCTTACAATACTCTTAATGCTGTCAGCAGCCTGTTGCATTAGTATTGCATTTGGTCAAGCCAAAAAACAATCAAGCCAGCCTGATTCGGTTAATTACATGAAATCTGCCGTGGCAGACACGTCTAAAAAACCAAAGGCCAAAATTCAAGCACCAATAGATGCTGAAGACAGTGACTTTCAAATCAAGCATCCTGCCTTCAGACTAAAGCTAAATAATCCGGTAGCCCCAAACGGTAAGGCTACACATTCATCACGCCGGGCATGGATGCTGTCAACAGCCTTACCTGGAACTGGTCAGATTTATAATCATCGATATTGGAAGCTCCCGATTATTTACGGAGGCTTTATTGGCCTGATTGCCTCAATTGATTTCAATACACGCTATTATAACACTACGCTTCAGTATTACAAGATACTCTTAGTCAACCCGGCCTCTCCAAGTGTCCCGGCAGAATACCGAAATGCACCATTGACCCAAGTTGGCAGTGTGAAAGATTTTTACCGCAGAAACAGAGATTTGTCTGTGATTGGTGCAGCAATTTTATGGCTGGCAAATTCTGTTGATGCCTATGTTGACTCAGAACTTAAAGGCTTTGATGTGAGCAATAGTTTATCATTAAGGATTGCCCCTGCAATTACCCCTTTTAGTATGGGATCAGATTTTCAGAGAGCTTCAACTTTACAACTACCTTATTTGAGTCAGCCCGTTTATGGGCTGAAACTTGTTATGTCAATTAAATGAGGAACAGAATAAACCATTAAATTATGAAGATCGCAATACTGGGTTATGGGAAAATGGGCAAGGCCGTAGAAGAAGACGCTTTGGCCAATGGGCATGAGATAGTCTTAAAAATAGATAAGTCTAATTTGCAAGACCTGACCATTGAGAATCTAAAGCTGGCCGATGTCGCAATAGAGTTTAGTACCCCATTAACTGTTCTTGATAATATATACCTGTGCTTTGATGCAGGTGTTCCGGTCGTTGTTGGTACAACAGGTTGGTATGATAATCTCAAACTTATTGAGGCAGATTGCGAATGTCGTAACACGGCACTTTTTTATGCCTCAAATTTTAGCATAGGAGTAAATATTTTTTTCCAGGTCAATGAAATTCTGGCTGGTATTATGAATGATTTTCCTGAGTACAATGCTGAGATCACTGAAGTACATCATATTCACAAACTTGATTCACCAAGTGGCACTGCTATAACCCTTGCTGAAGGTATGCTCGCTGTTATGAATCAAAAATTAAGATGGAAAAATATATTAGACGAACGGGAGGGCAAAGTTACAAACGAGGCTCTTGGAGAACATAAACAAACAGGAATTACAGATCCAGCTCTTGATCAGTCTGAACTGATCATTCATTCAGAAAGAAAAGATGAGGTAAAAGGGATACATACTGTACGCTATGTTTCTGAAAATGACCAGCTTGTTTTTACCCATGAGGCTTTTAACAGAAAGGGATTTGCTCAGGGTGCTGTACTTGCAGCAGAGTGGGTTAGTAATAAGGCAGGTGTATATTCAATGCGCGATCTGCTCGGTTTTATAACCGAAAAAAAG
>Ga0123337_10001961_pt1 | contig 24581 bp, 22 predicted proteins | sample frozenSSSSmetaG_FD_89792 | JGI IMG/M metagenome (GOLD analysis project Ga0123337, IMG submission 89792) | Glacier valley bacterial and archeal communities from Borup Fiord, Nunavut, Canada, to study Microbial Dark Matter (Phase II) -... | ecosystem: Environmental > Aquatic > Freshwater > Ice >...
ATTAAAATTGCCTGTTATAGCTGAGTTGATTTTTGAACCCCACCATAAAAATTCACCAATTGTAGTAGGTACAAATAAAAGAAGTTTGATTGCGGAACAGTTCAGAGAGCTTAGAACAAATGTAAATTATATCACTGCCTCCGGCAAGGACAATTGTAAAGTAATATTGGTTACTTCTTCGGTACCGGGGGAAGGTAAAAGCTTTGTGGCCATAAATTTAGCCATTAGTTTAAGTCTTACAGGTGATAGGGTTGCGTTGATGGAATGTGATTTACGAAAGCCGAAACTTAGTAAAGCAATGGGAGTAGAAACTTCTATCGGAATCAGCAATTACTTAATTGGAAAGGCGACTAAAGATGATATCGTCAAAAAATACAAGGATATTGATACATTGTCTGTATTGCCATCGGGTCCAACCCCACCCAATCCTGCCGAATTATTGACGAATGTACGTTTTGAAGAACTAATTGTTCATTTAAAAAAGGATTTCGATTATATCATTATAGATACTCCCCCAGTGGCTGCGGTTACGGATGCTAAAATTATGGGTGCTTTTGCGGATACGTCTATTTATATTGTTCGACACAATTATACAAATGTATCATTGTTGAACCTGATCGGGGATATTGAACAGAAGCATACGTTACCGAATATAAATTTGGTCTTAAATGGAATAGAAAATAAAAAAATATTGGGATACTCCTACGGGCAGGGTGGTTATGGCTATGGTTATGGTTATGGCTATGGTTATGGGTATACGGATGATTCGAAAAAGGGAACCAATTTTTTTAAAACATTATTTAGTAAAATAAAAGGCAGGTAATCCTTTGAAAACTGATTTTTTTAAGTTGCTGAATTGTTTTTTTATCTGCTATTTACTCTACTAACCGATGACACTGAAAGACGTAAAAATAATTGAACTGCCCAAAATCCTCGATCCAAGGGGTAACCTATCATTCATTGAAGAAGAAAATCACGTTCCTTTTAAAATTGCCAGATCATACTGGATATATGATGTGCCCGGCGGGCAGATTCGGGGTGGGCATGCTTTTAGAAAGCAACAGGAACTGATTGTAGCATTGTCCGGTAGTTTTGATGTGATCATCAGCGATGGCCAGGAAGAAACAAGATTTCACCTGAACAGATCCTATTTTGGTTTATACGTCCCCAATGGTTTATGGAGGCAAATGGATAATTTTTCTACCAATTCCGTAGTATTGGTATTATCATCTACTGTCTATGATGAGGCTGACTATATCAGGGATCAGGAGGAGTTCAAAAAATTGCAGAACAATGAGTAATTCAGTATACGAATGCAGCATCGTTCACTTGCCTAAAATTCACAATGAGGCGGGTAGCATTACTGCTTTGGAGAATCAAAAAAACATACCCTTCGACGTAAAGCGGGTATATTATTTATACGATGTGCCGGGCGGAGCGGAAAGGGGAGGGCATGGACATCGGGATTTACAACAATTTATCATTGCACTGAGTGGATCATTTGATGTAATGATCAATGATGGAACCAATAAGAAAGTCGTTCATTTAGATCGCCCATACATCGGATTGCACATCGTTCCCGGTATTTGGCGGGAGCTGATTAATTTTTCTTCCGGAGCGATCTGCCTGGTACTGGCATCTGAAAAATATAGCGAATCCGATTATCTCAGGGATTTTGAAAGCTATTTAAATTTTATTCAGTAATGGAAATTATTGAAACAGGCTCAAAGGCTTACCAGGAAATTTTCCCTTCAACTTATCACCAATTCAATTCCACAGCATTCAATGTTTTGAATGAAAGCAGGTGCGAACAACTTCTTTTCCTGATCTTTAAGGATACTAAAAACAGGTTGGGTTTAATTGCCGGCATAAAGGGGAATGAAATGTATAGTCCTTTTTCGGCCCCTTTTGGTGGATTCTCTTTTGTGAGGGAAGATATTAGCGTTGCACAAATAGAAGCAGGGGTGGATGCATTGATTGCTTATGCTGCCTGTAAAGGATATTCGGCCATTCATTACACCATGCCTCCATTATTTTACCACCAGGTTTTTAATAATAAGCTGTTGAACGTGTTGCACCGAAGGGAGTTTATGATTACAGCAATTGATCTGAACTATGAATTTAACCTGCAAAATTTTAGTGAAGAGTATGAAATGAATATCTGGCACAATGCCCGTAAAAATCTTCGCATATCTTTAAAGCAAGGGTTTGAATTCATCAAATGCGAATCTGAAGAATTGAAACTAACAGCTTACGAAGTAATTAAGGAGAACCGCAGTAGAAAGGGATATCCTTTAAAGATGACTTATGAGCAGGTGAAAAAAACCATTGAAATCATCGAGGCTGATTTCTTTTTAGTAAAGAAGGGCGGAGACATGGTAGCGGCGGCCCAAATTTTTCACGTAGCACCCGGGATAGTACAGGTTATTTACTGGGGTGATATTCCTGACTTTGCATCCTTTAAACCGATGAATTTTTTGGCTTTTCGGGTATTTGGTTATTATCAACAATTAGGATATAGGGTTGTAGATATTGGTCCTTCAACGGAAAACGGCATTCCAAATTATGGTTTGTGCGAATTTAAGGAAGGAATTGGATGTGATACAACTCCAAGGTTTTCGTTCATTAAATCGATCGTATAGAAATTTACAACCATTGAAGTATTTGACTAATGGAAATTAAATTGGTGAATTATACAGCAGATTTTCTTGAACTATCTTCCAGATGGCTCAATGATCCGGAAATGAAAAAACTTACCAATGCGCCAGTATTTTCAATAAAGGATCAACTGGATTGGTTTAACACATTATCGGAAAGAAAAGATTATTTTATTCGGGGAATTCAGTGTTTAGATGTAAAAATTGGTGCTTGCGGTTTAAAAAACATCACAGCAACGGATGCTGAATATTGGGGTTATATTGGAGAAAAGGATTACTGGGGAATGGGAATTGGTTCCCGGATTTTAACAGAAATGGAAAACGAGGCAAGTAAGTTTGGGGTAAACAGTGTATGGCTAAATGTATTGACAACCAATACAAAAGCTATTCGACTTTATAGTAAAAACGGATATTTCATAGAGTCAGAAAATGCAGACATTCAAAAAATGCGCAAAAAAATATGATTAAATTTCTTGACATACAGGCCATCAATCATTCTTTTGAACCAGAACTATCTCGGGCAATTCAAAAAGTAGTAAGCTCAGGTTGGTATTTAGTGGGTGAAGAAACAAAGCAATTTGAAAAAGAATATGCGGCTTATTGTGGGGCTAAACATTGTATCGGCGTAGCCAACGGGCTGGATGCCCTGAGGTTGATTTTAAAAGCATGGATGGAAATGGGCTTGATGCAGGAAGGGGATGAAATCATTGTACCAGCCAATACTTATATTGCATCTATACTTGCCATTACCGATAACCGGTTGGTGCCGGTATTGGTAGAACCGGATATTCACACCTGCAATATCAATCCATTTTTAGTTGCCGAAAAAATTACTTCCCGTACCAAAGCGATTATGATGGTGCATCTGTACGGACAGATTGCCATGCACCCTGAATTAGAAAAACTGGCAACAAAATATAAACTGAAATTAATTGAAGATGGCGCCCAATCCCAGGGAGCCGAATATATAGGTGCAGATGGCACTATAAAAGTATCCGGTAATATTGGAGATGCTGCCGGACATAGTTTTTATCCCGGAAAAAACCTGGGAGCATTGGGCGATGCAGGTGCAGTAACTACCAATGATGATGAACTGGCAGCAATGGTAAGAACCATTGCTAATTATGGCTCTACCAAAAAATACCAAAATCAGTACATCGGGTTAAATTCAAGGTTAGATGAAATACAGTCAGCAGCATTAAGAGTAAAGTTGCAACGTATGGAAGCAGACAATCAACGCAGGCGGGAAATTGCCCAATACTATATCGATCATATCAGCAATACTGATATTGCGCTGCCCCGGACAGCCGACGGTAAAAATTCCATTGCAAATGACCGCAGCCATGTATGGCATTTATTTGTGGTGAGGAATAGCAGCAGGGATTTATTACAAACGCATCTCGAAAAATATGGCGTACAAACGCTGATCCATTACCCCATACCCCCACACAAGCAAGGCGCTTACAAAGAATGGAACCATTTATCTTTCCCAATCACTGAAAAAATACATGAAGAGGTTTTGAGTTTACCCATTAGTCCGGTATTGACAATCGAAGAAGCGAAAATTGTGGTATCAGCTGTAAACGATTTTAAATAATTACCAACTTACCTATTTTACGCTACCAATTGTCCGAACAAAAATCTTCCTATCGTCAAATTATGAAAGCCACTTCTCTTTTTGGAGGAGTACAGGTTTTTAATATTTTGATGGGTATTATCCGGTCTAAATTTATTGCGGTATTACTGGGACCTGCAGGTATGGGGATAGCTGGCTTGCTTACTTCTACTACCGGCTTAATTGCCAGTGTTACCAATTTCGGGCTCAGTACCAGTGCAATAAAAAATGTTGCAGAAGCCCATGGCAATGGTAATAGCCATCGTATTGGTTTGGTAGTTGCTGTCATAAGGCGCCTGGTTTGGATCACAGGATTACTGGGTACAGTGGTAACCTTTATACTGGCACCTTTATTAAGTAAGTTAACATTTGGTAATCCGGATTATACGGTAGCATTTCGGTGGGTTTCGGTTACCCTGTTATTGGGACAGCTATCTTCCGGCCAAATGGTGGTAATACAGGGTATGCGTAAATTGCAGTTTTTGGCAAAGGCAAACATCATAGGTTCTGTGGTGGGCTTATTGGTTTCGTTGCCCATCTATTACTGGCTTGGTGTTAAGGGGATTGTGCCGGCACTGGTTGTTACATCCCTGCTTTCCGTTTTATTAACCTATTATTTTACATCACGCATCAGTATCGACAAAGTAGGCGTATCGGTTGCTACTGTAAAATCAGAAGGGGCCGGTATGCTGAAGATGGGGTTTTTACTGAGTATGAGTGGTATGATTGGCCTTGTGACAAGTTATTTACTGAGCATATTTATTAGTCGCTATGGAGGCGTTGCACAGGTGGGACTATACAATGCAGGCTTTGCCATCATCAATACCTACGTAGGGATGATATTCGCAGCCATGGTAACCGATTATTTTCCCCGTCTTTCTGCGGTGGCTAACGATAATAAAAAATCTGCCTTATTAATCAACCAGCAGGCTGAAATTGGTATACTGATCATAGCGCCTGTTTTGAATATCTTCATGGTATTTATCAATGTGGTGATCACACTCTTGTACTCATCCAAATTTTTACCTATTTCAGGTATGATACAGTATGTGGCATTGGGAATTTTTTTAAAAACGGTAAGCTGGGCCATGGGGTATATGATGCTGGCAAAAGGTGATTCTAAAATATTTTTCTACAGTGAGCTTTTGGCAAATATCTATATATTGGGGATCAATATGCTTTGTTATCGGTTATATGGGTTGGATGGATTGGGAATATCATTTTTTGTCTGCTACGGTTTAGGCATTTTACAGGGTTATATTATACTTCATTGGAAATATCAATTTAGATTCGATGCCACGTTTTACCGGGTTTTTTTTATTCAGTTTCTGTTAACGGCGATTTGTTTTTTTCTGGTAAAGTTTTTCACGGGTAACCTGCGTTATATTGTAACGCTTCCTGTGATCGCGGCAACCACCATTTTCTCATTGAATGAGTTTAATAAAAAACTTGATATCATTGAATTTGTACGGAGCAAGTTCAAGAAATAAACTATTTCCATTGCAGCGTCCCTTAGTATCGGTTATACTTACCACTTATAATTCAGCAAAATTTGTAGTGGAAACCCTGGAAAGTGCCCGGGCACAAACTTACCGGCACATTGAGTTAATTGTATCAGATGATTGTTCCAACGACAATACCGTTGAAATATGTCGCAACTGGATCGCACTGCATAAAGATCGTTTTGTAAGAACAGCAATCATAACGGTTCCGGTGAACACCGGGGTATCGGCCAATTGCAACAGGTGCATTAAGGCTTCCGGTGCCGCATGGATTAAGCTGATAGCCGGTGATGATATCTTGCTACCCAATTGCATTGAAGACAATATGCAATTTGTCGTTAATAATCCGCAGGCTGCCGTCGTTTTTTCGCAGGTATTATTGTATATAGACGAATTTGTACCCGAAAAACTGGTAACCGTTTTACCTGATAGTTACCCGATGAACCTGATGCGTGCAACCTTCAGTGCCGAAGATCAATATAAACTGCTGCTTTTGTCAGATAGAATTACATATACACCATCCAGCTTTTTTAACAAACAAACACTGTTGGCTGTTGGTGGATTTGATGAAGCTAATAAGCTGGTGGAAGATTATCCAATGTGGCTTAAGTTAACCAAAGCGGGAAACAAATTACATTTTTTTAAAAAAGCCACCGTTGGTTACAGAAAGCACGATGCCGCTTCAAATAATATGTCGGATTCCGGACTGTTTAAACCACTGTTTTTGAAATTGAGCCCTTTTTTTAAAAAAGATGTGTACCCTTTCCTCCCCTGGGATATTGCCGGTAGCAAACGATTTACGGTAACGGTAGCTAGATTTTTTCAGCTGGCTGGATTAAATAAGAACACCTCTCTGAATAGAGCGCTATATAAAATGGCTACTGTTTTTTTTAACCCTTTTCATTATGTAATTTTTTGCAAAAGAAAATTAATGAAGCAGGGCCAAAAAAATGTGTTCTATGTGGATATTCAATAAAAATGTATATAAAATTCCACCAAGTACATTGCAGATTAAATGTGGTACGACAGCTTAAAATCTCAAAAGTTAAACACAAAACTTAATTCAAAAAATATGAAAAAGAACTTCACTTTTTTAATTAATTCTGTTTTGAATTTTATAGGCTTTAAGGCAATTAAGACAAACAAGCTCGTTAATGGAAAAAGGATTGTTCAATATAAAATAGTTAAGAATTCTAAATGGGAGGCTCCAAAACATGTTTATAACCTGAGTGAGTTTCCTATTACTACATTAAATTGTATAAAGTCAAATACAATGTTAGGGGAAATTCGTTTAAAAAATATTATTGAGACAAGTCAGTATGTGTTAAAAAACAATATCAAAGGTGATTTTATAGAGTGCGGTGTATGGAAGGGGGGTGCCGTTGCTTTGATGGCCTATATATTAAAGGCAGAAAATCAAAATAGGAAATTACAGCTCTTTGATGCTTTTGATGATATTTGCGAACCAGATGCAAATGTTGATGGTGAAAGAGCTATAAATGAAGTGGGTGGCAGAGATTATGCAAATGGCAGAATAACTCCAATTTCTGGTATTTACAATATAAAGGGAGGAAGTGGCAACGAGCAATTGGTAATGAGTTTGATTACCAATGATATTGGATATGATAGAAATCTTGTCTACTTGCATAAAGGGTGGTTTCAGGATACTTTACCACTGGTGAAAAACAATATTGCAGAAATTGCATTATTACGTCTCGATGGTGATTGGTACGCATCAACAAAAGTATGTTTAGAAAGCTTATATGATAAAGTAGTTAATGGTGGAATAGTCATAATTGATGATTATGGCGCTTATGATGGTTGTAAAAAAGCTGTAGATGATTTTTTAAATCAAAAAAGGATTAAAGCCGATATTATATGGGTCGATAATGAATGTATTTTTTGGATAAAAAAGTCATAATTATTTATTTTCTTAATTGAATATTATTCCAAGTATATGGAGAATTATTTTGATATTTTAAAGTGGGATTCTAGTTTTTTTGGTTTAAAAGTCAGTAATATTAATGCTAAAATATTAGACAACATTGAATTTGATAATATACTTAATGAACTAAAAAATCAAGAAGTTAAATTAGGATATTACTCTTCTGTGTCTCCATTAAATATCAACCAGTTTTCCTCCGATTTGTACGAAATTTTTCCAGTTGATAAAAAAATAACCTATTTTAAAAATATAGAAGAAAATAGTCCTAGTAATCAAAAAATCTTTAAATACGAAGAAAACTACCCGAATGATAAGTTGATAAATCTTGCAATTCAGAGTGGTATTTATTCAAGATTTAATATTGATAAAAAAATTGGTCGAATTAAATTTGAAGAATTATACAAGGAATGGATTATCAAATCAGTTAGTAAGATATTAGCAACAGAAGTTCTCGTATATAGGGATAATGATGTTATTGAAGGGTTTGTAACCTTGGGAGAGAAACTTGGTGTAGCTGATATTGGAATTATAGCAGTTGATGAGTATAGCAGGGGTAAAGGCATTGGAAAGAAATTGATGGCTAGTGCGGAAAATTGGTTCGCAATCAATCACTACAATCAAATACAAGTAGTTACCCAGGGGGATAATCTGCCCGCTTGCAAATTATATGAAGCATGTGGTTTTAATATTAATAAAGTGGAATATTTTTATCATTTTTGGAGAAAGGAAAGTGATACGGTTTCTGAACTAAATTTTAAAGATGAATAATTCAATTCCATTTAACAAACCCTACCTCACGGGTAAAGAAATGCATTATATATACCAGGCTGTTTACTCTGGTAAAATTTCAGGTAACGGGCTATTTACCCAAAAATGCCAGCAGTTTTTTCAGGATCAGTATGGCTTTAAAAAAGCCTTGCTAACCACTTCCTGCACGGATGCGCTGGAAATGTGTGCCTTGCTGGCCAATATTCAACCGGGAGATGAGGTGATCATGCCCTCCTATACTTTTGTATCTACAGCACTGGCTTTCGTAAGACAAGGTGCCAGAATAATTTTTGCAGACAGTGGTGCTTTTCATCCAGGAATGGATGAGAACTCCCTTGAAGCATTGATTACTCCAAAAACAAAAGCCATTGTACCAGTGCATTATGCAGGGGTGGCTTGTGATATGGATAAAATAATGGCACTTGCCAATAAATACAACCTGCTGGTGATAGAAGATGCAGCACAGGCCATTGCATCTTTTTATAAAGGAAAGGCTTTGGGAAGTATCGGCCATATGGCGGCATTTTCTTTTCACGAAACCAAGAATATCAACTCAGGCGAGGGTGGATTACTAGCGATCAATGATGAACGCTTCATCAAGCGGTCAGAAATTATTTGGGAAAAAGGAACCAACAGGGCAGAGTTTTTCAGGGGGGCCGTTAATAAATATGGTTGGGTGGATATTGGCTCTTCATTTCTTCCCTCAGAAATAATTGCAGCCTATTTATGGGCCCAGTTGGAGAACATTACTGACATTCAAAATAAGAGAATTAAGATTTGGGAACAATATAACAATGGGTTAAAAGAATGGGCAGCAGCTAACAAGGCAACCCTACCTTTTATTCCTGACTATGCTTCCAATAATGGGCATATGTTTTACCTGGTTTGCAATAGTTTAGAGCAACGTACCCAATTAATTGACAAGCTGAAAGAACATCATATTTTATCTGTTTTTCATTACCTGAGTTTACACAAAAGTCCTTTTTATCAGGACCAGTACCAGGGAGCTGAATTGATTCAGTCAGACCGGTATACGGATTGCCTGGTGAGGCTTCCGATGTATTACGAGTTAACAGAAGAGCAAATACAAAAAATAATAGATGCGATCATCGACTGAGATTTTCAAATCTAACACCCTGTCACCTTAATCGGAAAAATTGCAGGAATAATGTCTTCAAAACATTTCCCCACAACAAATATACAAGGACAGCAGGAGCCATGGGTATTTAAAAATAACTAAAGCATGCGCCTGAGTATTATTATTCCCGTTTATAATGTAGAAGACTACATCGAAAAATGCATCCATAGTCTGCAGCAACAGGATATTTCGAAAGACGAGTATGAAATCATTATTATCAATGATGGTTCGCCCGATAATAGCAGGGAGGTAATATTGAGGCTGATGAAACTGTTTAATAATATTGTTTTTATTGACCAGGTAAATAAGGGTGTATCACTGGCCAGAAATGCTGGCATGGATAGGGCAATCGGACAATATTTTTTATTTATCGACCCGGATGACTATGTGGAACCAAATAGTTTTAGCAGGGTTTTAGGTGCTGCCGAAAACCAGCAGGCGCAAATTGCAATTTTAGGGTTTAAGTTTTTAAATGAAGATAATTCTGTAAGAACGAATATGTTCTTCTCAGCTTTTAAGGGTAAAATATATTCAGGTATTGAAGCTTACTATAATTCAAGAATAAAAGTAAATATAGATCCAGACAGAACCTGGGCAATATTGTTCGAAAGTAATTTTTTGAACAGAAGAGGTATTAGGTATATTTCTGAAGTGCCATATTTGGAAGACGGTGAATTTATTGCAAGAATACTTTGCCTTGCAGACCGCTGTATATTCGAAGGCAATTCCTTCTATATACGCACCACCCGTCCTGGTTCAGCTACCAATTCCAATTTATTTTATGCGGAGAGATCCATCAATGGATTTATTAAAGCGGCTGGCAACTTAAAGCTATTTTCGCAAAGCCCTGTTTTAAGTGAAGCGCAGCGTGTTTTCATGAACCAGCCATTATCAAAGTTTACTTTGCTGGCGGTTGAATCAAGTGCAAAAATGTCAAGCTTTAAAAAATTCTTTTTTGTAAAAAAGAAACTGATTGAAAATGGCCTTGGGAGACTTTCACTGGCGGGAGTATTATGGCCCTATAGCACTTATGCAAGATTGTATAATATCACTCCTTTTTTATTTATCATTTACTTGTATTGGAAAAAGATTAAGGTGTCCGTTGCGCTACAAATAAATAAACGGCTCCATCGCTAACTGATTACCGAATTTTTTTGCCAATTTAAAAAATCGCTTTCTAACAAAGAATATAAATTTCATTTATTTTTTCTTAAACTTTTGCAAATGGGTAAGCCAAGTGAAAATGATCCGGATAATTTTTTAGTTAACCGGATTTTTGAGGAAAATTTCCTTGAACTGGCGAATCAATTCACCAGGGGTAAGTTAATTGATATTGGTTGCGGTGCCAAGCCTTATAAAGAAATGTTAAGTCATCTTGTAACCCAGCATATTGGGGTTGATCATCAATTAACCGTTCATGATAAATCGAATATAGATTTGTTTGGAACAGCTTATAGTATACCTGCTGATAGCGGTTCATTTGATAGTGCTATCTGTACTGCGGTATTGGAGCATTTAGAAGAACCGGAACAGGCAATCAGGGAATGTCACCGTGTGCTAAAACAGGACGGGTATGCTATATACTCAGTGCCGTTTATCTGGCAACTTCACGAACAACCAAGGGACTTTTTCCGGTATTCAAAATATGGGTTAGAATATCTTTTTAAAAAGGTTGGCTTTGAAGTGATAGAAGTAAGACCACTATCCGGTTTTGCCGTCACGTTTATACAACTTCATTTATACGTTGTCAATGGAAAGTTTAACCGGGGGATTATAAAAAAGATAGGGATTGTTCGCCTTTATTCTTACCTGATGCAGCGGTTTGGACTTTTTTTAAATAAGCATGACAACACAAAAGAATGGACATGGATGTACACTATAGTAGCAAAAAAATAATATTTTGCGCAGACATCCATTAATTGAGAATGATTTCCTCAACCGTGTTACTTTTTAGTACCCATTAAATATGCTTCTAAAACTGTATCTATTATCTTAAAATGCAGGATAAATTAATACTACATATATTAGCTCCGGATAAGTTTACACTGCCACTAATCAATTATCTCAATGGGGAGATGAGCGTATATCCGCAAATTTTCTTATTTATCAGCAAACCTGAAGATGAAGCTATTTGTGCATTACCCAATGTGTTTTATTTGCGAAATCCTCATCGTAAATATTTCATTAGCAATACAATGAACGTGTTCAGACATTTCCGAAAAGCATCTAAAATAATTATACACGGAAATCCGATACTCTATTATTTTTACCTTTTTCAATTTGCGCTGAAGAAAACATATTGGGTAATTTATGGACATTCAGATATGGGAACAAAAGAAACAAATAAGGAGCGGTCGTTAAAAAACTATATCAAAAAAAAGGTACTTGGCAAAGTACCGGCTCATATTACCCATATTGGAGGAGACTCAATAACAGCCAATGAAATATTTGGTTCAGGGGCAAGGTTGTTTTACAGCCCGATGTACTTAACCAATGTAATTGATACAACAACCTATAATCAAATAAAAAGTGAAGATGGACCCAAAAAGATTCTTATGGGCAATTCAACCGATCCCAGTAATTGCCATTTTGAAATTTTTGACATGCTACTGCGGTATAAAGAGGAAGACATTTTAATTTACTGTCCTTTGTCGTATGGACCATATATTGAATACCGGGACGAAGTAATGAGAAAAGGAAAGGAACTTTTTGGGGATAAATTTATTGCTCTCACCCACTTTATGCAATTGGACGAGTATCGCAGTTTTCTGAATAGTATCGATATCGCTATTTTTAATCACAAAAGTCAAACGGCAATGGGGGTTAGTACTTCTCTGTTAGCCATGGGGAAAGTGGTATTTGCCTGTCGGACTACAACTTCATTCGAATCACTAACGTCAAGGGGATTTCAACTATATGATATCAACCAGGTTATAAATGGAGAAATGTTGAATTTTCATGATGTTTCACGTAATAGTGATCTGATAAAAAAGTATTATAGTATGCAAGGATTGAGGGAATCTTATACTAAAATTTACGAGAGTGAAACCTGATTTTTTGAAATTTCATAGATTGGTTTTGATAGGCCGCACAATGAGTAATCGTTAAAAATACCGTCTGTTAAATGCTTATTTAAACGTTGATGAATATTATATTTTAAAATAAAATAATTGAAAAAGAGAAGCTAATTAAACGATATTTACATTATATTTTATTATCTGAATATCCTCCTAAACCCAGGTTCTATTTGTACTAATACTTTTTAAATCACTAGAAACCAATGTGCGGCATCTCGGGAATTATTAATAGCTCCCAACAAAACTATAACAGCAGCGATTTAAAAGCTATGACTGATCCTATAAAGCATAGGGGGCCGGATGATGTAGGTTATACATTTATGGATAGTCAGCAAAATGTGCTCGTATTTGGAGATGATAATACTCCACAGGCCGTTTATAATAGTCAGGTTTCATACACTCCATCCTGCACTGTTAACGAATCAGATCCCTTATCATTTGAGGTTGGTTTAGGACATCGAAGGCTTTCAATTATTGACTTATCTCCATTTGGTCACTTACCGATGTCGTATGATAATGGAAGGTATTGGATTACATTCAATGGAGAGATTTATAATTATCGGGAACTTAAAAAAGAATTAGTGGCATTGGGGCGGAGTTTTATTTCTCAAACCGATACGGAAGTAATTCTGGCTGCCTATATGGAATGGGGAGTTGAATGCCAGCAAAAATTCAATGGGATGTGGGCTTTTTGCATATACGATTCGCTGACAAAGGAATTTTTTTTATCAAGAGACCGGTTTGGTATAAAGCCGTTGTATTATTGGGTTAGTCCTAAAAATGCTTTTTGTTTTGCAAGTGAAATAAAACAGTTTACTTTTTTACCGGGATGGAGATCCGTTTTGAATGAACAAAGAGGATTTGATTATTTAGTCTACAACATGACGGATCATACGGTAGAAACAATGTTCAAGGGGGTTTTTCACATTCCTGCAGGACACTATATCAAATGTAAAATTGAAAATATCATCACTGATGCCAGCGGAAAAGCGAGTATGGTCAAATGGTACAAGCCGACTTTTAAGGTGTATAAAGGTTCTTTTAGTGATGCTGCGAAAGGGTTTGAGCAAAAGTTTAAGAACTCCGTTAAGGAGCATATGATTTCTGATGTTCCGGTAGGATCAGCACTTTCGGGAGGATTGGATTCTTCTGCGATCGTGTGTGAAATCAATCATTTATTAAAGCAGGAGGGAAAGCAGGATATTCAAAAAACATTTTCTTATTGCTCATCCGATGAGCGATACAATGAAAAGAAATGGATAGATGAAGTGATCAATGCAACCAATGTAGATGCTCATTTTGTTTCTTTGAAAGGAGAAGAGGTTTTTGAAAAAACAGCAGCGTTAATCTGGTACAATGATGAGCCTACCCAGAGCCAGAGTGTACTGGCCAGCTTCCAGGTATACAAAACTGCTAAAGACAATAATGTAAAGGCACTCATCAATGGGCAAGGTGCAGATGAGTATTTGAGTGGATATGGGGCTTTTAACAGTTTCAGGTGGGTACAGTTATTAAAAAAAGGCAAATTTAAAAAACTGAATTATGAAATTGCAAATACGCCCGCTTATTCAAAGATGGGCTTACCCAAGGCGTATTTGCAATTATTTTACTACCTGGTTCCGGATTTTATAAAAAGATTTTTCAGCAGGAACACAAAAAACCATCAAGATTTATTATCAACTATATCATTGGCTCATTTGAAGGCAAAGGAACAGCATCCTTACGATCGTATTCCGTATAATAGTAGCAGTACTTTTGACATTGCCCACAAGCAATTACTATATGATCCACTCCAGAAATACCTTCGTTTTGAGGATAGAATGTCGATGGCTAATTCAATAGAAGCCCGTGTTCCGTTTTTAGATCATCATATGGTAGAATTCGCCACACAATTACCTGCCGATTATTTAGATGGTTTGGGTGAAACCAAAAAATTAATGCTACACGGGCTAAAGGATATTTTACCACCCGCAATTCTTAATAGGAAAGATAAAATTGGTTTCATCACTTCCGAAGAAACCTGGATGCGAAAAGAGTACACCAAAGAATTCAGAGCAATGCTGGAAAAGTCGATTGGTTACTCTAAAGGAGTCATAAAACCAGGGGCTTTACAATATTTTGATGAAGTGGTGAGTGGGACGATCCCATTTACCTACAATTATTGGAGGTTGATACAATTTGGGTATTGGATGCTCCAATTTAATGTTGAATTGCAATAGTTGGATAATAGCGAAATCGTATTAAAGGCTTAAATAGCTGATCAACCTTTCGAAAGTGTTGATGTATTAAATTGTAAGAGGGTCTATTTCCTTTTGACCAAATGCTTCCAAAGAAATATAATTTGTAATTCCTGGAACTGTAATGATTTTAAATTAACCATGCCAAAAGCCACTAATAGTACTGATTTATCTCACTGGTACTTATTTTTTATTTTCCCCGTTTTAGCAGGTTTCAACGCATTAAAGTATTTCAGGGCACCCTGGGCTAAGAATATCATTTGGGCTTTCGTGGTGTTTTATGGTTTTACTATTGGGATCTCCAATGAAAAATCTTCTGAAGATGGGGGAACCGCGGATATTTTCAGGTATGCAGAAAAAATAAGTGATTTCAATAAACTGGAACTTAGTATCTCTAAAATACAAACGCTTTATATTGAAAATGATGATGTAGATATATTAAACCTAACCCTTGCCATTGGTATTTCAAGATTTACTGATAGTATGCAGGTAATGGCTGCTATATATGGGTTTATATTCGGCTTTTTTTTTACCAGGAATATGTGGTATGTATTGGAACGTATAAGTGGCAAAATTCAGCCAGCTTTATTGATTCTGATAGCAGCCTTTTTTTTGGTAAATCCGATTTGGAATTTGGGGGGCTTTCGTTTTTGGACGGCTGCACACATATTTATTTACGGGATACTACCTTTTTTATTTGAAGGAAAAAAAGGGGGGCTTTTGGTAAGTGTTCTTTCCATACTGGTTCATTTTTCATTTATGCTTCCTGTTGCTGTTTTATTGCTCTATTTAATTCTGGGCAACAGAACTGTTATTTTTTTTGCTTTCTTTTTGGCCTCCATCTTTGTATCGGAAATTAAAATCACTGCATTTAATACTTTTATTGAAGAAAATACATCGGAAAAATTTGCCAAACGAACATCCGGCTATCGCAGCGAAGAAGCCGTTGAGCAATTCCGTCAAGCGGGGGAAGAAGACGAAGCGGAAGGACCGCAAATTAGCTGGCATGCCAGGTATTATGTAAAAGCATTGACCTGGTCATTGATGGCGTTCCTGTTTTTTTTATTTTTTAAAAGAAAGGTATTGCAACAGTTGCATCCAGCCTTTTTAAATAGTCTTTCATTTACATTACTCTTTTGGGGCTTTGCCAATATCATGAGTTCAATTCCTTCGGGTGGCAGGTTTCTAACGGTAGCTGCACTGTCGGCATTTCCACTAATAATATTTTATTTACAAAGCCAGCCAAAAGAAACCGGGATAACTAACCTGCTACGGATTACTATGCCAGCGCTGCTTTTATATATAATTGTGGCCGCCCGGATAGGTTTTTATTCCTTCAGTTTGAATACAATTTTGGGGAACCCTCTCATAGAACTATTTATGGATACCCAAATTTCTTTAAACGACATCATCAAATAAAATCCGGAACCATACCGCAGCTTTTCCTGATTGTTTTATGATGCCTGAATCCATGTTTTGGCCATATGCCAGGTAATATGGTGCCGGTAAAAAAATATTTAAAACTGGTGCAATAATCTATCAACCGGGTTTATTCATCTTAGAAATCCGGAAAATAGCTGGAACTGTTTTTTGTAAAGTTCCATTACACCAATTTGAGAGACATTGAATTTTATTTTAAAATTATTTTTAGTCAATGATAAAAAAGATTACAATTATTGCAGGAGCTCGTCCTAATTTTATTAAAATAGCTCCTTTGATCCATTCCATTCAGGAAGCACAATCGTCAAATAATATTCAATTCCGGTTGGTACATACCGGGCAGCATTACGATGCTAAAATGAGTGATACTTTTTTTGAAGAACTAAATATACCCCAACCCGATGCTAACCTTGCTTGTGGAGGAGGAAGCCAGGCAGAACAAACAGCTGCGATTATGATTGCATTTGAAAAGGATTTAATCAGCAATCCTGCAGATTTGGTGGTGGTGGTGGGGGATGTAACTTCCACCATGGCCTGTAGCATTGTAGCGAAAAAATTACAGACAAGGGTTGCGCATATTGAAGCAGGAATCCGTTCATTTGATCTTAGCATGCCGGAGGAAATTAACCGTATGGTAACCGACAGCATCACCGACTATTTCTTTACTACAACTGAACTGGCCAACGATAATCTGCGAAAGGCAGGTATTTCCGGTGATCGTATCTTTTTTGTTGGCAATATTATGATTGATACCTTGTTAAAAAATATGCCTAAATTCTCCAAGCCTTGTTTTTTTGATGAATTGGGGTTATTAAGTAAAGACTATATCGTACTAACGCTTCATCGGCCTGCCAATGTTGATGAGGGAAATACATTAAAGGAGTTGATTGAGGAAATTGTAACAAATGTGCAAAATATCCCTGTTATTTTCCCTATTCATCCCCGTACCGCAAGTATTTTTACAGTCCTCGGAATCAATGCTCCCAATCTTTACACGGTTGAGCCAATGGGCTATCTGGAGTTTAATTACTTGGTTCAACATGCCCGTGCTGTTATCACAGACTCGGGGGGGATTACTGAAGAAACAACCGTAATGGGTATACCCTGTATGACCCTTAGAGATAATACAGAACGCCCTGAAACCTGTACTATCGGAACCAATGAATTGATCGGAACCAATAGCAAAAACATAGCCCCGGCTATGAGTAAACTTTTTGAGGGAAAATGGAAAGTAGGGGGTATTCCACCAAAATGGGATGGAGCAACGGCCAAACGAATTGTACAACATTTAATTGAAATTGGAAATGGATAGGAAAAAGATACTCATTGTAGCAGCTACCTTTTATCCATTTAATTCACCGCGGGCTAACAGGACAACAGAACTGGCAAAGGAGTTTTCAAAACAGGGGCATGACGTAACAGTGATTACTCCTAAGAACGATGCGGATCATTTACCATTTGAAAAAAAGCATCGCCTTACCATAAAAGATCTTGGTACCAGGAGGTTCAATGTACTTTCCGTAAATGGCAATCGTTTTAAAAGTCTTTTTGGAAGGATTATTAACCGGCTGCTGAATCTGTTTTTTGAATATCCGGATATAGAGTTGACCTATATGGTAAAGCGGGCATTGAAAAATGAGCATGGATACGATTTGCTGGTATCAATAGCAGTACCGCATCCCGTTCATTGGGGCGTTGCGGCCACCAGATTGAAAAGCCATCCAATAGCCAAAGTTTGGGTAGCTGATTGCGGCGACCCTTATATGTTAAACCGGCTTGATAGTTTTAATAAGTTGTTTTATTTTAAATTTTTTGAGCGGAAGTTTTGTGCAAAAGCAGATTTTATTACCGTTCCTACTGAACAATCGAAAGAGGGCTACTTCCCACAGTTTCATACTAAAATTGAAGTGATTCCGCAGGGATTTAATTTTGCGGATACTCCGGTGTATAATAGCGAGATTAGAAATGAGGTCCCAACTTTTGGCTATGCGGGTACTTTTATTCCTGGTTCCCGGGATCCCCGGGAAATACTTGATTTTCTTTGTAAGCAAAAAAAGCCTTTTAAATTCATCATTTATACAGCTGATACAGCTTTGGTAGAACCGTTTGTAAAGGAATCAAACAATCAAATTGAAATAAGAGCATACATACCACGTAAGGATTTAATTTTTGAACTGAGCAAAATGGACTTCGTGGTAAATTTTACAAATGGTACCAGTTTGGTAACACCCAGTAAGCTGATCGATTACGTGATTACGAAAAGGCCTATTTTATCAGTCGATACCGGCAATCTCGATACTGCCACAGTTGCAGCGTTTTTAAATGGAAATTATGACAATCAGTTCACGATAAGTAACGTGGAGAAATACCATATTGACAACGTTGCAAAAGGTTTTATTGAATTGGCAGCAAGAAATAATTAGGTTTAATAAAATGCCAGTCAGTCTATTTTACAAGCTGCGCAAGCGATCAGAGATAAGAAACCAAGATAAATAATAGTATAAAAAAAATGAAAAAATTAATAGTAGATTTTGACAATACGATTTCGGTTACCTATGGTGGTGATTACCCCAATAGTAAACCTGTATTGGAACTGATAGAACAACTGAAGAAATACAAATCAGCCGGCTTTTATATAGTGATTCAATCCGCCAGGAATATGAGGACTTATGAAGGAAATGTTGGCCAGATCAATAAGTACACACTTCCAATTATGATTGAGTGGCTGGCAAAATACGAAGTGCCGTATGATGAAATACTGGTTGGCAAACCGTGGTGTGGTTTTGATGGATTTTATATTGATGACTCCGCCGTTAGGCCAACCGAATTCATGAGTAAAAGTTTTGAAGAAATTACCGCCATGCTGAAAGATGAAAAGGAAAAGATTGTAGCATTATGCAAATAATTACCTCTGCAGCCTATTTATCCGGGGATCTGAAATCAGAATTTGGGTTGATCCCTCCATCGTTTTTGCCCCTGCAAAATAAAAGATTGTTTTTTCATCAGTTTAAGTTCATTGAGCAAACAGGCGAAGCAATTTTTCTAACGGTGCCACAATCATTTGAGGTTGATATTTTTGATCTTAATTTGATAGATAGCTCAGGGGTTAAGCTCATTCGGGTTCCGGATAATTTATCGCTGTCCAACTCTATTTTATTTACCATTAATATCATCAACAAGCCCGAAGATCCGGTGCTGGTTTTGCACGGGGACACGCTCTTTGAAAGCTATCCTACGCAGGCCGATACTTTTTATATTGCCCATGCAAAGGATAACTACAATTGGGGCAATGTGAGCCTGGATCATAATAGCGACAAAAGTGAAGTGTACGCAGGATTATTCTTTTTTTCCAACCAATCTTTACTGAAAGATTGCCTCAACAAAAATTCAACAGACTTTATTGCATCAATCGAATCATACGCAGCAGACCAACCTGTTCAATTGATATTTGAGGATAAATGGATGGACTTCGGACATCCCAATACTTACTTCCGGTCAAAAGCCAGTAAGACAACTGAAAGAGTATTTAACAACCTGTCCATTGATCAATATACCGTCAATAAGTATTCTGACGACAGGGTAAAAATGGAGGCCGAAGCCAATTGGTTTCAGACGGTACCACCAAGGCTTAAAAAATATACTCCCAACCTGATTGCCAAACATAAGGGCGATAAGGCTGGATATGAAATTGATTATCTCTACCTCAATACTTTAGCCGAATTATTTGTATTTGGCCAAAATGACCCATTTGTATGGGACAATATTTTTCGTTCCTGCGAACTTTTTATAAATGACTGCCTGATAAACACAGATGAAAACCGGCCAATTGATTTTAGCGGAAACTATCGGAAATCACTATTGAACAAAACAAAGGAGCGGCTGGAAGCGTTCTCAAATCAAACGGGTATTTCCATTGATCAGAGTTGGAACTTTAACCAACAGCCGGTACCTGGCTTAATGGTCATTGCAGAAGAAACAGCAGGCTGTATTGAAGAAGCATCTGCAGAAGGATATGTTCATGGTGACTTTTGTTTCAGTAATATTTTATTTGACTTTAGAAAACAAATGATCAAGGTAATTGATCCCCGTGGAATTGATTTTGAAAAAAACATCACAACTTACGGAGATCTTCGCTACGATATCGCAAAACTTTCCCATTCGGTAATAGGATTGTATGATTACATTATTGCAGGGCGGTTTTCGTTGGAAATTGACTTTAAACAGTCAACGGTTGAACTGAATATTTATCGCAATAAGATTATTGAAGACATACAAGCTGAGTTTTTAAAAAGAAATTTTATCGGAATTGAAGTATCGTCAAGGCAAAATTTTGCCTTCATGATCCAGCTTTTTCTATCCATGCTTCCCTTGCATGCAGATAATGAAAAACGCCAGTTTGCTTTAATGGCCAATGCCCTCAGGCTGTACAAAATTTTTCAACGGTTATGATCATTTTTATTCCAATGGCCGGATTGAGTGCAAGGTTTACCAAAGAGGGATACACCTTGCCAAAATACATGCTTTTTGCTGCCAATCAATCTCTTTTCAGAATCGCAGTTTCCAGCTTTAAGGCTTATTTCGGTGATGCCCGTTTCGTTTTTTTATACCGTAATATTTTTGATACCCATGCTTTTATAATGGCCGAATGTGAACTGTTGGGTATTAAAAATTTCAACCTGATCGAAATTGAAAAGCCTACCCGTGGGCAGGCGGAAACAGTGCAGATGGGAATTGATGCGTTGTTAAAAAACGGAATTGAAGATGAGATGATGGTGTTTAATGCAGACACTGCGAAAAAGAGTTTTAATGTGCCCGATTTTATGAATGAAACAGATGGTTACCTGGAAGTGTTTGAGGGGGAAGGTGAGCATTGGTCTTTCGTAGAACCTATGGCTGATTTTGAAAACAGGGTGGCTCGAACTGCAGAAAAGGTCAGGATATCAAATCTTTGCTCCAATGGTTTGTATTATTTCAAATCGATGCAACTGTTTCTGGACGCATATCAAACCAGCTTTAACAAAGCGGATCATACAGGTGAGTACTACATTGCTCCTATGTATAACGCACTAATAGCCAAAGGGAAAAATATTCATTTTTTAGTACAGCCAAAAAGTGAAATGTTATTTTTTGGTACGCCCACAGAGTATATTGATTTTGTAAAATCTGTTATTGGTTCTTAATGAAAAGAGTTGTAATAAAGTCTGTTCCCATACAATACCATTCCTATTTTCAATGGTTGCTGCTTGGACTGTATGAGATGGAAAGCAATAATGAAGTCTCACTGAGGTTTCGCTTGCCATTTTACCAGTTTGTGTACTTTTTTATGCTGAATGATTACCTGCGCAGAGAAAGCTTCCGTTTCCTGAGCAAGTATAAAATGTTGAAAAATGAAAGCTATGCCTTGTCAGGATATACTATGGATGATAAAGACAGGAAAATGAAATTCATTTTTGATATTGCAGACAGTCCGTTTGCATTTGATACAAACTTGTTGAAATCATCCGATATTTATTTTAAGGCGCAATGTCCCAAAGTGATTGATCCTATAGGTTTCAGATTATCCGACGAAGTCTTTATACCGTTCGCTGAAGAAGTATTGGCCCATCAAAATAAAATAAAACCGGCGATGCTGGGACCACGAAGATTGGCCTGGTCAATAAAGTATGCGCCACTAAGGAATTCTTATAATGACTATTTGGCCCATCAGACGGATAGGAAGAAAAATAGGCTGATGTGTTATTTTGGGGGAGCTAAAGGCCCGGCAATAAAAGCCGTTGTAAAGTCCAACGGTAACTTTGATGGGGAAGATATTATTATGAGCCAATTTGCGAACGAGTTGCAGCATCCCAACGAAAAACGTTACAAGTTATTCCGGATGATCAGGAAAATGGGCAATCAATGCGATGCCCGTGTGATCAATAAGGACGGAGTATTGGACGATTCAATTTATTTGACCAAAGATGCCCCCATTCCTCTAAAAGACTTTACCCGTCACATTGCGGATTTTCAATACAATGCGAATGTTTCCGGGTTTCGCCTAAGTATTCCTAATAGGTTTATAGAAAGTTTCATGGTGGGAACGGCCATTGTAACCGACCAATTATCAGTGAAATGGTATCGTGAATTTGAAGAGGAGGTAGTTGAGTTGCCGGAAATGGGATATTTACCCGATCGCCTGGTGGATTGGGATCTGATAGAAAAAAAATTAAGTTCGCTAAAAGCCGTAAATGGCCAATACATTATGGACCGGTTTAATCAAAATTGGGCACCGTTAGCTTTGGCCCGTTATGTGGTTTCCGAATTGATGGGGCATTGATGCTAATCCCTGGTAGCATATTTCACAAGTGCTTCAGGGCTACAAAATTTATAAAGCAGATTAAATAAGATAAAAATGTATCTGATTGATTTTAATCCCTTTTTTATTACTCACAAAACGTTTAAATCAGTACTGTTTTGAGTATTGTATCAGGATTTTTAAAGCGTCAAAAGGCAGCACTTGGGGCACATCGTACCAACAGACAAGGGAAAAAACTGCATGGACGTTACCTTATTATAGAATCAGATGATTGGGGAGCCATCCGGACCCCGTCAAGCAAAGCATTAGAGGCCTTTGGGAAAAGAGGCTTGGATCTGGGAAACAGTGTTTACAAAAATGATAGTCTTGCCAGTAACGAGGATCTGGACCAGCTTTTCAATTTGTTGCAATCAATCAGGGACAATGGCGGGAATCCGCTTAAAATAACTGCCAATGTCATCATGGCCAATCCGGATTTTGAAATGATAAAGGCTGGGAGATTTTTAAAATATTATTTTGAAGATTTCCGTAAAACTTTGTTGCGCTATCCTTCGCATGACCAGGCATTTACAAAATGGCAACAAGCAATGGGCGATGGATTATTTATGCCCCAGTTTCATGGGAGAGAACATTTGCAGTTTAGCCGTTGGTTGAAAGTATTGCAATCAGGAAACGAGGACGCATTATTCTGTTTCGACCTTGGCGCTACTTACTCCGGTAAGGCTGATTACAGTTTTATGGAAGCTTTCGATTGGGATGAACCGGGTGATATTGATCTTCAAAAAATAATAATTGAAGAAGGGTTATCTATGTTTGAAAATGTTTTTGGATTTAAATCTAAATCTTTTATTGCTCCCTGTTACAATTGGGATCCCAAACTGGAGCCATTTTTACTATCTAAATCAATCAGGCTAATACAGGGAACCCGGTTTCAATTTGCACCTACCGGTAAATTTGAAAACTATGACCTTATTCCTCATCATTTTGGAGAAGTGAGTAAATTAGGGCTTACCTATAATGTAAGGAACTGTTTTTTGGAACCTTCGCAATATGTAAATAAAGATTGGGTGGATAGTTGTTTGGCACAAATAAAGATTGCATTCATGTGGCAAAAACCAGCGGTAATTTGTTCGCACCGGATTAATTATATAGGTTGTATTAATGAAAATAACAGGGAAAGGGGTTTAAGGGATTTGAAAAAACTAATGGATACTGTATTAAAAAAATGGCCTGATGTACAATTTATTTCTACCAATCAGTTGGATGAAATAATGACGTCTGGCTGATCAGAAAAACGATGGAAACAATCAAAATTTTATTTACCGGTGATTTTTGTCCGCATAACAGGATTGAGCAATTATCAAAGCAAGCTGACTACAAATCCATTTTCAATGATTTTATTTCAGCGTTTCAGGACAATGATTTGAATGTTACAGATATCGAATGCCCGCTGACAACAACCACTCAACGGAATCCTAAGACCGGGCCCTACCAGTTTGCAGCACCACACAATATTGAAATACTGAAATACGTCAATATTGGTTTGGCGTCGATGGCCAATAATCATATGATGGACTGCGGGGCAGAAGGCGTTATGGATACGATTCAATTGTGTAGAGTGGCGGGTATACAAACGGTAGGGATTGGTAAAAACGAAGTTGAAAGAAGAAAGCCATTTTCTACTATCATAAAAGGTAAAAAAATTGCGATCATCAATTTTGCCGAAAATGAATTTATTGCGGCTGCTGGTTCTGATGTAGCTGCAAACGGACTTCATTTGGTAAATAATTATTACGACATTACTGCAGCAAAGAAAACGCATGATTTTGTATTGCTGGTAGCACACGGCGGCAATGAGTTTTATAATTTGCCTTCGCCAAGGATTAAGGAAACATACCGTTTTTTTA
>Ga0123337_10001962_pt1 | contig 24577 bp, 20 predicted proteins | sample frozenSSSSmetaG_FD_89792 | JGI IMG/M metagenome (GOLD analysis project Ga0123337, IMG submission 89792) | Glacier valley bacterial and archeal communities from Borup Fiord, Nunavut, Canada, to study Microbial Dark Matter (Phase II) -... | ecosystem: Environmental > Aquatic > Freshwater > Ice >...
CAGGTTCAAATTTAACACTATAACCCCTTCTTATGAGGGAAGGAAGAACCCCCAATCCTCTCCATGAACCAAAGCAAAGGAGCAAATGCACCATTTGCAGGCAGCGCGTCCGAAGGACGCTGGGCGGAAATAGAGATAAAGCACATTCAACGGAATCACGTTCGAAGCGGAGCGGAACGTGACGCTGCTCGAAGCGGAACGTGACGTTTCTGCCAGCCGGATTGGGGTTTCAACCCTGGGAGCAAATGCACCACCCCCCAGCCCCCTCCTTGAACAAAAGCAAAGGAGGGGGAGAAGATGCATCTTCTGCGAAGAATATGGGATCAAGTGAATTATCGAGTGTGCTGCTGACGACCGACGCAATGGCGACGCGCTTCGAGCTGCTGATGTATGGCACCGATGCGACTCGCCTGCGCTCTGCCGGTGAGGAAGCGCTAGAGGAGATCGAGCGGCTCGAACGTCAGCTGAGCGTGTATCAGATCGAATCTGAACTGAGCGGCGTCAACGCCAATGCCGCAAAAAATCCGGTCAGCGTTAGCGTCGGACTCTTCCGGCTGCTCGAGCGCGCACAGTCGCTGTGGAATATTACCGGGGGCGCGTTCGACATTACGGTCGCTCCGCTGCTACAATGCTGGGATTTCATGGGCGGCACTGGTACAATGCCCACAGATGCTGCTGTCGCTGAGGCTCGCGATCGCGTGGGAATGCCACATATAATTTTAGATGCATCGCAATTCACGGTTAGTTTCGACCGCGGAGGTATGATGCTCGACCTCGGCGCGATCGGCAAGGGCTATGCGATCGAAAAGGCGGTCGAGATACTTCGCGAGAATGGTGTCGTTTCTGCGCTGCTGCATGGCGGCACGAGCACCGTTTATGGTCTCGGTTCACCACCCGATGCACCCGCCTGGACGATTGCGATTCAGTCACCAAACTTGAGCGGCGATCAGCTGGCTGCTGAACAGCATACCGAGGATCCAAAAAATAAAGTATGGAATGAACCAGAAAACACTACGTATGGTCACCCCCTGGCACACGTCGAACTTCGTGACAGCGCATTGTCCGTCTCCGCACCGCATGGGAAAGCGTTTTTTTCTGGCGGCGTTCGCTATGGTCATGTGCTCGATCCACGCGAAGGTTATCCGGCATCGAGCAGCAGCCTGCTGTCTGCAGTTGTATCCGCTTCCGCTACGGATAGCGATGCTCTCTCCACTGCCCTGCTGTTGGAAGGCGCGGGGGGGCTGTCACGGATTGCAGCACGCTATGAAGGTTTTCACGGACTGGTCGCTTCCGAAGACGAGAAGGGCGAAATGAGAGTCGATAAATTCGATTTGTGGGAGAGACAGTCTCACACACGATCCACAGGGTCAAAGCAGGACTGATGTACTTTTATGGACAGTGCAGTCGTTTTTGAGGAGATGAGAAATTGAACGGAGGAATGGCGGTTTCGACACTGGTGCTCGCAGGGTTCGTCTTATTCATTCTCTGGGCACGATCACCCGGCGGGCGCGGTGTGCTGCGGGAAACGCTGGGCGAACCATCCCCGGTAAGAAAACATAATCGCACTCCCGCCCGACGCTCTGTTTCCAGGTCGCGGGGCGGGAAATCGTCTTCTCCGTCTGCTGCGGTCAAACGCACTGCCACCCCCCCTAAAGTGACGAAGCCCGGGTCCCCGGCTCCAGCGGCGGCAAAGAAGCGGACAAAGTAGCCGGTTTCTTCCCTCGTGTCGAAGCAGGCTTTATCAGCCCGCCGATTTTGTTCAGCTCCCCTGTCGTAAACATTTCCGCCTCGACCAGATGACATACCAACTGCATTGCCGATCCATCGAAGAGCTGCTCCAGCAGCTCCTGCACCATTTCGAGGCGCATATCGGCAAGCGTCACGAGGGCACGGTACCGGAACATTCTCGCCCCGGCACACGTTTCGTGCGTGACCAGACCACGCTCTTCGAGTTTTCGGAGTACGCTCAGGATCGTCGTATAGGCGGACGCCCGCTCCGCAGGCAGCGCGCCAACTACCTCATGAACGGTCGCGGAAGGGTTCGCCCACAGGACATGAAGCACAGCAAGCTGCAGCTCCCCGAGATCGCTAATTCGCATTCTGCCTCTGCCAGCCTTCCCGATACGACACTTCCTGAAAAAGGGTGGCTCGAGCAACACCCCTACTGACTTTGTTGGGCCCGGCAAGCAACGCACCTGTACAAATGCATGACATCATTCTATGCTTCACTCCTGCGCTACGGAATGATCTGCTGTCTGCTTCGCTTATCCTCTTTACGATGCGTTTTCGAGAGCTCTTTGATCACAGAATCCTCGACTGGCTTCGGACGCACCGTCGTGTTCGGGACGAAGCCGCGATCGGTAATCATCAGCGCGTCAATGGAGAAGGTGTATTCCCCGTTCGCCTTGGCGCGATCTTTGATTAGTATCGTAATATTCTGAACGCCTTTATCAATATTTGCACTTCCCAGCAGCACCCACCCGAACCGGTCGTTGAGATAAAGCTGCCCGTGCGGCTTCGGGTCCGCAGGTTCGCGCTCAGCTGCATTGTTGAGCTTCCAGGTATAGTGCGAAGTGCTGACCCCAGGAGTCGAACACGCCATCCAAACTTCATATCTGCCGCTGTGGTTCGCCTCGAAAGTATAGCGGGCAGCATACCCGTTGTGAGCCGGATTGGGTGTCGCGAGGCGGCGGTAACCCAGCCCGCTGGCTTCTGGATGCGCGGCAAATTCGGAGAAGAGCGGCAGGATATCCTGTTCGCCTTCGATCCAGATATAAGGACGAGCATCCACAATCAGACTGTCGAGTTCGTTGCGGGCGATCGGATAGGCGGAGCCATAATCATGACGCACGATGTCACGCTTCGCCTCCTCGAGCGCAGCGCGCGCATTCTCCGCAGCGGGAATCTTTTGCAGCATCGCGAGCTCATAAAGGTTTCCGAGCTGAACGACCGTTTCTTCCGCCGCCTGCTGCGGAATCAGCGGCTGCCCTTCGGATGTAAAGATCGTCGGGGTCGCATCCAGCACCAGTTCCACAGCATGGCGATCGACCATTTTCAGAGGAAGACGTGTCCCATCGATAGAATATGCACGGACTTTACTGTTGTCCGGCATCAGCAGACGGGTCGTACGCCGTCCTTCCAGGGACATCAGTACGGTTTCGACGGAGGACTCACTGCCCCGCCGGATCGTGTAGCCGGAGTAAGCGGGCCACCAGTCCAGTGTGTCTCCAGCGTAGGCAGAAGGAAGCCAGTAGTAGCTGGATGCGCCCGGCACTGCGCCGATATGCGCCGGACCCGGAGCGTTTTGTGGGTAATACAGTACGCTCGGTCCGTTGTGTACGAGAGACTGATCGCGACCGAATTGCAATGAATAATCGCTGAGCCATGTGAGGCTCTCGGGCGTATCGAGCCATCCGCCGGAGCCAGAATCAGAGGCGCTCGTCTGGAGAGTATCGACGTATATGCCTCGTACCCCGATGCGTTTCAGGTCATCCATATCACGCGTGAGCGTCGAGTACGAGGTAAAGAGCGGGGCGGCTTTCTGCGACGCGTCGGGCGTCTGCAATGCTGCAGTCGTTACTTTCGCTGCCATGCTGCCTGCATCGCCCGTTAAAGCTGTCGTGAGAAACCAGACGGTGCGCGCCGCCTGATCCGCCTGACTGAACGCGGGACCGGTAATGCGCGCGAGACGGCTCGTTTCCATTCCGCGTGTCTCGATCCCGAGTCCGTCGAAACCGCCCTCACGGTCGTTGTTCGTAAAGACGGGATGGATCTGCGTCCACGTGTAGACCACGGGAACATCGGCTATCTGGTGCTTGAGCATATTCGCCATCGCGTTCATGTAGTAGGCGATACTCGTCGTACGACACTGCTGAAAGTCGTCCCACCAGCGTGACTGAGAGCTGGATGGGTCCAGTCTCCGATACGTCTTCTGCGTAACCGGATCGTAAAAATAAGGAAAGCCGCGATTGTTCGCCCACATCGGCACAAGACGCGAAAGCTCGGCGAATGTCTTGAAATTGTCCATCAGCGACCAGGCATCGTGTACCTCGGCGGGTGAAGCGTAGGTGCGTGAGAGATATCCTTCCCACTCCAGCCGAAAGTTGTCCGATTCCGGAATCAGGAATTCGGTCTCGCCGCCGAAACCCATGCGCCGCGTGATCGGGTCATCGAAAAACCGAAGACCTGCGCCGAATTTCACCTGCGAAAGATAGAGCAACACTTGATCTCTGTAGGCGTCGAACTGCGTCCACAGGTCTGGCAAACCGCCCTGAGCGCCGACGGGCAGCGTCTTATGCGGCAGCAGCAGACCGATAGGGCGCGTGATCGAGGCGGGCGGTTCGATCGGCAGGCTGGCGACCGAATTCGTCACCGTGACATTGCCGTTCTGGAAAATTTTACTGTCAGCGTTGGCATCGACAAGGAAATAGGCGCCTCTATCTCCATTGGTGACGATCCACGTCGCGGAGGTGTCGTTGTGCGGTTCGAACCGGTAGGTGCTGGGCTTCACGACCGTGCCCGAGAGCGGCGCGGTCAGCCCGGGACCGAACGATATCCCGTAGCGGAAACCGCTCGTGTCGAGATAATCGATCAGCCGCTGAAAACTGGCAATCGGTATGTCCTGTAACGGTTTAGGCGACGCGATGATCAAATCCTGGACGGTTTTGGATTTGAGCAAAGTCAGCGACTTGACGTCCTCCTGCCATGCTTCTTCAGTGCTTGCTGCGAAGGAGTGCGGCGAAAAGGAGCCACCGATGGGCAGGTAAGGCGCCTCATCCCAGATCAGCGCGTGCGCCGCATTGATCTGCCAGCGGTGCTTCATGCCACCTTTATCGGTGAACGTGCCGCCGCTTGCCACTTTGCTGGCTTTCGGGGCGGGCGGAAGCGTTTGTGCATCGACCGGGCGCACGGTTCCAATCGCGATGGACCCGATACAAACGAGGCTGGCTGCGAATTGCTGCAGGGATTTTGCGTTACGCGACAGTGCGCTGAAACGGTTATGTTGCATGGTTGTGGAGCTTTCGGAGGATCGCACAAGATGGTCAGAAAATGTATCGATACACGGGACTGAAGCCCCAGTCTGGAATTGCTGTTCACACGGGACTAAGGCAACGCGCAAAAATTACCGCACTGAATTTAGGGTCGGTTTGAGATCAAAACAGCCGAAAATTTCGCTCGATAATTATTGAGGTTAGCCTAAAGTCCCAGTCTGGAATTGCGAAGTCCGCCTTCGCGGACTGAGACCGGACTTGGATTCATATCGCGTCCGAAGGACGCTCAGCTTTAGCCAGCCAGACTGAGGTTTTGACCCTGGGTCCCTAATTCGGGGTCCCTGACCCGGGGTTTCAAACCCAGGAGGTGCAACGCAAGTCGGATCGGGGTTTCAACCCTGGGAATGCGGAACGCCAGCCAGAGCCGGCTATTCCCCGAAACTTCGGCGAGGCTAGTCTGGAACAACTGGTCCTGGGTGATAGGCAGGGAATGTCAGCTCGGCATGGAGCGGCGATCAGTACTCGGAGATCGGTGAAAAGTGGATTACTGTGACCGTGTCTTCAACGGAAATATCATCCGAATAGATACGGCGCATCAGGTGGACGAGGTCCTCGGTCGTGCGAAATTCCGGGTTTTCTTTCTGAACTTCACGAGGAGAGAGTGCGTCGATCGTTTTGATCTCGACCCGGTCTAAAATCGCGTTGAAGAGTTTCTGGCGTTTGCCGAACCGTGGTCCAACCGTAACCCAGACGATCTGACCGGCGGAATATTTGTCCGACTTGTCGCCGAGCCGAATCGTCACGGTTTTACGCCCGTTGCGAAGCACCTCTTCGTAAAATTCAGTGTAAAAATTCAGAGCGAACATAGGTTCAGTGACGCTTTCCTGTACCCGAAACGGATACTCAACTACGGGAAATTTTTTCCATAATAACACAATCCGCGCAAGCCGTCAATATCGGCGCGTTGTGTTTGACCGCTTATGCCTTGATCGCGCTACATTTTGTCGGGCGCTGAGACGCCGATCAGAACCAGCAGATTTCGCAGCACGATACGTGCCCCATCGACGAGTGCCAGACGCGCGGCAGTCAGTTCCGATGCGATTGGCTCTTCTTTACCGGGCAGTACGCGGCAGTTCTCATAAAACACATTCAACAGCGCAGCGAGTTCCATCGCATGACGCGTCAGCCGGTGCGGAGCGTACTTCGCTGCCGCCAGCGCAACCTCGTCGGGATAGTCGGTCAGCTTCCTCAGCACATCGAGCTCCGAGGGCTGAACCAGCAGACTGCGGTCGACTGCCGCCGCTGGCTGCAGTACGAATCCCTGTTCTTCGGCGCGACGCAGGATACTGACGAGCCGTGCATGAGCATACTGTACATAATAAACCGGGTTGTCGTTCGACTGCTTTTTTGCCAGTTCGACATCGACCGTCGCGGGAGTTTCGTAAGAGTTGAGCAGAAAATAGAACCGTGCAGCATCTTTACCGATATCGTCGATCAAATCCTCTTTCAGCTCGATCACGTTGCCTTTACGCTTGCCCCCGACGACCGCTTCGCCGTCGCGCACGAGCGAGACCATCTGCGTCAGCACGATTTCCAGCCGCGCCGGATCATACCCCAGTGCGGCAACTCCGGCCTTCAGCCGTGCCACATAGCCATGATGATCCGCCCCCCAGATATTGATCAGGCGCGAATAACCGCGTTTGAATTTGTTGTCGTGGTAAGCAGTATCGGCAGCTACATAGGTAGCCTTTTCGTTCGAGCGGATCAAGACGCGGTCTTTTTCGTCGCCCAGTTCGGAAGAGCGCAGCCAGAGTGCTCCGTCCTTCTCGTAGGCGTAACCGCGCTCGCGCAGCGTTTTGATATCGGCGTCCACCTCACCCGACTCATACAGACTGCTCTCATAGAACCAGGTGTCGTAGTGTATGCCGAAGGCTTCGAGCGCGGCGCGCTGCTGCCCGATCATCTGCCGCAGGGTCACCTGCCGGAAGTAGGGCGCACTTTCGGCTTCGGGTACGTCTCGATATTTGTCCCCCACTTCGGCGACGATCGCCCGCGCGATATCCTTGACGTATTCGCCAGGATAGCCGTTTTCGGGGAAATGGACGGCAGCGAGCGTACCGGTCTCCCTCGGCTGAGGTTCGCCGGGTTCGACAATTTCTTCGCCCGTCGCTTTGTTCGCCGGGTTATCCGCCGCGAAGATGATCGGATGCCCGAGCTGCTGCAGATACCGTACGACGACCGTCTGCGCGAACTTTTCAAGCTGCAGAGAGTTGAGCGCGTCGTTGATATAGAACTCGCGTCCGACAGTGCAGCCCTGCGATTCCAGCAGAGTTCCAAGCACATCGCCGAGCGTGGCGGCGCGTCCGTTGACGACGCTGATCGGACCCGTCGGGTTCGCGCTCACGAACTCGATCAGCACCTTTTCGCCAGCGCGGGACGTGTTGGAGCCGTACGCCGTATCCTGTGTCTCTATTTTGACGAGCGTATCCTGCAGCCAGTTCGGTTTGAGATAGAAGTTCAGGAATCCAGGACCGGCGATCTCCGCGCGATCGAGCAGCGAACTGTCGGCGGGAAGGTGGCGCAGAATGCGTGCAGCAATATCGCGACTGTCATTGATACCGGTCGATTTCTTGAGCATCAGCGCAACACTGCAGGAAAAATCTCCGAACTGTTTGGGCGGCATTTCGAGTTTGATCGGAATCGTTTCGTCGGCGAGCGTATATTCTCCCGCATCCCGCGCAGCGAGCACGGCGGCACGGATAAGAGCGGTCAATTCGTCGATAATCAAGAGCGCGGCTCCTCCGGAGTTTACGTTTCGATATAAAACCAATTTGCCCGCCTGGTATCAGGCAGGCGGCACGGTACGCAGATTATACAGCGATTCTGCCCCACATTGCAAGCCAGCGCGGTGTCGTGTATCAGAGGGCAGCGAAAGCGCATGATCACCTGCTGCAGGGAATACATCAATTGTCCGGTGCCTCAATCAGGAACTGGAACCACTCAAAAACTGTTATAACCATGCAGACATGGACGCGTCTGCTCATTGAGTATGTAAACTCAGCGAGCATATCTGTCGGGTCGGGCAGGGAGCGCGGAATTCAAAACCATCCACCGATAGCATAAGGCGTTTCGGTCAGATCGGCAAATATTTCGTCAAACTATCGAAAGACGGCATCTCAGTAACTCACCTTACGCAGTCGGACAATTCTCCGAGATCAAATTAGGATATGTCCACGTACTACTTAAGAGAAAATTTGATCTCACGAGAAGCTCGTCTGCGTAAGATGAGTCAGTGATGTCAAGAGCTTCGAATACCGATCGAAGTCCAATATTCTTCCAGTCCGTTCTGGAACAATGTGACCGCCAACGAAGTCAAATAAAAGCGTCATTGCTTCTACGGGATGCATCCTACGGGATGCATCGTCATTCCTGTCGAACTTGTCTGATTCCATCGCGATTAGTGCGATACTGTTCCTTTTATACATAACCTATTTACATACCCAGACCTATAATTGTCCAGCAACATTGTCCAGTAACGAAATGAAAGAAGTTGGAAGCAATAAAACAGATGCAAAGCATTCATGATTTACTGGAAGTGGCAATCAAATGCAACGCTTCTGACCTCGTTCTCAAAGCCGGGACACCGCCCGCGATTCGTGTCGATGGACGGATGCAGATGACGGATATGTCTACGATCACTGCGGAGATGACACGCGAGCTCGCCTTCGAGATCATGTGCGCTTCCAGCCGCGACACGATGCTCCGCTATGCTGACAGCGATGATTCGGGCATCGGAGTCGAGGATGCCGGTGTGCTCATGCAGGAGCTGAACAAGAAGCGCGAACTGGATATGGTATTCACGATCCCGAAACTGGCACGTGTTCGCGCCAATCTGTTCCTGCAGCGTGGCACCGTTGGCGCCTCCCTGCGCATTATTCCACTGCATCCCTACACGATCGACGAACTCGGGCTTCCCCCGGCGCTGAAGCGTATCGCACTCGAGCCACAGGGACTGATCATCATTACAGGACCCACGGGTTCGGGTAAAACAACTACGCTCGCTGCGCTGATCGAGGAGATCAACCGCAACAAGCAAGCCAATATTTTCACGATCGAAGACCCGATTGAATACCTCTTCGTCGATCGTAAAAGCGTCGTTCATCAGCGTGAAGTAGGTCACGACACCGATTCTTTTGCATCCGCGCTGCACAGCGTGACACGGCAAACCCCGGATGTGATCGCGATCGGCGAACTGCGCGATAAAGAGACGATGGACGTTGCAATGATGGCAGCCGAAATCGGTCACCTCGTGATCACTACGCTGCATACGACCTCGGCGGCGGCAACAGTCGACCGCATCGTCAACAGTTTCCCGGAGCATCTGAAGAGCCAGATTTGCCGGCAGTTGTCGGCTTCTATGCTGTGTGTTACGTCACAGCGGCTTGTGCCCAGGCTCGAGGGAAATGGGCGCGTGCCCGCCGTAGAGATCATGACCGCGTCGCCAAGGGTAAAAAAGCAGCTCGACGAGGGGGAGACCAACGATCTTTATGGCTGCATTCGGGACGGCGGGCATTTCGGCATGAATACCATGAACCAGTCTCTGGAAAGTCTGTTTTTATCCCGCGCGATCAGTTCCGACAGCGCCGTTCAGTTCGCCGGCAACCCGACAGAGATGCGCCAGATGCTCCGCCACAAATAACGATGCCACCGCACTTTTACTTTCGTGCCACTTGATTTCGATCTTATATTTCGACATACCATCCACAAAACTGCCGCACTTCTCATTCACTGCAATCGCCAGCAGTATAAAGTGAGAAAAGCGGCAGTTTTGTTTCGTTTTCAATTCGATCTCATTCCCGACCATTGACCGTCTCCAACCCTTTCTGAAAGGAGCAAATGCACCACACCCAACCCCCTTCTTGAACAAAAGCACTTGACCAAAAGTGAAGGGAGGGGGAGGAATACAGATGCTGTCAGCTTTTGCGAGGAGACTGAATTGTCAGATGAACCGAACTTTCATCCTTTATCATTTGATCGTCAACGGGTCGAGTATAAAACCTGAAGGGAATCGACCGGGGATTGTCGAAGATAGACAAAGCATAAATGAAATTATCGATCCATTTGGTGAGACGCTCTGCAAGAATGCGCGGAGTCCGCAGAGTTCGTCCGCTATAAGGCAGCCATGACGTGACTTTGACAGAATATCTCGACAGGGTTACTGACCAAGCTTCTTTTTACGCCTTTGTCGCTGCGCTCATCGCTGACCGGGAGCAGGAAGTGGATATCTAGAAGCGCACACCAAGCAGTCCTTACGGTACCGGCGCGAATGGCTGGGAGAACGGTACCATCGAAGCGTATCTGGAAGCGGCGCTCTCCTGCGCATCAGACAATGGGGATAATATGCTACAGGAAAAGCCTTCCTGGGCGGCATTCGCAACCTTTCTCTACTGTGGCAAAATCTATGAATAGACTCGGATATTGCCCTGTTCTCACGCGGAAATTGTCCCGACGGCCTGGCGTACTCTGCTCCTCAATGGCGAACTTCAGGTTGAATCGAGTACTGCTCGATGCCTGAATACAAACAGGCAGCTCTGATCATAAACACGAAATCACGCATTGGACAAACTTCGTCCGAAGACGCGGCGAACCAACTGCGATCACGGGGCATCGAGCTGACAGAAGTCCATGCACTGCGCCACCCGCAGGAACTGACATCGATTGTACAGAAGACAATCATGCTGCGCATACCCCTCGTAATCGTTGGCGGCGGCGATGGATCTCTCAGCTCTGTAGTAAAGTATTTTGTCGGCTCCGATTCCGTGCTCGGTGTGCTGCCGCTCGGTACGGGCAACCAGTTCGCACGCGACCTGCACATTCCCTGTAATATTTCCGGCGCCTGCGATGTTATCGCAGACGGCAAGACCGAGGCGGTGGACCTCGGCATTCTCAACAAAACGGAGTATTTCCTCAATGTAGCGACGATAGGGCTGACGACGCTGATCGCGGAGGAACTCACGGGAGAGGCTAAGCGTCGTCTGGGTCGCGCGGTCTACCTTGTTGCGCTCCTGCATGCCCTTGCACGGGTTCGCCCGTTTCGTGTCAAGATTACAACTGCGGACGGCATTCAGGAATTCAAAACATTGCAGGTCGTGATCGGCAACGGGCGCTATCATGCCGGACGATTCCCGCTCGCGCCAGATGCAACGATCACCGACGGAAAGCTGGTCGTATATGCGCTTTTGGATGTCAGCTGGTGGGGACTGTGCCGGTTCGCGCTCAATCTTCCGGGCGGACACCATGTCGAACTGAACCAGGTTACGGCAATCGAGACCGATTCCGGCAGTCTCGAGACAGCGCCGATCAAGCGCGTGACGGTCGATGGCGAAACAAACCTCCGTACGCCGGTCTCGTTCGGCATCGTCCCCGGCGCTTTGAAGGTACGCGTTCCTCAAACCTTCATCGGCCAATCGAATCATAGCATACCCGCTCGCGTTAGTATTCGTGTAAGAGATCGAGGTATTCCCCTCACCTGCTTTCTCGACAAAGACAGATTTTGGTAGAATGGCTGCGGCGAAGTAGATCAAATTGCGGACGAGTACAAGTGATTCATTCTAACTCGACCTCTTGCTTTCTCGCGGCACGGCGTAATTGTCGCAATCTAGCGCGTATTGGAAGTGTAAACAATAATCAGCAGTTACCTGCGATTGTTTGGGGCCGGATCCATTCTCGCCGCTCGTGCGATCACTCTTTTTACGACACTCACAGAAAAGACGTCATTATTAAGCATAGATTATGAGGCTGATACTTGGATTCAACCCAACTGGCGAATAAAGCGCAGCGCGTCGTCGATGCTGTCGAAACAGCGATCGTCGGCAAAAATGACGTTATCGAACTAGCCCTCTCCGTCCTGCTTTCGAACGGACATTTGCTGATAGAAGACATTCCGGGCGTCGGCAAAACGACCCTCGCGAAAGCGCTCTCGAGCGCGCTCGGGCTGAGCTTCAAGCGCATTCAGTTTACGCCCGATATGCTCCCTTCCGACATCACCGGCTCGACCGTTTACAATCAAAAATCGGGCGAATTCGAAGTGCGCGGCGGTCCCGTCTTCGCGAACATCGTGCTTGCCGACGAGATCAACCGCACCACTCCCAAAACTCAGGCCGCTTTGCTCGAATGCATGGAAGAGCGTCAGGTGACGATCGACGGCGACGCGCAGATGCTGCCCTCGCCATTTTTCGTGATAGCGACACAGAACAATATAGAAATGTCGGGGACATATCCCCTTCCCGAAGCGCAGCTTGACCGATTTGCCGCACGAATCGCGATCGGCTACCCCGATCGTGAGGCGGAGCGCAGCGTCCTTTCCAACCAGCGGCATCACCGCCCGGTGGATGCGATCGCCCCCGTAACGAGCGCAGTGGAAATTCTGGAAATGCAGCGCGCCGTACGTGACGTTCACGTCGATGGAAGCGTACAGGAGTATATCCTCGACCTCGTGACGGCCACTCGGACGCTGCCCGCCGTCTCGCTCGGCGCGAGCCCGCGCGGATCGCTGAGCCTGCTCTACGCGTCACAGGCGCGCGCCGCGCTGCAGGGACGGAACTTTGTCAAGCCCGACGATGTCAAAGCGCTTGCGCTCGTCGTGCTTTCGCACCGGCTTATCGTGCGCCCCGATCAGCGGATTCGCGGGATCACAGCGCAGTCCTGCATTGAGGAAGTTCTGAATCGAACAGCCGTTCCCGTCGCGCTGAATTCCTGAGCGCCTCCAGATGAGTTTGCTTTGCCCAATCAGCAAAGTCGAGGAATGCGTATGCAGTTCGGCAAATGGTTAACCCTCGGTTTCGGCGCGTTATGTCTCGTGATGGTCGCCGGTGTCGTACGCCAGCAGCATCTCTATTATATGGCTGCCCTGCTGCTCGCCCTGCCGGGAGTCTCGTATCTGGTCGGCTGGACGATGCTGCGCGGTCTGGAATTTACGCGCGAACTTCCAGAAACCGCCTGGGAAGGCGAAGCCGGTGCGATTCACTATGTTGCCCGCAACAGAACGAAGTTTTCACGCTTCTTCCTCACGATCCACGAGCCGCTTCCAAACTGGATCGTGCCGATCGCTGAGGAGGCCGAACTGTTCAATGTGGACGCCGGAGATACAACCCGGATCGCCCTGCCGGTGGAGTTTCAGAAGCGCGGAGCGTATAAAGTCGAGTCTTTTGAGGTGACCGCGATCGATCCGCTCGGCGTTTTCGCCTTCACCAGGCGCATTTCCTGCGGAGGCGAATTGGTCGTCTATCCCCTGCCCCGCGAACTCGGAGCCGTTCCTCTGACCGGCTCGGAACGATACGGTTCGCAGGATTTTTCGTCCGTGGTCTTCAAGGGCAACAGTGTCGATCCGGACGGAGTGCGCCCTTATGTCGCAGGCGACCCGCTGCGCCATATTCACTGGCGACAGACGGCACGAACCGGCGCTCTCAGCGTACGCGAGTTCGAGGAATCGCAGGCGCTCAATCTGGTGATTGCGCTCGACAGCCAGCGCGGTTTCGAAGTGGGCAGCGGAAGCGAGACGACGCTCGAATACGGCGTACGGCTCACTGCCTCCCTCGCACAGGCCGCCACCCGTCAGGGAGCGAGTGTGCGCGTGCTGCTTTCCGAGCCAGCCGAATCCGACGCGGACCTGCGCAAACTGGCGGAACTGACAAACGAAGCCGGTCGTGGACATGAGCATCTTTTTCTGATACTGGATGCGCTTGCAAGAGTGGAAAGCGACTCGAAACAGCCCGTTCACGAACTGATCTCCGAACGCGCCGGGAGTTTGCTGCCCGGCACGACCCTGATCATCGTCACTGCACACGCTGATAATAGTCTGGCAGCCTCACTGGCACGCTATACGGCGGTTGGAACGAACGTGGTAGTCGTCTACATCGACCCGGCATCGTTCCAGGACGCTTTTCAGAACGCTTCTGCGGGCGCTGATTCGGATTCGCATAACAGGCGTACGACGAGCTCCGCAGTGGACACGTTTATTGGTGAGCTGCTGGGAGTTCAGGCTCAGGTCTTCCTGATGCCGCACAACCCGGATGGCATTCTGACTCTGGAGGCTGTGAACGATGTCTCTGCATTCCACGCGGCTGCGTATTAGCCAGTACTTTGGCTTTTCACCTGTCTTTCCACAAAGCAGTCAGCCACAAACTCGATCGAGACAGTCCGGCTCCAGACAGAATGGCGCGGCGGCACATGCTCATGACGCACCTGTCAGCCTGTTTCTGTACCTCGCCGGCCTCATAGTCACGCTCGCGGGTCTGTATGCCGTCAATTTCGGCATCGAAGATCCGAATTTCGCGAACCTCACGTACGGTCTCGCAACCAGCGGATATGTCGTGAGCTATCTGCTGCGCGTCCGGCGCGTCGACACGCAGATGCTCCACATCCCGATACTGGTCGGCGTCGGTCTCGTGGCGCTGTCCACCATTACCAGCGGGCATGGGCTCGGCTGGCTTGCTCCGGCAGGAATGGAAGAGGATAAATCGAAGTCGCTGCAACTGCTCGTCGCCTGGATCGCGATCGTCCAGAGTTTTCTGCTCGGAAGCGATGCCGCGATCCTCTTCGCCTGTGTCCCCTGTATGTCTATGCTTGCAATCGTCAGCACGACGAACTCAGACCCACACATTCAGAACGCCTTTCTGCTGTTCATCGGCGCCTCGACGTTCATGATGGTGCATGAGAACTATATGCGTACGCGGATGAGCAAGGTGATGGGGCGCAGCCGAAATCGAGATCAGCGGCTGTTTCGAGGGCAGATCGCGCTGACTGCGCTTTGTCTCGTAGGCGCAGTCGTGCTCGCCAATTTCGTCGCGTTCCCGATGCGGTCTCTGGGTCAGACACTCGCAGAGACCGGCGCGCTCAATGCCATCACCCCGCAGGCACAGAAGAATCCGAAGCAGAACGGTGTCACTGTCACCGTCAGCGAAAAAATCTCGGTCGATCTCGGAACAGGTCCCGTCACGGAAAACGATATGCGCTTGATGCAGGTGCAGGCGCCTGCCGGTCCGAACTGGCGGGGCACTACCTACGACTACTACACAGGGCACACCTTCAAATCGACTGATCAGACCATGCAGCCGCTCAGCCCTCATCTGATGGATCCAGCCAGGGGGCCGGATCCAAACACTGCGACCTCTACTGACGACAAACCGTCTCTTTCAGAGATGAACCGCTATGAGGTGCCGCTCAGTCCATTGGAACTCGACTCGAGCGATATGCGCGACAGCAAGCGAATCACACAGCGCGTTACCCTGCTCGTCGGCACCTACAGTGCGCTCTATGGCGCGGGCAAAGTCGAAGAGATTCACGAGGCGTCGGGCAGTATCACACAGCTTTCCTCCTCCTCGGCAGGCAGTCTGCTCACGGCTATGAGCATGACCAGCCATCTGATCTATGAGGCAGTCTCCAACCTGCCTTCGAGTGATCCTGCTGTGCTGCGAGCCGCGTCCTCGGATCGGTCCGCCTTTCCTCCGGCGATACGCAGGACGTACCTCCAGACAGCCAGCGAGACGAATCCAGAAAATGCACGGCTGCATGCGCTGGCAAATCAGATCACTCGCGGCGCAACAAACAACTACGATCGCGCGGAGGCGATCAAAAATTATATTTCGAGCACCTGCAGTTACAACCTGAACACGACGCGCGCGCCGCAGGATCAGGATGTCGTCGAATACTTCCTGACGGTTTCGAAACAGGGGTACTGCGACAGTTTCGGAGCCGCGATGACGATGCTCTGCCGCTACGCTGGTGTGCCCGCCCGTCTCGCTTCCGGCTTCATCTGTGGGGAACTGCAGCACGATAGAACTACCGAAAACACCTATCTGGTCCGAGAAAAAGACAAGCATCTCTGGTGTGAAGTTTTCTTTCCGCATGTCGGCTGGGTGACGTTCGATGCAACGGAAAACGCACCGGATATTACAGATCGCACCCAGCACGCAGGCTCGTCGCACCGAACGGATTTCCTGACATGGTTCCGCTCTCACGGCATAATGCCTCCGCTCTTCGGGGGCATGTTTATCCTGCTGCTGGGCTATCTCGTCAAAACGGAACTGATCGACCGTATTCCGACCCGCACGATCGTGCAGAAGCGGCTTCAGGATCGCCCGCCGACCAACAGCCGCATCATTCAGACATACTGTGCGGCGGGACGCCTGCTTTCATCCCACGGACTCACGCGCCCCGGGCATCAGACTGCCGACGAGTATCTCAGTACCGTACAGCTATTGGCTGCAGCAGCCGTGCCGGAGGCGGTTGGCGCACTATCGCGCCTGACGGCGCTGTATACACGGTCTCAGTATGGGGGTGCAGTCGCAACGGAGGCGGAGGTGCAGCAGGCACAATCGGCGCTGGAATCGATTAAAACGGCGCTCGCGAAAGTAAAACGTGGTACGCTGATAGAGGCTGCTCGACCGATCATGCTTCCAGGGGTCAAGTCTCGTGCTTGATGCCGAAGATCGGGCAATCGCCGATGCCCGCGAATATGTCATAATGCCTATAAATCCGCTCTTGGAGACCTTGTAACGATAATGACCATCGCCCTTGCCGACGCGCGTCGTAACATCCGGCAGTCGCTGAATCTGGCGACACCGTTCATACTGCCCAGCCTTAGAGTCCACAAGTACGACATGCATGTGATGCTATGGGTTGCCAAACGCAAGCTTCCCGCACTGGTCGCAGGAGCGCCGTTTCTGACGCGGCACACAGCAATGATCGTGCCCGTTGCGCCCGATCTCAAAATGGTTTTCGGCGTGGCAAAGATGGCTCGGGATCAGGGGGCTTCGCGCATACAGCAGGAGGCGCTGCGCGTGGCGCCGCTCACGCCCGGTCAAGCCTTCGTCGGCTCTGGCGCAAAATATCGCTACGCCTACACCGCGCTCGCCGTCATTTTCGATGAGTACAAGCGCACCAGTCCCGATCTGATCAGGACGGCGGTTCGCAATGCCGCACAGCTTGCCAATGAGCGCGGCGCGACGAAGCTGATACTGCCCGATTTCACCGAAAATCTCCTCGCACAGCCGAACTGGATTACGAGCGGACAGCGGCGCGAAACGGCGGAGATCGCTGCCTTCACGACCATCGAGGCGGTGCGGGCGTGCCGGGGAATGGCGGACACAGTGCATATCTGGTGCTGGAATCCGGAAAATGCTCCGCTTTACGAGCGTGAACTCAAACGTTTTTGATCTATTTTAATCTACGCCAGAACGTGAACGGAGTCTGAGATGCAGGTGCGTGTGGCGTTGCTGCCGGAGTTGGCGGGGGATGTGGCGAATACCGTCTGTGTCGTCGTGGATGTGCTGCGCGCAACGACGGTGATCGCGACGCTGTTCGAGCGAGGCTGTCCTAAAGTCTATGTCGCTGCCTCGCATGAGACCGCGCGTGCGTTTGCTCGCGAGAAGGGCTATGTGCTGTGCGGCGAGACGGAGGGCTACCGTGTCCCGGACTTCGACTATGGAAATTCACCTGTCGAGTTTGCCGCGCTCGATTTTCATGACCGCCCTGTCGTTCTCTCGACGACAAACGGCACAAAAGCAACAGCGGCAGTCGCGAATGCGCGGCGCGTTTTTTTGGGAGCCTCGATCAATCGCGGGGCAGTTTCGGGCGCGGCATGGCGTACGGCGCTGGAACTCGACTGCGATATCGTGATCGTCTGCTCGGGCACACGAGATCAGTTCACGCTGGAAGACGCAACGGTGGCGGGAATGTATGTCGAAGGGGTCACCGCGCTCGCAGGAGCCTGGGAGATGCCTGGACAAGCGGACACGGCGATCGCGATGCGCCGCCTCTGGCAGACGGAGCCGAACCTGCTGCGGGGGTGGATGGAAGGAATCCATGCGCGAACGCTCGCCGAGCGTGGTTTCGGTGACGATGTCGGCTACTGTGCCGCAATCGACACAATGCCCCATATTCCGACACTCGTGGAAGAGGCTGATGCGACAAGCGTTGCTGCCCCGGTGATCCTGATTCGCTCGCAGTATTGACCAACGATACTAAGTAAAGCGTCATCCAAAGTTCGTAGAATTTAGCGGAGGTGCTTTTCCGTTCTGCCTCGTGTGAAGAGAACTGCTCATCACCAAAAGCGAAACTACGAACATTGGGCGTCCTGCCGCTTAGCTCAAAGATACCAACGGGCTGACATTGTCTGCCGGGTGACTGGTCTCCCGATCCGGTGTCCGCACTAGTTGCGCTGACGCGAAAGACCGCGTAAAACCACGAAAACGAGATAGCAAAGCAGCGCAATCACCCCTGCCGTGATCGCGAAATGCAGTATATGCGAGACGAAGCCGATCACGATTCCCGCTACGATCCAGACCGCAACGATGCCAAGAACCAAAGCGAACAGTGTTTTCATCAGTCTACTCCTCTGCAGTCTCTCATTTTGTCTGATTATCCAGCCGACCAGCGCACTCGTTCGCGCCACCCCGAATGCTGGATGTTTACAGTTTCCATTACGGGGCATGAACAATATCCGTTTCGTAAAATTCAAATCCGTTTTCGGACGACCAGTCGATTCATCGAAACGACATCCTTCGATGGGCATACGCTTTTTCGACCGCTTATCACTAGCCGTCTATTTGAGAGAATTGTTTCACAGACTGGAGCGGGCAGATGAATTTGAGCGGACGCTGTGTACTGGTGACGGGCGCCTCCTCCGGTATCGGTGAGGCTACTGCACTAACTTTCGCCAGAGCTGGCGCCCATGTCGTTCTGGCTTCCGAACATGAAGTGAATCTTTGTCGAGTCTACGAGGAAATCATGGAGACGGGCGGTAAGGCTACTATGGAGCTCGTCGATCTCTCGAAACCCGAGCAGGTAACGGGTCTTATTGTCCGTATCGAAGAGCGCGTAGGACCGCTCGACACGGTGGTTAACAATGCGGGTATCGGGCTCGGCGCGACAGTCCTCAAGACGACTATTGAAGACATGCGCTTCGTTTTCGAGGTGAATTTCTTCGCGCTGCACCAGATCTGTCAGCAGGCGCTCGGGGCAATGTCGGTGCGCTGCGCGGGGCATATCATCAATGTCACGTCTGCGGCGGGCAGATTTGGGAGTCCGACGGTCAGCGCCTACTCCGCGTCGAAGGGCGCGGTTCACGCCTATACGCAGGCACTGCGTATCGAAGCGAGCGAGTACGGCATCTTCGTCAGCGAAGTTCTGCCGATCTCGGTGCGTACGGATTTTTTCGACAACGTCAAAGGCGCGAAGTACAAACCCGGTGGCGTCGTGCAGACAGCGCAGACGGTTGCGGACAGTATCGTCGGGTGTGCAGCCGCGCGCAAGCCAGGCGCGGAAATACTTCCCTTCGCTCCGATACGCGCCGTTTTTTTCCTCGATGCCCTATTCCCGGGGGTATCTGCCAGGTATGCTTCCCGCGACTACCGCAAAAATATCGCCCGCGAAAAAGCGGCTGAGAAGCCGTCCGAACCCTCTGAATGACCGGCTTACCTGCCGCAGGATGCTAGTTTGCCGAGTACTGAAAGTACCCGTCTGAAAAAAGCAAACCGCTCCTATCGGCGCACAGCCCCTTCGAAAAATCGAAGCACTGTTTTTTCCGGCACCTCACTCTGCTGTTGCGTCGAAAGTACGCCGATAATCAGTTCGAGGCAATCGACCACGGATGGTATTGCGCCACTACCCAGGAGGTTTCCATGTCCCAGATAGCGCCAATTCCGTCATCCAGCAACCCAACGCCGCCACAACCGCCTCCCGTTCAGCCGCCAGCAGCTCCGGCTCCTACGCCGACTGCAGCGCCTGCGCCGCCAGCGACGGTTCATATCTCGAGCGCGGCAATGTCCGCAGTTTCTGCCGATAAAGATCACGACGGCGACAGCAAATAGAGTCGGCTTACATTTGACATAGGAACTGTTTCACGTCAACGACGGGGTGGCTCGATGATGAGCCACCCCGTTTTTTGTCGTATGTTTGCTTGGCGATCGTCCATCTCTGTCTGCTGTGAATTCAGTCGCATATTTTCGGTACCTGGTTGAGCGTGCGGGTCGCTACACACTATTTTACAGCAGGACTGGCAGTGTTTCTCCCGGAGGAGGACAGCTTAGAGGTCTCCTGCCGTTTCGAACCCGCGTACCAGAATCCCCCCAGAATTGCCGCTACCAGTAGACCGGCATACAGCATCGCGAACGCTTCGCTGCGCTCGAATCGGAACCGTCGCAGGTTCATCCCGATCACAACGACTGCAATCGGTACGAGCGCAGGCAGCGAAGTCTGTGTCCACATCACGATCAGCATATAGCCGCTCAGCACTGCGCACAGAGCGAAAAAAGTACGACGTGATGGTACGCCGAACTTCGCGAAGCAGGCAAAGAACAATGCGACGAACATAAAGTCCGCGAAACCCGCTGCCAACTGCATCGGCGGCGCCCCCGTAGAAGTGCGCACTGTGGGAAGCGTGACCGTGAGCGCCCGCATCGCATGAGCCGCCACCGGTGAGGTTCCCTGCGTCGCCTGCGTCACCAGTCCGCCTCCAAATACTACATACAGGTCTACACACGCGAGCACGAGGGACATCGGCAGCAGCATTTTGACTTCACGCACGACCTTTGAGAGCAGCGCACCGACACTTGCCGCAAACCAGACCAACAGCAGCCCATAGAGCCCTGGCACCGCCAGCATTCGCCCGTATAGCCGGAAGAAGCCGCCCCACCCCGCGCCGGCGAAGAGCCCGGGAGCAATACGTATCAGCACCAACGGAAGCGCGCAGATGCCAGCCATACACAGGCTGATGCCGAGCGCGACCCCAGAACGTTCTGCACGCGCCGCGCGTACCGTGAACAGCAAAAGCACACAGAACGACAGCAGCAGCATCGCGGGAACTATTGCCAGACTGTTGGGCAGCCGCATCGAAATGCCACAGAGCAACACATAGCAGACGCCGGTTGCCAGCGCATAAAAGGCTTCCGAAAAAACGAAGGGTTTTCGTACATTAGAAGCGAGCGGAGAGGAATGTGAGTCAGCCGCGAGATTGTCATCTTCCCTGGAGACAATGACAGCAGCTGAAGAAGGATTGTCGATGGACGAGGGCGCTTTGTTGGGTAATTCCATACGAATTGAGTTCCATTCAGCAGCGGCTTTCAGCTACGATATAGTAGAGACGATCGAAAAAGAGAGCAAATACCACGTACAGCGCAGTCATCGGAGTTTGACAAGACGACCGTTCTTATTATATAATGGCGACTTCAATAACGTCAAGTCGCTGGCAGCCGCAGGAGGCGCGTCCTCCTTAGTACGAACAGTGGTTCGACCAGTCTGGATCGCGGATAAATGTGATCCGCATCGATTTTGGTGCCAATCTGGAATGGAATGTCGGAGCAAATTGTGAACGAGAAACCCGGGGAGAAACAGTTACGAATCGTGATTGCAGACGACGAGCCGATCATTCGTCTCGACCTCAAAAAGATGCTGGAAGACTGCGGCTATCTGGTCGTTGGTGAGGCAGGCGACGGTGTCAGGGCGGTCGAAGCGGCAAGAACGTTGAAGCCCGATGTCGTGATGCTGGACATCAAAATGCCCGAAATGGACGGTATCGACGCCGCCAGAATAATCACCGAAGAGAAGATCGCGCCAGTGCTGCTGCTGACCGCCTACAGCCAGCTTGACCTCGTAAATCGCGCGAAAGAGGCAGGCGTCTATTCCTACCTCGTCAAACCATTCAAAGAAGTTGATTTGATGCCGCAGATCGAGGTTGCAGTGGCGCGCTGGGAAGCCTTTCTGAAGATCGAGGAGCAGGCAACCGACCTCGAAGATAAACTGGAAACCCGCAAATCGGTCGACCGCGCCAAAGGCATCCTGATGGATCAGTACGGGCTGAAGGAGCAGGAAGCGTTCCGACGCATTCAGGTTCAGAGCATGAACACCCGCAAGTCGATGCGCGAAATTGCCGAAGCGATCATCATAGCCCACAACGTTTAATCTGCACGCTTGGAAGCGCACGACGCCGCCCAATCCTGAACGGGATTATCGGGCGGCGTCGCCTGTTTATCTGATTATCAGCTGATTTCAGATTGATTTTTGATCATTATGCGAGCAACATTCACACGAAACCGAAATGCATGGCGCACACGACGCATCTATGCCGCGCTGCGGCGCAGCGACGACCCTGACGTCGCCCTGCTGCAGGAGGAGCTCGATTCCCGCGATCGGCAGCTGCGTGAAGCGACGATCGAGCTGCAAATGCTTCGTGTGCAGCTCGACGAAAAGCAGGGCGAAGCGGAAGCGCTGCAGCGTGTCGGCGAGGCGACCGGATCGGCATTCGACCTCGAAGAGATGCTCAAAGTTACCGCCGATATCGCTGTTCAGATCACCGGGACAGATTCCTGTCAGGTTTATCTGTTCGACGCAACGCGTGAGGAACTCGTCCTGCGCGCCGCCGACAAAAGCTACAAAGATATGATCGGGCAGATCAAACTAAAAATGGGCGAGGGCATCACGGGCTGGGTTGCCCGGGAACGCAAGCCGGTGATGGTCAGTAAAGAGGCCCACAAAGACCACCGGTTCATCTCGTTTCCGGGTATGCACGAGGGTGAGTTCGAGTCGATGCTCTCGGTGCCGCTCGTGACGCGCGGCGAGATACTGGGCGTCATAAACGTCCGTACGCGCCGCCCCCGCGAATACACCAAGTCGCAGGTTCAGCTGCTTTCGGGAATTGCCAACCAGGTCGCGGGCGCGATCGAACGCTCGCGCCGTTTCCGACAGTTGGAGCGGCAGTCCGTCCAGCTCACCACGCTCTCGGAAGTTTCGCAGGCGATCACCTCGAATATGTATCTGGAGGAGCTTCTGCACCTGTTCGTCACGATGACAGCCCGGACTATGCACTACAAAATCTGCACCGTGATGTTGATCGACCATGAAAAAGGCGAACTGGTAATCAAGGCGACGCAGGCGGAAAACGACGAGTATACACGTAAACCGAATCTCAAAATCGGTGAGAGTATCGCGGGCAGAGTCGTTGCCGAGCGCCGCGCGATCACGCTGCTCGACGTTCAGCAAACTCCTGAATACAACTTCCCCGACATCGCGCAGCGTGCCGGAGTGCGCTCACTTGCTTCGATCCCGCTGCTGATCAAGGGCGAAGTGATCGGCGCGCTCAACTGCTACACCGAGAAGCTGCACAACTTCAATAACGAAGAACTCGTCGTTCTGCAGGCGCTCGCGACGCAGTGTTCGATCGCGATCGAACACGCCAAGGTGATGGTCAAATCCGCTGTAATTCAGGAAATGCACCACCGTGTAAAGAACAATCTGCAGCAGATCGTCTCGCTCGTACGGCTCGAAATGCGCTACGCCAAGTACACGACCGTCGAGGATGCGCTCAACGACACGCTTTCGCGCATACTCGCAATCTCCAGCGTCCATGAACTGCTCACCCGCGACGATCTGGACACGGTCTCAGTCAAAAAGCTCGCCGAATCGCTGCTCCATGCCACGCAGCAGTCGGTCGTACCGCCCGGCAAAACGATTCGCACCAAGGTGATCGGCGACGATTTCGTGCTGCCGCTCAACAAGGCGACTTCGATTGCGCTGGTGCTCAATGAACTGGTACAGAACGCAGTCGAGCATGGCTTCAAGACGCTCAATGATGGGCGGCTGACGATCTACTTGAAGCAGACGCCGGATGCGCTCACGCTCCGGGTGACCAACGACGGGGAGCCTCTGCCGGAGGGATTCACGCCGCGCACCGCCGACTCGCTCGGGCTGTCGATCGTCGAAACACTCGTGCGCGGCGACCTGAACGGCACTTTCACGCTCACGAACGACCCTAAGGGCGCAGGCATCACCGCCGCCGTTTCGGTTCCACGCTGAGCGTTATGAATAAGACGATCATCGTTGTCCCGACCTATAATGAGGCGGAGAATGTCGAACCGCTGATCGCCAGCATTGCGGAAGTAGTTCCTGATGCGCATCTGCTGATCGTCGATGATGCTTCCCCGGACGGCACTGCCGACATCGCGGAATGTTATTGTAAATCATTTGCCGGATACAGTGTCTACAGACGGACGGGTGTCCGGGGTCTGGGCAACGCATATAGAGACGCTTTCAGACAGGTTCTTGCGGAGGGCTATGAGCGTATCGTGCAGATGGACGCCGATCTCTCGCATGATCCCAAGTATCTCCCCGAATTGATTGCAGCCACTAACAACGCTGATCTCGCGATCGGGTCCCGCTACGTTCGAGGAGGAGGCGTTCGGAACTGGCCCCGCAGGCGCGTACTGCTCAGTCGTTATGCGAACAAATACGTGCGCTGGATAACAGGCGTACCGACAGCAGATGCGACCGCAGGATTTCGCTGCTGGACGGCGGACGCGCTGCGATCGATCGACATCAGTACGATCGAATCGGAAGGCTATTTCTTTCAGGTCGAGACTGTTCTGCGCGCAAGCCGCGCTGGACTGCGCATCGTCGAGCTGCCGATCGTCTTCACTGACCGCATTCATGGACTGTCGAAAATGTCCACGAAAGTCATCGGTGAGTCGCTGCTCATGCCCTGGCAAATGCGCTTCGACCACTCCTTCATTGCACGTCATTCCTCCGACGATAAA
>Ga0123337_10001963_pt1 | contig 24552 bp, 17 predicted proteins | sample frozenSSSSmetaG_FD_89792 | JGI IMG/M metagenome (GOLD analysis project Ga0123337, IMG submission 89792) | Glacier valley bacterial and archeal communities from Borup Fiord, Nunavut, Canada, to study Microbial Dark Matter (Phase II) -... | ecosystem: Environmental > Aquatic > Freshwater > Ice >...
AACTTCCAAGCCATGGCCTACTGGATTGCAGGCGGCCTAACTATCGAAATCCGCCCGAGCGCTACCCACTAAAAGCTCAGCAGCGCCACATTTCCTTTATTGCCCGGCAGATGCCTGCGGGCGGGAGTAAGGAGTCCTATTGATATTTTTCCGGACCACTTCGACATTGCATCGAACCCATATCCATCAACCCATGAAATTCCAGACGATCCCTCGCACCTCCAGCGGTGTCTTTGCTGCAGCCATCTCTGCCACAGCCGCTCTAGCACTCCAAACCGCCCATGCTGCAGTCGCAGTGGATGGCATCCGCGATGCGGGTGAGTCATACTCGCTACTTGCCAACCAAGCCACCACCTCGAATTGGAGCGACGGCGGTGGCCAGGAAGCACTTGCAAACATTCACGCGATTCAGGACGGGAACACCCTCGCAATCCATCTCGCCGCGCGAGTCAGCGCCAGGGGCATCATCCTTTTTATCGATTCGAAATCCGGCGGACGCACCTTTATTCCCAACGACCTAATCAATTTCGGAGGCGAGGAGAACTACATCAACAGTCTCGGGACTGACTCAGTATCCGGCATGACCTTCGAGACTGACTTCACGCCTGACTATGCTATCCGAATTTACGGAGATGGCGGTACCGGCGCTTTCGCCAACATCTATGACCTCAATGCTAGAACCCGAACCGAAGCCGGGAACGCGGGCGTCGCAGTAATTTCAAAGGGCATCATCAGTGGGATGCGGGCCGATAGCCTCGGCGTCATCGGCACCGTGGATTCCACAAACTATGGCGCCGCGAACAAAGGCGTGGAAATGAAGCTCAATCTCGCAGCCCTCGGCGTCCCGTCTGGTGCTCAATCCGTCAAACTCATGGCTGTGCTCGTGACCGGCGACTCCACCTACGGCTCAAACCAAGTCCTCGCTTCCCGAACTTCTACGAATGGCGACATTGGCAACGCCATCACCTCGATCAACTTCCAAACCGAATCCGGCACACAAACCCTCAACGTCCCTGTGACCGGACCAGATTCCCGCAAGGTCACCTTCAGCGTAAACATGACCGATGAGGTCACCAAAGGGAATTTCAACGTCATCAATGATCGGGTAAAAGTCCTCTTCTTCTCGGGCAGCGCCTCACCGACACCCGGCGAAATCTTCCTCACCGATATTGATGGAGATAAGATCTACACCGGAGATCTCATGACCGAAGGCACAGCCGCAGCAGCATTCGGGACCTACAAGTTTTTCAACACCAAAGGCGGAGCGCCCAACGGCGGTTATGAATATGGGGATGACCGGAATTTCAATCTTGGCCCGCTCAATACTGACCAGCCTCTTCCCACCGTTGTTTTCAGGCCCAACAGTTATGCCCTCTGGGCCGGTTTGTTCTCCGATAGTCAATCCGTTTCGCAGGATAAAGACGGAGACGGCATCAAAAACGGCGTGGAATACTTCATGGGCTCAAATAACTCCCAGTTCACGCCAAATCCCAATGTGGTGACGACGTTTGGGGTTAGAACGGTTTCCTGGCCTCACGATGTTTTCGCCGCCGGCGTGAGCTACAAGGTTTCGACTTCAGAAAACCTCGTCAATTGGGCCGATGTCACTGGTAGTGCGGTCGATAGCGGAGGAACCTTGACCTACACATTTCCAAGTTCGACCGCGAAGTTGTTCGTCCGTCTTGAAGTGGCGGTCCCCTAATGCCGCTTTTTTCCAAATAAGTGGCGAAATTCTTGACAGTCCCTTGAAAAGTCGGCTTCTTTTCGCCCCGCGCAAGTCGCAAGGCACCCGTAGCTCAGCTGGATAGAGCGTCTGACTACGAATCAGAAGGCCAGGGGTTCGAATCCCTTCGGGTGTACCACTCTCAAAACCCTGCAACTCAAAGGGTTGCAGGGTTTTTTGTGGCCATTTTCACCTAACGGAGTTTGTGGCTACTGCCGGAATCGGACGAAAGAATCATCCGGGATCCTCCATTCCCACGGCGATTGCGGCACCTTTGTGGCACTCTAACCGCCAAGGCGACCGCCACCGCGTTTGGTATGCCGCTCCTGCGCCTCGACATGGGCCGCGTGTTCGGCGGCATCGTCGGGCAATCGGAAGCCACCTACGCTTACGGCCGCCGCGGCAGCACGCTCACCACTGGCACCAAGTCGGATCTGCCGATCCCGCTCGAAACAGCAACCAACCTGTTCAACAAGCTCGTCGCCTCCAAGCTCGCCAAGGGCTACAAGCGCGACGGGGAAGTGGCCGCACGCTATCCACAAACAGGGAGCGAGGGCAATGACAGCGGCATCCGCTGCCAGCCTCTCAATCCAATCGAGCCCGAGCAGGTGTTCCGCCTGCTCGCCAACAAAACACACTGCCTCTAGGAAAAGCACGACGGCCGCCGGCTCATGATCCAGAAGGAAGGAGATGAAATCACCGGCATCAACCGCCGGGGTCTCATCGTCGCCATCCCGGAACCCATCCGCCAGGCCGTCGCCCAAATCGCCTGCGATGTCCTCATCGACGGCGAGGCGGTGGGCGACACGCTCCACGCCTTCGACCTGTTGGAGATGAAAGGCCAGGACCTCCGCCAGCACCGTTACATCGAACGCCACGCCGGCCTGCTCATGGTCATTCCTTCGAACCAACCGACGCTGCGCTGGGTCAGCACCGCGATCAACCCCGACGACAAGTTGGAAATCTACGAAGACATCCGCCTTGGCAACAGCGAAGGGGTGGTCTTCAAGGAAATCGACGCTCCCTACAGCCCAGGCCGTCCGAATTCTGGCGGGCCGCAGTTCAAGTTCAAGGTCGTCGAAAGCGCCTCGTTCATCGTCACCGGCCATAACGCCAAACGCAGCGTCACGCTCGGATTGTTTGACGGCAACGAATTGACCGGCGCTGGGAATGTCACCATCCCGCCCAATCACGCCATCCCCGAAAAGGGGGCGGTGGTGGACGTGCGTTACCTCTACGCCTACCGCGAAAGCGGCTCGGTCTACCAGCCCGTCTATCTCGGGTCGCGCGACGACATCCCCGCCGCTGACTGCACCACCGACCAGCTCAAATACAAAACAACCGGACAAGCCGCCTGACCGCGGCCTCGGAAGTGATCCAGCTCCCACGGTGCGTCAATGCCCCGTGGGAGTCCTAGCGCCAGCACTGCCATCCGGTAGGAGGCATTTTTTTACTTATCCCGTCCCGATCAGGATATTGCCCGCAAGCCATGGCAACGAGAGCGGCCAGCTCGATTCAATGCACGGACTCGTTTCCTAGCATATAACAGGCCCGGAGAGGAAAGTCGCATCCCAGAAGGGGTGGGGGTGTTCCCACCCTACACCCCTGGTGACGAAAGGGCTGGCACCGGTCTCGTGCGCTTCCGTGATTCTCTGTCCCGCAATCTTCGCGGCCTGTAGCAGCTCCGCTCTGCGGGCATCGACGTCGAGGGACGCTTGCCAACTTGTGATCGAATTTCCCTCTGTTCCGTGATCCTCCCGCAATCCAATGTGGTGAGGAAACGGATCGCGAGACGGTTCGTCCAAACGGACCGACAGTTCGACTCCGAGGTCGGGAATTTCACCCTGACCAAGCCCAATGCTGGCGGTGACCAGCGATCCTGCCAGCATTACCTCGCTGAGATCTCCGCCCCGCGCCCTAGCGACGGAAAGTAATAGCCAAGGAGCCACACTGGGAGCGATGTCACTGTCCGGAAGTTGCTTTCCGGCCGCAGCCAACGGCTTCGAGTGAGTAACCCTCGGATGAGTGACGGCACCACGCGGAAAATCGGAATGGATACGGAAGCCCTCATCGTCGGTTCGTTGATAGGTGGGTGGCGGTTCAAGCTTGCGGGTTCGCATAAAGGCAGCACGTTTCGGCACTAGATCGTCGAAATCTGCTGCCGTCAACAATGGCTTCCTGACAATGGCTTCCTGACGGTTAACTCGAAGATCCCCAATACTTGTTGCCCTTCCGTTCCAGTGTCAGCGGCCGTCATAAGGTGTCCGGTTCACTGGATCCCGTAATTGAGATCACTGTCTTAGAATTGACAGCGGTCGAGTTCATTCATACCGAGCCGGGTCCTCTCCTACAACCGGAGGACCTCGAACGGAGAATCCCTGGTTTATTGGCGCGCGTTCATCGTTCGGATGCCTTCGATGCCGCGCAATTGAGGAGTTCTGGAAATCATGCGCTGTGGAGCAACCGTTGAACAATCGGTGAAACAACAGGCGAGGTGGAGAATGAATTTTAATTCCATCCCACCTCCCATCTCCCAAATGGGGGATGATAAAGCGCTCGAATCTGAAGCAAGTGCTGCCATGTATGCCGTGAGCTAGTCTCCAGTTGGCTATTCGGTGAAGGGAAGCCTTCGGAGTCGATGGCTGACCGTCGTTTCTCCGATCTCACTTTCTCTCAGGGCCTGCCCACGACCTATTATTGGGTATATAGACGGGGGTAGGCTCCGAGGGCATTTCATGTGGCGGAGGGCACTTGCGCGATGGAACCGGGTTTGAGAAACAGGGTGCCTCCGCAAAGTTTGATTATCTTTCCTCATTCAGTTTTTTCCTGCAGAACCCGGAAGACGAGTCATTCTGAATGTGTATCGTAAGCCTTCCAGATCTCGCCTTCTTCAACTTTGAATTCTGCCACGAAAACCATCAATTGTCCGGATCTTTGGCGACTGGTCACCTTATGCATGCTGGTGTCCGCCTCTTTGCTTGGCCCTGCATCAGGTTTGATCACTCGTATTGATGAAATCAGGACCCCTGCGTTTAGTACTCCATCCAGCCCTGTGCCGGTTCTTGTTCGTGGGGTCGTTACCGCCCGAGAAGGGAATAATATGACGGTGCAGGATGAAACTGCTGGAATCTGGGTTTCGGTGGATGTTGCCCGGGAACGGGGAATCTGGAATGGAGATGAGGCTGACCGGAAAGCTGCCGTCGAAGGAATGGAGATCGAGATCGCGGGTTTCACCGATCCGGGTGGTTATGGGCCAGTAATCGTGGCGACGTCCATCCGGGTGTTGGGCCCGAAACCCCAGCCTCCCGCTCGCCCTATGGTCCCTGCAAGATTTTTCAGTGGATCCGAGGACAATCACCGTGTCGAAGTTCGCGGTGTGGTCCAGAGAATCAGCCTGCGGGAGAGCAGTTGGGAGCTTTTGATGGATGCCCAGCCCGGACGATTTCTGGTTGAAATTCCAACGGATCTGCTTCCTGGACCTGGAAATCTAATCGATGCGGAGCTTTGCGTGCGCGGGGTTGCCGGTTCTCACTTCAACAATCGTGGCGAGTTTGTCTCTCCGCGTTTGTTCGTGCGCTTTGCGCCCGACCTGGTGATTGAAAAACCAGCCCTTCCCGAAACACAAATCCCCCTCATTCCTTTGCACCAGTTGTTCGCATTTCGTCCGGAACCGGTGCGAGCGCATCGGCAAAAGGTGATTGGAACGGTGACATTCGCTGTGCCGGGGCAGTTTTTTCACCTACAAGAGGGCAATCATGCGATCCGGGTGGCTTCCCAGACGGCGGTTGCGACCACGGCGGGGGACCGCGTGGAGGTGATCGGCTTCCTTAACGGGAGCGGAGTGAACGGGGGAATGACCGAGGCGAACGTAAAGAAAGTGGGTGTAGGAAAGGTGCCTGAGGCGATCTGGAAGTCGCCTGAAGAAATCATGGCCATCTATGAGAAGCAGCCTTATGGGAATAAAGAGCCTCGGTTCGATGACTATGATGGACGCCTGATCCGCTTCATGGCACGGGTCGTGAGCGTGCGTGGATCGCCGAATTTTGAGCGAAACTGGAGGCAGGTGACTCTCGATCATCGGAATCTGATTCTTGGCGCAATTTTACATCAAGGCGATGCATCGGGATTGGACCGCCTGGAACCCGGCAGTCTGGTGGATGTCAGTGGTATCCTGAAACTCGATTTTTCCTCGGAGAATACGGACCTCGACATTCTGAAGCGCATCCGCGCCGAATTGACGCTGCGCTCGTCTCAAGACATTCTTGTGATCCGCCCGCCGCCCTGGTGGAGTCCCCGGCGTCTTCAGGTGGTGATTGCCATTGTGCTGGGACTGCTCGGGGTGGTCCTGCTTTGGGCATTCCTTCTGCGGCGTGAGATTTCCCGGAAAATGCAGATCATTTCAGCAAAACTCAGCAGTGAGGCCATCAGTGGAGAGAGGAACCGCATCGCTCGCGACCTACATGACACCCTTGAACAGCAGTTGGCCGGCGTGGCATTGCAACTCGACGGGGCGAAGAAAGCCCTTCCTGTGAATCCTGCGGCGGCATCCTCCGCCATGGATCTTGCCAGTCGGATGTTGCGGTACACTCGTCTTGAAGCGCGCCGATCGGTGTGGGATCTGAGATCGCAGGTGCTGGAGTCCCAAGGACTTCTCGTGGCACTACGAACCATGGCGGAAAGCGTGGCCAGTCCCCACGGGCCTTGCGTGGAAGTGCGAGTCTCCGATGTGCGGGGGATTCTGCCGTCGAGTGTGGAATTTCAGTTGCTAAGATTCGCTCAGGAAGCGTTGGCAAATGCACTGAAACATGCGCAGGCGCGGCATATTCTGATTTCCCTCGAAACCCTGCCCGAAGGTATTCGATTGAGGATAAACGACGACGGTCAGGGATTCTCGGCTCATGATTCTGCACAGCCTAACGTCGGCCACTTCGGGATGCTCGGCATGCAGGAGCGGGCAATCAAGATTGGAGGACATTTCACGATCAAAGCGCAGGCGGGCAAAGGCTGCACCGTTACCGTTCTCATTCCCAAACAAACCGATTCAAAATTTCAAGAACCTGCTATATGAACGTGCCTCCTATCCGGATTCTCATTGTAGATGACCATTTCATGGTCCGTGTTGGCATTATTGGCGCCCTCTCCCAGGAACCTGACATGCAGGTCGTCGGAGAAGCCCGCGATGGGCGGACCGCCTTGGAAATGTTTTCCAGCCTCATGCCGGACGTCACGTTGTTGGACGGCATGCTGCCCGACTTACACGGAATCGAGGTCACACGCCGCATTGTCGCGAATCACCCGCATGCACGAATACTCTTGGTTTCAATCAACGATACAGGAGAGGACGTTTATCGCGCGATGGAAGCGGGTGCGTACGGTTACATTCCCAAGTCAAGTGAGCAAAGCGCCTTGCTCCAGGCCATCCGTGATGTCGCTGCCGGCCTTCGCTTCCTACCGAATGACTTGGCAAGGAAACTCGCGATCCGCCGGCTCACCACTCCTTTGAGCGAAAGGGAAACGGAAGTTCTGACCTTGGTTGCCAAGGGCAAAGGAAACAAGGAAATAGCCGCCTCCCTCGGCATCGGGGAAGGCACCATCAAATCACATCTCAAGCACATACTATCCAAGCTGGACGCACCGGATCGGACACGCGCCGTGACACTGGCACAGGAACAGGGAATCCTCCGCCTGTAGCTCTCCCTCAATGAACCATCTCCCGAATGGGGGAGATCCGTGGTGTTGCGCGTTGCCGGTGGATCTTCAATTTAGGGAATCAAACCCGATTTCCGAGAATCACCATCCGGTCGAACGGTTCTAGGGGAACAGAAAGATGCTGGAATTTCACGAGTTTCACTTCCCGACGGCTACCAAGAAACAACATGTTCACTCCGCCCACACGCTTGTTCGGTAAACTGACGGCTGCCTTGCTTCTCTGGAAGCTTTCCGCTCCGGCCCAATTCGATCCAAACCGCCGGTTCTCCACGGTTTCGGCCCTATCGCAAACGGAGGCTGTGTCGATGTTGAACATCCCTGAAGAATTCCAGATGGAACCGATCGCTGGAGAACCTGACTTCGTCCCGCCGATCGCCTGCGGCATCGATGATCATAGCCGCCTGTGCTTGGTAGAGAGCACGTGCTATCCCAGCCCAACGTTCGTCCCCGTGAACCTCTTTCCAAACTTTCCGCGCGATTACCGGGAATGCATGGAACACAACGTAAGCCCGAGGCGGAGCCGGGCTTGAACAATCAGCGACTCCCAACCAAAATCAAATTCACACAAACTATGAAAAACACGCTTTTATGGATCATCCCTGTCTTAACCATGTCCGTTGGCCAGGGAATCGCGCAGGTGTCTCCAGCCTCCTATGTGAGGCCACTGATCGGAACCTCCGGTCATGGGCATACTTTCCCGGGAGCTTCCGTTCCGTTCGGCATGGTAAAACTCAGCCCCGACACCGGGAATGAAGGTTGGGACTGGTGTTCGGGTTATCATTATTCGGACAGTAGCATCATGGGATTCAGTCACACCCACTTGAGCGGAACAGGGAGAGGCGAACTACTTGATGTCCTTTTCATGCCTACCACAGGAAAACTCCAGTTCGAACCGGGATCGAAGGCAAATCCTGATGAAGGATATCGCTCGCGATTTTCGCATGAGAAAGAAATCGCAAAAGCCGGCTATTACTCAGTGCATCTGGATGACTATGATGTGAAAGCGGAACTCACATCGTCTGCGAGGTCGGGCTTCCACCGCTATACCTTTGAGAAAAAGGGACAGGGCAATGTGGTGATCGACATGTCTCACAGCTTTAAAACCGACACGATTCTGAACGGATCCATCCAGATCAAAGAAGACACCTTGATCGTCGGTTCTCATAAATCGAAAGGCTGGGGCGAGGGAAATGAAAAGTATTGGGTGGAACACGAGGTCTTCTTCGCCGCCCGACTCTCTCAACCCATCACCGGTGCGGTTTTCCAAACCGACGGCACCACCGACGAGAAAATCCGCGAATCGAGCGGTAAATCTGTCAAAGTCGGACTGACCTTCGGTGTCTCTCCCGATAAACCATTGCTGATCAAAGTAGGTATTTCCGGAGTCGATCTGGAAGGTGCGCTCCGCAATCTGGATGCAGAGATTCCAGACTGGGATTTCGACAAAGTTGTCGGAAATTCCAATCAACAATGGAACAAACTGCTCGGACGCTTCGATGTGAAAGGAAAAGATAATGCGGCGAAGGAAACTTTCCACACCGCCGTCTATCGTGCCTGCCTCGCTCCCTTCACCGCCAACGACGTGGACGGTCGCTACATGGGATCCAACCGCAAAATTCAGAAAGCGGAAGGATACACCAATCTCACGGGTCTGTCGCTGTGGGATACATTCAGGGCGGCGAATCCACTATACACCATCATCGCGCCGGAAATCACTGGCGATATTGTCCGCTCGATGCTGGCCCAGCATGATGAATACGGATTGCTGCCTGTCTGGTCCCTTTGCAACAGCGAGACCAACTGCATGATCGGCTATCATTCGGTTCCTGTGATTGTGGATGCCTATTTGAAAGGGATTTCCACTTTTAATCCTGAGAAGGCGTTCGCCGCGATGAAAAAAAGCGCGATGCAGGATGATTTTGAAATCAAACATCTAAAGGCATACAACTACATCCCGCGGGACCTCGCCGCCCATACCTCGGTGGCCCTGACACTGGAGTATGCTTTCGATGACTATTGCATCGCAGTCATGGCGGAAAAACTCGGCAAAAAAGAGGACCAGGAGTATTTCACCAAGCGTTCACAGGCATTCAAAAATGTCTATGACACTTCGGTAGGATTCATGCGGGGCAAGGATTCCAAAGGTGAGTTCAGGAAGGACTTCGATCCTTATAATGCGGTAAATGCCACCAGTGACTTCGTGGAGGGAAACTCATGGCAATACACCTGGTTCGTGCCCCACGACATCCCCGCCCTCATAACGGGCATGGGTGGCCGGGAGCCATTTGTCAAACGTCTCGATGAGCTCTTTTCCGTAAGTTCCAAGCTTGACGCAAACACACCGGTGGATGTCAGCGGCCTGATTGGACAGTATGCCCATGGCAATGAGCCCAGTCACCATGTTGCCTATTTGTTCAACTGGGGCGGCGCTCCCTGGAAAACCCAGGAGCGGGTCAGTCAGATTTGCAAAGAACTCTACAGTAACAAGCCGGACGGGCTTTGCGGCAATGAGGATATGGGACAAATGTCAGCCTGGTATGTCTTCAGCGCTCTCGGCTTCTATCCGGTCAATCCCGCTGACGGGAAATACGTTTTCGGCACACCCTTGTTCGATGAGGTTTCCATGAATCTACCCAATGGCAAAAAATTCCTGATCAAAGCCAACGGACTCTCCCCAAAGAACATCTACATCAGCAAAGTCCTGTTGAATGGCGAACCCTACCAAAAAGGCTATCTTACCCACGCCGATCTAGTCAAGGGCGGGCAGATCGAGTTCTTCATGAGCGACAAGCATGGAATGACTTTCGAAATAGACTGAGGAATCGGTTTTATCCGACGAATGTACAACGAGCTGGCCAACCCCTATTTATAATCAACATGAAGTTCAGAACTCTCCCCATCCTCCTAGCCTTCCTTCTCATGGGGGTTGCCGATGCCATGGGGCCACTGTCGGATGCCGTAAAGAAAAACTGCCAGCTCACTGCGGTCATGGCGTCCCTGATGCCCTTTTTTGTTTTCATCGCATTCGCCATGTTTAGTGTCCCCGGTGGTGTGTTGGCGGCACGCATCGGCAAAGAAAGTCCTCTTGTTGGGCCTCGGATTTAATACTCTTGCCGTCTCGGTCCCGGCCTTCACCAACCCGGGATACCCGCTTCTATTGGGTTGCATCTTCCTGCTGGGAGTAGGGACGACATTCCTACAGGTGGCCGGAAACCCCATCATGCGGGATGTGAGTGGGCAAGGTGACTACAGCCGCAACTTGGCTCTCGCCCAAGGTTTCAAGGGTATCGGTAGCGCCTCATCTGCCTACTTGCCATCCATCGTTGGGGTCATCGGTGGACTGGCAGCATTAGGCTGACGCGGTGCATTTCCGATATTTTCCGCACTCATGGCCATCGCCTTTATCCTGGTAATCATGATGAAGATTGATAAAGTGAAAGCGGATACTTGTCCTGGGATCGCGGGCTCTCTGGCACTGCTTAAAAATCCATCCTTCGCCCTCGCGGTAATTGGTATCTTTCTCTACGTGGGTGCCGAGGTCTGCATGGGAACCTTCCTCAAGCCCACGCTTGCGGGCCTTGGTCTATCCGAGGAGAACTCCGCGCTGCTAGGTCCATCGCTGTTTTTTGGCGTCGTGACGATCGGCAGGTTGGTGGCTGGATCGATCAAGTTGAACCCGAGGTTCTTCTTCCGGATTTCCGCATTTCTTGGATTGCTTGGTGTAGGCCTGATGATGATGGGTAGCCAGCCTCTTGCGCTTTCCGGAGTTGTTCTTGGTGGCCTCGGGTTCGCCAATATCTGGCCCATGTTGTTCTCGATCACCGTTGAGGAAAAACCAGAGTCCGCCAGTGAGCTTTCCGGCCTGATGTGCATGGCGATTTCAGGTGGCGCGCTGGTCCCCCTTGTCATGGACTCATTGCGCGACAGCGGCTGGACGTCACTCTCGTTCGTCGTTCCGGCGGGTTGCTTTGTCTATCTCCTGATTCTCTCCTTCAAAGGCGGCAATGTCCGCGCATGATCCGCTGCCACCTCATCCATCATACCCACCCTTATGAATCTTGAAGCATGCAAACATACTGTGATGACGCTGGATGCCGGAGGCACCAGCTTCCGGTTTGCCGCCATGGAAGGCGGTAAACCAATCACCCAAACCGTCACGCTCCCCTCGAATGGTGACGATTTGGGGCAATGCCTAGCCAATTTAATCGACGGGTTTTCGCAGATTAAAATGCTTTGCCCGAATGCCCCCGCCGCGATCAGTTTCGCGTTTCCCGGACCAGCGGTCTACCCGAGCGGGATCATCGGCGATCTGGGGAACCTGCGAAGCTTCCGAGGCGGCGTTGCCTTAGGCCCCATGCTCGAGGCGCGATTTGGCATCCCGTTATATATCAATAACGATGGAGACCTGTTTGCCTACGGCGAGGCGATCAGCGAATTACTTCTCCATGTGAACAGGCTGCTCGAGAATGCCGGAAACCCGAAATGATTCAGAAATCTCTTTGGCCTTACCCTTGGCACTGGTCTTGGAGGTGGCATCGTGCGGCATGGAGAACTCTTCATCGGAGACAACTCCATGGCCGGTGAAGCATGGTTGCTGCGAAACAAGCTCGATCCATCCCTAAATGCTGAGGAAGGTGCCTGTATTCGGGCTGTGAAGAGAGTGTATTCAGACCTGACTAGCATCGCTATCGAGAAAATCCCGGAACCAAAGGAACTTTTCGAAATCGCTTCGGATGAGGGCCACTCAAATCATTCCGCCGCTGCTCAAGCGTTCAACAGGCTCGGCGAAGTCGCAGGCGATGCTTTGGGGAATGCCCTCACCCTGATCGACGGTTTGGCTGTCATCGGCGGCGGGGTTTCCGGAGCCTGGCCAGTCTTTCTTCCTTCGTTGGTCGCCGAACTCAATGGAAACTACACCGCACCCGAAGGCGGTGTTTTCCGGCGTTTGGCCTCTGTCGCCTTCAATCTGGAGGATCCCGTCCAACTCGAAACCTTCCTCAAAGGCGAGACCCGCACTATCAAGGTACCCGGCAGTGATCGCAGCGTCGTCTATGATCCTCTGCAACGCATCGGAGTTGGAATCTCCCGTCTTGGGACCAGCGAGGCGGTGGCGGTGGGTGCGTATGCCTTCGCTATCAGCAAACTCGGGTGAAGCTTCGAGCCTGCATTTTCGGAAATCAAGAAAGTCATTTCTATTTGGGTTTCTCCCTATAAATATACCGGTTTTAGCTTCCAGTTGTGAGAGACGGCTTAAAATGAGGCTTCGTGGCGCGCAAGCAAACTTTCAATCCGCGGGGACGATGTTGAGATCAGCGATGCAGCCGAGGCCCTGCTGCGAGTGTTCGTCGAGCACGACGAACTTGAGGAATCGGGCGAACTCGGCCTTCGGCAATGTCAAAATCTGGCGGCCGTGCTCGTCGGGAAGGCTGCCTTGCAGAGCTGGTTTCCCCCAGGTCTCGGGGTTCATCCCCAGATAGATTTCGTATTGCTTCACACGTCCGTTGTTGCTGTCCTCTCTGGCTAAATGGGTGATCGCCTTGATGGATATCGGGCGGCCGAAATCAATGACCACGAAATGCGGTCCCTGCGCTTTGGGATTGTATCGGCTGTGCCAGAAAGTGGAAATACTTGAGTCGATGACATGCTCCGAATCTCCCTCACCGGATTCGAAACTGCTGGCCGTGATTTTCCAAGACTTGCGATCCACGAAGGTGGGGAAATCAAGTTGGCCGGTGAAGGATGCGCCATTCGCCGCGGTGCTGCGAACATGGAGGTTAGTGGGCTTCTCCACGACGACCGGGGAGGTGAAAGGTTTCCACAGCTTGCCATCGATCGAGTATTCGATCTTGTCGCCCGAGGCGGTGAGATTGACCCGGCCATCGGCGTCGCGGGCGGCTAGCACCGGATGTGGCCGCTCCTGCGGTGGCCGGGTGCGGGCGATCTCGGCAACGAGGGATTCATCCTGTGGCAGGATTCGTATGACGTAGGAAAATGCCGTGGGTTTGGCCTTCACGCGATACTGGGGATCCGGACGCGGACCGCAACCGGAAGATCCGACGCCGAGCGTCTTCGCAGAGAGGCAGAGCACGGTCTTGTTAGTCGGCGGGAGATCAACCGAATATGGGACCGGTTCGAGATCCTCATCGGAGTAGGGAAGGGCCGAGAATTGCATGGGATCTCCGGCTGTTTGGACGAGCAGTGCCGGCATGCCTTTGCCCTTGAGGGAGATCCAGCGCATATCCTCGTGGTTGCCGCATTCCATCGGCTTGGCATAGGGTGTCAGTTGATCAGCAACGCTGCTGGTGTAGCGGCCGATGTCAGATCCGCGCTTGCGGTCGGAGTAGTTCTCCATCGGTCCGCGGGCGAGATAGTCGACTTGATCGAGACTTTTGTCGAACAGCATCCTGACACCCATACGTGCTAAATTGATTTCGGGATCGGATGTGAAAACTGTGTTGTCCACAGTAATCGAGCCATCACCCAGGATGGTGTAGGACGCGGTGTGGGAGACCCTGAAGTCTTCCTTCCCGGTCAGGCGGGAGGATGAACAGACCCGGACGGTGGCGGGATCCACCTGTGTGACTGATAGAGAGAGCACTTCCTGTTTCAACGTGTCGAGACCAAGTTGATGCCACACGCCGGAAGCCCAGATATCATCCTTCTGATGTTGGGCGCGGAACAAATGAAGCGTCGGTCCTCCGCCGGGAAGCAGCACGTTGGTGCCATCGCGCGAAAGGCTTGATAGAGATCCGGTTGAATGATCGAAACTGGCGGCGAAGCCTTCGCCCTGAATCGTAAATCCCTGTGCGGTCTTCGCGAGGAGCAGCGGTTTTGTGCGCTCAGCGACCGGGCCTGGCTGGGTGTTTGGAATCTCAAACTGGGCGTTGGCGATGTCGTAGCCGGCCTTGGCCCATGGTTCGTCCTTTGCAAGCGAAACGGCCAGGTTGAGATGATAGATGGCACCCGGTGCCTGCTTGACCGGGGACACGGGCAGGGTGATGATTTGCTCCGCGCCAGGCTCGAGGGCGGGAACATCTATCATGCCACTTTGCACGGGCTTGCCGTCTTCGGTGATCGTCCACTTGCCTGCGAATTGGCCGAGCGAGATGAAAGCGTACTTGTTCTTTAATCTGATCCGGCCCTCAGCCAGATTTTCCGCAGCGAATCCGATCCATTGGTAAACACGCTTAACTTCCGGGAAATGCGGCTTGGGCGAGCGATCGGAGGCAACGACTCCCTTGTGGATGAAGTAAAAGTCATTGGGGTACTCCCCGAAGCCACCGCCGTAAGCAATGAACTGGCGTTCCGGATCGCGGCGGTTCCAGACCCCCTGGTCCACCCACTCCCAAATCGCCCCTCCCATGAGGGCCGGGTAGGCGTCGAAAACATCGTTGTAGTCGCCCAGCGAACCCATTGAGTTGAACATCGCGTGGGCGTATTCACACTGATAGAATGGCTTGCTCATGTCTTTGGAGATCGCCGCCTGACGGGTTTCCTCAATGCCGGCATACATCCGGCTGTCGATATCAGCCGGGTTCTGATCATCCGTGCCGAAGCCCTCGTAGTGGGTCGGCCGGGTTGAATCGATCGCCTTTACCGCCTTGAGCGAGGCATGCAGGTTCGGACCCTTGCCGCTTTCGTTGCCGAGCGACCATACGACAATCGATGGATGATTCTTGAAGTTCTCCACATTGGCTATGTTGCGGTCCACGAAGGCCTTCTCAAACATTGGAGTGCTGGAGAGAACCTGCGCCCCGTGGCACTCGACATTGGCCTCGGCAACCAGATAAAGTCCGTATTCATCGCAGAGTTCATACCATTGTGGATCGTTGCTGTAGTGACTGGTGCGCACGTGATTGCAGTTCGCCTGTTTGAGCACCTCGATGTCGCGGATCATCCGCTCCCTGGAAACAGTGTGTCCGCTGTCAGGCCAGTTTTCGTGCCGGTTGGCACCCTTGAGTTTCACCGGCACGCCATTGATAGTGAAGATGCGTCCCTTGATCTCAACCTCGCGGAATCCAACGCGAGTGGATACCGGCGAACTGCCTGCGAGTCCTAGCACCGCAGTGTGGAGGACCGGTGTTTCAGCCGTCCACTTTTCAGGATTGGAAACCGGAATTGAAACGCTGACAGTGGTTTCCGCTCCCGGAACGAGCGCGCCGACCGAAACACTGCCCTTGGCTTCGGAGAGCGCCTTGCCCGAGGGATCAAAGAGCAGGACGTTCAGTTCAGACGTGGAGGATGCTTTGCTTCCCGAGTTCATGACTTTAGCACTGACTTTCAACATCGCGTTCTGATAGTTCTCATCCAGATCGGTGACGATGGTGAAATCGCGCACGCGCAATTCGGGTGAAGACCACAGCGTGACGTTGCGGAAAATTCCGGAAAGCCGCCACATGTCCTGGTCTTCGAGATAGGAGCCGGAATTGTAACGATAGACCTCAGCCGCCAGCGTGTTCCCGCCGGGTTTGAGATATGGGGTGATATCGAACTCCGCGACGTTCCGCGAGTTGCTCGAGTAGCCGACTTTTTTGCCGTTGATCCAGAGGTAGAACGCGGAGTCCACTCCGTCGAAGTTAATGTGGACTCGGCGTCCCTTCCAATCTTCCGGGACCTCGAAGGTCTTGACGTAACTGCCGACCGGGTTGCGCTCGGTATAAGCCGTGTAGGTTTTTGGCGGCTCGCTCATCACGCGAGGCCACTCATTCTTAAACGTGTAACCGATGTTCCGGTAATACGGCGTGCCGTAGCCGAGAACCTGCCAGCAGGATGGCACCGAGATTTCATCCCATTTGGAGACATCGTAGCCCGGCTTGTGGAAATCGACAGGTCGATCCTCCGGGCGGGGAACGTAGTGGAATCTCCACTTGCCATTGAGTGACCTAGCCATGGTGGAGGCATATCGATCCGCCTTGATAGCCTCCATCAGATTGCCATAGGGCATCAGCGTGGCATGCCATGGCTGTTTGTGAATGCCGAGAACCTCCGCGTCCTCGATTTCCGGCGGAACTGATGCTGCGTGGGAAGCGATTGCCTGTACGGCGCAAAGCGAGGCTGTTCGAAGAAATGCAATAACTTTCATAATGTATACCTTTCGGGTGAAGATCGTTGGCAGCGCCTGTATCCTGGCCGCATGGCGGAAAAACAGAACAAGCGGAAGAAAGGATGCCAAAAGGACCGGACATTCGGGCACACAGAGTCAACCACAAGGCTCAGACCCCTATGTTGGAAGCTCCAAGATCAACATCAAGGTCATTCACCTCTCCCATTTGGGAGTTCTGCTGCTTTGAATATTGATGAAGAAGATAAACCGGAATCCACGATTAGGAAAGTGCTACATCCCATGAAACATTCCGAAGAACCATTTTGGGAGATGGAGGACGGAGGCGCTGGAAGCGAAAAGGCCGGTGGGGAGCAGGAGCCGCTCCCGGGGGATCAAGTCCATGCTTCCAAGGGCGGTCCAGAGCGCCCTGTGCGTCCATTACTGTGACTCGGGGGTTCCATGGAGGATGTCGCTCCCGTGGGAGGCTGGGCAGAATGGCAGGAACTTCCGGGTCACGAAATCACTTGGAAATGGGAAAATAAGGAATTGGTTCGGCGAGTGTTCAATTCAGCCAACCACCAACGAAGAATCTGGTTTTCAATGGCGCGAACGGATGATTATTTCACTGGTTCAACGTTCAGGGACTCGACTCCATGGTGCCTGAGTGACGGGTAATCCGATGATTTATGAATCGGGTAGCTCGTCCGACGCATCGTCAGAGAACCTAACGTTTCCGCGATGATTGTCGGAGCCTTTATCCCGGTCAAATTTGGCAGTTCGAACTCGGAATCCTCCATCACCAGATCCTTCAAACCTCGAAAATAGATCCCCCAAGCGGGCAACGGTCGGGCACCGTTGCCAGGTTTATGCGCACTCGTAGCAATGCGTGAAAGGACCTTGGCGTCGGAGGCGATATGAATTGATTCCAACCGGACCTTTTCCAACCCTGCCTCATCCCATGCCTCCACCGAGGAGGCGGATTCATAGATTCCCGTCGCTTTCAATCTTGAGATTCTGATCCGCCGTATCGGATTGCTTTTGTGCTTCGTCACGATCTGGAAAGCACAGGCTACCTCGCTCATCCTTATATCGGAAATTACGATGTCTTCCACCGGTCCAGGTTGTTCTCCCCAAGCGCTTGGCTGAAGCAAGATCCCGGCAAGCATGTTATGACGATTCTGGGTGACGTGCGGAGACTTCCCGGGTCCGTAGAAAACGCATTTCCGAATGGACCATCGCCTTGCCGGACCAATAAGCCGGACCCCGTTACAGGAAGAGTTTATCGTGCAGTTTTCCATCAAACTATCCTCCAGATATCCCCCGGCGACCGAGTCGTCTCCGGTCTCGAAACGACATTCACGAATCGTCACATCCTTGTTCCACGCATCAGGCTTACCGCGAAAATGAACACCGTCCCACCCACCGAGAAAGACCGCCTTTTCGACGACGACGGAGCGGCACGAGTACATGAGAAATGAATAATTCCCCGAATCCCTGATCGTCACATCGGTGAGCCTGACCCGGTCACAGCCTGCTAACAGCACCGTGTGCGGACCGCGCATGCCTTCCTCACCATCCGGGTCGCGGACCTTGTTCCCATCGATGGATCCCTCACCACTAATGGCGATGTCCGTCAAGCTCTCGCCGATGATTAGACCACGGTTCCAGCGCCGGACGAGACGGGCATCCGTAGTTCCGGATACAAATTGTCCGTAAGTGGTCTCGTCTCCCGACCCTTTCAGAACCCCCTTCTTGGCAATATGCAAGTCCACCTTGCTGGCGAGTCTCAGCGTCTCGGATAGAAACGTACCTGCTGGCACGATGACCCGGCCACCACCGCTCTGATGGCAGTCCAGGATCGCTTTCTGGATCGCTGGAGTATCAAGACTCTGATCATCTGCGACAGCGCCATAATCAAGGATGTTGAAATCTTTCGCCTGGACACTTGGTAGAACCCAGAACAGCAGTAACATCCCGAGAAGGTTACGATGTCGCGCTCCACGCCGTGTTCTTCCATTCATTGACGTCACTTCCATGAAGTGTCCTTACGGACACGATCATCGCCTTATTTCAAGTGAGCAAACCATGCGCTCCAAGAAAAGTCGGCGGCCACCAAGAGGGAGGCCGCCAACCAGAATGTTCATCCGGTTTATTGTTTGGAAATTCCCGGTGGTGCGGGCACCGCGCGAACGGATATTGCTGGCTGCCAGTCGGAACATCAAATTACGTTAGGTGCCTTAATTGGCGCCAAGGCTGAGTCAACAGACTGATATGGTTGGGGACCGGGGGAGGGGATTTGGGTTACATGAGTTGACTGGAGGTCTAAACTGAAGTTCGGGATTCGAGAGATAGGCCCTATCGAACTACCCCGGAGAGCAATCTCCAGCGTATGAATACTCATCTCCCATTTGGGAGAGGTGCCAGTGGGCACCATTTCCGGGTTGATCGCATTGATTTGGGGTCGAAGAGTGAGAGAGTCCGACACTTTCTTGAGCAGTTTGATCAGATTTCTGATCACGATTTCTTAGGGTCTGTATTTGTAGTTCGTGCAGCTTGGCATTGATCGTCAGGAAGTTGATGAATGCAGCATCTCTGTTGTTATATCCCGATTGGGAGTTCCCGCCTATGATGTTGACGAACGCTTCGGCTTTTCTTGCGGCATTTGACCCTGAAACGTTCGGCATGATAGATTGCTTTTAACGTTTGGAGAATTTGAAAACTCCTGATTTGGCCGTAACTCGCGTGGCGTTGACCTCTGTTGGGTTTAGCTCGGTCAGAAGGCCATTGCATCAGGGCACGACAAATCCCGGGATACGCCTTGCCGACAGCCCCCGAAAACTTCAACCGACGGATTTTTTCAGCCTCGACAGGGCCGTTACTTCCTCCAACTTCACGCAATCAAGTGGTTAGATCAGGATTAGCTCCATTGCCACCTTGCACGGGCGTTCGCCGGTGAGCAGTTGCAGCACAACGCCGCGATCAGCGCCAACTGGAGAGTTTTTCTCGTCGATCTTATCCATGGCGCGGCCCACGAGCGAAGCAAATCAGAAAGCGCCCGGGGTACCAGTGACGGTTTTGTCACATTGGCGCCACCGGTTCTGAAAGCAACGACCATGCCGAACACTTCTGGGGTGACCGCCAGTCTTTTCGTAAAAAGATGCGCCTCCCACCGACATATTAGCGTGCAACGCTCGTCGGTGGCTTCTCCGTCCACGGCGGGAAGTCGCTGTACATCCGCACGGTCGGCTGCTTGAACCGCGGATCGACGGCCGTGACCACGATTTCGCGCCTACGGTCGGTGGCCTTCCAGCTTACCGACTGGCCCTTTACCCACTGCCCGTTGCTGCTGAGGAACTCAATCACCACGGGATACATATTGTAATCGTTGACCTGTTTCGAGTGGGGAAAATAAGCATGCCGAGAAGTAGGGATTTCGGGGGTTAGCTCACCCGACAAGTGGAAACGGACCGGCACCGGAGCAAGATTGATCGTACGAATTGTGCCGAGTGGAAAACTGGCGGTATCGTCATCGAAGCTGCGAACTTGATACGGAAGCTTGCCCTCCCCCCTCTCCCCGGCCGAAAAGAGAAACAATTGCCGGTTGGATTTTGAGAGCGGCACCCGTCCAACTAGTTGGTGGGCAGCCTTACCATCCAGGCCTGGTGGTTTCCGAAGGTAGAAGATCGCCTCCCCGTTGGTGAACTCCCCCTCGATCACTGGAGAAATATCGGTAAAAAGCTCGAATTCCTGAAGTTCATCCGTTGCGGCCACGGGAATTGCGACTTTCTCAAACCCGGCGATCCTCTCTAGACACAAGGTGCGGAATGCGATTTTTCGGACATTCTGAGCGGATGAGTCGGTTGCCACCAAGGCAACTAAGAGGCATTTACAGGCAAAACTTTTCACAGACATCATGGATGGGGTTGGAAATTTGAGATGAATGGGCACCTTTTGAGGAAAGCTCAGATCTCCTCGGTATGTAGCCAGCGGAACGAAATCGTCCTAAATTGACGGCCGAACGCGAGATTGACTGGGGCAAGAGCGTTTGCGGCGGCGTTTGGAGCATCAGTGGGATCAACGTATTCCGGCACCCGCTGCACGGTCGCCTCGCACCAAGCGCGGGCGATTACCACTCCTGCCGCGTTACGCGCATCTCCGAATGCGCGGATCCGGAAAGTGTCGGAGCGGACGGATACGAACGACCCAATGGCGGATAAAACGTCGCCCTGTGAAACTTCACCCGGTGCGCCAGCACCGGTATTTCCCGTCACAGCATCTTCGTTTTTCCAACCGTAGCCGCTTACTTCGGCAGGGCTTACGGCCAAGGCGTTGGATTCCATGACAGCATTGATTCCGGTACGGTCCAATGCGGCTTGGATCGCGCCTGCGGTGGTCAGTGGACCGGCACTGCCGAGACGGCGATTAACAAATTCGCCCATGGAAAGGAATGGGCCGCGCGCCTTCACTTCGGCAACGATTTCTTCGGCCAGTTTTTGAATCTGTTGGTTATCCAAAGTCCGGTAGGTGTTCCAGAGTTTTTCGTTGGGAGTAAGGCTGGTGCTGAGCCCCGCTACCGGCTGCCGCATCCGAAGAAACGGAGTGCCGGAAGGATCCTTATCCGTGGAGCCTGCAGCCAATGGCACATCGCTTGTTGCGAGGGCGGAAAGGACCGAAGTCCAAGCAGGTATCGAGGTGCTGTTTACGTTGAATCCGCCTTGCGTGAGTACATAAGCGGCAGTCTGTGCCCCCTTCCCCGCTATCGCACTGGAGGCAACTTCCGTTGGGGGCTTTCCGGACGGCACGTAAGCCGCGTTGCGCTGATTCGGAAGATTTCCTGCTCCACTAAAAAACTCGTCGGCAAGGTTCTGTTGGGTTTTGGCCGCGCTACCAGCATAGGCCGTTCCCTGAAGGGTCGACAAGGTGGAGAACCAATACCGATCCCACATCTGGTCATTGGCGAGCCACGTCCGGTCAAGGACGGTGCGCGAAGAATCGGCTTTGTGAAAAGCGACATCGGATGGAACCGCGGGATGGGCGCGTGATTCGCCCACGGTGTAGGTCACATAGGGAATGCTTCCAAGACTTCCCGCATTGGCGTGCCGAAGTTGCGCGATGGATTGGAGCGGGGCCACTGGAATTTCATAAATCGTTGCGTTTGCCGAACCGTGTGTGCTGCCGTGGCCGCCGAAAAAGAATCCCTGCTGCGACGTTCCCCTCGAATCCGTGATTCCGCCTGACTCGATCACCAGTCCGCCGCTTTTCACAGGGACTAATGCGAATTCCAGCGGACTCGACCCCTGACTCTCAGAAGTCGTGAAATCACATGTCGCCATCTGGAATGCAATTCCCGTGTCCGCCACAGGACGACTCCTGGTGAAGGATTCCCTGGTGGTTTTGGCGGAGACGCTGAAAATTGCAAACGGTCGAGCCCTGGCGTAATCCTTCACCGGTGTGCCATTCGCCTCATGGATGTCCATGGTCGTTTTGGCGCTTTCTCCATCCCGGGGCCAGGTATCAGGAAAGGTCCGCTTACCCGGAAACCGTTCCGAGGTCCCTTCCTCCATGATGGTTTTCAACCTGTTGGCATTTGCGTAGAAGACTTGGGTCGTGCCTACGTTGGCGGTCGACAATTTCACCGCAACGGTGAACGAATTGGTCGAACTGGCCGTGGCAGGAACCACTGGTCCATAGCGGACTTGGATGCGGTCATCAGCCTTGAGGATGATGACTCCGTTGTTTTTACGGGCGTTCAGCCACGCCGCACGATTATTCGGTGCCAGCCAGTCCACGTTGAAACCAACGCCGTCATTCTGTCCGGTAATCATCCCTGGAGTGGTGAGGGCGCCTGCCGTTTGATTGCTCTGCCAGTCAAACAAAAATCCCTTTTGCGCGCCATTGTTGTTCACCTCGGCAGTCCAGTTCGTAGTTGCCGGAAACGGCGTCCCGAACAGCCGGGTTTCACCCGGTCCCATCACCACTTCGCTGGCGGAGGTCAGGCTCTCGGACAAACCCATATTGAATGTCTTCTTGGCTCCCCTTACATTGCTATTGGTGTAGAACTGGTTGATCGGCAGAAGACCGGAGGTGGAGGCCGGTTGATTGTTCACCAAAAACTCGAAACCGATGGGAATATCAGAGAACTCTACCTGGAGATTTGTGACACGGAGAGGCACGTTATACGGATTGTGCAGTGTGATCACGGGGAGATACATCAAATGCAGCATATAAGGATAGACCGAGGTTCCGTGACCGTGGTGGGCATCACGGGTCACGATGGTGAACACAGTATCCACCCTCAAGACGGTTGGCATCAGGACGGGCTGCTTGAGTGTTTCCATATTTGGCTCAAAGCGCCTTTGCTTCAAAGTTTCGTCCGAGATCGACTTGACACTGTATTGTGGGGGCAGAACGGCCTTGATCCCCACCTTGGGATTGTCATTGTTCGTGGTGCGGCGGTAAAGTCGGGAATAGTTGGCATATAAGCTCCACTGCACGTCCGACGAGGTGCTGGCACCTTGGAATGGGGTGTCGGTATCCGAGTAAACATACTTGGTCGCGAATGGGGATGGCACATCGCTTCCAAAGTCTCCGTCGAAGGCAACGCTCAGATCGGTCTTCAGGCCGCCGTTAGCTACATCGACTTGGAGGGAATTGGAAGTCACCGTGAAATCGTGAAAGTAGCGGGCCGTGGCGTCCGTGGATCCTGATGAAAGGTTGGCCTCATTGAGACTCACCAACTTGGGCAACGTGGCCAGGAGTTCGCTACGATCCGCTTTCAAAAAATCCATTTTCTCAACCGATTCGAAGCCATTGCGGGCAGGAGATCCCACTTGGGTCACGGCCTCTCCTTGGCTGGACGGCTCCTTCGATGGAAGTAGATCAATGCGACCCTTCACGCCCTCGTCGAGCGTGACCCAGGAAACCCCGCCGGATGCGCTACCGGTCTTGGTGGAAATTGGCAGTAGTGGCGCACTGATCTCGCCCAAAGAATTTCCTGGTCCCACGCTTTTTGGGCCCACAAGTGGCTGCTGCTTGGCGGAGCCGGTGGGAAGAGACTTAGGATCCGGAACGTCCGCAGGTGTGGCATTCGACATCAAATACCCAAGAAAGTTATCCCCGGTTTTGGTGGAAACGTAATCCGGATTACTGAAAGATGGCTTGGCAGATTTCCAGACTCCCGTCACGCCAGCAGGGGCAGCCGTGCTGATCAGATTGGCCGGAGCTGTGATCCGTTTATCCGGCCCGGCGGATTTTTGCAAATCGCCGATGGCGAGCATGAGGGCCAGCTTCGCATTGGCGCGGGCCGCCGCCAGCGCACTGACTTGCCCGGTCGAGCGGAGCGAAATGGTTGACAAAGACAACAGGCCCACCGCGATGACTGTTAATAGAATCATCAGCGATAAGGTAACGACGAGCGCGAACCCCCGCTGGCGGACTATGGGTTTTTTGGGGTTTGGCTTCATAGGGTTGAAAATTGAAAATTCGAAGATCGAGTGGACGAGTAGGATCCACTTATATTGAATGCACCAAGCAACGTTAGGATCCACACCCCCCTGACACAACGAACACATCATCTCCCATTTGGGGTACTTCGCCCTTCTGACTCTACAGTCCAAAAACGACCTTCCCTCTCACTGACTATTGAGAACATTTGTGCTTTGACAAAATGTAATCAAGGTAAAGGATGGTGCAAAAAAACGATTGGCATCGGAATTCAGCTTTCTTGTCGCTGGTCACCGGAGATACAACTGCGATCGAGAGAAATGAAATCAATACCCCAGTCCCGCGGGGGAGTTAAGGGTCTGCCACCCAACCTTGCCTACTTCCCAAGGACTTGGTCACTGGTACGGGCTGGGGCCTAAGAGGCTGTCTTAAAAATGGCAGGGACCGTTCTCCGCAACGGTCAGGCAAATGAATCAGCCCATGAAATGCTTAAAATCCGTTCATGGTCGCCTATTCACGTTCCAGTCTCGCGGACCGCCCGGAAGTCGATCCCTGCCTTCGCGCATGTTTCAGACAGTCTCTAAGAGGCTGTCTTAAAAATGGCAGGGACCGTTCTCCGCAACGGTCAGGCGAA
>Ga0123337_10001964_pt1 | contig 24518 bp, 20 predicted proteins | sample frozenSSSSmetaG_FD_89792 | JGI IMG/M metagenome (GOLD analysis project Ga0123337, IMG submission 89792) | Glacier valley bacterial and archeal communities from Borup Fiord, Nunavut, Canada, to study Microbial Dark Matter (Phase II) -... | ecosystem: Environmental > Aquatic > Freshwater > Ice >...
GGAGGCCTGAGGGGGGGAAGGTGCTGGGGGAGGAGTTGCTGAGAATGAATGTGCTGGGGGGGTGGAGGTGGGGGGAGGGGTTCCGGGGGGGGGGGGAGGAGGGGGGCAAGGGGCCCGGGGGGGGGGGAAGGGGTTTATATGATTGTCGACGGCGTTGGGGGGTTGCGAGGGCGTTCATTGTTTGGTGTAGAATCAGCAGCATCGCATCGCATCGAATAGTATAGCATAGCATAGCATAGGCGCAATTTCGAATTCTACAAGCAAGACGTCCACATCTCCGTCCCAGCCCGGCCGTCCTCTTCACAGAACCCGAGACCCCCACCATCCATCCACAAAGCCTCGCAGCGCTGGGCTCATCTCGAAGCTCCTCGCCGTGGATGGCGCGCCCATGGTGAATACACCGCGCTTTGAAATGGGAGGGGTGGGATGGGCTATATACCCCATCCGTGCATCCATCTGCGTAACCCCCTCCCTCAAGCCCAGGCCTCCGCCGCGCGAGCGATCCTGGCAGTCAGTCTAGACCTCCAAACCCACGCAGCCTCCTCCAGCCCGCTCAAACCCCGTCCCGCAACGGGACGAGGACAGTGCCTGGGAGCGGACGGCGTGCACTACAGTCTCCAGCTAGCTGCTGAGTTGAATCCCCCCCCCCGGCGGGCGCGATAAGCGATAAGCGATAAGGCGGCAGCCCTCGCGGCGTAACTGCGCACAATAATGCGCGCGCACAATTGCGAACATCCTCAAAAACAAACAAAGAAAAAATCCATCACCGATCTCAAAGAGAGACAGAGGTCAGCACGTGACATCACCGTCTTCTGGAATTCCGCCGCTGACACCCTTTGAACAATGTAAGTTGCATCAGCGCCTGAATGCCTGCCTGATGATCGCGTAATCTCGCCTAATCTCGGAGAAATATTGTTCCTACCCAATCAGCGTTGCCACATCGCTCACCGGAGAATAGATTCTCCGTTACCTAGCGCAACATGGCCCGGCACACCGGCGGCAAGCAGCCCGTGTCCGCCAAGCAAACGCGGGCCAGGACGCGGCGACAAGCCACCGCCGCAGCGGCGGCGCCCGGTCTCGGCCCTGCGGCACCAGCAGCCCTCGTCGCGGCGCCCGCAGCCGCGGCGCTCTCCGCGCTGCCGAGGGGATGGGTGGCGCAGGCGTGGAGGCTGGCGCGGAAGAGCGAGGACTCGGCGTTCCGGGATGGGAAGTACGAGGAGGGGCTGAGCCGGGCGGAGAGGGAGGACCGGGGGCTGGGGGCGCAGAGGGCGAGGAGGGCCAAGGGCGATGGGCGGTTGAGGGAGAGGGCGCTGGGGAGGTGGGCATTGTATAGGGGGAATTTGGAGGCGATGAGGGAGGAGAGGAGGAGGACGGGGAGGGAGGTGGTGGGGGAGGGGTGGGGGGGGAGTGTGGAGGAGGCGAGGGAGAGGGCGAGGGAGGTGTTGGGGGAGGAGGAGGAGGAGGCTGGTGCGGGTGAGGAGGGGGTGGAGGCTGAGGAGGCGGGAGGCGAAGTAGGGGGTGTTGTTGGGGGAGAGGAGGGCAGGGAGGCTGAGGGTGAGGTCGAGATGCAGGAGGAAGCTCAGGAGGAGGTGAGTGAGGAGCAGGGTGGGGGTGGGGTCGAGATGGGAACTGGAGAGAGGGATGATCCGATTGTGGTGAGTGCGGAGGAGGAGAGTGCTGGTGAGGGTGGCGTCGGAGTTGGCGGCGAAGAGAGGGAGGAGGCTGCTGAGGAGGAAGCTGCTGAGGACGAGACTGCTGAGGACGAGGGAGAGTGGTGGCTGGATGTCGAGGGCCAGGACGCCATTTTTGTCGGTGGAGAGATCGACCTCGTCAAGGCGCACCAGTACATCGAGGAGGGCGTAGGCGATTATGCGGACATCAGCGACGGCGAGATGGAGGAGATTGGAGCTGGCCTGGGAGGACACGGCGCGGAGGCCGAGCAGACGAAGAGGAATAAGAGGCGGGCGCAGGAGGGCAGTGATGATGAGATGAGACAGAAGATCGTCGATGCGGGATTGGCGGCCTGACTGAGTCTCTGGCCCTTAATCTCTCTGGCCCTTAATCTCTCTGGCCCTTACTCTCTCTGGTCCTTCAGACACTGTGAAGAGAGTATTGTAATTATACATATGTTCCATATCACATGAGCATGAGAATGAGAATGAGAATGAGAATGAACATAAACATGAGAATTAACATGAACAGACAATGAATAGAAACATGAGAATTAACATGAACAGACAATGAATAGTCCCAGTCTCAGCGTCAGTCTAGCATGACATCAATCACATGAAAATTCGAGGATGCATCCATAATCAACACATGTGATATCAACACATCGACACATGTGACATCAACGCCTCAGTCACGTGGTCTCCTCCAGAATTCCGGTCGTCCGCTCCGTCACGCCGGGTAATGTTCTCCAGAGTGAGGCCGCAGCAGGTGATCCCTTCATCCATCCGCTCTTGGCATTCCATTTCATAAATGCGGGTCAAGGGAGTGGGTTAAGGGAGTTGGAGTCTTCTTTAGTCTTCTTTAGTCTTCTTTAGCATGTGGATCTCCATTTCATGTATTCGTAGATGGATGCCCATTCACATGCCTAGGTACCTCTTCTATCCATCTCCTACGCTCTCAGTTAGTGCATGACCTAGGTACCGACCTATGAGTCTCTACGTCGAATCACGAGTTGGGGATTTGGAGTCCAATTTGACTTTTTGGGGAAAGCGGGCCCTCTCCAGCTTTTCCCCAATAATGCGCAGACATTTTCAGATATTTTCAGACATTTGCAGACATTTTCCACAGGCATCTCCCACACTCCTCCCACATTTCCCCGATTTCCCCGCATTGCCGTCCACATCATCGACAGAAGAACGTACCACGTGCGGATCATGGGACGCGACTCGTGAGCGTGATGTGGCAAGGCTGCTTGCACTCGAACTTCTCCCTCTTCGTCTTCTCCTTCTTCTCTCCTCTTCTCCTTTTCTCTCCTCTTCTCCTCTTTCTCTCCTCTCCTCTCCTCTCCTCTCTGCTCGTCTGTATTGCATCTTTGCCATTCTTGTCATCTACTTGTGTATAGACCCATCGACTGCTTGCCCACTGTTCGAACATCTGCACTGCACTCTGAGCATCATCTCCATCGCATCTCTGCGCTTTCGCCACTCCGACCCTCCGATACACTACGCAAGATAAGCGTCTCGTCGTAACCGCTCTAACGGCGCCGAGTCCACACAACTTGCCGAATCAGCCTGCTTCCTCTGGTCCGGCTGGGTGGGTCGCTTTGTCACCCCGTGGGGAACAGCAAAAAAGTTCAATTTATTAATATTTGCGTGAGGGCAAGAAGGAGCTGAGAGGGCTGAGAGGAGCTGACGACGAGCTGGGAATTATTGGGGTTTATTGGGGTTTATTGGAGATCTCGAAGGTGAGCAATATCGAGTTGAGACTTGTGCACGAGAACGAAGGCATCATCGCATTGTATCTCATTGTATCGCATCGCATCGCCTTGGCGCATCAGCCCAGGCTTCCCCGCATCTGAGAGCTGCTCTTGTCTGCGAACGACGACGCAGATGCCATTGTGAGATAACTGCTGAGACCGAACAGAAACAGGAACAGAATCCGGAATTCAAACTCCCTCCCTCCATCAACCAGACACCCTAGAAGAAAGATATACATTCTGTCTGCCATTGCTGAGCCCCAACTTGCACTGCGCTGCGACATCTCCGCGACATCTTGGCACTTGGTGATTTTCCCCACCACTAGAGTACTCCACTCCTCCGGACTCCAGGTATGTTGCACATTTTATCCATGTCTCGGCAAAAGGCCCTTGTGGCTTGCATACGATTGCTTGTTTTCCTTTGAGAAGGATGGTTGATTTTTGGTGTCTTGGGGCCCAGAGAAGACGTGCCATCCATACATACCATCATGCCCAACCGCTGCTCGGTGCTGCGGAACGGATGACATGGAGCTATCTCCACAGATGATCCTATGGCGCTCCGCTATGGAATTATAAATCCACCATCTGATGACTTGGATGAAACGATAAGCATGCGGGGTATAACCGAGCTGTAGACTTGGTTGATATATTCTGATTCATGAGGAGGGCTTTTTTCCATATTTTTTCACTTCCCAATACTCTCGTCTCATCACAAAACCCTCAAGCATATCCTCACTGCCATTCATGTCTCTACTCCTCTAATGCCGTCATATTGTCTTCAAGACTGTCACTATTTCTACCGCACCGCTCTACGGGGCCTGAACATCTCCACTTCTGTTTCTCCATTATACGCATAAACAAAACAGACTGACAATATGCCTATCGCAATCCCAGGAACCCGACACTTCGTCATGCCTCAACCCATCAATGACCGACTGAATACCTCCCAAGGACAGCCCGTGTCGAACGGGGTGACCAAAGCGAAGGAACAGCAAGGAAAGCCGTTGGCTAGGGAGCCTAATACAACATTTTCGGGCCAAAGCTCACTGTCGAAACTTCCCATTCCCGAGCTCGACAGTTCAGTTACGAAGTATTTGGCTGCGCTGAAGCCGCTTCAGACCACGAGAGAGCATGCCGAGACACAGCAGGCGGCCGAGGAGTTTTTGAAAAATGATGGACCGGACTTGCAGGAGAAGTTGAAGAAGTATGCTACAGGAAAGACGAGCTATATTGAACAATTCTGTGAGTGGTGCTTGAGTATATGGCAAGTCCGTGGAGCTGATATGTGACAGGGTACGATTCATATCTCAATTATGATAATCCGGTGGTCCTCAACCTCAATCCCTTCTTCTTGCTCGAAGACGATCCAACACCAGCGAGGAATAACCAAGTTACAAGAGCAGCCTCGTTGGTAGTCTCTTCGCTGGCGTTTGTACGTGCCGTGAGAAAGGAGGAACTGCCGCCAGATACAATCAGAGGCCAACCGCTGTGCATGTACCAATACTCACGACTCTTCGGCACTGCACGTATTCCAACAGAAAATGGCTGCCAGATCGGTCAAGATCCAGAATCACAACACATGGTTGTGCTCTGCCGTGGTCAATTTTACTGGTTCGATGTGCTGGATGAGAACTCCGACATCATCATGACCGAGAAAGATCTAGCTCTCAATCTGCAGACGATTGTCGATGATGCACAGCAGACTCCCATCCAAGAAGCCGCTAAGGGTGCCATCGGTGTCCTCAGCACGGAGAACCGCAAAGTTTGGGCTGGACTTCGAGACGTGCTCACGCGCGAAGAAGGATCCAACAATGCCGACTGCCTCGGTATCATCGATTCCGCCCTCTTCATCGTGTGTCTTGACTACGAGGCGCCTGGCAATGCTCCGGACCTGTGCCAGAACATGCTCTGCGGCACATCTCAAATTGAGAAAGGCGTGCAGATCGGCACTTGCACAAACAGATGGTACGACAAGCTGCAGATCATCGTATGCAAGAATGGGTCTGCCGGTATCAACTTCGAGCACACTGGTGTCGATGGACATACCGTCCTTCGCTTTGCCTCGGACGTATACACCGATACCATCCTGCGCTTCGCACGCACGATCAACGGTCAAGCGCCATCTCTCTGGGCTTCCACCTCTCCCGACCCATCGAAGCGTGATCCCAGCTCCTTCGGCCACGTCTCGACCACGCCGCACAAGCTCGAGTGGGACATGATCCCCGAGCTCACCATCGCCGTGCGCTTCGCAGAAACGCGTCTCGCGGACCTGATCCAGCAGAACGAGTTCCAAACCCTCGACTTCGCCGCCTACGGCAAGAACTTCATGACCAGCATGGGTTTCTCGCCCGACGCGTTCGTGCAGATGGCCTTCCAAGCCGCCTACTACGGCCTCTACGGCCGCGTAGAGTGCACCTACGAGCCCGCAATGACGAAAGTCTACCTCCACGGCCGCACGGAGGCGATCCGCTCGGTAACCCCCGAGTCGCTGGACTTCGTGCAGCACTTCTGGGGCGAGAACGACCCGGGGCGCAAGATCGAGGCGCTGCAGAAGGCGTGCCAGAAGCACACTGCGAACACGAGAGAGAGCGCCAAGGCGCAGGGCTGCGATCGCCACCTGTACGCCCTGTTCTCGGTGTGGCAGCGCGGCCTGGACGACGACGGCGCCGAGGCCGCGAGCAGCAGCGGTGACGACGTGTCCAGCCGCGGCGCCAGCAGCCCGAGCCCCGTGAGCAGCCCGACGATGAGCGCGTCGGACGACCAGCTGCAGCGCATCCGGTCGTCGTCGTCGTCGTCCTCGGCGCCCTCGCAGGGCCGCAGCCTCAACATGCCGAGCATCTTCGCGGACAACGGCTGGGACCGGCTCAACAACACGATCCTGTCGACGTCGAACTGCGGGAACCCGTCGCTGCGCCACTTCGGGTTCGGGCCGACGTCCGGCGACGGCTTCGGCATCGGGTACATCATCAAGGACGACGGGATCAGCATCTGCGCGTCGTCGAAGCACCGCCAGACCAAGCGCTTCGTCGATGCGCTGGAGGGCTACCTGCTCGAGATCCGACGCATCCTTCGGCTCGCGCAGGGACAGCGACAGAACAGCCCTGGGGCGAGCAGGGCCCGGGCGCGCGGTCCGGCGGCGATGCGAGAGGAGAGCGTGGGTCGGATGAGGCGCGGGCGGCTGATCAGGACGGACACGGCGGAGAAGGCGGCGAGCGTGGACAGCGGGGTGGGCAGCGAGGACGACGAGCTGGGCGGATGTAAGTTCTTCCTTCCCTTTCGCGGTGTGGGTCTTGACTGCGCGGTGCTAATCGACGTGCGTGCAGATGGCTTCTTCGACGCGGGCATGCTGTTGCAGGCGCTGCAGGCGCGGACGGAGAACCTGGAGGGCGCGCTGGCGGGGGCGGCGGAGAAGATGCCGAGGCGGCGGGGCGTGGGGAAGAAGCTGCGGCTGAGCGAGTACTAGGGCCTCTGCGACTGAGCCCGGGACGAGGCGAGGGGTTGTCTTGGATATGAGAAGATATACGCGCGCGGCTTTCGGGGTTTCTTGCAGGCTTGTGGTTTTGTTTTGATGTTGTATAGCGTGCGTGTCTCTGCTTTATATAGCCGAATGAAATGAATCTATCTGTTATACCCCCCCTTGTCTCCTCTCCATCTGCAGTCAGTCACTTCCAGTCGTGGGAGGGAAGCGAGCTAGCTAGCTGCGATTCGCTCCCTTCCATTCCGCTCCATCCATCCCTCAAGCGACGGCTCGTCTTAGGCAGGACAGCCACTTTCCCACTATCCACGACCACCAGCCACCAACCGCACGTGATTCACGAGCGATTCAGATCGACGACAGTGGAGTTACTGTGCGTCGCCGTCGCTCGCTAATAGCCAGAATCGTAACTGGAAATTTAGAATTTAAAATGCAAAATCAACATTCGCTTGCTTACCTTCGTTTCTCGTGCCTGTTTTCCCATCCATCCTCGCGATCCAACCCTGTCGTCACTTACTAACTAACAAGACATCTACATCTTCCTCTCATGTACAGAGTTGCTTCATTGTCTAATACTTCTCTATCGGTGGGATGGAGTCGGCGCAGGAGACGCGGGGAGGGATGTTGATTCAGGATATTGCTGCTGCATGCGCGCAGCACCAAATCGGCAGGAAAGTGAGATAGGGACATTACGGCATCAACTTCATTAAATCCTCATGACTCGTTCCTTGCTTACTTACTCCTCTCCACCCCCCTCCCCCTCCCCCTCCCCCTTCCCGACTGCACTCCCAACACCCCCCTTCGTAATCTCAAACTCCACCGCCCCCTCCCCGACCCCCTTCCCACTGCCCTCCGCCCACGCACAGAAAACAACCTTGACCCACCTCCTCCACCCCCTCAACACCCTCACCCCCCCATCTTCCTCATCCGCCCACCCCTCTCCCTCCCTCCCATACACCGGCCGCTTCACCAGCGCCACCCGGCACGCAACCTGGCTCGTCCACACCAGCCCCAGACTCGGCGTCTTGAGATCCCTCGCGCCCGCCGCGTCGCCCCACCCCGTGAAGAAGCGCTGCTGGTGGTCGAGCGTCAGCACGGCGCCGCGGTGCGCGGACGCGGGCGCCACGGCCTGGGAGTCGGGGGGCGCGCTGGCGGGGGAGGCCGGTGCGACGAGGGCGCCTGCGACGCCGCGTCTAGCGAGGGGGCTGCTCTGGGTGCGTGGGCGCAGGGGGCTGGGGGCGTTGTGCGAGGAGGGGAAGCGGTCGGCGACTTGGTTTGCGACCACGACGGCGACGTCCTCGGTGCGCGCTAGGTCGCGGAGCAGACGTCCGAGCTGGACCAGCTCGGTGGTGCGTTTGGCCATGTTGGCGCCGTGCTTGCTGGCGCCCGGGCGCTCGAACTCGGCGCGGTAGTGCGCGGTGACGGAGTCGAGGATGACGAGGCCGATGTTGTGGCGGCGGATGGCGACGGGGAGGTGGAAGCGCAGGATGTGGTCTTGGGACTCGAGGTCGGGGATCACGATGCTGATGATGTTGTCGAGGGAGGGCTTTGCGGAGGCGGGGAGGGAGGAGAGGTGCGGGTGGGAGGAGAGGAGTTGTGAGAGCCGCGATGTCGGGAGGGGAGACTCGGTGGAGATGTAGAGGGTGGATTTTTGGAGGCCGTGGGGAGGGGAGAGTTGGGCGGAGAGGAGGAGCGAGAGGAGGAATTGCGTTTTTCCTGCGCCGCTTGGGGGAGTTAGTCTTGAGGGCCGAGGGCGGATGGGTGGGGGGGATTGAGAGCGTACCTTTCGCCAGTGATCTCGGTGATATAGCCTGTTGGAATGCCGCCCCCTAATGCGGCATCAATTTTGCCATCGAGAGTACTGATTGCGCTCCATTGTTCAACCAGATCATTCCCGCTCTTCCTCAGCTGTGGCTTGCGATCCGTGGCCTTCGCAGATGCTTCGTTTGGCGCATCACCGTTTCCTCCAAGGCCTAGGTCATCTTGCAGCGCCCTCAAGACAGCAGTGCACAGCCTCTTCACGTCAAGGACTGGCAGATGCGCCCGTTTCGCGATCTCGACGGCATCGAGCGTCAAGAGATCCGCTGTCGTGACGAGGTTCTTCTCGAGGGAGGGGATGAGATGCCTGTATTGGTCGGTGGGAAAGGCCGGCAAGACGATGGAGAGGTCAGTCATGGAGGCATTGGGAATTTAGTTTCGCGCAACTCGAGTTTTTGCCGGCCAGATGTGTTGTGTTGTTGTGCACCGGCTGCTTTCTGTGGGTTGGCGATTGATGATGAAGAGTTGTGAGGAAGGGACGTGATGTAGTTATCGCGTGTACACGTGATGGCGCGTTAAATGTTCTGGGCGACATTCACTGGCGAAAAGGAGGTTCTCCGAGCTACGTTTCAATAACATAAAAAGTCCATTAAAATGGCTGTAGAGACCTATATAATAATAGTAAGTGATATTTCATCATTAATATCATTGTTTGGACGTCGACTATTACGCCCGCCACCAAGCATCAAACGACCTCTTGGCCGTCTTCTGTCTATAATGAGCCTTCTGTCTTCAATGAGCACCCAAGCCAAAATGGAGGTGGTCGAAGTGATTCCTATGAGGTTCAATACGTTAGAAGTGCAATGTCAGATGTCAGAATTTGTTTAGTGGCTGCTATTAGAGTATTTAAAGGATCGTCCTGCTTCCTTCGACTCTTTAATCTTTAGGACTGTACAAGTTTTGTTTGACTTCTCACCAAATCCTCCTCAGCGTTCTGCGGCGACGGAAACAAACGACTCGACGAAATCACAACACATTCGGCCCCCAACCATGGATGCTGCATGGTGCATGCTTTATGCTTTATGCTGTCTGCTGTCTGCTGTCTGCTGTCTGCTGTATGTTGTATGCTGTATGCTGTCTGCTGTCTGCTTCTGCTGTCTGCTTCGTCGGGCTTTGTGCATGCAGAAAGGAGTCGGCGAGCTGGCAGCCCGACGGCCAAACAGATGCTGGCTTGGACCTTCAGCCGCACGAGGCAGGGAGGGCGTGGACACAAAAAGCATTGATGACTGGCGTGTTACTGGGTCGGTGGTGTGTCGAGAAGGCATGTTCTGCTCTGAAAGTACCGTCGGGCCATGTCTTTGAAGGATATTCAGGACATTCAGGACATTCAGGCCAGCCTTTTTGGATCCTGGAGTTTTGACCAAGAGGCAGCCCGATGGTGTTGCCGACTTGTGCCCGTTGCATCTTCCTCCATGGTCGTGGTTTGCAAGCTCTCAGTCTCTCGGAGACTTGATTGCGTTTGGCAATCATCGTGCAATTGTCGATATACATATGTATGTATGTACAATATAGGTTTCCTGGCTTCTGCAGAGTACTCTACTCTAAGCTACAGTATTTACCTATGTACTCTGCCTGGGAAATGCACATGTACAGTACATCGCAATGCCAAGAAATGGCCCAGAAGCACGGCGTTCGCTCTGCGCGCTCTCTGGAGTTTGGCTTTCTTGGCCGGCTTCCGGTGTACTGTACCAGTGTACATACGTAGCAACTCTACTCAGTCTCTTGTTCTATTTCAGTCTCATTACTGCTCAGCTCCTGCAGCCACAAATTCATATGTACATACATATGAGAAACATTTCCTTTGTCGCCCGTCTGCCATCTGCTATTGGTGATCAACATCACGAGCGTCCGTCTCCCGTTTGTCCCTTCTCCACAGTGGCAGTGTGGCACATGTTGAGGGTGAACTAGCACACCGGTCTCCTCATGGGTATCATGTTACTATGTATGGCCGCTGGATCTCCGTCTCTGATTGCTAGGGAATACTAGGGATATGTACATATGTATGTACAGTCTCTCTTTTCGCCTTTCTGACCACCTTGGTCCTTGACTCCTTGGGGGCCTCGAGGCGGCTCCGGGGAGATCTCGCGAGGTCGAACTCGACGGCCGCGAAAGCCGCCCTGGTGAGTGAGCAGAGCCTTGTGAGTCGAGTGCGGCTGACCGTCTCTCCCATCCGCACATCATTCCACCCGCCGTCCCCCCGGTTCCTGGCTTCTGGCTGCAGATACTGGACGAAATATTGGGTGACATGGTCAATAAGAGGTAAGGCCATCATCCAATGAGACCACAGTTCTATCGTCTGCACGATCAAACTGAGTGGTGGCCCTCATATTATTGTGATTGTCTGAGCCGACAAGGGAGTTTAGTCCTGGAGCTCAGGGGTATATATGTATGTACTGTACATCTACAGTAGTCTCAGTCATGGTAGACACTCAAGATATTCCTGGTGGGCGGTGCTCAACTGTCCCGAGGCTGCCAGACAGGTAGTAGTACTTCTATCACACGGCTCCCCAGAACCCTATGCAGCTTTTCGTTTTCTCCATCTTCTCTCTTCTTGCCTTGCTTCTCGCTCTCTATTTTGTTGCTCTTGCTTGTCTCTGGCTCGTCATCATCAGGACGAAAGATCGAGTACGCCCAAGACGCGGTACTCGTATACCGTGATATATGAGATAATAGCCACACGCGCATCTGATTGAAGATGTTGACCCCGAAGGTCTTCGCACTCCTTATCGTACTCTCCTCAGCAAACGGTTTAATATGGGGAGCCCCCAAAGCTACCCCAGTCTCACTGTTATCATCTGAGGCTTCGAAATACTCGGCTCCAAAAGTGACACTTGCACCCTATGTGCCTTACGACCTCCTCAAGCGCCAACAATCACCTAGAGTTACCGCCATTGAAGGCCCTGACAATACTTGTGGATTCTTTGGCGGCCGTCAAGGTGGGTGAGAACGTCGGCGTTATGCAATACATGCTAATCATTTGAAGGCGCACCTCTATCATGTCCGACCAGCGATACTTGTATGATGCTCAAGACAGCTTCTGGGTATGGCCAGGTTGGCTGCTGTCCTATTGGACAAACCGACTTCTCCGAGTGCGGATTTAGATCTACTTGTATCGACTCGGATACGTTCTTCAACTCCACGGTTTGCAATGGCGATTGTATCCACGATACGCACACCTTGAAATGGTATGATAATGATATCCAGCATCTCCAGAGCCTCTACACTTTGCCGAAGTCCAGCAGCCCATGAGATGATATCTGCGGCTCAAACGTCAATCCAATTGCTAACACTCCGCAGCACTTTGGCCACAGCACCCTACTGCAACAGCATCATCTGGCCCCAAAACAGCGCCATGGACTACTTCTGCGACGACGTCTACATCACCTCCCTGCAAACCCTCTACACCACCTACAGCGGCGAAACGGACCGCACCTGGTTAACCACCATCCTCTCCGAATCGACCACCGACCCAATCACATCCAGCTCATCCACCCCGCCCATCACCCGCCCAACACCATCCATCTCCTCCAGCACCAGCCCCTCCTCCCTCTCCTCCCACTCCTCCACCACCTCCCCGACCCCAGGCCCCACAGCAGCGCCCTCCTCCGGCACCCCCGTCGGCCCCATCGTCGGCGGTGTCGTGGGCGGCGTCGCCGTCATCGGCGGCCTCATCACCGCCCTGCTCTTCTACCTGCGCCACCAGAAAAAGAAGAACGAAGCCGCCGCTCCCACCGTCGCCGCCGCCCCAGGCGGCCCCGGCGGCCCTCCACCCGTCTACACGCAGCCCGACCCCGCCGCCGTGGTAGCCGCTGCGGCGGGCAAGCCAGCTGGCGGCCTGGATCCGAACCAGTACTACACCCCGAACGCGCAGTACGGGGCCGGCGTGTCGCCGGAGATGGGCCAGCAGCAGCAGGGGTTCGGGGCGGCTGGGTACTATCCCCAGCAGCAGCAGCAACAGGGGTACTACGCGCAGCAGGGCCCGAGCCCGACGAGCGCGCATCTCAGCAGCGAGTATCCGGACCGGGCCGAGACGACGAGTCCGGTGAGCACGGGGCGGTTCAGCAGTGCGGAGGGGACGAGCACGGGGTACGCGAGCACGAGCCCCAGGCCGGGGTATAGCGAGATGAGCGCGAATATGGCGGGGGGCCCGTTTCCGAATGATAGGCATGAGGGGACGTGGGAGATGGAGGGGGGTGGGGTTGCGCCGGCGGGGGGGAGGTGAGGGGGGTGAAGAATGGAGGAGGAGGGGGGGAGGTGCATTGTATATACGGATCGGACAGACATGGGCGCACGTTGCGGGATGGGGCTTTAATTGTAAGTGGAGGACGATTACCCAATTTCTGACGACAAACTATGGATGGATGCGTATGTCTCGGAGTTCTATATCTGGAAACCTCAATTTCAGCCGCTTTCGAGCCTCAGATTCCCCGTGCCGTCTGCATGCTTCGAGGAGGACCGCAAGTAGATGATCCCTCGCTGTGCGAATCCGCGCCTGCCTGCGACGCACCGACGCATGGACGGAAGACATGCAGAGCCAGGTGAGACGGCGTCCGTCAGGCGCGCGAGCTGCCCGTTTCGGATCCGTGGACTCGTCGGGCTATACGTCGAGCCTCGCGTCTCCCAGGCGCAAGTCCTGTCCTCGTGTCCACTCGTCCTCGGCCCGCGCAGCTTCTCCTTCCTTGCACATCTTGTCCTGGGCCGCTCGCTTCTCGCCCTTGTCTCGCGTGCGAGGGTTCTGTGCGCCGCGGCGTCGCGATGGGGGGATGCTGGCCGCTCGATCGACAGAGCAGTCTCCCTCGTCCCGCACCCTGCAGGCTAGATCCCCTCCCCCGGGGGCCCCGCGCACCCCGCGCAGCCCTTTGGTGTGCACTAGAATAGATGAGGCTGTTGAGAAGCCGATGGGAATGGTCTTCGAGCAGGGAACTGCCACGCGGCCTTTCCGCCGCAAAGGGTGCAGACACGATTGAGGGGGTTGTGGGGTGAGAGGGCGTTAGTTGCGTCGGTCTACGCGTGTGTATGTGCTAAAGTACGGAGGGGGATAATATGTACAATTGCCAGGCCTTCGACCTCGAGACAGCGTAAGTCGCCTGAGCATAAGTCGGGTGAGGATTTAATATCTATCGTCTCAAATAGCTAGCCTGCTCTCAAAGTGGTGATCTCCCCCCGACCCCCTTTTCCTCCCTCACCCCCCCACCCCTCTCTACAACCTCGCCCTCCCCCCCTTCCCCTCTTGCTTCTCCCTCACAACCGCATCCACAATCTCCATGGCCTGCCACAGCCTCCTCTCCTGCAATCTCGGCACCACGACCTGCACCGCGAGACTGCTCCCCAGATAAACCTCCCTCTCCTCCTTCGCCCCCCACAACTCCCTCCCTCTTTTATCCCAATTCCCCAACACCTCTCCCTCCACCTCCGCCTCCAGATCGCCCCTCCCAACCACCCCCACCGGCACCACCCCCGCCGCCCAGTCCAGCAGCACGAACGCTGACGTATACCCCACCGCATTCCACCTATCGATCTCGGGCGTCGGATGCGGCGCGACCGGCAAAATCACCGCATCGACGCGCCGTCCGTCCTCCGTCCGGAAAACCCGCAGCATCTCCCTGACCAGCGCGTCCCTCTCCCCGTGGCGGTCCTCGAGGAACTTCACGTCCCGGGCCGGCCTGCGCCGGATGCGGCTCGCCAGCCACGCAATCAGCGGCTCGCGCGTCTCCGCCAGCAGGTCCAGCATCTCGTTGTGGCCGCCGGCGCCGAAGAACTTATTCGCCAGCCCCTGGCACCGCCGCAGCGCCGGCGCGTCCACCTCCACGACCTCGAGCCCGGCGCCGCGCAGCGCCGCGACCGTGTCGTCCAGCGCCCTGGCCACGGGCGGCAGCGGCGTCACGACGCCGTCGCTGCGTATCACGCCGAACACGGGCCGCTCCCACTCGCCGCCGGCCTGACCCTGCGACTCCCAGGAGCCCGGCACGACGTCGGCCTGCGTGTCCCAGGGGGCGGCGTCGGCGACGACGGAGAGGAAGAGGCGCAGGTCGCGCACGCTGGTCGCGAGGGGCCCGGCCGAGGCCTGCAGGCCCAGGTGGCCCGAGGCCCGCATCGCGGAGATCTGGCCCGCGTAGGGGACGCGCCCGACCGAGGGCTTGAGGCCGTAGAGGCCGTTGCACAGGGCCGGGATGCGGATGGAGCCGCCGACGTCGGTGCCGACGCCGAGGAGGGAGCCGCGCAGGGCGAGCAGGGCGCCCTCGCCGCCCGAGGAGCCGCCGGCCGTGAGGAGGCGGTTGGCGGGGTTGAGGACGCGGCCGAAGAGGTTGTTGGTGCTGTCGAGGGCCATCAGGGTCTGCGGGACGTTGGTCTTGACGTACAGCACGGCGCCGGCGGATAGCAGGATGTCGACGAGCGCGGAGTTTTTGGCGGCCGGCTTGTTGGCCAAGGCCGCGATGCCGATCGACGAGTCCAGGCCGGCGATGTCGAAGGTGTCCTTGAGGGAGATGGGGAGGCCGTGGAGGGGGCCCATGGGGCGCTCGTGCAGGGAGATGTAGGCGTCGAGCTCCGCTGCGCGGGCGAGCGCGCGGTCGAAGAAGATCTCGGTGAGGCAGGTGGTCAGCTGGTGGGCGATGGCGGCGCGTTTGCAGAAGGCGGTGGCGACGGCGAGGGAGGTGAGCGAGCGCGAGTGGAGGGCGGAGAGGAGGGAGGTCGCGTCGTACTTGGTGGTGATGGCTAGTTCTTCTGGGGTGAGGATGCCGCACGTCGCGGGGATGGAGCGGACGTCGAGGAGGGAGGGGGGAGGGAGGGCCGAGGGGGACAGCTTCCACTCTGGTGGGATGGCGGCCGCCTGTGCCGCGCGCTTTTGGGAGGCGATGAGCTCCCACGGTGCTGCCATTGGGATGGGTGGTGGGTGTGCGTTTGGAGATGGAATGGAGATGTAGACGTAAATGTAGATGCAGATTATGAGTATAGAGACAGTGAGAAAGAGAGATGAGAGAAGGAGATGTATGGTTCTAGACGCCTTGCCTGGTGATGCATTGGAGACGGGACCTGGAAAGTGTGGGGAAGCGGGGAAATAGGAGCGGAACGGCCCCGCAAAGTCAGGGGACCGAGGTTACGGTAGTTGGGGTATTTTTGCATTTGGGCAAGAAAATAAAGTAAACAAAGTAAATAAAGTAAATGGTCATTCTGGCAGAGGATTATTTATATTAGACGTCGTGAAGGTGTCGATGAGGTTGCATCTGATGGAGAGTACAGTTCACGATCGATCTGTGACATCTGTCCATAGATGAGATTTGATTTTTATAATAATTTTTATTGCTGTGGAATAAATGCTATAATCTAAATGACTGTTTTTACTACTACCTTACTCTTCTAAATAAGATATATTAAAACTTATTAATAAGGTAGAGCTGCATAGTATATCCTTTTATGTAGATTAAGTTTTTCATAGCTCTTAAGCTGGTGGAGTTAGCAGTTAGTAGGCAGGGAAGTCTCTAAGATATTTCCTTAGCATCCCTGAAGTTTCCGTCTTTAGGATCACGATTTAACGTAAAGGCGTACTTCTTGCCATTGCCATCTCTCTTGAGGAAATCCGGAATGTCTTCATTATGCTCTATACGATCAAAGAAGGCGTCTGCTTGGTCGAAGAAATCGAGGCCGGAGCGCACACGTTGCAGGATCTTGGCAGGATCCTTAAATTCCGGCAGGTTGAACTCGCTGTGGCTGAACGAAGTCACTTTGTTGACCGTCTCCGCCAGGGTCGAGAAGCAGTAGCTGCAATGCCACGCCGCGGCCCACAGATCGGGCAGAGAGCCGTATTGACCTTGACCACGGACGTCGTCGGCGGCGGCGGTGAGTTCGGGTCCTTTCCAGAGCGTCGTTTGCGGATGGGGCCAGTCGAATGCGGTGCGGCTCAGCCATTGGTATGAGTAGTAATACATTCTGCTTCTCAGGGTCAACGAGTCCGGGATTTCGCAGTTCCGCAGCGTGACGAGGGTCTCGGGACGTGGAATCTCGTCGACATCCGCAATGATGATCACATCGTCGATCTCGGCTTTCTTCTCGCCCCTGAGGTTTGGAATCACTTGGGTGATCATGGCATTGCGTTGGAAAGTCTCGCGCTCCCAGGTGATCTCGAAGTCGGCGCCGTCAGTATTGAGTGTATGGCGAATCATCTTGTCGTGGTACTTCTCATATCTGTCCCAGTTCTTCTTGACAAAGAGGTCCTTGGGTTCGTCGGTGAATGTCTTTTCTGCCTCGACAATAATGAAGTAGTCAACATGGCTATACATCTGTCCCAATCGAATATCCAGCCAATCGAGTTCCTGGTTTATTATCACCAGGTCGAAGATCTTGCGTGGCTTGCCGCGCTTCGTCCATGGCTTGTAGCGGCGGAAATCGCACCATTGTTTGGCTTCGTCAAGAGGAAGGGATTTTGTGTGATCATTCTCTGATGTCGCAGGTGGTGGTGGTGGAGGCTTCGGTGAAGGTGGACCAGGTGCTCCGGGGGCAGCTTGGCCTTCTGGAGATGCCCATGGGTTCTTGATATTGTCGAAAACAGGATGAGATCGTACTCTTTCACTGCTTCTGAGGAAGACGATGAGAGAAGCAATGAGTGCGCCGATAATCAGAAAGCGGACGCGCGCTTGCGTCAATTCCATGCGGAATGCCATCTTGACGATATTGGAGATGGCGAGACGATGACAGGTGGGACAGGGAGGGTGAGTAAGGTCCTTAAAGGTAAGGTAGGACTCAGGAGAGATGGGACCAGTCTCTACTATAAGAAACCTGCATTCTATAGTCTTTTTGAATGATTCCTAGCTCTGTGAGGGTTATGATACAGTTTGTCGCGATGTTTAGTTGTGACGCAAGGCGTGTATAAGACATACTCCGTAGACAAACCAGACAACCTAATGGGAAAGATCGGCGAGAATGGTCATATTACCTGCATTGCTTAGAAGTTAGATGTGATCGTCGGATCCGCCTGGTCGCACTGGATTTTCTTTAGTTTTGTGGTGATTCTGTTTAATAAATGGATCATCTCCAGCGCAGGCTTCCATCTTCCGGATCTCAGAAATGTACCGACTTTCTTGCCAGCATACCGTATGTCGATCTCTTCTCCGCTCGGACGCCGTGCCGAATAGATACATTAATTAGATCCAATCAAAAACTAAACTTAAAAGAGTAATTACTAGGCTTAATTAGGTTAGCTTAGCATAACATAACTTAAGTAACTTAAATAACATGAGTTTTTGAGTTTGAGTTTGAGTTTGAGTTGAGCCTAAAACTCATGAGTTAACTGACGTTGAGGAACCGATTCAGCAGCCCCCTTTTCAGCTGTGATGTGATATTCGCGAAATCAAGCGTCGAATTCGCGAATTCATCAAGGTCGGACATGACAGGTGCAACGAGTAAGCAGATGTCTCAAATCACAGCAGCGGACAGTTCCACCGTGGAAGGCAGGTCCGAGTGATACTCTATTTGTAGGCTGGCAATTTCAGAGTCGTAGTCAGAGGCGCAACATGAACCATCGCCAGGATCGGAAGCGTAGCCATCGCACATCAGGGGCGTCCTGAGAACATTGACAATAGATCTGTCAGGGGGGTGGATGTAGGCACGAGACGGAGCGAGGACGCGGATGGCAAAGTCGATAAATGGGGATGTGGGAAATCCGATCCGCAGATATCACGGGAAGAGCGTCGTCCATTGTGCGCAAAGCACAAGTAGACGTGGGAATCTGCGATGCCTCAGCACGAGCACGACGAGGGGTCAGATCTGATGTGAGCAGGGCGATGGCTGCGCCTGCTGCGCTATGGCTGGCCATGCCGGAAATCCCAGAGATTCGTGGTATGGGCGAGGAGGTGCGATGTAGACGGGACTTGAACCAGCATGTCAAATCGAGCGTCAACGGAGGGATAGTATAGAGGAGCAGGCCATAACCAGCCTCTGGAGCAGGGACAGATCGAAAGCTCCATGCTACTCACGAGCCTAGTTCGTCTGCCACTGCCATTGCCACTGCGACGACGGCCGCAAGATCAGCGACAGCGCGTCCAGGACGCGCATCGTCTGGCAATGGGAGCGAGGAAAGCAGCGACGAAATGAAGGAAATGCGACTTCGAAGCAATCGCCGCGCTGGAGACGGATGAAGGTCGCGGGGTTGCTCGAGTCATGCCATCGATCCATCGCAGGGGCCTAATCTGATAGGCCATCGAAAGCGAAATGGTCTTCAATATGTTCAATATGTTCAATATGTTCAATATGTTCAATACCTAGATAGTCTTCAGTATCTTCATCAGGGCCGCATACAGACGATCCCGATCCCTCCGATGCCCTCGCTGGATCTGGAGTAGCGAGGACCCTGATCGTCGCATCGCATCGCATCGCAGGCGTAAATAAAAGAAAAATAAAAATAAAGTAAAATAAAGTAAACAAAAAAGATTATCTGTACCTTTTTGTGCCCTCAACATATATCTCACGGTAGTCTTGGACGGAGAAGAGATCGTGGCTTGTAGAAGGGAGTATGTTTGTATGTACAGTATGTTCAGATGATACCATATCTTGTTGGCCCGGATAGCCGGACGCTCGGCTTTAGGGGTTAACCATCTATGTACCTGGGTAAGAGTAGAAGAAAGGGTCCTCCTTCGTCTGTAGCGCCGAAGAAAAAGTCGGGGGGAATTTGAAGTCGCGATGATGAGATGTCGTCGTCGTCGTCGTCCTCGCGACGACGTAAACAATAAGACACTGACAATATATGTACATACATATACTATACTCATCTCACAGTGACTGTAACTGAATATTGCCATTTGTATGTATGTACGATTGCATACTTGCATAATTGTGCACGTTGCCAATCTCGCCGTCGTGATGGGATAAATGGGAGAAATGGCATAAATGGCATAAATGGCATAAATGCCGAAGCCCGCCCCCCCAGGCAAATTGATTCCCACTAGGCCCGATTCCACCCGACCTCTAAAATTTTGAGTGTTGACCCGCCGGCTCTCATCTACTCTTCTAATCCACAAACCTCTTCTCCATCTTCATCTCCATCTCCATCTCCATCTCCCCTTCACACTCCACTCCTCCCATCTCCAACTCTCCAACTCTGCAATTGCTCAGTTGCTCTATACCCCCATCTCCTCTCTTCTCGTCAACTCACATCCCTCACAATGGCCGCCGCTGCTCCCGTCGCTGCCGCGCCTGAGAAGCTCTCTGGAGTTGCTCTCTACTCCAGATTCGCCCTTGCCGGTGCCGTCTGCTGCTCCATCACCCACGGTGCCCTCACTCCAGTCGATGTGTAAGTTCCCCAATTGCCTCCCTCCTTCTCTCTCCCCCCTCTCCCTCTCCTTCGCCCTCTCCCTCTCTCCTCAGCTGCCCCGAAAATCGCGCAGATCAACACCTCTCAACCTCAACTCTCTCCCATCCAAATCCCCAACTAACTCTCTCTCAGCGTCAAGACCCGCATCCAGCTCGACCCAGCAACCTACAACAAAGGCCTGATCGGCGGCTTCCGCCAAGTCATCGCCAAAGAGGGTGCCGGCGCGCTCCTGACCGGCTTCGGTCCCACAGCCGCTGGCTACTTCCTGCAGGGCGCCTTCAAGTTCGGAGGATATGAGTTCTTCAAGCAGCAGGCCATCGGCCTCGTCGGCATCGAGTCCGCGACCAACAACCGCACGGCCGTCTACCTGGCGTCCGCGGCCTCCGCCGAGTTCTTCGCCGACGTCGCCCTGTGCCCCCTCGAGGCCACGCGCATCCGTCTCGTCTCCGAGCCCACCTATGCCAACGGCCTGATCGGCGGCTTCAGCAAGATTCTCAAGACCGAGGGTCTTGGATCCTTCTACGCCGGCTTCGGACCGCTGTTGTTCAAGCAGTAAGTCTTCCCACCTCCCCTTCCAACTCCTCCCGTACTAACTCCGCGCTCAGGGTCCCATACACCATGGCCAAGTTCGTCGTCTACGAGAAGTGCATTGAGACCGTCTACTCGCGCGTCGACAAATCGACTCTCTCCGACTCTTTGCAGACGGCCGTTAACCTCGGCTCGGGTCTCATGGCCGGTTTCGCCGCCGCCCTCGTGTCCCAGCCAGCCGACACCATGCTGTCGAAGATCAACAAGACCAAGGGCGCGCCAGGCGAGGGCACGACCAGCCGTCTGATCAAGATCGCGAAGGAGCTCGGCCTCAAGGGCTCGTACACGGGCATTGGCGCTAGGCTGTTCATGGTGGGTACGCTGACGGCTGGCCAGTTTGCGATCTACGGCGATATCAAGAAGCTGCTGGGCGCGACGGGCGGTGTCGAGATTGCGTCGAAGTAGGGGAGGCTAGATGGAGGGGTGTAGATGGGGAGGAAGCTAGACGGCGGAGAGGGGCAGAGGACAAGATGAAGACATGATCCCGGCTGTTCTGTACTGTTCTGTTCTGTTCGTTGCATCGGCGTAGGGGCATAGACGGGATAGATGTTAGCGGTCCTCGATCTTTCTTTTTTTTCCCCTTTACATAGAGAGAGCGCCGAGGCATAAGCACGTGTATACTATAATGGGCTCGTTGGTCCGGGGGTGATGATGGGGAGCAGACAGATACGAATAGACGATTACGGGATATCTTCTTTCTGCTCCTACCGCGTGATGAGGGCGACGAGGAGAAGATCCATGCATGCTGTGCCGTAGAGACCCGCCGGCCGGCCTGCGATTTCCGTGTGTCTATGCTTGGAGTTTTCTGACGCTGGCGCTGGCGCTGTATGCAAGGAGTCCTGCTGTGCATAGGTGGATATATGATGGTAGGGATGGATAGGGGTGGGTATGGGTATGAGTATCGCAGAGCAGCGGAAATTCACCTTTCGCGGGGCTTCTCCATGCTGAAGCGATGTATACATAGTTATAAATATATATAAATATATATATATATATATATACGTACATATATATACATATTCTCACGGTAAGCTTTCGGCCAAGAAATAAGAAATGCTCTGCCCTGCGCTGCCGTGCCGCTGCCCGCTGGCTAACGATGGGCCTTCGTCATGACCCCACCGGTAGCATGGCACAGAGACCCGAATGGGCATCCCCAGCAGCGCCAATACCACATATATAAGGTATGACGATGACGTCGAATGAGTCCAGGTAAATATCTACAACTTTTCTCTTTTCCCCTCTCTGCTTACACTCTTCTCTAAACTGTTCTCTTCTCTCTCTTCTCTCTATCTCCACCACATCTCTCTCCGTTCTGCGCACAGTATCGTATCGACCATTCCAAGGCCCAACTGACCGTCACACCTTCACCTCTCACCCCACCAACGCACAGCAACAATGGTGCACCTCGCCGCCATCCCGACCGACGCCAGCGTCGCCTCTTCGCCCTCCTCCGTGCGCCGCCCCTCTCCCGCGCCCGGCTCGCCGCTGCAGGCCCTCCACCACCAGCTCGGCGACCTCAGGCTCGACCTGCACGACAAGATCGCCGAGGGCGGCGACGACCAGTTCACCACCACCGTGTACGCGAGCCGCTTCGCCGCCCAGGACCTGCCCAAGCATGAGATGCCCGAGATGGAGATGCCCAAGGAGGTCGCGTATCGCATGATCAAGGACGAGACGAGCCTGGATGGCAATCCGATGCTGAAGTGAGTATGTCCAGCTAGGGGAGGGAGAGACGTGGAGGCAGAGGAAGGGGCTGATGGGGATATAATATAGCCTGGCGAGTTTTGTCACGACGTATATGGTACGTCCATCCCCCTCCAGCCGCGCCTCTAGAACCGCCTAACACCCGCCCCAGGAAGAAGAAGCCGAGAAGCTCATGACCGAATGCTTCCCCAAGAACTTCATCGACTACGAGGAATACCCGCAGACGGCCGAGATCCAGAACCGCTGCGTCTCGATGATCGGGCGCCTCTTCCACGCCCCCGTCCACGACGACGCCGCCGCCGTCGGCACCTCGACCGTCGGCTCCTCCGAGGCCGTCATGCTCGCCACGCTGGCCATGAAGAAGCGCTGGCAGAAGCGCCGCCGCGCCGAGGGCAAGCCCTGCGACAAGCCCAACATGATCATGAGCTCGGCCGTCCAGGTCGTCTGGGAGAAGGCCATGCGCTACTTCGAGATCGACGAGAAATACGTGTATTGCACGCCGACGCGCTATGTGATTGATCCCGAGGAGACGGTCGACTTGATCGATGAAAATACCGTAAGCCCACCCCCCCCCTCTTCTTTTCCCCCACGGCACCCTTCTCCTTCTCCCATCAAAGTCTGCAGGCTCTCTTGCAGCAGCTGATAGTGCAACAGATCGGCATCTGCGTCATCCTCGGCACCACCTACACGGGCCAATACGAAGACGTCAAGGCCGTCAACGACCTCCTGGTCGCCCGCAACATCGACTGCCCCATCCACGTCGACGCGGCGTCGGGCGGCTTCGTGGCGCCCTTCGTCTGCCCCGACCTGGTCTGGGACTTCCGTCTGCCTCGCGTCGTCAGCATCAACGTGTCGGGCCACAAGTACGGGCTCGTGTACCCGGGCGTCGGCTGGGTCGTCTGGCGGGACCCGGAGTACCTGCCGAAGGAGCTGGTCTTCAACGTCAACTACCTCGGCGCCGACCAGGCGTCCTTCACGCTCAACTTCAGCAAGGGCGCCAGCCAGATCATCGGCCAGTACTACCAGCTGATCCGGCTGGGCAAGCACGGCTACCGCGCCATCATGTCGAACCTGACGCGCACGGCCGACTACCTCGCCGCGGGCATCGCGGGCATGGGGTTCCTGCTGATGTCTGAGACGGCGGGCCGCGGGCTGCCGCTCGTGGCGTTCCGGCTGGACCCGGAGCGGGGGCGGCGGTACGACGAGTTCATGCTCGCGCACCAGCTGCGCGAGCGCGGGTGGATCGTGCCCGCGTACACGATGGCGGCGCGGACGCAGGACATGAAGATGCTGCGCGTGGTGGTGCGCGAGGACTTCAGCCGCGCCCGGGCCGACCAGCTGCTCGCGGACCTGCGGACGGGGCTGAGCACGCTGGAGGCCATGGATGTCAAGATGATGGAGGTGTACACGCTGTATATCCGCAGGCATCGCGGGCGCGCGGTCGGGGGGAGCCATGGCGCGTATAGGGGGGCGCATGGGGCGAGGGAGGCGGGGGGGAAGACGCATGGGGTTTGCTAGGGGGGCGGTGGTGGGAGGGGAGGGGCTTGAAGGGATGGGAACGGCGTAGTTAAGACAACGGGACTCGCGATGTGGCAATAGCAGTAGCAATGGCAATACAAAGCCCCATCTCACATATCCTTTCTCTTGCATGGCGACGACCAAGCGGCTCTGCACGCCGAGATGCGACGTGTCAGGCTAATGGATCTGTAGAGGCAGACGTGGGTGTATGGTGGAGCGAAGAAGGGAGACCCTCTCACTGTAAGAGTAGTGGAAACCCGCGAGGCAGACTAGACGGTGCGCGTTTCGGGGTTAACGAGGTCAAGAGCAGATCAGTATTCTCGTGTGGGGGGGATGGAGGGAGTGATGGCGAGTGACGTGGAAGGAAAAGGAAGGCGGAAGGCTACACAGAGAGACAGTTCGACGGTGCTGATGACTGGCGATCGATCCGACTACGACGTAGGGCGGAGGACTGACAATCTCGTAGGCGCTCACGCACTCGCTCCCCGCTTCCCCAACTCCTTCTTTTCCCCTTTCTTCTCTTTTCCGTCCCACTCGTCCGTTCGAATCACGCGTCGCGCTGCTCGTACTGGGTGTACAGCTATGCGCCCTGCCTGGACTGTTGGGGGGGGGGGGGGGGGGTTGGGGGGGCGGGAAGGGGGGGGGGAAGGGGGGGGTTCTATTGGAAGGCTTGGAGGGTTTGCCAA
>Ga0123337_10001967_pt1 | contig 24497 bp, 23 predicted proteins | sample frozenSSSSmetaG_FD_89792 | JGI IMG/M metagenome (GOLD analysis project Ga0123337, IMG submission 89792) | Glacier valley bacterial and archeal communities from Borup Fiord, Nunavut, Canada, to study Microbial Dark Matter (Phase II) -... | ecosystem: Environmental > Aquatic > Freshwater > Ice >...
AATTAATGGATCTTTCATTTTTACGTTTTTAAGAATGTTGCCAAACAATCAGAACGATATGTTACAAAGCTCTTCGCCTAATTGGTGCAATGCCTTTTCAATCTTAATAATCTGCTCTTTACGTGGTTTTGACCGACCGGCAGCATAATGTCCCAATTGGGTTTGGTTTATGCCAGTGATACGCTCAAGTGCTGCCTTGGTAAATATTCCTTTGTAATAGTCCATTAAGCTCTCAACTTCCCATTTGTAAATCAGTAAGTAATCCGACTTAAATGCCTCAGGTATAGGATCGCCATCTTCGCGAAGTCCATTAAGATGAAATTCGATACCTTGTACAATTTCTTTTTTTAATTCTTCAAAGGTGTCCGCAGTACAAACAAACCCGTCTAATCCTTCTACACAAGCTGCATAGTTGTTTTCAGTCCTGCCTATTCTTATAATTATATCTGTTGCCATAATTTTTCTGTTTTATGCTAAAATGCTAATCCTGACTGTTGTTCAATACTCTTTAAGAGACTACCACTAATGTCTGCCGAAGGTTTACCATTTACAGTTGCTTTTCCTTTTTTTGTTGGATGTTTAAACTGGCGGTGACTTGAACCATTGTGGCGATACAAATACCAGCCATCCTTATTTAACCGTTTTATAATCTCACTAACCTTTATAACTTTCATAACAGGTTTAATTGTTTGATGGCTTAAAAGTAATGAAAATTATTTACGAAATAAATTATTAATAGGAAATTTCCTATTAATTTTCTAAGCGGAATAAAAAAAATAAGTAATTATTTAAATACCATAACTTATTCAATATTTGATGATTATAGCAGCACGAGTTTATAAGAGCAATTGCACTGAGCTTCACAACGTATTTAATAGTAGGATTATAAATTTCACATTACGTAAAGGGCAAGTAGCTAAATATAACTGAGGCCCTGTAACCAACACTGTGTAACTATGTGTTTAATAATTGTATATCAACATATTAAAGTACCTAAATAGTTACTTTTTTCTTTCTAAAGGCTCTTACCACCAAAAATACTACAAACCCAACGCCTATAATAATAAATCCCCAGGTTATTTCGCGAAAATACACTTCCCATTTATCAACTAAAATATAACTCATTATGGCCAAAATAGCATTCCATAATGCACTACCAAGAGCCGTGTATAGAATAAATTTTTTCAAATTCATTTTTGATAAACCTGCCGGAATAGAAATCAAATGGCGGATACCAGGGAGCAAACGGCCTATAAAGGTTGAAGTATTGCCATTCTTCAGAAAATATTGTTCGGCATGTTCTACCTTTTGACGGTTAATAAAAAAGATTCGCGCCCAGCGGCTGTCGGCCAGCGCATAAATTATCTTTCTTCCCAGATAGAAAGATAAAAGATAGTTAAAAAGAGCGCCAATGATACATCCTATGGTTGAAAAAAATATAATTAAACCAAGATTCAGCTCGCCCTTTACAGCCAGGTAAGCAGCTGGGGGAATGATCAACTCACTGGGGAGTGGCACAAACGAGCTTTCAATGGCCATCAATACTGTAATTGTAAAGTAATTGATATTCGATAAATACCAGTCAATAAAGGGTTGAAATGTTTCTGCAAGCATAATATTTGGTATTTTAGATGTGTAAAAATACAAAGAAGATTCGGACTGGAAACTATTAGGGTGGATTTTGCTACATTTTGCATTAGATACATGCAGTAAGTTTAAGTTTGTAATAAAAAAGCAGGTTCCCCGAAGAGGACCTGCTTTATATTTATGTGCTAAAAAATGATTCTATTTGATCATTTCGAAGCTACGTTTTACGAACTTATCAAGATCTTCACCTCTCAACATACCGTTTGCAAGTAATGCAAGATCAACCAATTGTTTGGCGAGTTTGTTCTCCTTGCCAAATTGAGAAAGCTTCACTTTACGTTCATCCATAAGGGCAGAGATTGCATTTTCGAGTGCCTCAGATTGCTCTTTTACCTCTGTAGGAATCTCTTCGTCTTTTTTATCTTTCTTAGTTTCATCAAGTTTGACCTTTTCAGATTCTTTGACAGCGATTTCAGTATTGACCCTTTTCATTTCATTGCCTAAAATGGCATCGCGTTCCTCAAAAATCTGCTTAACCAATGGATGAGAAGTATTTACAACCAAATTCAGGTTTTCAGGAAGGTCGCCATAAAAGCTCATGCCGCCCTGCATTTGGCTCATATCTTTCATACGGCGCATAAATTCGTTGCGGGTAATCACCATCGGATTGCCTGTTGGTCCTAAATCTTTAAAATCGACAACGAAACCGTAATCTTTATTTTCAGGGCAAACAGCTTTGAAGATAGGGCTCAGTTCATTCTTTTCTTCCCAGCTCAACTCACTGGCTGTATTGTCTTTGGCAATCAAATGTTCAGCCACCTCTGAGTCAACACGTACAAAACGTTTGTTGGTGAATTTTTGTTCAAATTTGTTGATCAGTGGAGTTGACAATACATTGTTCATAATTAATACATCATAGCCCTTATTCTTGGCAGCCTCCACAAACGAGAATTGTTCTTCGGCATTGCTGGTGTACAAATAAATAATATTCTTTTCCTTATCAGTTTGTTCTCCCTTGATCAATGTTTCATACTCTTCCATGGTAAAATACTTACCATCTGTATTTTTGAAAAGGAAGAATTTCTCTGCTTTATCATAGAATTTATCTTCAGTGAGCATTCCGTATTCGATGAACAGGCGCAGATCATCCCACTTGGCTTCAAAGTCTTCACGTTTGTCGGTAAACAACTGTGACAAGCGATCGGCCACCTTTTTGGTAATGTGGCTGCTGATTTTCTTCACATTCGAATCACTTTGCAGATACGAACGCGATACATTCAACGGGATATCCGGTGAGTCGAGCACTCCATGCAAAAGTGTCAGGAATTCAGGTACAATGCCTTCAACCGAATCGGTTACAAAAACCTGGTTGCTGTATAACTGAATCTTGTTTTTCTGAACTTCAATTGTATTTTTCAGCTTCGGGAAATACAGTATACCTGTCAGGTTGAATGGATAATCTACATTCAGGTGAATATTGAAAAGTGGATCTTCTGCCATCGGGTACAACTGATGATAGAATTTATTATAATCTTCTTCTGTAAGGTCAACCGGTTTTTTTGTCCATGCGGGAGCCACATCGTTGATCTGGTTATCCTCCTCGGTATCCACTTCTTTTCCATCTTTCCAGCTTGTTTTTTTACCAAAAACTACCGGGACAGGAAGAAACTTACAGTATTTGCTGAGCATTTCTGCAATACGTGCTTTTTCCAGAAATTCTTCTGAATCAGCATTGATGTACATCACGATGTCAGTTCCAACTTCTTCTTTTTCAGAATCTTCCAGCATATATTCAGGACTTCCATCGCATTCCCAGCGAATGGCAGTTGCACCTTCGCGGTACGATTTGGAGATAATTTCAACCTTGCTTGAAACCATGAACGAAGAATAAAATCCCAGTCCAAAGTGGCCGATGATTGCATTGGCATCGGTTTTATATTTTTCAAGAAACTCCTCAGCCCCTGAAAATGCAATCTGGTTGATGAATTTTTCCACCTCTTCGGCCGTCATCCCTATACCGTTATCAGAAACAGTAAGGGTTTTTGCTTCCTTGTCGATTTTCACACTCACTTTTGCCTTCGAAATATCTACAGAATATTCGCCTTTGGCAGCAAGGGTGCGGAGTTTTTGAGTAGCGTCAACAGCATTCGACACGATTTCCCGAAGGAAAATATCGTGATCAGAATACAAGAATTTTTTAATTATGGGGAATAGATTGTCACTGGTAACGCCTATTTTTCCTTTTTGCATGGTACTTATTTAATGAGTTAAACATTCATATTTGAGACCTTCTTTTTCAAAGATTATACCATGATCATAAAATGACTTTTTGTCACTGAACTTGACACGTATAATGATTTCAAGGTGACAGAAACTGATTTTTTTCAGCTTTTATATGACGGAAAGTGTCTATTTTACTACATTAACACTTTTTGTTTGCCACAAATATACAAAATATAGAAATAGACAATTGACGGTTTGTCTATTTCTATTTGTATATTTGTTGTTATTATAATATGGGTGTCCAAGAGATTTTATCTATCCTGATAAGATGCTTTTTATTAGAAAGAAGGCATGATAGCTAATCTTGCTAAACCAACTTTTGGGAAATGGGTTTCTTTTATAAGTATTACTTAGATGGAACTCAGGATGCAAGTTCCATGTTCCAGATAACCCTGGATTTTGGAACTTGGAACTTTTAACTCTTTCACTCGTTGACCATTGGCAGAAATCCAAAGTCCGTGCTGTACCGAAGCATTTGGGAAGCATAATCTTCATTGTAACTGATCAATACATCTTCAGGGGTTCCACAAGGCCAAGCTTTGAGTTCATAAACGGGATTCAGAAACCCAGAATAGGGAGCAAGATTAAGCTTTTTAAAACGAGCCAGTATTTCCTCATGAAGTTGCCTGTCCACTTTTACACCGAAGTTTTCAACCAGTAGTTTGGCAGCCTCAAAATCGCCCTCCGACTTAACGCGCTGTATTTCTCTCAGCAATTGGCCAAACAATTCTCTTAATGCCAGGTAATTATTAATCCGTACATAAGTTTTTTGTTCAGAACGGATAAATTCAACAACATTCTGAGCTTTCCCGGCTTCATACACCCAACAGGCAATCAACTGACGGTTACGCATGTGCGATTCCTCAATGTCTTTTCCAGGCTCTATGCGGGTCAGTTGTGTCAGCAGCCCATTGCGCAGGTAGGTATCATATTCAGCTTTGGCAGCATCAGGCGAAGGAAGCAGCCCAAGGTGCAGCAATTGATCGTCGAGCATATAATACAAAGCAAAAAGGTCGGCCCTGGCCTCTTCTATGGTTGAATAATAATTCTTTAGGTTTTCGGTGCTCACCCCATATTTAACTTTGCCAGAACCGTGGCCCAAACATTCGTGCAGGTCAGTATGCAGGTTGCCGGCCAAATAACCATATAGCCTGACCCGTTCAATTTCTTCAATATTGACAGCAAATTCTTCCAGCATCCCATTGTTCATTGAATCAAGGAAATAGGCTTGAGTAATATTTTCGATGGTAACTGATTTCGATCCATGTATCTCGCGAATCCATTCAGCATTGGGCAAATTAATGCCGATGGGAGTTGCCGGATAACAATCGCCCGCCAGAATAGCCACGTTGATCACCTTGGCGCTCACTCCTTTCACCGTTGTCTTTCTAAATTGAGGATCAACTGGAGAATGATCTTCGAACCATTGCGCATTTTGGCTTAAAATAGTGGCGCGTTTGCTGGCCTCCTGGTCCTTGAAATTCACAATCGACTCCCAGCTTCCTTTGATGCCCAATGGATCTCCATAAACTTCAATAAAACCATTCACAAAATCAACATCGCCTTCCAATTCTTTCACCCAGTCGATGCTGTATTGATCGAACAGGGCCAAATTACCCGAAGTGTAATATTGGATCAAGGAACCTATGTATTTCTTCTGAAGATCGTTTTCTGCATATTCAGCAGCCTTTCTCAACCAAAAGATGATTTGTTCAATCGCTTTACCATATTTACCATCCAACTTCCATACCTTCTCGACCAACTGGTCATTTTCTTTCACCAATGTTGAATTTAGTCCAAACGATACGGGTTCAGAATCTGCGGATGTTTTTAGTATAGCATAAAAAGCTTCTGCCTCACTTTGAGAAATATCCTGGTAATAATTGTTACATGATGATCGGAGCAAGTCGTTCTCTGAATCAAGATTGACCCTTTTTACTTCTTTCTCAGGATTAAAAATCACTTCCTGAATAGTGGCAATGAAATTTTCTAACTTTGTGCCTGAGGGTAACTTAAAATTACGCCAACTGGATTTTGTAACCAGTTCATTGAAATAAGTTTCAGTAAAGCCGACAGGCAATTTATCTGTGGAATAATGGTGATGGATTCCATTGGAAAACCAAACACGCTTCATGTATATTTCGAATAACTTGAAAGATTCGGATGTACGATTTCCATTGAAGGTTTTCCAAATTGTTTCAAGTATAGCCCTGATGCTTAAATTATAGCGGTTGTTCTGATCCCATAAAATATCGCGGCCACAAAGGCCTGCCTGAGATAGATTATAAATATAAAGCTTTTTATTCAGGTCAAGTTTTTCAAATCCGGGCACCGCGTATCTTAGTATCTTAAGGTCAGCAAACGTTTCAGCAAAAACATTCATGGTAATTATTTTTGAAGTTCTACAAATTTATCTTCCAGCAAATCAACACGTTTAAGCGACACGCGCAGCCATTCAAGCATCGCTTTCTGTTTCTCATCCGCCGTCAGATGCCAATCAATATTCGAATGGGTCCGAAGTTGATGGGCCAGGTGATGTAAGGTTACTGCCACAGAAACAGAAACGTTTAAACTTTCTGTAAAGCCAACCATTGGAATTTTCATAAATTCATCAGCTTCCTTCGTGGCCCATTCAGTTAGCCCTGGCCGTTCGCAACCAAAAACAATGGCAGCCTTTCCTTTTCCCAGATCAAAATCTTCCAGATCAACATCATGCTCATGGGGAGTAGCCACTACAATCCGGTAACCCTCCTGGCGCAACTTCTTTAATGCACGCGGAGTATTCATTTCAGTGCCATTATAGCGATTTACAGACACCCAATTGGAAGCCCCTCTGACTACATCGGGATTACAATTAAAGACGTGCTTGTTTTCGATAACATGGACATTTTGAATCCCAAAACAATCTGCCGTGCGAATAACTGCACTCGCGTTATGGGCCTGGTACATATCCTCAAGTACAACAGTGAGATAATTGGTCCGGGATGAAAGTATTTTATTAAACAACGCAAGTCTTTCAGGAGTAACAAATTCTGAAAGAAACTGGATCAGCTTGAGTTCCATTTTTATTATTTGCTCACGTTACGCAAGGGGCATGGGGCAAGGAGCAAATATAGAAATAGACAATTTGCCCCTTGCCCCTTGCGTAACGTGAGTTATTTATAAAAGCAAAGATACAAAAAAAGGGATGCACAATGATTTATGCATCCCCTTATAAATTTCTGCAGGACAATCATTAGATAAATACTATAAAGCATCAGCTAATTCAGCGCCTGGTTTAAATTTAACAACCTTCTTTTCAGGAATTTCAATAGTTTTCCCTGATTGTGGGTTTCTTCCGGTCCTAGCGCTACGTGAGGCAACAGAAAAAGATCCAAATCCAATAAGTGCAACACGGTCGCCATTCTTTAAGGCATCACTCGTAGCTTCTACAAAAGCATCCAATGATTTTTTAGCATCGGCTTTTGTCAAACCAGCTTTTTCAGCCATTGCATCGATTAATTGTGCTTTGTTCATAATAAAACTTGTTTAGGGTTAAAAAATATGTAAAATATGCAAATCATTTATTCAGATGAAAGAAAAAATATATAAAAAAAGGTTAAACCCTTAATAAAATCAATGCTTTCAAAAGATTCACTTTATTGTGATACTAAATTCATAAATAAGATTCAAATAAACAACTATTATGAAAAAAATATTTTAAAATAATTACAACTCATTTTCTAAAACTATTTGCAGTTTAAAAAATTGTTCTACTTTTGCAACCGCCTAGGAGAGATGGCAGAGTGGTCGAACGCGGCGGTCTTGAAAACCGTTGACCGTGTGAGCGGTCCGGGGGTTCGAATCCCTCTCTCTCCGCAAACTTAAAGACCTGAATTTCAATGAGATTCAGGTCTTTTCGTTTTTATCCATTTTCTAAGGTTTTCCTTTCTTCAGAAATCCAATCATTCGTTCAACTTCATTCTTTCACGCGCCCATTCAGCTTTTCGAATCAGATTATTTAAGCAAATAATAATTTTTCAACCCCTGTTGGCTATAATTGAAAAAGCTTTAAACAAAATAATTTTAATTTTTAAACTGTTTTTAATTAAATTTTTCAGCCCATGAACGTCATTTTTTCCAATCCCTTAAGCAGTTTGTGAGGTTTAAAGCATAAAAAAATCTGCAAAGAATTCATCACAGGCCTTCTTGCGAGGTTTTATTTTCTACCATTGCCATTCCATAATTTGGCCCTTTTTAAGTGCTATTTCCTTTTTATCATTGCCATAATATAGCGTAGTTTTGCTGTCGTCCCGTGCAATAATGCTCAATTTTTTAATGGTTTTATTGCTCCATTCCATCGACAATTCGAAACCTCCACGTGCACAAATACCTTTCACGGAACCTTCCGCCCAGGCATCCGGCAAGGCTGGCAACAAGCGGATCTCATCATCGGTTGATTGAACAAGCATTTCGGCGACAGCTGCGGCACCCCCAAAATTACCATCAATCTGAAATGGCGGGTGGGCATCGAACAAATTGGGATATGTCCCTCCTCCCCTTTCGTAAGTTGTTTTGACACCATCGGGCTCAACATATTTCAGCAATTCGCGGTACATCTTGTAAGCATGGTTGCCATCCCACAAGCGCGCCCATAGGTTTATCCTCCATCCTTTCGACCATCCCGTTGTTTCATCTCCTTTAATCTCAAGGGTTTTTCTACAAGCATCGGCCAGTTCAGGAGTCAACAAAGGTGTTATATGGTTGCCGGGAAAAAGTCCAAATAAATGCGACTGATGCCTATGCTTTGGATCCTGATCCGCCCAATCATAATACCATTCCTGTAGATTGCCTTTTTTACCGATTTGGTATGGATGTAACTTAGACAGCGCCTCTTCAAGTTTACCTCTGAAATCTGCATCCATGTTCAATACTTTAGAAGCCTGTATGGTTTGCATAAAACATTGACGAATCATGGCCAGATCAGCCGTTCCACCATATAAAGTTGCTCCCTCATAACCATCGGGCGTGATGTATTTATTTTCCGGAGATGTGGAAGGCGAAGTAATCAGATCCCCTTTTTTATCTTCCACAAGCCATTCGAGACAAAATAAAGCGGCTCCTTTCATTAAATCATAGGCTTCATTTTTCAGATATTTCTGATCGTGGGTAAACAGGTAATGTTCCCACAAATGTGTACTCAACCATGCGCCTCCCATATTCCAGCATGCCCAAACCGGATCGCCCTGCCCAAATTCTCCAACAGGGTTACTCATAGCCCAAATGTCTGAATTATGGCAGGCAGCCCAACCATTCACCCCATAAAATGTTTGGGCAGTCACTTTTCCGGTTGTAGCTATATTTTTTATAAAACTCAAAAGTGGCTGGTGCATTTCAGAAAGGTTGGTATTTTCGGCCAGCCAGTAATTTTCTTCCGCATTGATGTTGGTGGTATAATTGCTGCTCCATGGCGGACGAATATGGGGATTCCAGATTCCCTGCAAATTAGCAGGAACGCCAGCAGTGCGCGAACTACTGATCAGTAGATATCGGCCATACTGAAAATATAGCACTTCCAGATTCTTATCTTCTTTTCCTTCAGCATATCGCCTGAGCCGATCATCGGTAGGTAAATTAGGGGCCTCTGTTTTACCAAGATTCAGGCTAACACGACTGAAATATTTTTGAAAATCAGCAAGATGCGATAACTTTAGCTGTTCGAATGACTTTGAAAAAGCCTTTTCCAACTGATTTTCTGCAATTAATCCTGCATCCAATCCTTCGGTAACCGGATTTTTATCATAACCATTGAAACTGGTGGCTATTGAAACAAATACCAACGCTTCGGTGCCCCCAGTAAGGTTAACAGACTGATCGCTGCCAGTAATGTTTCCATCTTCGCATTTAATTTTCACCAGAGTGGCAAACCGGGTTCCTCTATTTTCATCAAAAGCTACCGCATCAGGTTTATCGCCACGATAGGTTGGCTCGGCATGAAAAGGTGCATAACCTGTGGCTTTCAGCACATTATCAGCAACAGACACAGTATCTCTTAACAGGCTTTCAAATTTTATATTGAAGTTTAATGCCCCTTCCTGACTGCTGGTAAGTTTGATTACCATCATCTTGTCGGGATAAGAAATGAAATATTCACGGCTAAATTTGATACCATTTACTAGATAACTGACTCTGGATATAGCTTCTGAAATATTCAATTCACGGTAATAATTCTCTGGCTCACCTTCATGTTTAAACTCAAGGTAAAAAGTTCCAAGAGGTGCATAGCTTTCCGAAAAACGTCCCTGAACTTTTTTGTTCAGTTCATCAGCCAACTTATAATCTTCATTTTTCAATGCTTCGCGAATAGCTGGAATATTCTTGTATGCTTCCGGGTTCATGTTAGCATCAACAGGCCCACCCGACCAAAGGGTAGCATCGTTCAGGAAAATTTTATCCGACAAGACACCTCCAAAGACAGAGGCGCCCATTTTGCCATTGCCGAGGACTAAACTTTCCTCAAAATACTGAGCAGGTTTGTTGTACCACAAGGTGTTAGCAGATTGCGCCTGACACAATTTATGACTAAATAGAACAAGAAAAAAGGTCAGGTAGAAAAAATAAGTCTTCATATTCAATGGTTTATAAATTTTAGCCTTTCAAAGAAAGGCTGCTTTTTATCAATTGATAGGGTTCCTTAAAAATAACAAGTATCTATTTTATGAATTAAATTTATTGCTGAATTTTTTGATTTCGCCCAACAATAAAATACAGAATGGAACCTAATACATTGAAGAATAGCACAATAATCACCCAAATCAGTTGCATATTTCCACTAAATTTACTACGTACAATATCAACAAATGCCAATATTGGGATTAAAAAAAATATAAAAAAAACAATTATTTCCTGAATTCCGATAATGCCTAAAAGTGTCATAAATTAAAGATTTAATGGTTAGTTTGATTAAGTATAATAACCTACGAATATAATAAAATTTACATACATATTATAATAATGCCATTAAAATAATGACTTAATTTTTCCCGCAACTATTGGCCTTCCAATACTTTAAAATATTCATTGCAGAATTCATATTTAGAAAAATGTCAGTTGCATGAAATGAACCCTTCAACTTTATTGATACCCGTTATTGTTCTTCCAGCGAAAGCTTTAGGGATTTACCTGCATTTATTCCAGGTAAAACCTGAACCATCTTGTCTACTTTTCAAAATAAGCAATCTATACTTGATTTAGCACTGGTCATTATGACTGCGACCTTGCATGCTGTCTGTATCAGATGATATAGACAGCATGTAGGTAGGAGACATAGGAAAATCAGGCTTAAGGGAACTATTAACTACCTTCGAAATAAGAAACATGATCTTCAAAGCAAGTTGCAAAGTGACAGATTACCAAATTTTTATAGCATTTTACTTCATTTGAGATAATTCCCTCTAAAATTTTGTACAGAAATAGCTATAGTACTCGGGACAGGAAAATCGTGTCTCAGCGTTTTCAGCAAGCCATAAATAATAAAGTGCATTATCTAAATCAATTTTCAAGGTGGAACCTGCATAAAAGATATTGAGTTTTTTATAAATGCCACAATGAAAATGTATAAATTTATCCTGTTATAAGTATAAAATTAAATATACCCTATAAATAAACGGATGGAATATTTCTTTTTGATAAAAAAAATAAGGTGAGTTGGATGATTGAAATATAATTTGAAGTAAAATAACAAGATGGGAGCCGGGAGCAAGGAGCTTGCTTCACGCTCCCGGCTTCCAGCTCCTTGCGTAAAGTGAGTAATTATTTAGAAAACAGGCTGTATGGCATTGATTCCAATCCCGGGCTTATCAATCAAAGTAATCTTTCCTTTAACAACCTCAACTCCTGAATATGGATCATTCGAAATCAGCAAATTGCCATCCAGATCGGCCCAATCAACTTTGGGCGATAATTGCGCTGCGGCTGATACAGCACACGAAGTTTCGGTCATACAGCCAATCATCACCTTCATTCCGAGCGATCTGCCAAGTGTCATCATCTGATGGGCCTCGCGCATCCCGGTGCATTTCATCAGCTTGATATTGATGCCGTTGTATACATCTTTGGCCTTCATGACATCCGGCAGGCGCTGCACAGATTCATCACCCACTGTTGGCAGCGGACTGTTAGCTGTCAGCCATGCCATATCGTCAAGAGCTGTTTTGGGCATCGGCTGTTCAACAAAAACAACCCCTTTTCCTTTAAGCCAGTGAATCATTTCAAGCGCCTTGTGTTTGTCGGTCCAACCTTGATTAACATCCACGCACAATGGCTTATCGGTCACCGAACGAATGGTTTCGATCATTTGCTTGTCGGTAGCCATACCCAGTTTCACTTTCAGGATATTGTACGGGGCGGCTTCCTTTACTTTTTGGATGACTACTTCCGGCGTATCAATGCCAATGGTAAAGGAAGTATTGGGACAATCAGCGGGATCGAAGCCCCATATTTTATACCATGGTTGCCCCATCATTTTACCCACCAGATCGTGCAAAGCAATGTCAACAGCAGCCTTTGCGGCACAGTTTCCTTCCATCACCGAATCGACATAGCCAAGAATATCGTCCATCTGAAACGGATCTTTAAACTGGCTCAGATCAAGCGAAGAAAGAAATTTGGTGCATGATGCTATACTTTCGCCCAAATAGGGAGGCATGGAAGCTTCGCCATACCCTCGAATCCCTTCAAACTCAATGCAGGTAAGCATATCAGGCGTGGTTTTGCGCGAACTATTGGCAATAGTAAAGGTATGTTTCAGTTGCAAATCGTGGGGCAAAAAGCGCAACATCAATCCTTTCCCTGAATATTTAGCAGGTTTCCTTTTCATTTCACCAAAAACAGATTCCATTCCGGTAAACCCTGCCATGGCCGTTAATCCTGAGATGCGTATAAAATTGCGACGACTGTTCATTATTTACGAATTATACGAATTTAAACGAATTACACGAAATGGTACGGTGCAAGTTACAGTAAATTACTCCAATAATATCCATTTCCTCATTTCTCAGTTTCTTATTCCTTATTTCTCATTTTTCCATTTCTCACCTTCTCACTTTCCCTAGTACCAGGAATGATTCTTTACAGAAACAATTCCTTCAGTATTTATTGAATTTATGATTCTTATAGCACCTACTAGGCCTTTGCGTTCAGTAAGAACATATAAAGGATCTTTAGGGTTGACGCTGTTGATGCGGACCAATCCGGAGGCATGAATATAAAGCCCTTTTTCCAGGTACATTCCCACATGGACAATATGTTGTGCACTACTCCCGAAGAAGAGCAGATCGCCTGGTTTGAGATTTTCCACATTGTTAAAATCAACCTTTACTCCATATCTGGCTTGCTGCGAAGCATCGCGAGATAAAATGACGGCCTGTGAAAACCATGCAGTTTTCACCATTCCCGAGCAATCGACCGCTTTGCTTGAAGTGCCGCCCCACATATAAGGATGGCCTAACATAAGTTTAGCAACAGACAAAGCAGCTGCCACGTCAGGTTGTTGAGCAATCCATTCATCATAAGCCAGGCAATCATCTTTCTTCACATAAGCTGTTCTTCCGTCAGGAAATTTAATATGAAGATATTTTTTTTTCACTGAAATGGTTTCAAACAAATCACCTAAAACAAGATCTGAAACATGGTTGGCTTTTCTTTTGGAAGTATTAACTGCATAACCACTTATGTGATTGAACATGAATCGCTTGTTATGTCTCCACAAGGTCATTTCAGCATCAGTTTTAAGGGCCAAACCTTTCTCGTCTATCCAGCCAATATATTGATCAGGCGTTTGAATATGGCACCAACCGTCTACTATTTCAAGCACTTTTAAAGGAGTACCCATCAAAGCCTGTGAAACCAATTCGGATGCGTGATCTGGCGCTGCACGAATATTGTCGACCGAAAGGGTGGCAATTGCCCAGGTCTTCTCTCCCATCGACTTCTCAGGCAACACAATGACCGAATCAGTGTAACTTATTTTTAACAATGAAAGAGAATCCAATAACACACTTTTGGCATCCGGAAGATTGGTTGTACCTTTCAAGACAACTTCTCTTGAATTTTCAGTAAAAACGATGTTAAATAAGGCAGTCCGTTTATCGGGTGCATATTTCCTACCTACAGAATCAATAATGCGGTTAACTGTTTTAAGTTCCTTATTGTCAGCGAAAGCAATGGAACACAATGCTAAGAAAACAATTATAATTTTAATTTTCAACATACTGTCAAATTATTTATAGTACAAATATTTATTTCGAATCTTTTTAAATTCAGATAAGCCCGGCTCCCAAGATTCACGAATCACCTTTTCTGATTTTCCGGCAATGATTTGTTGTCTCAAAAATGGAACACCAGCCAATTTATCAAAGTTTCCAATTTGCCTGCTTTGTTTGCTATCAAAGAATTTTTCTTTGTGGGGATAAGCATTGTACAGTTCGATTAGCCATGCAATATTGATCTTTCCACTTTTGCGCAGCTCCGTGTTATTATGTTTACGGAGGTCAATCCCATAACATACCTGGTTTTGAAAAAGAGGTGTCTCACTCATTCCTTTAATGCTGACGGGTGTAAATGAAAAACTATATTTCCCCTTAAGATCAGGATTGCCCAAAACGGTAAACGGGAAATGAGTCCCACGTCCCTGGCTGATCATAGTGCCTTCGAACAAACACAAGGAAGGATATAGCAGAATGGATTGTTGTGTATTCAGATTGGGCGATGGGGCCACCGGCAGCACATATTCCATGTTGTGCGAATAATTGGCAATTGGTATGACCATAATTTTACATTTCACTTTATTAGCCAGCCATCCTTCGCCATTGTACATAAGAGCCAGTTCGCCAATGGTCATTCCATGGGTAATGGGAAGGGGAAATCTGTCCATTCCTGATTTCAATTTCATGTCCAGAATGGGCCCATCAATACAAGAGCCATTCGGATTGGGGCGGTCCAGAATCAGTAACTCCTTTCTATTTTCCGCACAGGCCTCCATGACAGTACCCAATAAGTCGATGTAGGTATAAAATCTTGCGCCCACATCCTGAATATCAAAAATCACAAGGTCAACATTTGCCAGATCTTGTTTGGAAGGTTTGTGCTTTTTTCCGTAAAGCGATATTTCTGGTATCCCGGTTTTAGCATCCAGGCTGTCTGCTACCACGGCTCCCGCACTGGCTGTTCCACGGAAGCCATGTTCAGGCCCGAAAATCTTAACAATATTTAACCCCAATGACTTAAGGCTGTCGACCAGCAATGTATTACCGATCACAGATGTCTGATTGGCTACAATGGCAATTCGTTTTCCTTGAAGCATGGGAAGATATTTACCTGTTTGCTCCGCTCCGGTTTTAATTCCGCCAACAGTTGCTGCAAACGAACCAAGCGATACAAATGCAATTACAAAAACCAACATTAAGCTATAAATAGTTCTCATAATCATTGTTTATTCTAAATCTATGATCAATTTTCGATTCAAGTTATCCATCATCACATTTGTTAATTCAGCAAATGTATCATCATTTAAGCTTACCTGTGCTAAAATATCAACAATATCTTCTTTGGTAATCCTTTCAAAGTCCTCCCGACGTGAAATGATAAACACTCCACCAAGATCAACCGCACCAGGACTAATCAGTAATTGCTCCACCCCGCTTGCGAAGAACTGAGTGGGCCGGTGAGCCTTTCGTGGAAACATATAAATTGTCCATTTTCCTTTGGCCCACGAACAAAGGACATTCATCATGGGTTCAATTTTCATAGGCTGCAATTTACTGAATTTTTGATACAACATATTCATCACCCCAATTCCTTCAGATAGAGAAGTAGTCTGAACCGAAATCATTTTACGCAGGTAATTATCAAAAGCCCAAACCTGCGTATTGGCTCCAGAATACAGTAATTGTCCTGAATTGGATTTAAGCGCTCCAAACTCCTTGTTTACAGGCAGAAAGCTACTATCGCCTGCTTGAAAATGAAGATGATCAGGAGCCGATGCGCCACTTTCAGGACCATTGTAAAATACGGTAAGACCTTCCATCGCAGCGGACAGTTCAAGCAATGGTTGAATATTGCCTAAAAACCGCTGAGCAATATGGGTATTGGAAGAAATGGTGAGATGGGTTTTAAATATGGGATATGGGTTCACCAGGATCAAAAACTGGTCGCCAAAAGCGAGTGCCTGCTGTTGGTGCGGACGATTTTCATTGCATAAAAAACATTTACGCTCAGCAATCGACTTCTTATCCACTTTGGCAGCCGATGAACGTATGCGCTCAGGATTAAACTGAACTTGAATGTGGAAACCTTCAAACTGAAATTGTTTGTTTTCTACCAATTTTAATTCTTCATAATTGGCTTTAGCCAATGGCCAGCTTTTTTTTTGCGCTTCAGCAAATTCATGAAAGACCTGTACTGCACTTATTTTTTTATCTGTTGTTAAATTAAGTAATTGATCCATGAATGTATATTTTGGTCGGGGAACTATGGGAGTAAAACTAATAATAAACACATTTATTTTAAATTGAATAAAAAGGGATTATAAAAACTTATTAAACTACAACTATTGAATTACATGCAAAGTTATCTATTAATGTTCAATGACAAAACTAACAGCTGCTTTCCCAGGTATTTAATTAACTGGAACAGCATTTCATTAATTTAAACTAAATTTACATGAACAATTTCTAAAATATTTTGTCTTTAAGCCAAAACTGTTTATGTTTGTACTCAATAAAACAAAGTTACCCAAAATGAATCATTCTGCAAAAAATAGAGCTTCCTGCACTTCCCCAACTTTGGGTTGCAATGATTTTATGATTTCTGTCATGCCTATGATAATGCGCCAGCCTTCAGTCGGTGTGATTATCCATATTGGCTGAAGGCTACGATCCCTATAACACATTATCTCCTTTTCATCTTTTTAAATCTATATCATGTCAAATTGTGTCATACGATTTGGCGGAAACAGTTTATCTAAATTCACGGTACTGGAATCATTCGCCCATTTGTTGAATGGTTCAGAAAATAAGGCCGTTGTAGTTGTTTCCGCTATCCCAAAAATACAGCAGTCGATTGAACAGGGTATTGAACTGTTGATCAGCAATGGAGCCACGACCGATCAGGTTATGCTTCAAATCAACGATTCTGTCACTGAGAAGTTAGGTGTATTTCAGCAAACAGCCTTCAGTGAAACCCTTCATAAAGAGCTCCATGATCTTCAAAACCTTTTAAAGGGAATTGAATTTACAGGAGATTATTCACTCCCGCTGAAAGATCAGGTGATTAGCTATTCGGAACGCATAACAGCAGCCATCCTGCAATTGTTTTTATTGAATAACAAGCTTGTATCAACCATCATTTATCCTGAGATTTTAGGATTAACAGTGACTGAAGAATTCGGTAATGCCACCATCCTATTTCAAGAATCAGGCACAGTAAAAACTTCATTATCAGAAGGAATATACCTTATACCCGGATCTTATGGAGTTACCCAAAGTGGCAAGATTGCAAGGCTGGGCAAACAATCGGCTGATTATTCGGCTGCAGGCATAACGAGGCTACTTGAGGCAGATTCACTTGAGCTTTGGGAATTAGACAAAGAATTCAAAACAGCTGATTTAGAATCAATTGCCGATGCGAAGCTTATTCCCCGATTGACGTATGCCGAGGCTTCCGAGTTATCCTATTTCAGCGAACTTTCTATTCATCCGCGCATTGTTGAGCCATTGACCGACCGCCACATTCCTATACATGTTTTCCGTTTGATCAATAAAAACAAGGAATTGACTACCATCATTAACTCAGAATCGGTCATAACGCCCAACGTTGTAAAAAGTGTGGTACATACCAATAATATAGCAGTTTTGAAACTGAATGGACCGGGAGTAGGTTTTAAACCCGGTATTTTGGCTAAAGTTACTACGGCATTTCATAACTCAGGAATAAATATCCGCTCTGTAATTACCTCACAGGTAAGCATCAACATCATTCTAAATAAAAAGGAAATAGTCCAGGCAAAACAGATCTGCAGGGAATTACCTTTGAGTTCGGTCAGTGAAATTATTATTGAAGACCAGGTTTCGCTTATTGCTGTAGTTGGTTACGGGATGCAGCAACATCATGGTGTTTCAGCCAAATTATTCACGGCAGTAGCCCAACACAAAATAAATGTATTGCTTAGTGGTTCAGGCGCATCAGACCTTGTTAGCTATTTAATTGTTGATCAGGATGACACACAAAAAGCCATCAAAGAAATTCACCATATATTTTTTAATTAGATCATTAACCCCTTTAAATCAAATAGTATGACTGAAAGAAAATTACATTTCGAGACCCTGCAATTACATGCAGGACAACAGGTAGACCCGACTACAACTTCAAGAGCAGTTCCAATTTACCAGACGTCGTCGTATGTGTTCAACAATTCGGAGCATGCAGCCAATCTTTTTGGGTTGAAAGAATTCGGGAACATTTATACCCGGATCATGAATCCGACCACAGATGTTTTTGAGCAGCGCATAGCAGCTCTTGAAGGTGGAGTAGCTGCATTGGGTGTGGCATCAGGACATGCGGCACAGTTTTTAACCTTCACCAATATTATGGGTGTGGGCGACAACTTTGTCAGTTCTCCCTTTTTGTATGGCGGTTCTTATAACCAGTTTACAGTTACCTTCAAAAAACTGGGAATTGAAGCCCGGTTGGCTGCAGACCTTTCGGTTGAAGCATTTGAGAAGTTGATCGATGAAAATACCAAAGCCATTTTTCTTGAAACCATTGGCAATCCCGGTTACGTGATTCCAGATTTTGATGCTTTCGGTGCATTGGCAAAAAAATATGACATACCTTTTATTGTTGACAATACTTTTGGAGCAGCAGGTTTTTTAAACCGTCCAATTGATCATGGGGCAAATATCGTGGTTGAATCAGCTACCAAATGGATTGGCGGCCATGGGACTTCTATTGGGGGAGTGATCGTAGATGCCGGTAATTTCAACTGGGGCAACGGTAAATTCCCAGGATTTACTGAACCTTCAGAAGGTTATCATGGTTTGAAATACTGGGATGTTTTCAATTTTGATGGTCCATTTGGCAACATTGCTTTTATCGTCAAGGTACGTGTGGAAGGTTTGCGTGATATTGGTGCATCTCAAAGCCCTTTTAATTCATTCTTGCTACTTCAGGGTCTGGAAACTTTATCATTGCGGATGGAGCGCCATATTCAAAACACCCTTGCTCTGGCAAAATGGCTTCAAAAACATCCCAAAGTAGCCAGTGTGAATTATCCCGGATTGGAAGGCAATCAATCCTATGAGCTTGCCCAAAAATATTTGCCCAAAGGTGCCGGAGGTGTACTTTCTTTTGAGGTGAAGGGTGACAAGGAAAGTGCTATAAAAGTGGTCGACAGCCTCAAGCTCGTCAGTCATTTGGCCAATGTAGGCGATGCCAAGACACTGATTATTCAGCCATCTGCCACTACGCACTCGCAATTATCAGAGCAAGCGCAGATCGCAGCAGGTGTTTTACCTTCCTCTCTGCGAGTTTCAGTAGGCCTCGAACATATCGACGACATTATTGCCGATTTTGATCAGGCACTGAATCAAATTGCTTAATTTTACAATCTCATTACCGGAATCTCAGGTTTAAACTGAGGTTTCGGTAGTTTAATTTAAAATGTTGCTATTATGCCAATAAATGTTCCTGATCAATTGCCGGCCATTGAATTGCTTGAGCAAGAAAATATATTTATCATGGACGAATCGCGGGCTTCGAAACAGGATATTCGTCCCCTTAAAATCATCATTGTGAATCTGATGCCGATCAAAATCACTACTGAGACCGATCTGATCCGCCTGCTTTCAAATACGCCGCTCCAGATAGAAATTGAATTTCTTAGAATGAAAGGACACAATTCAAAGAATACGCCTGACGAGCACATGAACGCGTTTTACAAAACTTTTGATCTGTTAAAGGTAAATAATTACGATGGAATGATATTTACAGGGGCGCCGGTTGAAATGCTTCCTTTCGAAGAAGTTACCTATTGGAAGGAGCTGACCGAGATATTCGACTGGTCAAAGCGACATGTCACTTCATCGCTTTTCATTTGTTGGGCGGCACAGGCAGGATTGTATCATTTTTACGGCGTGCCGAAATATTTACTGCCCAATAAGATGTTCGGCGTATTTAAACATAGGAATGTAAATAAACAATTGCCTATTTACAGAGGATTTGATGATGAATATTATGTGCCTCATTCACGTCATACCGAAATTCTGGAGGCTGATATTGAAAAGGTAAATGAATTGAATATCATATCAATATCAGACGAATCGGGAGTTAATGCAGTAATGGCAATGGATGGCCGTCAGCTTTTTATAACAGGCCATTCAGAGTATTCCCGCTTTACCCTTGATACCGAATACAAGCGTGATCTGATAAATGATCTGCCCATTAATATCCCGGCCAATTATTATCCTGATAATGATCCGTCACAGGAACCCATCATGCGATGGAGAGGCCATGCCAACCTATTAATTTCCAACTGGCTAAACTATTACGTTTATCAGGAAACACCTTTCAATTTAGACGAGCCAACACGTTTCAATATAGATTTCCAGATTTAAGGCCTTATGGAGCGATGTAATAACCTGAGCTCGAAATAAGAAACATGTTCTTTAAAGGCACGCCGCAAAGTAACAGAGTACCAAAGTTCCAAAGCATTTTACCCCTGGAGCTAGACAAAGGGCTGGTGTTTATTTTTTTAATGCCAAATGCCAAATGCCATAATGCCAATTACCACTTTGCAGTTTAATGTTTAACCATTGGCCTATCCCTTTTGAGTGTTTAAACTACCAAATAAAGGGATTGGCATTATGGCATTTGGCATTTGGCGGATTGCTGTTGGGGCGGCTCTGATGTGGAAATGGAACACATTAATAGGTAATAGGGCGGCCACACAGGACCGCCCTATTACCTTCCCGTTGATTGAATATTTTCCCTATTAACCTGAGTTCGAAATAAGAAACATGTTCTTCAAAAGCAAGTCGCAAAGTAACAGAGTACCAAAGCATTTTACCCATTTAAAGGGTAATTTCTATTATAATATAGCATTGAAATAGCTAATTGAAACCTGTTTTTGCTTTGGCACTTTGTCTCTTTGGTACTTTTTAAATCTCATTTGCTTAGTTCGAACTCAGGTTATTAGATTCTATTTCCGGATAATTTTAAACTCTGTCCTTCGGTTAAATGCACGTCCTTCGGGTGTATCATTCGTTCCGATTGGTTGCGAATATCCATATCCCTTAAATATCATCCTTTCATCCCTGATACCTTTACTAACCAGGTATTTGTAAACTTCCTTTGCTCGTGATTCCGAAAGGTTCAAGTTTAACTCTTCACTCCCAATATTATCCGTATGTCCTTCTAATTCAATGTAAAGGGTTTTATTGGTGATGAGAAAATCAATCAACCGTTGAAGTTCACTTCTTGATTCAGGAAGCAATTCATACGATCCTGTGTCAAAGAATATATTGCGTAGCACCACAGAACCACCAATTGCAATTTTTTTCAGCTTAATTTCAAGGATATACGGATCAATAAAATCCATTTTTTCCTTTAACTGAAAGTTTTGGGAATAAAATAAATAACCTTCTTTTGAAACATTGAATGCATATTCTTTACCCAAAGGCAAGCACATCAAAAATTCGCCTTTTTCCCAACACGATTCCACTTTTATAACTGAATTTGAATTGTTGACATCAACCAACTCTACAATTGCACACAATGTTTCGCCAGTTTCGTCATCGGTCACCTTACCTTTAATATAGGTAACCGGAGCCGGCCGGGCCTCCTTGTAAAGTTCGAATGAATAAATATCCATCCTATGTGAGCCCGGCCTATCCGAGGAATAATAGGCATTTTTTCCTGATGCATCTACCACCAGTCCCTGTTCATCTTTGTAAGAGTTAATCGGGTATCCTATATTGTGTGGTTTGCTCCAAACCGAATCGTTTAGCTTACGACTATAAAACATATCATAACCACCCAGGCCAGGCCAGCTATCAGAGGCAAAATACAAAGTTTTGGCATCAGAATGAATGTAGGGAGAATTCTCGTTTCCTAAAGTGTTGATTGAATCCCCCATATTGACAGGTTTACTCCAAACAGGCAACCCACCTGAAGAAAAGTTTAACAACTTACATTCCCAGATATCCATTCCACCTTTTCCACCTTTACAGTTACTGACAAAAAAAAGTGATTCTCCATTGGCCGAGATAGAGGGTTGGGATTCCCATGCTGCGGAATTTATAGGTTCACCTACATTTTGAGGTATTGACCATGTGCCTGCTTTATTTCTTGAAAAGTAGATGTCACAACTTCCAAATCCATCATTTCGGTTACAAGCAGTAAAAAACAACAGTTTTCCATCTGACGAAATGGACTGTGCCCCCTCATTGGAGGTAGTATTGATAGAAGAAACTGATTCACTTTGTTGCCATTGATTATCAATTAATTGCGAAGTGTAAAAATCTTCCTGAGCCATCGCTCTGCCTTGACCCGTTTTTGAACTTGCCCCCAAAAGCCTGGTAAAAATAATGGTCTTTCCATCCACCGTTAAGCTAGGCCAATAATCATCATCCAATGAATTAACATAAGGACCCATATTCTTAGAATTGAAGGGGAATGGCTGCTTTAAAAGATTGACCGCACCTGTACATTTTTCAATATTTATCCTCGCTTTTGAGACAAAGGTTCCATCTTGGCCAGCAATTTCAAGATATTTCGTGTATGAATCTATTGCTTTTTGATACAAGCCTGCCCGGTAATAAGCATTTCCAAGGGTAAAATGCAATTTTGGATATTTGGAAGTGTTGATGTGAAGTGCTGCCTCCAGTGATTTTATTTGCAATGAAACAGAGTCAATTTCCTGATAAATATCGGAGTTCAGCAAATAGGCTTCCAAAAATGTGGGATCCAAAGCTATCGCCTCATCCAATAATTTGAGAGATTTAGAATAGAGATTATCATTACTGGATAGTTTAGCCTGTTCAAAAAGTTTGATTGCTTTTTTATCACGCGTGGAATAACCTTGTCCAAAACTTAATTCAACTAAAAATATCAATATAAAAAATAAACATGTTTTCATAGCCGTTCAATTGCACAAACGAATTTATAATTTTTTTCAACAATTTGCTTTATATGAGAAACTTTTATTTGACATTTTCGTATTTTCAAAGTACAATAATTGTCAAAAACCATAGTAAACACTGTATCAGTAACTATTTTTAAAATTAAAACTATTTTTTTACGTAAAAGTATGGATTATTAATTATTTTTTTCGTAGCTTAACAATCAAATATTAATACATTTTACTAACTTTTAATACCTTAATTATCAAACATTTAGATTTTTTGAAATGAAAACAAATCTGAAAATTACAAAGGCAGGTAGCATTCCTTTAAAAGCAGATGGTGAAACCATTAAAGCACCTAAATTACAAAAAGACAGAAGTACCAAAAGAAGATTATCTATTTACGACGATTTTTCGGATGAAAATCCCGATAACTTTGAAAATCATTTTGATGACGAAGAGTTGGAAGATATGTAGCAAATGAAAATCATAAAATAAATGTTTCCCCAGGAGCCAACATTTATGTACATAAAATAAAGAAGACCAGATTTATCTGATCTTCTTTATTTTAGCATCCAATATTTTATGTTTTTTATTTTATTTTTTCTATAATTCCGTAATAGCTAATCATTTGCCGGTTCCTAAAGTTAATTATCAAATCAGCGTAACCACTTGGACTTGCTGTAAGGTTAAGTGAATACGAATCCTGAGAATCACTTACCTCAGTTTTAATGGTGAACATTTTTTTCCTTTTATTCCACTTTTTATCAACTTTATCAGTTGTCAAGTCGAATTTAACTCCCCCACCTCCCCCATAGGGAGCTGAATAGGCTCTTCCATAATATGGCAAATAGGCTTTTATTTTTAAATTATCAATAACAAGGTCATAATTTGTGCTCAGATTATTAAAATTTCCTAAGCTTGATTTCGCTGACCTGGCCACAAAACGGAAATGCCCGGATTCAATTAACTGAATCATTTCCTTTTCTTTCTTCAACTTCTTTTCTTTCCGGTCACTTGGCTGAAAACTGCTACAAATCAGAAGCAGAACTCCTACAATAAATACCCCTATTATTTTCATACTTTTTATTTTGATGTAAATAATCTCTTTTTCATCAAATATAACAAATAAATGAAATAAGGGTTTTGCAAACTGAACTAATTCACAACATTTTGAGGGTTACCTGAGATAAAACATTGTAAATTTTCAACAGTAATATTCATCAATCGCTGACGGGCTTCAAGTGTAGCCCAGGCAATATGTGGGGTAATAAAACAGTTTTTTGCAGAAACCAATGGGTTATCCTGTTTAGGAGGTTCCGTTGACAATACATCGAGTCCTGCTGCGGCAATGATTCCTCCATTCAAAGCGGTTGCCAGGTCCATTTCATTGATTAATCCTCCCCTACCTGTGTTGATTAAAATAGCTGACTGTTTCATTCTTTGGAGCAACTTCTGATTGACAAACCCA